>WNFJ01104409.1_pt1 | contig 13706 bp, 11 predicted proteins | sample 5400461 | NCBI WGS metagenome assembly WNFJ01 (sample SAMN13153349, study PRJNA577476) | soil metagenome | isolation source: 115 cm saprolite on Douglas fir-dominated hillslope | place: USA:California | collected 2013-09-17 | reverse complement strand
TGGTGGTCAAGGCAGCGCTGCTGGGGATGCTCGTTTCCGAAGTTCCCACTACTCTTTCTCCCGATGGCCGCAGCCGGCGCCCCCACCTGCGGACCTGGAGGGACGGGTGGAGGCACCTTCGTTTTTTACTGTTGTATAGTCCGCGTTGGTTGTTTTTCTATCCCGGAACTTTGTTGATGCTGGTAGGCGCCTTGGTAAGTGGCTGGCTCATCAGAGGACCCCAAAAGATAGGCGCCGTCACTCTTGACGTGGACACCCTGGTTTATGCCGCTATATCCATACTCTTAGGCTTCCAGGTTATTACGATCGCAGTATTCGCCACGGTGTTCGCCACCTCCGAAGGGTTGCTCCCCCCAAATACCAAAACAGAAAGGTTGCTCTCCCGTGTCGATCTCGAGAAGGGACTTGTGGTGGGGGGGCTGATCTTCCTGGTCGGATTGGGGTTCTCGGTATATGCGTTGAATTCCTGGCGCACCCATCATTTTGGTCCCTTGGATTCTTCCCAAATGCTGCGCCTGACGCTCCCAGCCGCGGTTGCTATGACTCTTGGATTCCAAGTATCCATGGCTAGCTTTTTCCTGGGCCTGCTTCGCTTGAGAAGAAAACCCTATGATGAAAGAGGACTGGACTAGAGCTTGGGGCTTGCGAGGCTCGGCGACATGTCGGCGGCTCGAGAGGTTAACGTCTGCCTCACCTCCTGCCTCTCGCGTTGGCGCCGCGTACCGGACGCAGCGGCTATGCAAACCAGCGGCATGACAGGTACGCGATATCGAGCTACGGCGGCGGGGGTTCCCGAAACAAGCACAAAGTACAGAAAGAGGGAAGTAAACAGCAAGCTGGCCTCCAGCGGCATGCGTCGCAGACCGTTCACAGCCAGAACGTAATACAGCAAGAGCTGCATTCCCAGCAGCAGAAGACCCAAGACCGCCACCGGGTACTGGCGAATAAGCCAGAGTGTGGCCCGGAAAAGCCCTTCGTCCGCGGCCCGCGACAGCAAACCGCCGGATTCTGGATACTGTTGCAACGACTTCAGTGCTTCCGTAACACCGGTATCCAATATTATGATGGCGCATCCACGGGCGTGAATCCAGAAGTAGGTTGCGGGATGGGCGAGGATAATCCTTTCCGCCTCGGCACGCTGAAATCTGGCGATTCTTCCTTGCAGCCAAGCGCGCTGTTCCGGATGGAGTTGAAAATAGCGTTCTTGATCGTTCCATCCTAGTTCTCTTTGCACATTGGTAAGGCTCTTGCGCTCCAACTTGGCCTGGACTGCGGCGGAGGAGTAGAAATAAAGTGCTTGGTCGGAGACCGACGAAAAGCCCGGATAGTCGGCAACTCTTGCATTCCGGACGAACCACGGCGCCAAAACCAAGGCAAACACCAGAAAAAACACAGCCGCTCTTACCGCGCGCCGCCGCATCGACAATACACGGGGAAAGAAACAGAGGAGAGGGATCAACCAAACACTAAGGTACAGCGATGCCGGTCGTGTATAGGTCGCCCACGCAAGAGCCAAAGCTGAAAGCATGACCTGCCAATACGCTGGGCTTCGCAAGACGCCTATGAAGAGCCATACGAATAACAAGACCTGTGTGCTAAAGAGTGTCTCTGAGAGGATCTTCTCTGAATACAAGAGTCCTACGGGCTCAAGGCAATAGAGCAGAACTGCCCAAGTTGTCGCGCTTGAACCGGGGAAGAGCTCGGCGGCAATCCGCCAAATCAACCAGCCCGATGCAACAGATAGCATCAGGTTTTCAAAAACAGAGAAAACTATTAAGTGTTGAAAGGCCAGCGAGGGAACCAGCAGCAACGGAAATCCCGGCGTTCGGAAGATCTCGGGGGCTCCGTTGTTAGAAAAAGATCCGTGAAGCAACGATTGAGCTGGTGCAACATAGGTGCTGGTGTCGGGACTAAGAAAAGCCGCGGGTCCGCTAACCTGCCAAACCATGAAAGCGAAAGCAAGCCGCGAAAGAAACACCGCCGACAACAACAATGCGAACTGACGCACTCGCTCATCCTTGGGGCTAACGCATTCGGTGTCATTCATTGCAGTCGAAGCCCCTAAGCATAACACGCCCGCCAGGCCCATGGTTGGGGGGAGTGGGTTTGGATCCGAAACAGGTACCGCGTCGGGGAACGTTGAAAAGGTGTCAGGCCGCGGGGCGAAGTACGATATGAGCATCCATGACCGAGAGCTCGCCGGGCGGCATGTTCCTGAACGGGAAAGCCATGCGCCCTTGCGGCGTGGGAAGACCGTTCGGCCAGCGATTGCAGCCGTACAGCTCCACGGAAAAACCAGTTTCTTGCAAAATCTTTTCCATTTTTGGCCAGGTAAGCCGGTTGGTATAGAAGCCGGAGCGGGCCATAAACCGGCTTTCCCAAACTCGCTCGGAGAAGCGAAGGTTGTTAAGGGCGTACTGCAAATGGTCTTTGAAATCGATCAGATGCGAGGCTACCCCAGTCGGCTTCAGAACTCTCCGCGTCTGCTTGATGATCTCGGCAAAGTCGGCTAGAGCGACGTGCTCCAGAACGGCGTTAGAAAACAAGAAGTCGGTCTCTCCGTCGGGCAGAGTCCGTAGTGACGTAAGGCCTTGGGTCAGATAAACGGCATTCAGCTGCTCCAGGACCGCATCCAGCGAAGGCGCGGCGCTGACGCCTGGAACAGGACGGTTGAGCGTGGCGAGCGCTTTCTCGGCGCGGGCGAATGTTGCGGTGTCATTTTCCGCGAGCCTTTCACTGTCGATTAGCCAGGTGCGGGCAGCACCAAAGGATCGGGCATAGAGTGCTGTCAGCAGGCTATTGCCCGGTCCTAGTTCCAGAACATTTCGACCGTGAAGATTGGTAAGATCCGCCGCTTGGCAATGCTTGTTGAATATGTCCCACGCATATGCCGGGGAATCCATGCCGCCGGCCCGAAATAAGTTCAGGTGCTGCCAGGATCGGAGGCCTAACGGGAGCCTCGACAATACGATCTTCGCTGGCACCTTGATGAACCAAGGGATGCGTTTCTTGAGGTTTTCAGCAACCAAAAACTGACGCAAGTTCGGAGCCCCCACTAAAACTCTCTGTTTCTTGCCTGGCACATCCTGTCAACGTACTTGCCCCGATCATACTAAACGCTTTTCTGGGTACTGTGTGCCGGAAGTGCCGAAAGAACAGTACGATCTGGTCCAATAGCGATCAAGCGCGGGCTGATTTGCCCATCTGCTGTCTGTGAGCAAGATAGTTTTCAAGGCCGGCCTTCCAGTCCTCGAAAATACTGAGGGACCTGCTCTTCAAGCCCGCATTCTCAAGCACTGAGTATTTCGGGCGCGGGACCTTGGCGGGAAACTCACCGGGACGCGCCCGTTCCAGGCGAACCTTCGCTCCAGTCAGATCGAAGATCGCGCGCGCAAATTCGTACCACGAGCAACTCCCCTCGGCGGTGGCGTGGTAGAGGCCATAATCGGATGTCCTGCTCAGGACCACTAGCTGCCTGGCAATTTCAACGGTTGGCGTTGGGCTAACAAATTCGTCGTCCACCACGCGGAGCTCTTCCCGCTCTCGAGAAAGTTTCAGCATCAATTCAACAAAATTCAATCCACCCTTGGCGCGGCACGGATGCGCGCCGTAGATCGCCGAGACGCGCACCACAAAATGACGTGGATTGGTGCATCGGACAAAGAGCTCGCCGGAGAGCTTCGAGTTGCCATACGCGTTCAGAGGGGCCGCGGCGTCCTGCTCTGTGTAAGGAGCCCGCTTTTTCCCGTCGAATACGTAATCCGTGCTGATGTGGACCAGTGTGACGCCCAACGAGTCGGTGACCTGGGCCACGTGGCGCGCACCCAGGCTGTTGATGGCAAAGCTCAATGCCGGGTCGGCTTCGCACTTCTCCACATGGTGAAATGCGGCAGTATTGACCACAATGTCAGGTCCGCTCTTCGTAAGCGTGGTTTTCACCGACTCGAGCGAAGACACGTCCAAGTCATCGTGACCCAGCGGCATCACTACATCACCGGCCGCCGCGAACGCGTCACCCACGTCCTGGCCTAGCTGTCCAGTTGCCCCGATTACGGCGACCTTCACCGTGCAGCACTCGCCGCGCTCATTGCTTTTGGTCGGCCACTCTCTTCCAAAGCCTTGAACACCTGAATGTTGTAATAGCGTGGGTTGTCCCAGTCGCCGCATTGGCCCATGTTTTCGATCAGGTTGCAGACGATGGAGCGGATGCTGTGGTGGGGATGGAAGCTCAGGACATTTTTGGCTCGTTCCATGGAAACTTTGTAGTTGCGAATGTCTTTGATGTGATGAATCTCCAAAGCCGGCTTCGTCCCGACTTGTTGCTCAATTGTCCCTCTCACCAGGTCTGCGACCTCACCAACCGTGTGGTTGCCCGATGCGATATTGAAGATTCCGGAAATTGACTCAGTAGCTTCCACACAGCGAACGTAAGCCATGCATGCGTCCTCAATGCTCAGAATAGGACGCCAAATCGCTGGGTTGTTGACCCGGATGATGCCATCTTTCATCGCCGACTTGAACATGGTGTTCACGATCAGGTCGAAGCGCATGCGAGGACTGTAGCCTGAGACCGTGCCCTTGCGAAGGGCGATAACCGAGAAACCCGTGTCCGCAAGCTGCAGAACAGCCCGTTCACCCTGGAGCTTGGATATGCCATAGGGATAAGATGAACTGACGGGCTGATCCTCATCGAACAGTTCATTCTCCGTGTATCCATAGACCGAGCAGGAACTGGCATAAATATAGCGACGCACGCCCGCTTGTTTCGCGATGTAGCAGAGGTAGGCCGGCACGGCGGCGTTAAACACGAAATTCTTGCTCGGTGAAAACTCGGCCATGGGGTCATTGGAAAGTCCAGCGAGAAAAATGACCTGCTCATACTCTTTAAGGTCGGCGGCCTGGAGATCAAAGATGTCCCGGTGGACGATCCCAACCTCCGCAGGCAACGAGTTGCCAAACCAGAACAGGTCCACAACATCGACGTCGTATCCACGTTCCAACAGTTTCGGAATCAATGCAGAACCGATGTATCCGGCGCCGCCCGCAACCAAAATGCGCATCAGGCCTCCTCGGGCACTTCTATCTGGTAGGTAATATTATCGGAGAGGGGTGATTCCAGCCAGCGCGCCAGTGTCTGCGCGTTTCGGTCCTTTTCGGACGTCACTGCAGTTGCTGGGTCGACTGGCCAGCGAACGCCGATCTCGGGATCGGCGAAATAGATACCCGATTCTCCTTGTGGGTTATAAATCCCCGTGCACTTGTACTGTACTTCGCAATCATCCGTTAGCGAACAGAAACCGCGGGCAAAGCCGTACGGAGCCCAGACTTGCTTCTTGTTTTCGGCCGACACCTCAAGCCCGAACCACCGGCCCAGCGTGGGGGAACTCTTGCGGATATCTACGGCAACCAGGAATGCTGCCCCACGCGTCACGCGCATGAGCTTGCCCATGGGCGGGCTCCACTGAAAATGAAGGCCGCGCAGAACGCCTTTACTGGAACGCGAATGATTGTCTTGAACAAACTCAGTAGGCAGCCCCATCTCCCGGAACTGGTCAGCCCGGAAAGTTTCCATAAAAAACCCTCTTGAGTCCCCCAGCACCTGGGGAACCAAAACAACGATCTCATTTAGAGGTCGCGACTCTATTCTCAATGGCATACAGGGCCTCTTCCTCGCACGGCAGGCCGCTTGGGGGACCGTACCCAGTTCCTTGTCTTCAAACTCGAGAGTGAAGCGCATGCGGCGGAAATATTTTCACCTACTATAGCATCTCCACTAAGTTTCCAGGATCAGCGGATTCACTGAGAAAGAATCCAGGGGAGTCTTCCATCCAGTAGGACTAGAGACTCGCTTCACGCGCTGCGGCCACGGGCCGCAGGATCAAAGGGCCGGGATTAGGCGTTTGCTATGATGGTAGTACGTTTTCGCTGGCTGAAAAAAACGGGGAAGTCCTCACTCGGGGCGACCCCACGCGCTTCGAACTTCTGATGTTTCCAAATCTGGAGGGTTAGACGGAAGTGAATATCCTGGTCACCGGCGGCGCCGGTTACATCGGTAGCCACACCGCAGATCTCCTTGCTCGGTCCGGCCATATCCCTATCATTTATGACAATCTCACTACCGGGCACTCATGGGCAGCTGCCTCAAAAACTCTTGTCAAATCGGACCTCGCTGACAGAGCTTCCTTGGAACAGGCCTTTGAACAGCATGGCATTCAGGCGGTGATTCACTTCGCCGCGCACGCTTATGTCGGCGAATCGGTTGCGGACCCGCGCAAGTATTTCAGGAACAATGTTACTAACACCCTTAATCTCCTGGATGTAATGCTGGATTTTGGCGTGAAGTACATCGTGTACTCGTCTACATGTGCGACCTACGGGATCCCCGACAAAGTGCCGATTTCCGAAGCGCAGGCCCAGCGCCCCGTGAACCCTTACGGAGAAAGCAAGTTGTTTATCGAGCGCGTGCTTCACTGGTACGGCGAGGCCTACGGTCTGCGCTGGATTGCGCTGCGCTATTTCAATGCCGCGGGCGCTTCTGAGTACTTGGGCGAATGCCACGATCCCGAAACACATCTCATTCCCCTGGCCATCCGGGCGGCTGCGACCGGCGTTCCTCTCGCGGTGTTTGGGACCGACTACCCGACCCAAGACGGAACAGCTGTCCGGGACTATGTCCATGTAAAAGACCTTGCCGCGGCGCATCTAGCGGCGCTCAAGTATCTTCTCAAGGGAGCCGGAAATCGCGCCTTCAACCTGGGTGGCGGAAAGGGACATTCCGTCCTGGAGGTGCTGAACATGGTAGGAGAGATCAGCAACCGGGCCGTGCCCTACGCGGCGGCAGAGCGTCGCGAAGGGGATCCGGCAGTGTTGGTCGCCGACAATCAAGCTGCCAAGGATGTCCTTGGTTGGACACCGAAAAGCTCTTCGCTTCGAGAGATCATTGAGAGCGCATGGCTCTGGCACTTGAAGGGTCAGAGGAAGCCTTGAAGCTTTGAATGAGAAATCATTCCAACCAAAGCTTATTCGATCAATGCCGGAAACAATCGCGCGCCTTAGATGACGCAAGAATTGAGAAGCGCCCGCAGCGGCAACTGATAGAATGATGCAGACTTAAAAGATCAAAAGGACCAAGAAATGCGCATCGCCGTCATCGGTTCCGGCTATGTAGGGCTCGTGGGAGCTGTATGCTTCGCTGAGCTCGGCCACAAGGTAGTTTGCGTCGACAATGACGCCGAAAAGATTGCGACGCTGAATTCGGGCGCAAGCCTGATCCATGAGGATTATCTACAGGAACTTCTTGATCGTCATCGCGGTTCGCAGGTCACCTTTACCACCTCCTTGATGGACGCGGTCCGCGAATCACTCGCCGTCGTCATTGCTGTGGGAACCCCCGCCTCCGCTACCGGCGAGGCTGACCTTTCTTACGTTGAGTCTGTGACCCGCGCCATTGCCCACTCCGTCGACGGATACAAACTGATTATTGAGAAAAGTACCGTGCCGGTTTACACCAACGCGTGGATCCAGCGAGCCATGGTGCTCAACGGCTGCCGTCGCGATCAGTTTGACGTCGTCTCCAACCCCGAGTTTCTTCGGGAAGGGACCGCGGTTACGGATTTTCTTTATCCTGATCGAATTGTTGTGGGCGTCAATAGCCAGCGGGCCGCTGCCGCCTTGCGGGAGGTGTATGCCCCTCTAACGGACGGCAGCTACTCCCGGCGAGCCAACGCGGTCCCCAAACCGGACGGCGCAAGGGTCCCGCCGCTTTACCTTGAGACCTCGGCCCAAAGCGCCGAACTTATTAAACATGCCTCCAACTCCTTCCTGGCTCTCAAGATTTCGTTTATCAACGCGATTGCTACACTGTGCGAAGCCGTTGGGGCTGACATAGAGGACGTCTGCAAAGGCATTGGCAGCGACGCGCGGATCGGCCTTCGCTTCTTACGGGCCGGAATTGGATACGGCGGCTCCTGTTTTCCCAAAGACGTGGCCGCATTCCGCTCCGTCGCGCACGAGCATGGCTATCAATTCGGATTGCTGGACGAAGTACACAAGATCAATGAAGAGCAGCGGCAGCGATTTATCAAGAAAGTGCGCGCGGCACTGTGGACGTTGAAGAACAAGCGCCTGGCTGTGCTGGGCCTGGCCTTTAAGGACGGCACCGATGATGTGCGCGAATCGCCAGCCATCGAGATCGTCAAGAGCTTGCTGGAAGAGGGTTGTCAGATTACCGCCTTCGACCCTGCCGCCATGGAGCGCGCGAAAGGGGTGCTCGGAGATTCAATCTCATACGCAGCCGATCCTTACTCTGCCGCAAAAGACGCGGACGCTTTACTCATCTTGACTGAATGGAGGGAATTCGCCGGGCTTGATCTTGATCGCCTGAGGGAGTTGCTGAACTATCCGATTGTTCTGGACGGACGCAACTTGTATTCTTGCCAGGACATGGTAAAAGCCGGATTGAACTACTATAGTGTAGGCAGATCGCCGGTTGAGGCTTCCCATCCCAAGTCGTTTCAGAGCAAGGCTTCAGGGTGAGGTTTCAGTGTGACAACCGAATCCTATTCCTCGGGCAGAGCCGCTCGAGTGCGCAAGCTTCCCCTGGCTCTTGAAACGGGCGTTATAATGCCATCAAGTTATTCCCGCAGGGCCAATATCAATGTTACGGCCCGTCACACGTAACCGGAAAATGCCGAACATAGATAAGAATAGTCTGACAACCGATCGCCAATTCCCCGCAAGGCGCCCCAAACTGTTGTTCGTTTTTGCCGATGACCGCTTTTTCTGGTCGCATCGTCTTCCCGTTGCCCGCGCGGCCCTGCGGAACGGCTATGAAGTCATCATTGCAACAGGCGTGTACGGCCACGCTGAGCAGATTAGGGACGAGGGCTTCCGCCTGATCCCTCTCGCGCTGATTCGCAAGAATCGTTCGCTTTGGAAAGAATGGAAGGCCATCCGGCAGCTAAGGCAGATCTACCGCACTGAACAGCCCGATCTTTTGCACCACGTTGCCATTAAACCGGTTCTATATGGTTCCATCGCCAGTCTGGGCCTGCCTGAGATACGGACCATCAACGCCTTCACAGGACTCGGTTACCTGGTTGCCTCACCCTCACGGAAAGCGGCATTTCTACGGCTACTCATCTGGAGGGCGTTTCGGTTTCTGTTGAATCGGCCCAACAAGCGGGTATTGGTAGAAAACCAGGACGACAAAAATCTGGTAATTACAAACCTGAAGATACCCTCGGAGAAGGTTGTGCTCACTCGAGGGTCCGGCGTCGATGTAGATCTTTTTCAACCGGCGCCGGAACCAGCTGGCACGCCCGTGGCAACGTTAGCCTCCCGTATGCTGTGGATTAAAGGCGTCAAGGAGTTTGTGGAAGCAGCTAAATTGCTTCGAGCCAAAGGCGTCATCGCCCGTTTTGTCCTGGCTGGCGACACGGATACCAACAATCCGTCCTGTGTCCCACGCAAACAGCTCCTAGAGTGGCAGGATTCGGGGATCGTGGAATGGTGGGGCCACCAGAGGGACATGCCTCAAGTATTCAAACAGGCGAATCTGGTCTGCCTGCCCTCCCACGGCGGGGAGGGAGTTCCCAAGGTACTGATGGAAGCTGCTGCCTGCGGACGCGCCATCGTCACCACCGACGTCCCGGGGTGCCGGGAAATTGTACGTCAAGGTGTTAATGGATTCATCGTCCCGCCGGGAGACGCCCTCGCCCTTACTGGCGCCATTGAACACTTGCTGAACGATTCCGTAACCCGCCGGCAAATGGCAGTCCGATGCCGGGAAATCGCGGTCAACGAGTTCTCTGAAGCTGCCGTGGTGCGCCAGACATTAACCCTGTACAGCGAACTATTGAGTCCGCGTTCACCGTCGATCAGGGCCTCAGCGCATACGGCTGCCCAGCTGTAGCTTGGCAGACTTCGTTCAGGGTTCGTCCTCAAGAGCCCGTCAGTGGGGGACCGTGTGGAAAACGTTAACGTGCCCCGGGACGATTGCGGTAGATGGACCATCTGGGGTGTGGTATACAGATTACGCGTGGGCGCGTCTGAGGAACTTCAACCGGATGCACGTGAGAGAGGGCATTCTTGGTTTCCCGCCCTTCATGAATTAGCCCAGGAGCCGAGTCTTCACCGCATGCATCGATGGGAATCATACCAAGCGGGCGCACTACGTGTATCGTTGCTATCAACTGCGTGGATGCGATCCTGGCTTCTGCCTTTCGTATGCACTCTTGTCGCCGCTATCGGGTTGACGCACTTGTTGATAAGGATGGCTCCCGGCAAGGGGTGGGTTTCATCGCCGCGCCAAGACCGCTGGAATGTGCGTGTAGTGGCACAGTTCGGTGGTGTTCCTATTCTCCTGGCATTTTCCATCACGGCATGTTACTTCTTCCACTCTCGTCAGAATCTTGTACTGCTGCTCCTGACTTGGGGTATGGCGCTGGTCGGGTTAGCGGATGACTTTGCCGGACTGCGCCCCAGGGGGAAGCTTCTGGGACAGACGCTCATGGCTGGCCTTGCTGTGTATGCCGGGATTGTACATCCCCTGACGGCTCATTTCTGGGTGAACGCCGCCTTTACCGTTTTCTGGATTGTCGGCATCACAAACGCCATCAACTTGTTGGACAACATGGACGGCCTGGCGGCAGGAGTCTCCATCATCGCTTCGGCGCAGGTCATCCTTCTATCCGGTCCGGCAAACCCGATCAGTGGTCTGGCACTTTGCATGCTGGCGGCATGCGCGGGATTCCTGGTCTTCAATATCAACCCGGCCAAAGTTTTCATGGGGGACGTGGGTGCGCTCTCCATCGGCTTCTTCCTGGCATGCGCAAGCGTCAAAACGGCTGAACATCTTTCCAGCTTGGGATCCGTCCTGTTTGTGCCAACTCTGGTTCTGTTTATCCCGGTGTTCGATACTTTGCTGGTAAGCGTTACTCGGCGTCTCGGGGGCAGACCGATATCGCGGGGCGCGCGGGATCATGCGTCGCACCGGCTAGTGGTGCTCGGTCTCAACGAACGCCGAGCGGTGGGGCTTCTTTACACGATTGCCGCGATGGCGGGCTTAATGGCTTTCCTATGGAAGTCATCCTGGGGCGACCTGGGCGCCGGCATCGTCGCTCTGTTTCTGGTCGGAAGCACCTTGTTTTGGGTTTATCTTGCAAAACTGCAGCTTCCCGTCGGCTGGTTGTCACCCGCTCCCGCCAGGGCTCCCTACGTTCCCCCCTACCTGCGGCAGATTGTGGTTGGTAGTTCGGTGATCCTGCTGGATGTGGCCGTGATAAGCCTGGGGCTCTACTTCGCTTATGTGGTGAAGTTCGAAAGACTGGATCGGGTTCTATTGGGCCGGTTTCTTTTCGCGGCAGCACTGAGCGTTGCCATCAAGCTGATGCTCTTGGTTGCATTCGGCGCCTATCGCCGCAAATGGAGCATCACCAGCTGGCGTGAAATATATCCGGTTCTTAAGGCAGCTCTCCTGGGAGCCTGTCTCCTTACTGCAGCTTCGGTTGCCTTGCCACAGTCCAAGCGGATAGAGTCATCTGTGATTTTGTACGATGGGCTCTTTACCAGCGCCCTCCTTGTGATCTGCCGAGCATCCAGCCGCATTTTCGATGATCTCCTCGGAAAAAATCATCTCCTCGACGTCACCGTGAGAAGACTTGCCAGCTGGGCGTCGTTACGGCCTTCGAGCAGCAGCCGTCAAGGTCAACGTGGCGATGAAGTGATTTCCGAAGCAACTGTCGTTGCGTGCGAAGAAGAGCAGCGACCCAACTGAGACACCCATCGGCGTTGGGGAAGGCTGGTGCCGCTTAGCCGCGTTGCGAGCGAGGACTGCTAAACTATTTCATTACGTGGGGGTGGTGATCGACTTGCGGTGAATGGTCAGAGCCTTGACGAAGCCACGCCGCGGAGATTGCCCATTGGCGGTCATTTGCGGTGAAAAATCGAAGAGTAGAGACTTAAGGAGCAGAGACTTAATGAGAGTTCTCGTTACCGGGGGTGCGGGTTTTCTGGGGTCCCGTCTATGCGATGCGTTGCTGGCAGACGGGCACTCGGTGGTGTGCGTGGATAACCTGTTGACCGGGCGGAAATCAAACCTGGCGCATTTGTCCAACGAACCGCGATTCGAATTCGTTGAACAGGATGTTTCCCAGCCTTTTGATGTTGGTCGTTTGGATTTCGTTTTTGACTTCGCTTCGCCGGCAAGCCCCGAGGACTACACCCGCTACGGCATCGAGACTCTCAGAGCCGGTAGTTACGGTACATTCAACGCTTTGGAACTGGCGCGCCAGTACAAGGCAGGATTCCTGCTGGCCTCGACCAGCGAGTGCTATGGCGATCCCGAGCAACATCCTCAGAGCGAAAGCTACTGGGGCCACGTTAATCCCGTGGGACCGCGGTCGGTCTATGACGAAGCCAAACGCTTCGCGGAGGCCGCTACCATGGCCTACTGGCGTTACCACGGCGTCGATACTAGGATCGTGCGAATCTTCAACACTTATGGGCCCAGACTTCAGATCAATGATGGGCGAGTGATTTCGAATTTCATGAAACAGGCCCTGCGTGGAGAGGACCTGACGGTCTATGGATCTGGCCACCAGACTCGCAGCTTCTGCTACGTGGACGACGAAATCGACGGAATTCTCCGCCTGTCCCGCGTTGAAGAACATTTTCCCGTGAATATTGGCAACCCTACCGAATTCACAATTCTCGAGTGTGCCAAGACCGTACTCAGCGTTACTGGATCAAAGAGCCAGATACGGTCAGATTCTCCCCTGCCGGAAGACGATCCCAAGCAGCGCCGCGCCGATATCACAAAGGCAAAGATGCTTCTGGATTGGGAGCCTAAGATCGATCTGGCGACCGGGCTGGCCCTCTCGTTGGACTATTTTAGGAAGGCGCTCGCGGAAGAAGCGGCAAAGGTTACATAGCTTCTTCGACTCGCCGTATCTCAATCGGCTTTGTTCCTGTTTCGACGATGGCTGCTCCAAAATCCATCCCGCACCCTACTGCTGGGCGACTGCTCGCACGCAACACCATCTGGAAGTCGTCGGGCCCGTGACTACTCGAACTCATCAGAGAGCGGATAGCGGTTCGGCCAACTTTCAGGGAGCTGTGTTTGGAACGCCGGTATCAAGCTCGCAGGGCAACGCCACCATCGGCGTAAACCATCTGTCAACTCTGGTGATCACGAGGCATTGAGCGCTCGATTCAGGGCGAAGGCCTTTAGCCGGCGTTGCGTTTCGAGCGCGAAATTAAAACAAGGCCTCCGAACCATACAACGAAGGACTCTCCTCCGAGTTTGGCCGCCTGTTCCCGAGGGAACAACTCAAACAAAAGATTCTCAGTGAAATCCCCGATAGCTGCGCCCGGCCGAAAAAGTCTCCCAAGCTCAGGCTAAGTCCCTGATAAGATTGTTTCCCTGAACTCCAATCATCATGGGTACTCATACTGTCTTGCGCATACTCCTGCTCGTCTTTCTATTTATATTCATCACCGATCCACAGCCGGCGGCCTGCCTCCAGGAAAGCTCTGATAGCGCAACTCCTGGGGACCGATTGGCCAAGGCGTGCCTATCGGGCGAGTGCACCCCCGAGACCGGAGCGGCGACAGCTCCTTCCGAGCGGCAGGGCGCCGACGTCACCAATGAACCGGCTGACGCCGGCATGACGTTCAAAAAGGTCTTCCTGAATCTCCCCGGGGAC
>WNFJ01166277.1_pt1 | contig 13708 bp, 15 predicted proteins | sample 5400461 | NCBI WGS metagenome assembly WNFJ01 (sample SAMN13153349, study PRJNA577476) | soil metagenome | isolation source: 115 cm saprolite on Douglas fir-dominated hillslope | place: USA:California | collected 2013-09-17 | reverse complement strand
GCCATTTTCAGCCCTGTAACCGGGGGAAAACAGGCGGAATCCCCTCGATTCTGCCCGATGCGATCGCAGAAATAACCTTTATTTCCAATCGCTTAAGAAAAAATCCTCATGCACGGCGAGAGCAAAATAACAGGGCCAACAACAGGCAGATAACAGGGCGATAATTCGCGCTTATCAGGGCAATAACACGTGGGCGGAGCGAGCAAAAAATGGGCGAGGCGGCGGCCGCGAAAGTCACACATTAAGTTTTAGTGCCATGCAGTCTGCGCATGCTTTCGAGGGTGACGCGCCGTGACCGTTTTCATCAGCCCCTTTCGGCGATGTTCAGCAATGCGCGGCTGGCTGTTGCGCCGCCGATCGCGCGCCCTCTATTGTGCCCTATCTTCGGGGCAAAGGAACGGACATGGCGCCGACGAAGCCGAAGCAGGACGCCTCCGCAAAGCCGGCAATCGGCGAATACGGGCTCACCAAGAAACAGCTCGCCGAGACGATCGGGCTCGCGCCCGAGGCGCTCTACAAGACGAGCCGCCTGAGCGCGGCCAGGACGCCTCCATTTTGCTGTTCGTTTTTGACGAGAACGTGAAATCCTCAGTTCCAAAGGCCAAGGAGCGGGTCGAATACCTGATCGACACCCTTTCCAAGACGGGGGAGAAAGATCATTATTCCGACCCCGGCCTTGAGCGAGTGTCTCGTTCATGCGGGTTCGGCAGGCCCGGAATACCTCAACATCATCGGGAAGCAATCCTGTTTTCGTGTCGCCAGTTTTGACGAGCGGGCCGCCGTCGAGGCAGCCATCCGGACCTATCAAGCGCGGCAGCGCGGGCAGCGGACAGGCGGCAATCCCGAAGCCACCAAAACCAAGATCAAGTTTGACCGACAGATTGTTGCCATTGCCACGGTCGAGAGCGCGACTGCCGTGTATTCCGATGACGGTGACGTGATCGGCTACGCCCGCGAGGCCGGGATGGAAGCTTACCGGCTTTTGGACCTCCCCGAACCCCCGGAGGACCCGCAGACGGCCTTGCCGTTCGATGATCCCGGAGATGAGAAAGAGTTCGGCGATGAAACCCGATGATGATTTGCCTGAAATCACCGACGACATGCTCGCCCGCGCCGAGCTGTGCATAGGCGGCAGGTTGATCCGCCGGGGCCGGCCGCCGTCGCCGGCTCCGAAGCAGGCGATCAAGCTTCGGCTCGATCCCGACGTGCTGGCGTACTTCCGCAACCTCGGTCCTGGCTGGCAGACCCGCATCAACGCGACCTTGCGCCGCGCCGCCAAGCTCAAGAAGACGGGATGAATGTGCGTCGTCGCGCGCCTCCCGCAACAGATGCTTCCCGTGTCTCAATCCCAAGGGCGAGAGGTTTTTTTCTTTCAATGGAGACGCGCTATGTCGGACAGGATTCATGAACTGCTAAAGCGCAACCTCCAGGAGGTTTTCGGCGAAGGCGACGCCGCCCGCCGTCGTGCGGCGATCGAGGAGCTCTACACCGATGACTGCGTCCTCGATGCGCCTCCCGGCGTTTTCGTCGGGCGCGACGCATTGGACAAGTTCGCAGGAGACCTGCGCGCGACTCACCCTCACTTCGCGTACACGCCTCACGGCGAGCCGCAGGCGCTCCACAACGCCGGCCGTCTGGCGTGGGGGTCAGGTCCGCGCGGGGAGCAGCCCGATTACACCGGCCTGGATGTGATCATCGTCCGCGGCGATAAGATCGCGGCGCTCTATGTATTCCTCGATTCAATGCCGTCCTGACGCAACCGAGCGCTCGGCGATGGCGCCGCGCTTCGATGTGTCGAACGACTACTGCGAGCCGCGCAGGTCGGCGGTCGGCGCGGCGGTCTTGAAGACGCCGAATGGCAGACGGCCGAACAATCGCGCGAGGTCTTCGGCCGCCAGCGCCGCCGTCTGGGCGACCCAACCGTGCGCTTGCGGCGCGGTGGTTTTGTCGGACGCGGCTCCTGGCCGCGATCCGCGCCAGCCCCGGCCAACGGCGCCGATGAGGCGCTTGTGACGGGCGAGCGCCTATCCGGCTTCGGCCTGCGGGCGCGCGCCAGCGGCGCGCAGAGCTGGCTATACCAATACGCCATCGCCGGCCGGACCGCCTGCCCCACAAAGTCGCGGTGTTCGATCCCAGCGGCCGCCTGCCCAAGAATCAGCTGTCGTGGAAATGAGGGCCCGGTGATGGCCCGGCAAGCGTGCTGTTGACTTGGCGGATTTGGGCGGATCGTGTTGGAATGAGCATGTTGCAGTCCGCGTGTTGGCGGACCGAGAAGTCGTGCGAATGGCGAAAACGAGCGCGGGAATCCTGTTGTTTCGGACGCGTCCGGCGGGCGTGCAAGTGATGCTCGTGCATCCAGGCGGCCCGTTTTGGGCCAAGAAGGATGACGGCGCCTGGTCCATCCCCAAGGGCCTGACGGAGGAGGGCGAAGACTTGCTCGCGGCCGCGAAGCGGGAATTCCTCGAAGAAACGGGAATGGCGATCGATGGGGAATTTCTTGATCTCGGCGCGCACAAACAGCCGGGCGGCAAGACAATCGTCGCCTGGGCTCATGAGGGAGATTTCGATGCGGCATTGCTCAAGAGCAATGCCTTCTCGATCGAGTGGCCTCCGCATTCGGGACGAATGGCGGAATTCCCCGAAGTCGACAGAGCGGCCTGGTATTCTCTGGACGAAGCGCTGGAGAAGGTGACACGGGGGCAGAGGTCGATCATCGGCGCCTTGGCCGAAAGTCTCGGCGCCAAGGCGCCTGACCTAGGTCTACCGTTCTGAGAAAGAGCAAGCCGGGGAGGCGGTTCACGATGTTACGCGGACTTAACGCAGCGGGGCTCTTTATGGCGTCCTACTGAACCGGGCTGTCGAGCGCGGACCTCTGGGGTCTGCCTCGCCGGCTCTCCTAGCCCACGGCCTGCGCCGCGAAAATGCGCTGGCCCGACCCTATATCTTGCGTTCTGCTCGCGAGGACTTCCTTTATGGCCTTCTGGTTGGACATCGCCGCCTTCGCCCTGAAGGCTCTCCTCATCGTGGCGGCGGTCGGCGGGCTCGCGATCCTCATCGCGCGGCTGGCGCGCTCGGGCGAGTCGAAGGATCGGGAGATCAACGTCTGCTCGCTGAACGAGCGCTACGACGACATGCGCGACGCGATGAACGCCGAACTGCTCGACAAGAAACAGCGCAAGGCGCTCGCGAAGACGCTCAAGCGGGAGGCCAAGGCCGCCGCCAAGGCGCGGCGAGAGCGCGAACCCGGCAAACGCATCTACGTGCTGGCCTTCAAGGGCGACATGCGCGCGACCGCGGTCAAGCAGCTCGGACATGAGATCGACGCGGTGCTGACCGTCGCCCGGCCGGAGACGGACGAGGCGGTCATCAGGATCGAAAGCGGCGGCGGCACCGTGACCGGCTACGGCCTCGCCGCCGCCGAGATCCTGCGCCTGCGCGAGCGTAAGATCAAAGTGACCGCGTCCGTCGATCAGGTGGCGGCGAGCGGCGGCTACATGATGGCCTCAGCCGCCGACCGTATCGTCGCTGCGCCCTTCGCCGTCGTCGGCAGCATCGGCGTCGTCGCGCCGGTGCCGAACCTGCACCGGCTCCTGAAGAACAACGAGATCGACTACGAGGAGATGACCGCGGGCGAGTTCAAGCGCACGGTCTCCGTGCTGGGCGAGATCACCCCGGCGGGACGCGAGCATTTTCGCGGCAAGCTCGACGCCACCCACGAGGCGTTCAAGACGCATGTCGCGGAGTGCCGGCCCGCCGCCGACATCGACCGGGTGGCCAACGGCGACCATTGGCTCGCGCGCGAGGCGCTGGCCCTGGGCCTCGTCGACGAGATCGCGACCGGCGACGAATTTCTGTTCCGCGCCCGCGAGAGCGCGCGTCTCTACGAAGTCTCGACCGAGGCGCGCAAGAATTTGCTGCAGCAGTTGCTCAGCGGGCTTGGGGTCGCGGCGCGGTCGGGGCTCGGCGCCGTCTTCACGCGGCTCGGCGCCGGATAGCGCGGCGGGACGGGGGGCTCGCGCTCGCGCTATCAGCGCACCTCGTAACAGTTGACGATCGTGTGCGGATTGCGCGTCACGTCAAAGAGAATTCCGCACTGAACCAGTGCATTCTGGCCCGGGTGGCGAAACAGGATCAGCGACGTGCGATTGTCGTAACCGCTCGCGTAGCCGGCGATCTCCCACCCGTCGGCGAGCAGCCGCTCGATGGTCAGCGGCGGCTCGGCGTCCGCGAACGTGGCCGCGATGATGACCGCGACGCTAAGTCCAACGCGTATAAGAACCTCCTTGGCGGCGGCCGCAGGCGCGCTTGTTCATGGCGCAACCGCCTGCTAGTCAGCCGCCAACTTCCCTTTTCATCTGAGGACATTTCATCCATGGCCGCGCGCCAGTTCATCTATCACATGCAGGGCCTAACCAAGACTTGGCCAGGGGGCAAGAAGGTGCTGGAGAACATCAACCTCTCCTTCTACCCCGACGCCAAGATCGGCGTGCTCGGGGTCAACGGCTCGGGCAAGTCGACGCTTCTGCGCATCATGGCCGGCATCGACGCGGAATTCGTCGGCGAGGGTTTCGTCGCCGAGGGCGCGAAGGTCGGCTTCCTGCCGCAGGAGCCAAAGCTCGACCCTGACCTCGACGCGCGCGGCAATGCGATGCTCGGGGTCAAGGTGAAGCAGGCGATCCTCGACCGCTACAACGAACTGGCGATCAACTATTCCGACGAGACGGCGGACGAGATGACCCGGCTGCAGGACGAGATCGAGGCCAAGGGCCTGTGGGATCTCGACAGCCAGGTCGAACAGGCGATGGACGCGCTCGGGTGCCCGCCGGACGATTCCGACGTGACCAAGCTCTCCGGCGGCGAGCGCCGCCGCGTGGCGCTGTGCCGGCTCCTGCTGGAAAAGCCGGACCTCTTGCTGCTCGACGAGCCGACCAACCATCTCGACGCCGAGACGGTCAACTGGCTGGAGGGGCACTTACGCCAATATCCGGGCGCGATCCTCATCGTCACCCACGACCGCTACTTCCTCGACAACGTCACGGGATGGATTCTCGAACTCGATCGCGGCCGCGGCATCCCTTACGAGGGCAATTATTCGGCGTGGCTCACGCAGAAACAGAAGCGTCTCGCGCAGGAGGGTCGCGAGGACGCGGCGCGCCAACGCGCGCTGGCGGAGGAAAGCGAGTGGATCGCCGCCTCGCCGAAAGCCCGCCAGGCCAAGTCCAAGGCGCGCGTCGCCGCCTACGACGAACTGGTCAAGAAGCAGAACGAGAGGGCGCCGACCACCGCGCAGATCGTCATTCCCGTCGCCGAGCGGCTCGGCCAGAACGTCATCGACTTCGTCGATCTGTCGAAGGGCTACGGCGACCGGCTTCTGATCGACAAGCTCTCGTTCAAGCTGCCGCCCGGCGGCATCGTCGGCGTCATCGGCCCCAATGGCGCCGGCAAAACGACGCTGTTTCGCATGATCACCGGCCAGGAGAAGCCGGATTCAGGCTCGATCAGGATCGGCGAGTCGGTCGCGCTCGGCTATGTCGATCAGTCGCGCGACGCGCTCAACGGCAAGAAGACGGTATGGGAGGAGATCTCCGGCGGCGCCGACGTGATCGCACTCGCCAAGCGCGAGATGAATTCGCGCGCCTATTGCGGCGCCTTCAACTTCAAAGGCGCCGACCAGCAAAAAAAGGTGGGCATGCTGTCGGGCGGCGAACGCAATCGCGTGCATCTCGCCAAGATGCTGAAGAGCGGCGCCAACCTGTTGCTGCTCGACGAGCCGACCAACGACCTCGACGGCGACACCCTTCGCGCGCTCGAAGAGGCGCTCCTCGACTTCGCCGGCTGCGCCGTCATCATCAGCCACGATCGCTTCTTTTTGGACCGCATCGCCAGCCATACGCTGGCCTTCGAAGGCGAGAGCCACGTCGAATGGTTCGAAGGCAACTTCGCCGATTACGAGGAAGACAAGAAACGCCGCCTCGGCATCGACAGCGTGATCCCGCACCGGCTGAAGTATAAGAAGTTTTCGAGGTGACGCGGATTAGGTGGCGACCATGGGGTTAGCAGCGACAGTCGAATCCATTGCAGGCCTTATCCGGGCAAACAGCTACCGTAATGAAACTGATGTTCGTGAAGCCATCGTAAACCGTGTGCTCCAGGAACTTGGGTGGCAAGTGTATGACCCCACCGCCGTTCGGCGCGAGTTCGCAGTCGATAAACGGAAAGTGGATTACGCGCTGTTTGCGGGTGCAAATTCCCCGTCCGTTTTCATCGAAGTGAAAGCGCCGACCGCGGGAGATGAGGGCGACAGGCAGCTATTTGAATATGCCTTCCACCAGGGCGTGCCGTTCGCAATCCTCGTCAATGGCAGGGAATGGAGCTTCTACTTGCCCGCTGAACAGGGAAGCTATCACGAGCGGCGAGTGCAAAAACTCGACTTGCTGGAACGCGATGCCACGGATGCAGCAACTGTTCTTGAACGCTATCTTCGCGCTGATCGAGTCAAAAGCGGCAGCGCGCATGCGGACGCTAGAGCAGACTATCAGAGCCGCGCGAGAGAGCGGGAAGCGGAACTTGCGATCCCAAAAGCATGGAATGAATTGGTGTCCGCTCCGGATCAGCTTCTGATAGATCTCATCGCGGAAAAAGTCGTCAGTTTGACAGGCTTTCGTCCAAAGGACGAGCAGATAGAAGCTTTCTTGTCGGACCTACGGCGTAGCGACAAATTCATCGAACAATCTGCACCGCCATCTCGCGAACAGAGCCTTCGCCCCGCGCGCGAGACCGCGAAATCCGGGACTTCGCGCTCAATTTCTTTCCGTTTCAAAGGCCAAACAATTACCGAGCCTAACGCCACCGACGCATTGATCTATGTACTAAAGAAACTTGCTGAATACGACCCGAATTTTATGGAAGAGTTCGCAAAGCGCGCGCCCGGACGGAGTCGGAATCACGTTTCGAGATCTCGAGCCGATGTCTATCCAAATAAGCCTGAGTTGGAAGTCTATACAGTTCAAATATTGCCGGGGTGGTGGCTTGGAACGAACATAGCCAATCGGGAGAAGGAGCGGTTGGTCAAGATAGGCTGCGAAGTCGCCCACTTGCGATACGGAAAAGACGTTGAAATCGAATTCCCGAATGCGGCCGATTGAAATAGCGATCGGTCATGACGCTCGCTGCGGCGCCCCACTCGGCGCAAGGAGCGACAGTACAAAGAGGGTCGGAACCATGAAACGGGAATATGATTTCTCGAACGCTGAGCGAGGAAAGTTCCATCGCCCAGAAATGGAACTGGCGCCGCCGGTGTATCTTGACCTAGCGTCCTCACGTGGCTGACCTCCCACGCTCGGTCGAAGGGGACGACGCTGAACGCGCTCGTGAACGAACTTCTGAAGAAAGACATCGAACTGATTGAGATTGCGAAGTAGAACGCTCCCTACCCCACCTTCTCGCTGAGCCACACCTTGATCAGCGACTGATAGGGCACGTCGCGCTTATGGGCGGCGATCTTGATCTGCTCGAGAAGGCTGACGGGAAGGCGTAGCGAAATCGCCGTCGTGCTCGGCTTGAGGTTGGGCAATCGCACCCGCTCGGCGCGGCGCCAGTCGAGGTCGGCCCCCGAAGTCGCCCGCTCCCAAAAGGCGCGCTCTTGCGCCTCGTCGGCGAACGTCGGAGCGGCTTTACGGACCTTGCCCATATGCATTCCTCTCTTTGGCGCTCATGCCAGGGGGCGTCAGTGAAGTTGCGGAAGACCAACGCGCGTCCTGCCCGGCCTTGAGCCGGGCATCCAACAGCCGGGCTTGGGAATACTCTCGTCAGGCCCGATCGAACGCGTCGGCTGGTCCCTGCTTGACCGTGCTGGCGATTCAACAATTGAGCGTGTCGTAAAGGTCGGACCAATCCGGATTTGATTCTTGAACAAGCGCCAGTTTCCACAGGCGGGGCCAATGCTTTAGGTTCTTTTCCCGCTGTAGGGCATTGCGAATATCGTCGTAAAATTCGTAGTGGACCAAGCATTTCAGACCGTAGCGCTTGGTAAAGCCGTCGATCACGCTCTCGCGATGCTCATATATGCGTCGAGCCAAATTGCTGGTGACGCCGATATATAGCGTACCCTGCGGTTTGTTCGTCATGATGTAGACATACCCGCCCCTCACGGCCCGAACAACCTCCGATTGCGCCCTGCGGCGCCCAGCATAGCGCCAATCGGAAATTTCGCCATTGCGCCGCGCATCGCCATGCAGACCGTCGCGGATTATCTCGGTCGCTTCGCCCCTAGATGCACGGGTCAAGCCCGTGCATGACGTCGATAGGAGGCGGCTTGCGGACGGTCCGGTAGCGCTGCAAGCTTCGTGCGAGCCCCCGCTACCCTTTGGGACTGTCGCTTTGATCGTCGTCTTCGATATCGGCAACGTGCTGTTGCGCTGGGATCCGCGCAATCTGTTCCGCAAGGTGTTTGAAGACGAGGCGCGGATGGAGCGCTTTCTGGCCACCGCCTGTCGTATGGACTGGATCGCGCATACCGACATCGTCGCGGATTTTTCCCAAGCCGTCGAGGCGCGGGCAAAGGCCTTCCCGGAATTCGCGGACGAATTGGGACTGTTCGACACGCGGTGGATCGAGACGCTCGGGGGTCCCATCGAAGAGAACGTCGCCTTGCTGCGGCGTCTGCGCGCGGCCGGCCGGCCGGTCCATGCGCTGAGCAACTTCGCGACGCAAAAATTCGCGCTCGCCCGCGAGCGGTACGAATTCCTCGGCGAGTTCGACACATGCGTCATCTCGGGCCATGTGGGTTTCATCAAGCCTGACCCGCGCATCTTCGAAATCCTGTTCAAGCGCGTAGGGCGCCCGACGAGCGAATTGCTGTTCGTCGACGACTCGATCGCCAATGTGCGCGCCTCGCAGGCCCTGGGTATGGCGGCGATCCACTATCGCCCGGGCGCTGATCTTGAGAGCGAATTGCGCTGCCGCGGCGCGCTGTCTTGACGCGGCGAGCGGGCTGACCTGGAGCCGCAACGAGATCCTGAAACCGGACGCAAACGGCGCCACCCTACTCCACGGCGGCTGCCTCCACGCCTTGCGTCCGCGCCGCTTCGGCGAGTCTGGCGTCGAAGGTCGCAAGCGCGGCGCCGGCGTTCTTCGCGCTCGCCAAATGCAAGGCGTCGGCGGCTGCAAGCTTCGTCGAGAAATCGCGGACAATGCGCTCGGCGAGCAAAAAATCCGCGGTGGTGTGGCTCAGCCGCTCGCAACTGGCGCGCATGGCGTCGAAGTCCAGAAGAGCGTTCTCGACCGCGCTTTGGGGCAGCCGTCCGACGCGCAGGTCGCGAGAAAGCACGGCGCTTACTTCGAGATTGGCGAGATCGCTGACGACCACCGTCGCGCTCAAGCCGGAGTACCAACTGCTGACCTTGGGCGTATGCGCGTCTGCGATCAGAAGAGAGACGAGAACGGAGGCGTCCAAATAGATCAATCGCGTTCGCCGTCCCGCATGCGACGAATGATGTCGACTGCGTCCTCCCCGAGTCTTGGACGCGATTTCGCCCGTTCCGCGATTTGCGCAATCAGTTCGGGGCTGGGCTGCCGGCGCGGACGTTCAACCGCGGAACGCAAGTGAGCGACAACTTTGCCGTGCCGGGTGATGTCGACATCCTCGCCGGCAGCGGCCTGGCGGACGAGTTTGGACAGTTGGTCTTTCGCTTCCGCGATGGAATAGGCGGCCATTCGACCTCTTTGTTTTAATTCTGGCTATTGCTGGCCAGAATAGCAAGTTTGCCCATTCGCGGCAAGGCGTCGACAGCAAGCTAGCGCGCCTTTCCCGCCCTACCCCACCTTTTCGCCAGGCCACATTTTAATCTGCGACTGACAGGGTGCGGCGCGCTTGCCGGCGGCGATCTGATCTCCTCCAACAGGGCGCGTTACGGCGACACCGCTGCCCTGGGGCGTCTTTCAGTTTTGGTTGCCAGTCACCCGCTGGACTTTGGCGTGAGCATCGCCTCCTCCCTCTCCACCCGCATGATCCGCTCCGCCATCTCGACCTGATCGCCGACGTTGGCGACGAGGTCGCGTACGAAGCCGGCGCGGGGCGCGGTCAGCGGATGCTCCATCTTCATCGCCTCGACGACGGCTAGGCGCTGGCCGGCCTCGACCGCTTCGCCCTCCTCCACGTAGAGCGCCGCCACCCGGCCGTTCATCGGCGCCCGGACGGCGCCGTCGCCCTCCGCCGCCCCGCGCGCCGCCCGGTCGAGCGGATCGGCGAGCGCAACGAAAGCCTGCCGTCCGCCGGCGAAGGCGTAGACGCCGCCGTCCGCCTCGTAGAGCGTGATTTCCGGACCCTCCCCTTGGCTCGCGCCGAGCTCGGCGGCGGCGCGGGGCGCGTGGGCCTCCGCCCCGAGCACGTGCAGGCGCTCTGGCCTGCCGTCGACCACGACATCGAGGCCGACTTGCCGCACGCCGACGAGTTCGAACGAATCCGCGACGCCCCACGGGTCGAACGGGTCGAGGGTCGTGGGCCGCGTCGCGTCTCGTTTGGCGAGCATCGCCCTCGCGGCGGCGAGCACCGCGCGCGCGTCGGGGGCGTGCGGCTCAGCGCCGAGGCGGCCCGGATGGGCGTCGATGAAGCCGGTGTCGTACGCGCCGCCGAGGATCTCCGGGCTGCGGAGAAGCGAGCTCAAGAAGGCCAGATTGGTCTTCGGCCCGATGACGACCGCGTCGTCGAGTTCCTTGTTGAGCGCGGCCAGCGCCTGCGCCCGCGTTGGCGCGTGCACGATCAGTTTCGCGATCATCGGGTCGTAGAACGGCGTCACGCTGTCGCCGGCGGCGACGCCCGTATCGACCCTGACCCCCTTCAATCCCTCCTCGCCTTTGAGGCTCATCACATGGATGCGGCCCGGCGAGGGCAGAAAATTGCGCTCCGGATCCTCGGCGTAGACGCGCGCCTCGATCGCCGCCCCGACGCAGGCGATTTGTCCTTGGGCGAGCGGCAGCCGCTCGCCCGCGGCGACGCGGAACTGCCATTCGACGAGATCGAGTCCGGTCACCGCCTCGGTGACGGGATGCTCGACCTGAAGCCTGGTGTTCATCTCGAGAAAATAAAAGTCGCCGGGGTTGAGGCCGCGCGAGGCGTCGGCGATGAACTCGACCGTGCCGGCTCCGACATAGCCCGCCGCCAGCGCGGCCTCGGTCGCAGCCTTCGCCATCGCGGCGCGCGTGGCTTCCGTCAGGCCCGGCGCTGGGCATTCTTCGACCACCTTCTGATGCCTGCGCTGGAGCGAGCAGTCGCGCTCGTAGAGATGGACGCAGTTCCCATGCGCGTCGGCGAACACCTGTAATTCGATGTGGCGAGGCGAGGCGATATATTTCTCGATCAGCACCCGCCCGTCGCCGAAGGCCGCTTGAGCCTCGCGGCCGGCGCTCTCCAGCGCCGCCTCGAAATCCACATGCGCGTCGACGCGGCGCATGCCGCGTCCGCCCCCGCCCGCGATCGCCTTGATCAGCACCGGATAGCCGATCTCATAGGCCTTCTCGCGCAGGAACTTCGCGCCCTGATTGTCGCCGTGATAGCCCGGCACGACCGGCACGCCAGCCCGCTGCATCAGCGCCTTGGCCGAATTCTTCAGGCCCATCGTCCGCATCGCCTCGGGCGGCGGGCCGACGAAGACGACGCCCGCGCTCGCGCAAGCCTCGGCGAAATCGGCGTTTTCGGATAGAAAACCGTAGCCCGGATGCAGGCATTCGGCGCCGACTTTGACCGCGAGCGCGACGATCGCGCCCTGATCGAGATAGCCGCTTGCGCCTTCGCCGATCTCGTGCGCCTCGTCGGCGAGCCGGGTAAACAGCGCGCCCCGGTCGGCTGGCGTATTGAGCACGATCGACCGGATTCCCATCCGCCGCACCGTGCGGATGATCCGGCAGGCGATTTCCCCGCGATTGGCGATGAGGACATTGGCGAACATGGCGGGCTCCGGCGCGGCCCTCTCTACCGAACAGACGCGCGGATGGCGAGCGTCACGCCGCTCTCGGCGGACCGAATTCCCTGCCAACAGGGAAAAGAACAGGGAATGGCGCGATTTGCGGGGATTTTGCGCCCGAACCGCTTGGAAAAGGCGCGTGATTGCAGCGGCTTGCACAAAAATTCCCTACGCGGGCGAACAGGGAATTAATTGGTCGAAAATCGCGGGATCAGGGATTTGCTGTTCCAAGGCGATTCCCGACGAGGCGCGCCGGTTGTTCTTGCCGACCACAACCGCACTCCAAGCTCAAACTCTCGCAAAAAGGCGGCTTGAGAGCCAACCCGAAAGCCGCGCCGTCGGCTGCCAACGATTGTCACAGTGCGCAGTCAGAGGTAACCGCAAAACCGCCATTTCAACCAACATACCATCCAAGCAATGACCCTGATCGACAAAACGCTTGCTTTCATCGGTTTCGCGGACCGCTCGCGCGGATGGCCGCCGGAAAGGCTTTCGCTCGCCCTGCAGGGTGGCGGCTCGTTCGGGGCGTTCACCTGGGGCGTGCTCGACCGGTTGCTGGAAGAGCCGGAGATCGGGTTCGACGCCGTCAGCGGGGCCAGCGCCGGCGCAGTCAACGCGGTTCTGATGGCCGCGGGCATGATCGACGGCGGGCGGGAAGAGGCAAGAGCCAGGCTGTCGCAATTCTGGAAACGGATTAGCCGTGCGGCCGCGTTCTTGCCAAATGCGTCCAATGCCGCCTCGCCGCTGGGGGCGAGTCTCGAATTGTTCACGAGGTGGATGTCGCCCTATCAGTTCAATCCGTTCAACGTGAACCCGTTGCGCGAAGCGCTCGAAGCGACGGTGGACTTCGAACGGCTGCGCCGGCGATCGGAGATCAAACTGCTGCTGGGCGCGACGCGGGTCAGCGACGGAAAACTCAGAATCCTCACCAACAGCGAATTGACGGTCGACGCCGTCCTCGCCTCGTCGTGTCTGCCGCTCCTCCACCATGCGATCGAGATCGACGGCGAGCCCTACTGGGACGGCGGTTACGCCGCCAATCCGCCCCTGATCCCGCTCGTTCGAGCCTCCGACTCGCAGCACGTCCTGATCGTGCAGGTCACGCCGACGACGGCGGCGCATCTGCCAAAATCGGCGCGCGACATCGCCGCGCGGGTCGAACAGATCCAGTTCAACGCGACGCTGAACAGCGAACTCGAGACGCTCAAATACGGAAAAATGATCGGCGCCACGCGAAAACTCCGGCGATTGCGCATCGGCCGCATCTCCGCCCATGAGGAATTCGAAGGTCTCGGGGACCAAAGCGCAAGCAACTTGGAATGGGACTTTCTCGAGCGCCTATATCGCGGGGGCCGGGCAGCCGCCGAGCTCTGGCTCAAGCACGATCTCCCGCAAGCATCGTCGATCCGCGGGATATAGGCCCGGCGGGCTGGACCGGAGCGCCTCTCGAGGCGCGCCGGAACGGAACGCTCGCGCCCCGATCGCGGCCCAGGGGGACCCTCAGCGGTCTCTACCCGTGCCGGTGCATTTTGACCTCCATCGACGATAGGCGTTGCGGCTCGCGCCTGATAAAGTTTCATCGGCGCGAGCAGCGCCGGCAATTGGGGGTTCATGAAATGACGATCCGTTCTCTTGCATCCTTGACCGCGGCGGTCGCGATCAGCGCGCTGGCCGCGTTTCCGGCTCTGGCGCAATCGGCCACGAAGATCGGCTCGCTCGCCTGCGACGTATCCGCCGGGGTCGGAATG
>WNFJ01562184.1_pt1 | contig 13716 bp, 12 predicted proteins | sample 5400461 | NCBI WGS metagenome assembly WNFJ01 (sample SAMN13153349, study PRJNA577476) | soil metagenome | isolation source: 115 cm saprolite on Douglas fir-dominated hillslope | place: USA:California | collected 2013-09-17 | reverse complement strand
CTCTGGCCGCAATGGCTGACGGTCAACGGGCTTCTGTTACTCATCTTCAATCTCTGGGACCGATGGGCGCTGAATCGCGACGAAGTGGAGCTGCCGAGTCACGAGCCGCTGCGCGTCCGGGGCCTGATCGAGATGGCCGTGCTCCTCGGCGTCGTGGCGACGATCATCGTCGGGGCGACGTGGCCCACTGGAACGAGGGAAATCAGCATTTGCGCGCTCGCGCTGGTCGGCTACTTCGCCGGCTCGCACGAGCGACGCAGCAAGAATGTGTTCACATTCGCGCCACTGGTGGAGGTCGCGGTGCTCTTCGCGGCGATTTTCGTGACGATGGCGCCGGTGCTCGAAATTCTGAATGCCCGCGCTGCAGACCTTGGTCTCACGAGCCCGAGGCAATTCTTCTGGGCGTCGGGGGCGCTATCGAGTGTGCTCGACAACGCACCCACCTATCTTGCCTTCGTGGCGAGCGCCGCTGGGCTTCAAGGTGCCGCGCCACACGGGCCCTACATCGGTGCGATGGCGCTCGATCCGCATGCCGCGCAGCTGCTCGCGGCGATCTCGACGGGATCGGTGTTCATGGGCGCCAACACCTACATCGGCAACGCGCCGAATTTCATGGTTCGCGCGATCGCCCAGGAAAACGGTGTGAGGATGCCGTCGTTCTTCGGCTATGTCGCCTATAGTCTAGGCCTACTGGTGCCGCTGTTTGTACTGGTGTCCGTGGTGTTCTTCAGAGGCTGAGCACGGAGCAGTGAGCACGGAGCAGGGCGTACTGCTCCGTGCTCCGTGCTCTCTTGGTCTACGCTATGGCAGGCTCCCTAGCAAACTCCTCTACCAGCTCGTCCGTCGTCTTAAGCTGCGATTTCGGATCCGTCGCATACCACGCCTCGAAGTAGCCGAGCCCCGCTTGGTGCGCTTCGTCGGTGAAGGCTTGCAGCGCGTCGGTGACCCAGACGAGATCGAATCCCCGCTGGAATGCATCGCCCGACGTGTGTCGAGCGCAGCAGTCGGTATGCAGGCCGGTGATGTAGAGCTTGGTAATGCCCCGCTCGCCGAGCATCTGCTCGAAGCCGGGATTCAGAAAGGGCGAGTAGGTCTGCTTTCCCCACACGACGTCGCCTGGCTGAGGTGTGAGCGTGTCGACGATCTCAGCCTGATGCGTGCCCGCCATCGAGTGCGGCGGCCATTTGCGCAGCTCTTTGTCTTTGAGCGTGTGGGCATCGGTGGCGTAGATGACGGTGATGCCCGCTCCGCGCGCTGCCGAGAGGAGCCGCGCGAGCGGCGGAATGATGGCCTGGGCCCGTTTTTGATACTCGGGGCCGCCGGCGTCAGCGATCGTGCCACCGGGATAGACGAAATCGTTGGCCATGTCGATGACGAGGACTGCTGCATGCTGTGACATTGGGGTGACTCCCATTGTTGGTTGTTCTCGCTCGTCACACCCTGAAGGGTGGGATCGCGGGGGGCCGATTGGGCAACGCCTCTCCCGCGTTCCGAATGGTAGATAGGTGGTCGCAGAAACGGGAGTGACCTATTATGACCTTGGTGACTCTCACCCCTCTTCCCCAACAGCGCCGCGCTATCGAAGCGCCGCTCGGCCCCGTCCTCGTCGTAGCGGGTCCCGGCGCGGGCAAGACGTACTGTCTCATTGCGCGCATCGAGCACGTCATCGGGAAGGGTATCGATCCGCACCGCATTTGCGCTGTGACGTTTACGAATCGAGCCGCCGAGGAGATCGCCGACCGTTTAAAGCAGACGTTGGGCAGCGAGTGTGCCGGTGCGATCACGCGCGGCACAATTCACGCGTTCTGTCTCGCGCTGCTGCGGGAGCATGCCGATATGGTGGGGCTCAAACGAGGATTCGGCATCGCCGATGAACAGTATCAGGACATCATCCTCCACCGGCTGCGCGTGCCCGCCGAGCGACGTGGTGGCATCCTGAGTCGCTTCGGCCGCCATCGTTTCCAGCAGTACAAGCTGCAGCCCGACGAGGCGCGACTCTATCGCGAATACGGCGCATGGCTCGCGCATCGCAACATGGTGGACTTCGATGATCTGATCGTGAAAGCCGAGGCGCTACTGCGTACGAACGGTGAGACCGCCGACACCATTGCGGCGCGCTGGGACTACCTGCTCGTCGATGAGTTTCAGGACGTCAACGCGGTGCAGTATGACTTCCTGAAACGGCTGGCGGCACCGCACGGCAACTTCTACGCAGTGGGCGACGACGAGCAGTCGATTTTCGCGTGGACGGGTGCCGATCCGTATGTGCTCGAGCGGTTCCGGCGCGACTACGAGGTCGAGCCGATCATTCTCGACAAGAACTGCCGCTGCTCGCGCCAGATCTTCGAGACGGCGCGGCGAGTGCTGGCCCAGAATCCCAGGCTCTTCCAGAAGCAGCTCACCGCCGACCTCGAGTCACCACACGAAGTCGGCGTGCACGCGTTCCGCGATGAGCACGAGGAAGCGACGTGGCTCATCGCCGATCTCGCAAACGAGCCGGACGCCGCAATTCTCTACCGCAAGCATCGTCTGGGGGAGTACCTGGAAGGGCGGTTGCTACGCGCCGGAATTCCGTGCCGCCTCGCCCGCGGCCGCTCGCTGATCGAGGACACCGTGATCGGCTACGTCATCGCGGCGCTGCGCATCGTACGCCAGCCCGACGATCCGGCGGCGTTACATGCGTTTGCACAGGTCGTACTCTCGGAGCACTTCCTCCAGGAAGTCGAGGCGGCGCTCGTTGAGAGCAAGCCGTTCATGACGTCATTGCGGGACCTCGCTGAACGGCGTGCCAAAAAGCATCCCGACACGCAAAAGCTGTGGCGACTGATCTTCCAGGTCGAGAATTTGCGGACGCTGCCGCGGTCGCACGGCCCGCTGGCCGCGGTGATCGATGAGATCTTGTCACAGACAGTAGGCCCGTATCGCAACAAGCTCGAGGAGCGCCACGACGAGATCTCCGATCCCGCCGCGTGGCCCGAAGCGATCGAGCTGGCCGAGCGACTGAAGAGCGCGCTCGAACGCGCGCAGAGTATCGCGATCGCCCGGCGTGGCGGTGCAGAGATTGCGATCCGGGGCATGCTCGCTGCGACGGCATTGCACCGTGTGCCAAAAGGCGCTGAGGGTGACGTGGTCATTGATGCCGATGCCCTCACGGTGTTCAAGGCATTGCAGCTGCTGAACGCGTCTGACATCGACACCACGCTCGCGCGGTACGTGACGTTCGACTTCGAGACGACGGACGACGACGTGCAAACCTGCGGTGTCGTGGAGGTAGGGGCGGCGCGCGTCGTGAATGGCGAGATCGTCGAACGGTTCCATTCGTTAGTGAACCCATTCCAACCAATCTCGGCAAAGGCTACTCAGATCCACGGCTACACCGACGCTGACGTCGCGTCCGCCCCGCCGTTTAGCGCCGTGTTCGCGCAGTTTCACGCCTTTGTCGGTTCGGACGTTCTCATCGCCCACAATGGCCAGCACTTCGACATCCCGGTGCTTAAACGGCTGGCCGCCGGCCACGATGGCGTCGACAATCTCGCGTTCTACGACACGCTGCTGTTGGCGCGCTCGCTCTCACGAGACCGTGCTACCCAGGAAGATCTCGCGCACCGCTTCGGGATCGACTGCGGTCGCGCCCACCACGCGCTGGATGACGCAGTCACGTTGGCACACGTGTATCGCGAGCTCGAAAAACAACGGGCGATCAGGGCGCGCAAGGCTGTGCTGGCAAACGTGCTCGATTATCTGGCGTTGGGACTCGGTTTGGAGGGAGCGGAGAGCGGGGAACGGAAGCTGCTATTCGATATCGGCCGCTACCGCACGCTTGGTCTCTACAGCGATGCGCTCGAGTTCTACGCTGCTTCGCGAACGGATAAAGACCCGCCGCTCGACCGTGTCATCGAGCTGCTGGGCGGGCACAAGGCCATGGTTCGGCTGCGCGCGCACAAGGATCCAACTCAGCGGTATGCGGCAGCAGTCGCGCGGTTACGGGCCTTAATGGCAGATGAGGGTCCGCTGGATGCAGCGATTGACCAGCTTCTGGAGCGCATCGCGTTGTCATCGTCGGACGACGATAGCGCTGAGGGGCGTGTAAATCTCCTCACGCTGCACTCGACCAAAGGCCTCGAGTTCTCGCGCGTCTACATCGTCGGCGTCGAAGACTACGAGATCCCGGGATTCCAGGCCGCGACGAACAACATCAAGGACGAGATCGAAGAGGCACGGCGCCTCCTCTATGTAGGCATGACGCGCGCGCGCGAACGGCTTGTGCTAACGCGCGTGGAGCGCAGGTTTGGAAGAGACGCAGGTGGCAGCACGCTCCTCGAAGAGATGCAGCTCATCCCTGATGCAGCCGCCGCACCATCTCGATAGTGTCGGCCTCTTCCGGCTTTTTGTCCTGCCGATAGCGGACCACGCGCGCGAACCGCAGCGCGAGCCCACCCGGATAGACTGAGCTCTCCTGGAGACCGTTGAACGCGACCTCGACGACGAGCTCGGGACGCACGTAGACGGTGATCCCTTCGCGGCGCGTCTCGAGCTCCTGCAGTTTCTTCGTCTGCCACTCGAGTACCTCGTCGGTCATTCCCTTGAATGTCTTGCCGAGCATCACGAACCCACCCGCGGGATCGCGCGCACCGAGATGGAGGTTCGACAGCCAGCCCTTTCTCCGGCCGTGGCCCCACTCGGCCGCCAAGACCACGAGGTCGAGGGTGTTCGCCTGCTTGACCTTGATCCAATCCCACGTTCGCCCGCCCGCTTCGTAACGCGCATCCAGCTTCTTCACCATGAGGCCTTCGTGACCCGCCTTGATCGCGTCGTCGAAAAACCGTTGCGCTTCTTGCTTGTCGGCGGTCACGAGACGAGGTGGGCGTTGAGACACGTACTGAGAGAGCGCCTTGAAGCGCGTGGAGTACGGCTGGTCCATCAGCGATTCGCCGTCGAGATACAGGATATCAAAGAAGAAGGGCACGAGCGGCAACTCGCCCTGCAATGCTTCGACGTCGAGCTTGCGGCCGAAGCGACGCATCGTGGTCTGGAATGGCAGTGGTCTGTTGTCCGTTGTCAGTGCGATTGCCTCGCCGTCCAGGATGACTTCTTTGACGTTGAGTTTCCGAGCCACCTCTAGTACCTCAGGAACGGCGACTGTGACGTCGTTCATCAAACGAGAAAACACCTTCACTGCATCGCCTTGCTTGTGAACCTGAATCCGCGCGCCGTCGAACTTGTATTCGAACGCAGCGGGAGTGGAGCGCTCGAGCGCTTCCGCCACATCAGTCGCGGTCTGGGCCAGCATCGGCTTGATGGGCCGAAACAGCTGTACCGCGAACGGCGCGAGTCCCTTCGAGCCTTCCGTCAGCGCGGCCTTGGCCACGGCACTCAGATTGCCCGATAGCATGGCCGCGCGACGCACTTCTTCCGACGGCAGCTCGGCGGCTTTGGAGACGGCCTCGACCATAATCAATTCGAGCGCGCCCTGGCGCAGCTCACCGGTGAGCAATCGAAACAGAAAGTCCTGCTCTTGTGCTGTTGCCCGCGCAAAGAGATCGCGCAGCAGTTTCGTCTTCAGCGCCGCCGAGCCCTTGCCTGTCGCGTTCGCAACTAGGTCGAGCGACGCATCAACATGCTTGAGCTCAATCGTAGGCGTCTTCGCAGCTTGGCCCTTCGCCGCTTGAAGCGTCGCCCAACCCACACCGATCTTCGCCTGGCGAATCGTGCCCGACAGATAAGCGATGACCGACTCGATCTCGTCAGGAGCCGCCTGCTTCAGGAGCTCGGCAAGGAGCTTGATCTTTGCGAGGCGGCCGGACGTCGAGGCCACTTTGTCAGAGGTCTGTGCGAGTTGGTTGAGGAGCACGGACCTATAGTACCTTGTGGAGGTCGGTAACGGACTCCATCGTCATCCCTTCCTCTAAAGACGCCGGTACACTATGCGTGCAGCTCCGCTGCTAGCGAGTCTCGTCGCACTCCTTCCGATTACCGCCGCCGCGCAAACGAACGGTCCGCCGCAGACTCCGGTCCGGGTCGTCACCGACACGGTGGCCGGCACGATCGTCCAGGATCCCTACCGCTGGCTCGAGAATGTGCCGGACAGCGCCGTGCTGCGCTGGCTGCACGCGCAAGACGACTACACTCGGCATCTGCTCAACGCCATTCCCGGTCGAGCCGCGCTGGCCGCGCGCATCCATACGCTGTCCAACGCGAGCGCCGGTGTCGGCGGCGCGCAACTGACGACGTCGCGCGTCTTCTATTTCAAACGTCTCCCCGGCGAAGAGGTCGCCAAGCTCTACGTCCGCGACAGCCTCGCTGCGACCGAGCGCCTGCTCGTCGATCCCGAAAAGCTGCGTCAACCGGGCGGCCCCCATTGGTCACTCGATTATTTCACGCCGTCATGGGACGGCCGCTACGTCGCGTACGGTGTCTCGCCGGCCGGCTCGGAAAACAGCATTCTGCGTGTGCTCGACGTCTCGAGCGGCCAGGTGCTCCCCGATTCGATCGATCGCGCGCAATTCGGCGCTGCCTCGTGGCGGCCGGATGGCCGCTCCTTCTTCTATAATCGGCTGCAGAAACTCGCGTCCGGCGCGCCGGCAACCGATCACTACCGCAAGAGCCGCGCGTATCTGCATACCCTCGGTCAGGCCGACTCCGCCGACGTGCCCATCCTCGGCATCGGCGTATCGAGCCGCGTGCCCCTGGGCGAAGACGACTTTCCCTTTGTCTTCGTCGTCGCCGGCGCTCCGACCTGGGCATTGGCCGGCATCTCGCATGGCGTGCAGAACGAACAAGTCCTGTATGTGGCGCCGCTCGCCGACGTGCGCGACTCCACCGCGCCCTGGCGGCGGCTCCTCGCCGTGACCGACAGCGTGACCAACATGGATGTGCACGGCGACGATGTGTACCTGCTGTCGCACGATCATGCGCCTCGCTTCAAGGTGCTGCGCACCAGCCTGCGCAATCCCGACGTTGCTCACGCGACGGTGCTGGTCCCCGAGTCGGAGTCCGTGATTCGGTACTTCGGCGCGGCGCGCGACGCGCTGTACATCCAGACCCTCGACGGCGGGCTCGGTCGCGTTCAGCGGATGCCGTACGATGCGACGACGTCGAAGCCGGTGACGCTGCCGTATGACGGCGCGATCGGCGGTTTCGTAACGACACTGCTGCGCGATGGCCTGCTGTTCTCGGAAGAGTCGTGGACACATCCGCAGCTGTGGTACGGCTATGACAACGGCACGGGACGGGTGACCGACACGGGGCTGCGCCCGCTCTCACCGGTCGATTTCTCCGCAATCACGTCGGAAGAAGTGCGCGTCAAGGCGACGGACGGCACGATGGTGCCGCTCTCGATCGTCCACCGCCGCGACGCCAAGCGTGATGGCAGCAATCCGACGTTCCTCGACGGCTATGGCTCATACGGCATCACCTATGACCCGTCCTTCGATCCGCGCGAGCTCGCCTGGTTCGAGCACGGCGGCATCTACGCGGTGTGTCACGTGCGTGGCGGTGGCGAGTTCGGCGAGGGGTGGCATCAAGCGGCGCGCCAGGCGACGAAGTTCAACACGTGGCGCGACTTCATCGCGTGCGGTGAGTACCTGGTCGCCCAGAAGTGGACGTCGCCCGGGCGGCTCGCGGGCAGCGGCACCAGCGCCGGCGGCATCGAAATCGGCATGGCGGTGACCGAACGGCCTGATCTGTTTCGCGCCGCCGTGCCGCGCGTCGGCACGCTCAATCCGCTGCGCGAGATGCTGGTCGGCGTGAGCGGTCCCGCCAATCGCCCCGAGTTCGGCGATCCCACGACGCCGCAAGGCGCGAAGGACCTGCTCGCGATGGATACCTATCATCATGTGAAGCCGGGCACGGCGTACCCCGCCCTGCTGTTCACAGGCGGCATGAACGATCCGCGCGTCGACACCTGGATTCCCGCGAAGACCGCGGCCCGTTTCCAGGCGGCAACCGCGAGCGCCCGCCCGGTTCTGCTGCGGGTCGAATTCCAGGCCGGTCACGGACTTGGCTCCAGCACCTCGCAGCGCGAGGCCGAGCTCGCGGATGCGTGGTCGTTCTTGCTGTGGCAGTTTGGGGTGGCGGGGTTTCAGCCGGCGGTGCCCTGAGGGGCCCGAATCCTCATAGGGAGCACCATCGTTCCCCAATGCAGCGTTAAGATCGCCGAGTCCGCGTCGACCATTGGGAAGAACCAGGTGAGAGTCTCGATGTGCGACCCCGTCTCGGCCGAGACCTTGATGCGCAGCGCGTCCTGCGACTCGCCGGGATAGTTCGTGTGCCAGCCGCCGACGCCGCGATTGAGGCGGTGATGGTCCAGAGTGAGTAGCGGCCCGCTGGCAGCGCGTGTCCTTCGACGCTGATCTCCTTAGTAAAGGCAATGGTGGTGACGGAGTCGGCGCCGGGGTGCCAGAGGCGGCCCCAGTGCACGACGCCGTCGTCGCCGAAGAGCGTGCGCCCGCGCGCGACTGGCCGGTTGTAGGAGATCGTGATGTCGGTCGTCCCGACGCGTTGCGTGACGGTGCCGTGTTGGCTACGCGGAACTTGAACGAGAAGGACGGCGGCGAAACAGGCGGTCACGGGGCGGCAAAGGCTCACAGAGGTATGCTATGCCAAAAACGAGCGCTGGTCTATTGGTATATCGTCGCACGGTTCGGGGGCTCGAGGTCTTCCTCGTCCACCCCGGCGGACCGTTTTGGGCGAACCAGGACGACGGCGCGTGGTCGATCCCCAAGGGCGAGTTCGAGGCGGGCGATGATCCCTTAAGGGCGGCGCGGCGGGAGTTCACCGAAGAGACCGGATTTGCGGTTGCCGGCGACTTCGTCCCGCTCGCACCCATCAAGCAGCCCAGCGGAAAGGTTGTATATACATGGATTGTGTCAGCGGACTATGATCCCGCTGAGGTGCGCAGTAATACGTTCACGCTGAAAGGCCGCGAGTATCCCGAGGTTGATCGCGCCGCCTGGTTTGATGTAGCCCAGGCGAGGCGAAAGATCTTACGCGGGCAGCTGGGTTTCTTGGATGAACTTGAGCACCTTACCCGCGAAAATGCAGCGGATCGCGGAGGTTCTGGAGCTCCCGATAGTAGTAGAGGGCCGTCGGCCGGCGATCGGTGAATAGCAAGGACTTCAAGAAGGCCAGCTCCTGAGCTGTCGCGCTACCGCTGAGCGAGGGATCGCGCAGAAACTCGCTCAGTCCCTTTTCCTGACCCCCATTCAGGCGTTCGCTGTACTCGAAGCGCTTCCGCTCACCCGTCGCGAGTGCGACCGTGACCGCGAACGTCGCCGGATCCCATTCCCACGACGCGATCACGGCATCGAGCCGGGCGCGCTGCTTCGGCGTCATGTGCAATACGTCGCCGCCGAGGTGGGCGACGTGGAGTAGGGTCTGCGCGACGAGCCGCTCCAGCTCGCCGAACGATTGCCGTTCGATGATGGCGCGCACCGGTTCGAGTCCCGAGGGCGCGCACTTCCGCAGGATCAACTCGCGCCATTCCGGAACCAGCGGCGCCACCTCGCCGAGCTGGCGCTTCCGCTCGTCCTTGCGATGCGCCTCGGCGACGCGGGCCAGCTCGCCGTGCGGCAACTTGAGAAAGCGGTCCATCCGGTCGTAGATGTCGGTGCGCTCGGGGGCGGGCGGCGCTTTTTTGCGCGTCAGGATTTGCGAAACGTAGGACTCGGTGACGTGCGCGGCGCGCGCGAGGTCCCGCTGATCCAGATCCAGCTCGTCGAGCCGTTGTCGTATCACTAGGGCGACGTCCATCTTAACCAGCCTCTGTTAACCTGTAAGCTCAATGGGCGGACTGAGTTGACAAAAATAGTACAGTCCGCTACTTTAGGCCATGGCTGATATTCATTGTCATCGCTGTGGCGGGTTCATTGCGAACCCGGAAGGGACGACCTACCGCGAGGCGTCGGTCACGAGTCCTCCGGTGGTGCCACACAGCGGCTTATGCATGTGCGATCACTCGCTCGTCTACGGTCCGGTGCCTGAGCCGGCCGGGCGCGGCCTCCGAGGCATCCATCGCCTCCGATCGGCGTCGCGCAATTAGCTCAAACCGCGCCGCGGCGCGCAGCCCGCTCGTCGTCGACCGCGGGCCGGCGCGTTGTCCCGCCTGTCACCACTATCTCGAATTCCGCACCGATCGGTTTGGCCGCATGGTCGAGCAATGCGCCTGCGGCCATCGCGCCTTTGTGGAACGGCGCAGCGGCAAGCGTGAGGAGCCTCTTCAGTGAGTAAAGAAGTCCCTATCGAGATCGACGGCATCGTGGACGAGCTGCTGCGCAATTCCACGTTTCGCGTGACGCTCGCGAACGGACATTCCGTGCTCGCGACGATCGCCGGCAAGATGCGGAAGTTTCGGATTCGGGTGTTGGCGGGGGATCGGGTGACGCTGGCGCTATCGCCCTACGATTTAACGAGAGGCAGGATCGTCTACCGGCACAAGTAGAACCGCTTCAACATCCGCAGAAAAACACCACAAACGTCGGCCACTCGATGTAGTAGGCAATGTCAGCGGGCAGCGCAAACAGCCCGCCGGCGATCCGCAGATCGGTGCCGCTGAGGGGCCGGCCGTTCGGCCCGGTGGCCGCCGTGCCCGTCGTGCTCCGCGAAATCGTTGCCGCGTGCGTGCCGCTGATCGTGACGTCCGCCGTGCCATTCAGCCATCCGCCGCCGGGATGGAGCTGGCCGGAGGTCATGATGATCGAGTCGCCGGCGAAGCTGAACGCGAGCGTGCGAGCTGGGCCCGGGCAGTGTCGCGGCATGTTCGAAGCCGAAGCCACCCCCGGTGTAGATGCCGGAGAATTGTCCGTCGCCGTTCAGCGGAATGTGGTACGGGGTGTCGAAATAAATGCTTCTCCCGCCGATGCTCACCGGTCCCGCGACTCCGCTCAGGTGAGCACACTGCCCGCACGTTGAATCAGACGGGTTGTGGCTCACCATGAAGTCCGCGACGACACCCGCCGGCGTCGTGTGGTTGAAAACCACAACGCGCAACGCGGTGCTGTCGCTCCGAGCACCGGTGAATTGATTCGAGGGAACGAGATAGGCATAGCCGATTTCTGCGTGGGCGTATGTGGGCAAGCCGTTGCTCCCGAGCGCGTACAGGATCACCTTGAGCGCGTTGGACGGCGCGCCGGCGCGGGCGGTGAACTGCAGCTGCTCGTGGATCGCGTCCCATTCCATCGTCCGTCCCAACATCGACGAGTCCATCGTGTGCACATTGACCCCCGCGCTGAGCAGCGGCAGCGCGAGCGCGCCGAGGCCTTTCAGCTGTGGGGATCCGAACGCCTGATCGAGGCTGTCGAGCTGCGCGGCGAGATTGGCCGCGTTGGTGATCGGCAGGCTGTCGACCGGTCCGGAGCTGTCGCCACACCCAAGTGAGATCGCAAGCAGGAGAACGGCGTGCAGTTTCATCACTAGGCACCGAGCTGCATCAACGCCCCTTCATGCTCCAGCAGCCACCGTTTCGTATCCAATCCCCCGCCAAAGCCGGTCAGCTCGCCCTTTGATCCCACGACCCGATGACACGGGACGATGATCGGAATGGGGTTTCTCCCGTTCGCGAGTCCGACGGCGCGCGTGGCGGCTCGATCGCCCAGCTGCTTCGCGATGGCGCCGTAGCTGGTCGTGGTGCCGTAGGGAATCTGGCGCAGGGCGTTCCACACGCGGTGTTCGAACGCTGAGCCGAGGGCTTCGAGCGGCAGATCGAATGTGGTGCGGGTGCGGGCAAAGTACTCCTCGAGCTGTTGGCGCGCGCGCGCGAGCAATTCGGCAGCCGGCCCTTCGGTGGCTTCCACCCACCCTGTCTGGTGCGTGGGCGCGGGTCCGCGCCGCGAGGTTGGGAAGAAGAGGCCGGTGATCGCCGTGTCGGAGGCGGTGATTACAAGCTCGCCGATGGGTGTGCGGAGGCGGGTGAAGGTCAGAGGCATGGATGGATAATAATCACTCGGAACGCTGAGAGCAGGTGTATCGTTGTCGGAGACACAATCCTCCGGAGAGTCTATGTCGCAGACGGTTTTGGTCACGGGCGCGTCGTCCGGCATCGGCCAGGCGACGGCGCGGCTACTGGCCGAACGCGGGTTTACCGTCTTCGGGACGGCGCGCAAACCTGCGAGCACGCAGTCGCACGGAGTTACCATGGTGGCGCTCGACGTGCGCTCGGATGAGTCGGTCCGCGCCTGCGTGGAGCAGGTCGTGGCGAAGGCCGGTCGGCTCGACGTGCTGATCAACAACGCGGGGTATTCACTAATCAGCGCCGGAGAGGAGACGAGTGTCGAGGAAGCCAAGGCGCAGTTCGAGACGAATTTCTTTGGCATCGTCCGGATGGTGAATGCGGTGCTTCCCGGGATGCGCGCTCGCGGCGCCGGCAAGATCATCAACATCAGCTCGCTCGCCGGCAACACCGCCATTCCATTCAGTGCCTTCTACTCGGCGAGCAAGTTCGCGCTCGAGGGCTATTCCGAGTCGCTGTGGTACGAGGTCCGTCCGTTTGGCATCAGCGTCAGCCTGGTCGAGCCAGGATTCGTCAACACGCCGATCGGGGAGGCTTCGCCGGTCGCCGCACGGCCGCTTCCCGCGTACGACGCGACCCGCAAGCGGATGCTCGCGAAATTTGGCCAGTCGCTCGCGGCTGGCATTCCGCCGGAGCAGGTCGCGCGGCGCGTGCTCAAGATCGTCGAGCACAAGGCCCCGGGGCTGCGGTATCGTGTGGGCGCTCAAGCGACGTTCAGCGCCTTCTACTCGGCGAGCAAGTTCGCGCTCGAGGGATATTCCGAGTCGCTCTGGTACGAGGTCCGTCCGTTTGGCATCAGGGTGAGCCTAGTCGAGCCGGGATTCGTCAACACACCGATCGGTGAGGCCTCGCCGGTCGCCGCACGGCCGCTCCCCGCGTACGACGCGACCCGCAAGCGTATGCTCGCGAAGTTTGGCCAGTCCCTGGCGGGTGGCATTCCACCGGAGCAGGTGGCTCGGCGCGTGCTGCAGATCGTCGAGGATCCGAATCCGGGATTGCGCTACCGCGTGGGCGCGCAGGCGACGTGGTTGCCGCGGCTGCGAACGGTGGTGCCGTGGAAGGTGTACGCGGCGGGCGTGCGGAAGACCTTCGCGGTTTAGCGTTCGTGCCTGAGTGACCATTCTCATCGAGGCGGCCGTCGAGTCGCTGGACGCTGCGCCCGCGGCCGCCGAGGGTGCGGCGCACCGCATCGAGCTGTGCGCGGCCTCGCCCATGGCGGCACCACGCCTGAGGGAGCCGAGCAGATTCGCCGGCTCGTGATTCAGGCGCGCGAGCGGATCGGGATTCTGGCGGGCGGTGGGATCGACGGCGACAACGTCGCTCCGATTGTGCGAGGGACGGGCGTACGAGAAGTGCATTTCAGCGTGTGGGACGCGGAGAAGGTACAGAGGGTGATTCGAAGTTTAACCGTGCCCTAAAGGGCCGGCTCGGCGAGAGCGCGCGCCCTTAAGGGCGTGCGTAGTCGCCGAGCCGGTGCTTCAGCACACGGACCCTAACCCGGCCAGCTTTCTCAACTTCTCCAACACCTTCACCATCGCCCACGTATCCCGCTCGCAGTAGTCCAGCAGATCCTGCCTGACCCGATCGCGCTCTTCCCGCGAGATCTTCTGCGCCACGAACAGCAGCCGTGCGATCTCGACGCTCGCGACAAGTCCATCCACGATCACGAGATCGTCGTACGTCAGCTCGGGCACGAGCGGCGTCAGCACGTA
>WNFJ01610109.1_pt1 | contig 13717 bp, 11 predicted proteins | sample 5400461 | NCBI WGS metagenome assembly WNFJ01 (sample SAMN13153349, study PRJNA577476) | soil metagenome | isolation source: 115 cm saprolite on Douglas fir-dominated hillslope | place: USA:California | collected 2013-09-17 | reverse complement strand
TTGGATTACGGGGATCGCGATAGCTCGTTACATCCCTCGGGCCTTTCGTACAAAGCAAATCGATGGGAATCTCTTTTTCACGGAGGAGAAGCGGCAGGAATATCGGCGACGTGTCGAGAGTGTGACGCTGAATTCGCGGCGCAAGTGGGGAACCATGGAAGTCGACCAGATGCTCCACCATCTCAACCTTGCCTGCGGAGGTTCGCAAGGCTTCTACGATCTTCCCGACGAGAGCTATCTGATCTCCCGAACGCTTCGCTTTTCAAATGGATTCTCGTTGACTGGTATTCGGAGCAGCCCGTTGGCTTGCGCCTCCCGACAGGCTTCAAAATTCCGCATGCACAGAGATTTGAATCTGCTTACGAGAAGCGGCAGCTACTCAAAATTCTCGAGGCCGATTGGAACGCGATGACCGCAGAACAGTGGAAGCCTCATCCAATGTTCGGCAGAATGTCGCCGACGGAGTGGGGCAAACTTCTGCAAATCCATCTTGATTACCACTTAAAGCAATTTGCGGCATGACAGCGTGTCGCGCTGCCGATTGCTGGAGGATTCGAAAATACCGGAGACGGAAATCCCAAAGGATGCCTTATGACAAGAGAGCATATCCAACACTCGATCAATATTATATACAACCAGATTTTTAATCAGGGCAGAGCCGATCTGCTTCCGGGTCTTGTTTCCGGGCCATACATTCAGCACAACCCGCTTTTCCTAATGGGCTCGACGGCATCATTGCCTACATCAAGCAGGCCGGCAGCATTCCCTGCGAGGTGAAACGTGTTGCCATCGACGGGGATCTTGCCGTCATACACGTGCGTTATTTGAATTGGGCCGGCAAGGAAACTGCTGGCGTTGACATCTTTCGCTTCGACGGCGAAGGCAAGATCGTCGAGCATTGGGATGTCCTTCAACCCGTCCCGGCCTCCTCCAACAACCGCAACACGATGTTTTGAGAAGAATCCTGCAGGGCAAAAGGTTCAGCGATTTCGGGAACGCTCACTAGACTAGGATCACAAATAGTTCCAAGTCACAACGGTTTTCCAAACCGCCGCTCAGCATCGATGCTCGCCGGCGTTGGGAATCTTCACTTCTTGCAATATGGAATTTGGCGCAAGAAAACTCAAACATTCCTCCATTCGTTCCTTGAGGCTATCTTCCTGATTTTGGTGATTCCTTTATTGGCCGCGAACCCAGATATGCGCGAAATACCCCTGTTTCCGAAAAGCCGCGAAATCGCACCATCCGGGTCCAGGAGAGCCGCGCTACGCCAAGCAGCAATACCAGCCAGCCAGCTAACGATAGTAAGAACGAATGAAACGAATGACTTCGATCAAACGACAGGCGCACAGCCGGCACAACGCCTATAAATGCAAGCACGACACATGACCGAGCAAAGTCCGACGTGGCGAGAAAGACATCACGTTTCGCAAAACTCTCGCCGAGTCTCGTCAAACAGTAGTCGAATGCCGCGTCCACGTTGGCTAGCGTAATCCCGGACTCCGCCCAGGTTGTGCTCTTCACTGCCTCAGCTTCGGGACCTGCCCAAAAATCATCTCGGCCCCGCTTCAGGAACCTTGCCCCGCGAATCTTTTTCACAAACCAATCTGATAATTCCTGAACAAAGTGACCGCAGACGAAGCAAGCAGCGACGAATACGGCGAATGAAATAGGCCGCAATTCATTGACGGCACCGACAAATGGCCCCCAGCCACGAAGAACAAGCCATCCTTCACAAAGCGCGATCATTCCGGGAACGACCAGCCCCAGAAATTCGTAGATTCCAAGTTTGAAGTTCGAAAACACCGATGTGTCTCCTTCACCCTTCCGCTTTCAGTATTCCCCAATCGTCCACCGAGTTGATGAATACCCTCATTTCCTTCTCCCCGACGATAATCATCACAGGCGGATTGCTGTCGCGCGCCGCGTGCTCTTCCAGCCAGCGAAAGAGTTGTTTGTCATCCTTGCTAGGATCAGTCGTATACCCGTCAGGATGGGAGTGCCATTCACCGACATATTGCAGTAAGTTGTCCGTACGCTTGCCTGCTTCGGCGACTGCCCTCTGGAGTCCCTCTGTGCCGCGAATGTAGTGCGTCGGCCATTCATTGCTATCTTTGGGAGACGGAATCACATCAACCAGGTAGACGATTCGTTTATCCCGATCGAACCCGCCAAGCAGAACTCCTCCCGTTTCTTTGGGTAGCTTTGCCTTGCGGTTTTTCTGTAGTTTCCCGACAAATATCTCGTCCGTACATACGTTCCAACCGTTAATCTTCATGTCCAGGACTGGGGACGTTTTCACGTCGTAGTTCTGCACGTTCATCGAAGGGTCGGAACGCCAGATTCGAACGATCGCGCCGGCTTTTGGCAAACACTCCTGCAAGGCCCGAGAGGCTATGCCGGCGTGCAACGCGACCAAATGTTGCGGGACTCGGCTGGCCAGGTCGCGGCAGGACCGAGCGTATCGGACTCGACCGATCTCGCGATTAAAGTGGCCATCCAGGGCCGCGTTGCCCAGCAACTCCCTGTAATAGGTGAATTCGAGCCAATCCAGCCGGCTTGCCCGCTTCCCGTCTTCGCAGAGGAGCACGAGGTCCGCGCCCGATGGATTGAGGAAAACGGAACACCGTCGCGTTTCGCCCGATGGGTAGTAAGCGAGCTTGCGAGCCACCGCGAGGCTAGCCGAAAAATCAAGAATGGCATCGCTACCGGAAAGCATACGAAGAAGCTCCGGCTCCCGTGGGCCCGGGCGCAGGAAGTCCGCCTCGAGGATTGCGGGCATTGCTGCCTCGTCCAGGATTGCGTTCAAATGACGCTGCATCCCCTGCACCTTGAGCCAACCAACTTCACTTTGCCCCAGTTCGTGTCTCGCCGCATTGTGCGGAAGCATTACGTCCTGGTCGATCCCGGTCCAGATTCCAAACCCCGCCCGTACAAGATTGTTGACGACGTGCGAACCGACCGCACCCAATCCAATCGCCGCGAGCTTCAGATCGCGAGGCTCGCTCCCGTTCAACGCGGCCGCGCCTTTCCGCGAGAGAGCAAGAGTCGGATTCAGAACATCGACAAGAGTCCCCTGAATCTCCTGTGGGTCGCAGGCCCCTCCCAAGACTCGTCCGAAGGAATTGCCGTAGCGTCCGAGAATGCCCAACGCAACTCCCAACTCGCCTACCGTTTTGGAAATATGAAACGCCCAAAGTTCGTATGTCTCAGGTTCGGCCCCTGCCTCCCTTTGCTTCGGCAGCAGGGTGACAACAATCGTGTGAGCATTCAGCGGTGCGACTGACGCGTCCCAATCGGCGATGCGGCCGCGAAGTTCCTCGATCAGGTGAAATCCCGTGCTTTCGAGAATTTCATTCAGTCGGGCTAGGTTTCGAGGGTGCATCCGAATGACGCCATGAACATGCGGCGGACACATAAAACAAAATGCCGCAAAAGTCGACGCCCGAGTCCCGGCCACAGCCACGTACACCGGTCGGCTTCCTCCTTGGCGATGTTCAATACTGAGCGCCTGAATCCCTTCACCACTCGTCATTCGATCAATCAAATTCGAGGGAAGTACCAAGGGTGGAAAATTGCCTAGTAGTATAGGCTCCAGCGGCTGATCTTCGCCGTGGAGAGTCCCCTTTGCCGTCTCCCACAACCACCATCGAACCCGTTCAACAAACGCCGACGGAGTCCACGTCAGTTTCAGTTCGTCGAAGCTCTCCTCATAAAGGCAAAGGCTCCGTGGAATTTCCTCATCTCGAGGGTTGAGGTGCGGCACGTAGGGGAAATCTTTTCTGAGGGCGAGCACTTCCGGATTGAGTTCTTCCGTTTTCCGAAAGATCACAGACAGCCGTTCTCGGGGTTGAATGTCGAAGCGCCGCACTTGGGAGACCTCAACTTCAACTTCAAAGACGACCACTTCATTCTCTTCCGCCGTTCTGCGAACCTCCACCAGCGCCGCATGCGGGTTTACCCCCGACGAGAGAAACCCGCAGAGCGATACGCTCATTGCCAACTTCACATCGCCCATGGGAATCACGGCCCCGGGCGCTTCCACGTACGACACAGCCATCACGCTCCCGCACGTGGAGATCTTGAGCTTACCGCCGCCGCCGCACCGGAAACATAGCGCTTCTTGATTCTTGCCTTCGACCCGTCGATCTCGATGACCAGAGGCTCAGGTTTGAAACTGTACGGATGCTCCATCGTCACTTTGAACTCTCCGCCCACGGCGGCGACACAGTCCTTGTAGTAGGCGGCCGCTTGTCGGTGCGGCGGCTGGTCGTCTTCGTCATCGGAAGGAATCGGCTTGCTGGTGGAAACGATAATCGCATTCTTCGGTAGCTTCTCTTCGAAAATCCATTTCACCTGCTCGACCGGCTCTGTTTTCTCCTCGCCCTTCTCCGGGCCGATCGCCGTGTAGCTGCAATGATGCCAAAGCTTGATGACATCGGACTCCAAACGCTCGTCGCGCTTCTTTGCCCTCGTGACGTCCACGATGTCGCTGATCGCCGTGTGTTCCAAGTCCGACCCGAGGAGCACTCGCGTCGCCACGCCATTTACGGTAAATGTCGCTTGTACCACCAGAGAATCGATGTTTCGGTCGATGACTTCCACTTCGTTCAACCGCTTGCCGAACGGCGAATGCACGAAAAATTCCACCTCTTGCCCGCCCAACGAGAATCCTGGAATCAATTGCCCGGCGTCGGTGAACAGGTGTTGACGGCTTTCCATCGTCAAACCTTCCCCTTCGAGCCACTCTTTCAGTTTGCCGGGACGTGAAAACACGCGAATTCCTTTTCCGCTGCGCAGGCGATGACGCGCTTCGGAACGAATGATCCGATCCTCGTCCGTGCATCCTTCTTCGATTACAGCGGCGGCGGGAACCCACAGTTCCCTGATTTTAGGGCGGCCTTCTCCCTGATATTTTTCCGCATGCTCAAGATGGAAGAACTCAGACGACTTGCAAATGTGATCGTTGTCTAAATGCGTGAAGGCTACCACGTCAAAAAAATCGCGATTTGCGTCTTTGAGATTCTTTCGCAGTTCTTCGCCGAGCGGGATCCGCAGGTCTTCAGGGTCGTCTTCGCAGCGTATATCTGCGTAGTCGAACAGAATTTTCTGGCCGTTCGCCAAGTCAATCAGACAGCAGTCGGCGTTTCCCAGGGGATAGAATGTAAGCCTGTGCATGGCCGAGGTCCTCCACAACCGGATGATTTGACCGTTTTCTGGGCGAGTATCGCGCCCCGCTTCAGTAGTATAACAATAGTTTCCAATTTATGCCAGGATATGTTAATGTTCAGACCGGAGGTTGTTGCCGATGCCGAATCGCGATGTCCATCTTCCCGTCGGAGCCGTGTCTGGGGCTGCTTATGCGACCTACCACGCGTGGGGCCAGCCCGGTCCTTCTGTATTGGCTGAAGCCGCGGGAGGGTTAGTCGGAGGGATCGGAGGAGGGCTGCTTCCCGACTGGATTGATACGCCATGCTCTCCGCGACATCGTGCCGAAGCGCACAGCATGAGCATCACCGGCACCGTCGGCTATTTCATGAACCAGCAGCTTCCACAATTGCAGGCGAATCTTCGTGCGGAAGCACAGCGCTACGCGCAGTTGCGTGCGGCATCGTCCTCGCTTTTGCCAACGGTTGGATACGGCCTAATGGAGTTCATTCTGCGTTTTCTGTCCGGGCTGCTCGCAGGACTTCTCGCTGGTTATGCCTCGCACTTGGCATTAGACTCACTCACTCCGAGCTCGCTTCCAATCCTCTGTTAGGAGGAAATATGGCCATCGACCAAATCGAATTGGGCCGCCGAATCCGGCAGGCACGCGAATCGTGTGGTATGACGCAGGACGAGGTCGCAGAAAAACTCGGCGTCTCCCGGCCGGTTGTCGTACAGATCGAGCAGGGCAAACGACCTGTCTCCGGGCTCGAATTGCAGACGCTTGCCTATCTCTTCGCCCGAGATATTCGCGATCTGCTCGCCGATGAGTTCGCCGAGGATGATGTGGTGCACGCGCTTTTTCGCTCGCACGGAGATGTAGGCGAGGATGGAGTGAAGGAGGCGCTTCGACACTGCATCGCTCTCGGGCATGAGCTGACGAATTTGGAAGACCTCCTTGGGATCAGTCGCGGCACGATCACCGTCGCTACGTACTTGCATGCTTTTCCCCGCAGCCGTCGGGAAGCAATTCAGATCGGTGAACATGTCGCCCTCGAAGAACGCCGCCGACTGGGTCTTGGCTCCGCTTCGCTCGGAGACGTCTCTTCGATGATCGAAGCCCAAGGAATCCGAACCGGAACGGTAACCATGCCGGACTCGGTTTCGGGCCTCACGATCAGTCACCCAAAGGTCGGACCTTTTATTGTCCTGAATGACAGACATTCTCGCGAGAGACGCCGCTTTTCCTGGTGCCACGAGTATGCTCACGTCCTGCTGGACAAGGACACGATTGGCATGGTGAGCCGGGAAAGCGAACGAAATGACCTGAGAGAAGTGCGGGCAAACTCGTTTGCGGCGAACTTCCTCCTTCCTGAAGAGGGCGTCCGCCAGTTCGTCGCATCGCTCGGCAAGGGAGCAGCCAGCCGGATTCACGCGGACATTTTTGACGAAGCGGGAGTCGTCGCGATCGATTCCCGAACGGACCCGGCAACCCAGGAAATCCAGTTGTACGATGTTGTTCAACTGGCTCACTCTTACGGCGTGAGCGTCCCCTCGACTCTCTACAGACTGCGGAATCTCAAACTTCTCTCCGAACCGGAATTTGAACGCCTCCGGACCATGGATGGCGAAGGGCGCAGCAAGAGAATCGCCACCGCACTCGGCGTGGAGACGGACGAATCCCTGGAGCAGCGCGGCGAATTTCAGCGGCGCTTTCTGGCCCTCGGCCTGGAAGCTTTAAGGCGCGAGAAAATCAGTCAGGCCAAATTTCTGCAATTGGCGGAACGCGTCGGCGTGAGCCAATGGATTGCACAGGACCTTCTTGTGAATGCGGGAATCGACGACGCTGAAGCACAGCCTGTGCTCCTGCCGGAGTAAGAATGTCTCCTCCAGGATCGCCCATTGTTCGTGTCGTTGTAACCGACACGAACATCCTGATCAATCTCATTCACATTGCCCGATTGGATCTGCTCGGAAAACTGCCTCCTTATTCTTTCGTCGTACCGGAAGAGGTCGTAAAGGAGGTCACGAGTTCTGATCAGACGCAAGCTCTCCAGACAGCCATCTCCTCGGGGTTGCTGCAAGTTGTTCAGCTTACAGTCCCTGCGGAATTGAAAGTGTATGCAGATCTCATCCAAATACTGGGCTCCGGAGAAGCAGCATGCTTGAGCCTGGCGGAGTCCCGGCAGTGGCTCATCGCCTCCGACGAAAAGAAGAAATTCCGCCGCGAGACGCTAGCAAGGTTGGGAACAGGCCGCCTGCTCAACACTCCTGGTATTCTCACTCTTGCGATCACAAGCGGCATCCTCACCGTGGAAGACGCCGACAACGCAAAAGCAGTGCTGGAGCAGCATCGCTTCATTATGAGTTTCCGTTCCTTCCGCGACGTTCTTCCTAGGTAGTCTCTACCAGCGAAACGAACTTGGGCCGTATCCCCCCGGAAGACTCTTTCACGCAATTCGGCACACCGCCGGCAGCGTGGTGCTCGAATCGGGAGCCTCCATCATCAATGTTCACAAGAACTACGGCACACCTCCGCAACAACGACTCTCGACATCTACACTCACGAATTGAGCGATTCACAGCGCTAGGCCGTTAACACATCGGCGCAAGTCTTCATCGATGAATTTCGTCACGTTAGAGTGAGAGGAATCAGTTCCACCATCCCTTCCTGGCTAAACCCTGCGCCCGATCCGTCCGCTCCTTCCGTCAAGGGTTTCCGCTTCGCTCCAATGAACGCCATACCCCGGCGCCCTTGACGGCGCGGCCGGACAGTCGCCTCCCCTCGCCATGAAGGGCATTTGCTTTTTATGCACCGCTCCGCGTTGCACAAAGGGCAAACCCGAAAACGCAAAGGAGCGAACAATGCAAACTGAACAAGCAGAGCTGCATTTCCGGCAAGGCAGTTCCGACAAGGTGTACCACTTGCAGTTGGAGAACGTGGAGGACAAATGGTCCGTCCAAGCGCAATGGGGGCGGCGGGGTTCCGCCTTGCAGAGCGACGTGAAAGCTAGCGGCGTGACCTACGACGAAGCGGAGCGGGTTTATGACCGCATTCTTCGGGAAAAAGTAGGTAAGGGTTATCAAATCGCCGAAGCAACCGCCAATGGCAACGCGGCGATCTCCGTTGGATTGCCTGCCACGAAAGAACACTCGGGGCATACGCCGGAATTGCTGACCCCCATTGAGGAGCCGGAGGCGTTGCAGTTGGCACAGGATGTGTCTTGGTGGTTTCAGCAGAAATTTGACGGGAGGCGTCTCGCCGTACAAAAGGCCGACGGAAAATATTCCGGGATCAACAAACTCGGCCAAATCATTCCCATTGATTCCCGCTTGAAGGAAATTCTAGACCTTGTGCAAGCGCAAGCGTTCCTGGCGGACGGCGAAATCACCGATTCCCATTTCTACATCTGGGACTTGCTGAACGTGAATGACACCGACCTGCGCGTCCAGCCCTACGAAATCCGCTATGTACACCTTACGCGGCTCTTTCGTGGCGTCCACGAGACATTGCGAGTCTGCCAAACGGCCATGACACCGAAAGACAAACGCGCCTTCGTCAAAGCGATGCACGATGCGAATGCCGAAGGCTTCGTTTGCAAAAATCGGTACGCCGCCTATGCAGGGGGCCGAGCAGGACAGCACTACAAATGCAAATTTGTCGCCACGGCCTCCTTCATCGTTGGCCCAAAACCCGACAAGAAAGCGAGTGACGGCCATCGTTCCATCGCCTTGTATCTCTTGGACGGCAAACGACCGCGTTTCATGGGCACGGTGGGAGTGCCGGATCGTTATCCACTCCCGCGCGTGGAGCAGATTGTTGAAGTGCGTTACCTCTACTGCCATCCCGGAGTCGAAGGAAAGCTCATCCAAGCGAAGTATTTTGGCAAAGTACGCGATGACATTGAAATTAGTGAATGCACCGTCAGCCAGTTGAAGGTCAAAGCTGGCGACGGCGAACCGACCGAATCCTAGTCGCAGATTACCTTTCGATTGCTCGACCACCGGCCCGGTGGCATCCGTGGGGGGATGCCTCCGGGCTTTCTGTAGGGCTAAGTGGCGCTCGCACTCTTGTGGAACTCCGGAATAATATGGTTGCGAGACAACCGTGCGGAAAATTGTTCATATCGACATGGACGCGTTTTATGCTTCGGTAGAGCAGCGGGACGATGCCCAACTCCGCGGTAAGCCCGTCATTGTCGCCTGGCGCGGTAATCGCTCCGTCGTGTGCGCAGCCTCCTATGAGGCGAGACGGTTTGGAGTGCGTTCCGCTATGCCGGCCAGTCGCGCGGAGCGTTTGTGTCCGAATGCCGTGTTCCTACCGCCCGATTTTCCACGCTACCGCATAGTCTCGCGTCAAGTGCGCGAAGTCTTCCAGCGTCACACGGACCTGATCGAACCACTGTCCCTCGACGAAGCGTATCTCGATGTTTCGGAGAACAAGACTGGACTGCCAACGGCCACACAAGTGGCACGCACAATTCGCGAACAGATTCGCACGGAATTGAACCTAACGGCTTCGGCGGGAGTCGCGCCGAACAAATTTCTAGCGAAGATTGCTTCGGACTGGAAAAAACCGGACGGGCTCTTTGTCATCCAGCCAGATGAAGTTGATTCGTTCTTATCGCCGTTGCCGGTGGGCCGTCTGCCCGGGGTCGGGAAGGTCACCGAGGAAAAGCTGAAGAGCTTCGAGATACAAACAGTCGCCGAGCTGCGCAAAATGGAGTTGCCGACACTCGAACGCCGCTTCGGTCGCTACGGCGTTCGCCTCTACGAACTTGCCCTAGGAATTGACCAGAGCGAAGTCATTCCCGACAGGCCGACGAAATCCGTATCGGCCGAGGACACCTTCGAACAGGATGTTCCGCTGACCGAGACCGAGCCCATGATTCGTAGGCTCGCGGAAAAAACGTGGAGTGCTTCGCGCAAAGAATTGCGGGTCGCACGCACGGTCGTTCTCAAGTTGAAGACCAGCGACTTCAAACTTCTCACGCGTAGCCGTACTCCCGATTCGCCCCCGTCTTCGTGCGAGGAGCTGACGAACATCGCCCTGGCCCTCCGCGAACGCGTGAGCCTCGGCGCCGAGCAGCGGTTCCGCTTGGTGGGTGTCGGCCTCAGCAATTTTCGCGAGCCGGACGATGCATCGGCTCAACCGGCCCTCTTCGAGTAAGAGAATCACGGGCATCAATGGAAATCGTGGGACTGCGTTTCCGCTGCGGTAATGGAGATCGGCTGGACATGAGAAGCCTTGATGGAAATAGTGTGGTCCTGGTTCTGCAGGACACCATCCACGCGAAGAAACTTTTCTCGGTTGATGACTAAAGGATATTTTTCATAAAGGTCGGGATTCACAATCACATTCGAAATTCCCGTTTCATCTTCGAGACTCAGAAAGACGAAACCTTTGGCTGTACCCGGCCGTTGCCGCGCGATCACGCATCCCGCCACTCGTGTGTATTGTCCGTCCGGCAATCGGGACAAATCGCATGCCCGCTTCACTTGCTGCTTGGACAAAGCCGCCCGGCAGTAGGTCATCGGATGAGGGCCGGTGCTCATGCCCGAGCCATGAAAATCCGCGACAAGACGTTCTTCGTCCGTCATCTGTTCGAGCGGTGACAATTCCATTTGCTCGGGAATCGCATCCAGCAGTGGACCGGCAGGCCGGGCGGCACGTTCGACTTGCCAAAGCGCCGTTCTCCGATGCATTTCTTTTCCAAGAGGATTGAGGGCGCCAATTTCGCTAAGGGTTACCAGATCTTTTTTCGGTAGTTCCGGGACACGGCGTATCAGATCTTCGATCCCCTCGAGTGGATGTTTCTGTCTCTCCGAGACAATCCTGTCGGCTGCGGATTGCCGCATTCCGTGGACGTAGCGGAACCCGATACGCAGACACGGAATGTCGTTACCATCCTTAGCCGTGCGTTCGATCGTGCAGTTCCACTCCGACTGGAGCGCGTTGATGGGTTTCACGCGCAAACCGTGCAACTGCGCATCGTGCACCAGCACTGCCGGACTATAAAAGCCCATCGGCTGATTGTTCAGCAGCGCCGCCGTAAACGCCGCGAGATAATGAAACTTCAAGTACGCGCTGGCGTAGGCGATCAGCGCGAAACTCGCCGCGTGAGATTCCGGAAACCCGTAGCGCGCGAAAGACGTAATCTGCGTGATGATCTCATCCTGTGTTTTTGGAGCGAAGCCGTTCTGGGTCATCCCGCTCCGCAGCTTCGCTTCAATTTTGTGCATGCGTTCTTCCGAGCGCTTGAAACCCATCGCTCTGCGCAGGTCTTCCGCTTCACCGCCTGTGAAATTCGCCGCAATCATCGCCATGCGGAGCAGTTGTTCTTGAAAGAGCGGCACACCCAGAGTTCTTTTCAGTACGGGTTCAAGCGAAGGATGAGCGTAAGCGACAGATTCCTTTCCCTGACGCCGCCGCATATAGGGATGCATCATTTTTCCGACGATTGGGCCGGGCCGAATGATAGCGACTTGCACGACGAGATCGTAGAACTTGACCGGAGCATTGCGCGGCAGCGAAGCCATCTGCGCCCGACTTTCGACCTGAAACATTCCCACCGTGTCCGCGCGCCGCAATGTTTCATAGACCGCAGGATCATCGGGAGGAATCTGCGCCAAATCGATTGGTTCGCCGTAATGTTTGGGAATGAGTTCCAGGCACTCTTCGAGCACGGCCATCATTCCGAGGCCCAGCAAATCCACCTTCACAATGCCCATGTCGGCACAATCGTCCTTGTCCCATTGCACGACGACACGTCCCGGCATCGTTGCCGGTTCGAGCGGAACAACCGAATCAAGCTGACCCTGACACACCACCATCCCGCCGGAATGCTGTCCCAGATGCCGCGGCAAATCCTGGATGCGTTCGCACAACTCCCAGTATTTTCGGACGCGAGGATGATTCAGATCGAAGCCCACTCGCTGAAAATGGTTTTCGAAGTTATCGGACGGGCCGCGCCATTCTCCGCTGTTTACCACGCTCGAAAGCTGGTCGAGGGTCTCCTGATCGAATCCAAGCGCTTTGCCCACCTCTCGCGCGGCGGACCGATCCCGATAGGTGATGACGTTCGCGGTCATCGCCGCCCCGAGCTGGCCGTAGCGCTGGTATACGTATTGAATCGCCTTCTCTCTCTGGTCTCCGCTCGGCAAGTCGAGATCGATATCCGGCCACTCGCCGCGTTCTTCCGAGAGGAACCGTTCGAAGAGCAGTTCCATGCCGACCGGATCGACCGCTGTGATTCCGAGGGAATAACAGACTGCACTGTTCGCAGCCGAGCCGCGCCCCTGCACGAGGATTTTCTGTTCGCGGCAAAATCGAATGATGTCCCAAACGATCAGGAAGTAGCCGGGCAAGTGTAGCTTTTCGATCAGCGCCAACTCCCGTTGCACCTGCCGCTCGGCGCGCTTGATGTTGCGGGTAATTGTTTATGAGCCAGTCTGAAGTGATAAACTCAACCGAGCTGGCGAAGCGGCTCAACGTTCCAGAAACTTGGGTTCGCTCGCGAACCAATTTGAAGCGTACTACCGACCCTATCCCGCATCTCAGGTTGGGGCGATATGTGCGTTTTTCCTGGGGCAGCGAGCAGCTGGAAGAGTGGCTGCGGCGTCAGTTGGTGAGTGCGAACGGGGCAGGTCATTAAGGAGGATTAATGACCAAACCTGTTCGATACCAAGAGGGCCATTTGTACGTGCATCACGAGGCTTGGTTTGTGCGGTACCGTGAGCCCGTGCGACAACCCGATGGCTCGATCAAAGACCGGCAAAGGGCTAAGAAACTGGGTAGCGTGAAGGATTATCCTCGTGAATCCCAGATCAAGCCCCTGTTCGCAGAATTCATGCGACGGCTGAATGCGGGCAATGTTTCACCGAAAGCCTGCATAACGCTCGCGGAGTTTGTCGAGAAGTTCTATTTGAAATACATCGAGGAAAAGCGCGCGTCCACGAAAAAAAGCTACACGGAAATCTGGAACAACCACATACGGGATCGCATCGGGCACATTCGTATGCGTGAGTTCAGGACGGTAGATGCCAGCAGAATGCTAAAGGCAATTGCCAATGAAAATGACCTGACCAGGACGACCCTGCAGCACATCAAGGGTGTCCTGAGCGGCATTTTCACTCATGCGAAGAATGAAGGCGCATTCGATGGTGCGAATCCCGTGCGGGACGTCCACATTCCCGGTAACGCCCGCGAACCAGGTGAGACGTACGCGTATAACCTGAATCAGATTTGTCGAATTCTGGATTCTCTGCCACTGCTGCCCAAAGCAGTCGTCGCAACGGCGGCCTATGCCGGCCTCCGCGAAGGCGAATTGAGAGGGCTCGAATGGACGGACTACCAGGGCGATGCTCTAAGCGTGAATCGGTCAATTTGGAAAACCTTTACCAATAAGCCCAAAACACGCGCGAGCGCAAACCCTGTCCCGGTCATTCGGCATTTGGCGGAAATCTTGAGTGCATATCGCAGTTCCGTGGGTAATCCCGCCGCAGGAGTGATGTTCCACTCCGGCGGTGGCGAACCGATGGACCTCGACAAGTTGGCTCAGCTAGTCAT
>WNFJ01228776.1_pt2 | contig 13722 bp, 22 predicted proteins | sample 5400461 | NCBI WGS metagenome assembly WNFJ01 (sample SAMN13153349, study PRJNA577476) | soil metagenome | isolation source: 115 cm saprolite on Douglas fir-dominated hillslope | place: USA:California | collected 2013-09-17 | reverse complement strand
TGCGCATGCTGGATCTATCGCCCTGACGAGGCACGCCTCCCTGCTGGTGCATGAGGCCAAGACGGGCTACATGCGGCAGATGAGGACATGTGAGGTCACGGTTGATCGCGCGATGCCCGGGCATGCGGCCTCTTGACGGTCGGCCGAAGTTTGTGTCATCGTGCTGATACATTGATGCATTGGATGGCCCATGAACGTCGAGGCGAAAGCCAGGCTGCTCGTCGACGAGGCTGGCCTGCCTGCGGAGGCTGCCTTGATCGGCAGCGCCTCCGGCTACCTTCGCCGGACGAGGCGGAGCCGGCGGTATGGGCTGCTCGCGGGGCTGGTGCTGGGAATCGGGCCGCTGGCCGGGGACGGCCAGCTCAGCCTGGTGCTGCCGCGGGCGCTCGTCGGCTACCTGCTGGGGCTGCTAGCCAGCGAGCTGCTGGCGCCGCGACCGCCTCGCGTGGCGCGCCGTTCGGCCGCGCTGCGGGCGCGGCGCTCCGGTGACCTGGTCCCGGCGACAGCACGGATGGCGCCGTGGATCGTGCTGCTCCCGGTGCTCGCCTGTCCTGCTCTGGCCCTGATCCGCCCCGCCCGGCCTGGCGGCCGGATCGTGACCACTGACTACAGCTGCTGGACCGCCTCTGGTCCGGGCTGGCCCGCGCTGCCGGTGCTGGCTGCGGCGGCGGCCATCGCGATGGCGGGCCTGATCGTCGCAGAAGTAGCCCTGGCGGCTCTTGTGCGCAGGGCACGGCCCGCGGATGATCCTGCGGCCGCACGGCTCGACGACGTGCTGCGGCAGATTTCGGCACGCGCCGTCGCCGGGGGGGCGACGGCGCTCGGGCTGACCTTGCTCGGGACGCTGGGCCTGGCTGTTTTCCCCGAAGCGTCGCGCGGCGTATGCCCGGCCCGGCCCGGGCCGCTGCTGCCGGCGTATCCCTGGGCGGCTCACCTGACGCCATGGCTCCAGCCAGCCTCACTTGGCGTGCTGGTGGCCGCGCTCATCACCCTCGCCGCCTGTCGGCCCCCCCGGGCCCTGCGGCGCTTGCGGGCCGCGGGTGACGCATCGTGATTCTGTCTGTCGACCTGGAGTCCGCGCTGCCTCCGTACGAGCAGATCCGGGCCCAGATCACGGCCATGGCCGCCAGCGGCGTGCTGCCTTCTGGCACCCGCCTGCCCACCATCCGGCAGCTGTCCGCTGACCTCGGGCTGGCGCCGGGGACCGTCAGCCGGGCATACCGCGAACTCGACGCGGCCGGCGTCATCAGCGCCCGCGGCAGGCACGGGACCTACATCGCCCGGCCGCCGACGCTGACACCCGGTGAGCGCGCCAGCCGACTCCGGCTCGCGGCAGCGAGCTACGCCCAGGCGGCCGGGCAGCTGGGAGCCAGCCAGCGAGAAACCATCCAGGTCCTGAGGCAGGCCCTGGATACCCCGGGCCAGACAACATGATCTGCCCAGCCGCCGGATCTGCCGCGTCACTGCCCGCCCCGGCCGGCTGCCCGCGTGAGGCACGCTTCCAGGGCCAGCCCGCGTCACGGCCCTGCCCGTAACGCAGCCCGCTGAGTCCGACATGACAGTCACGGACCGAAGTCATCCGCTATTCGGCATGACCGTGAAACCAGCCGACCCTGTCGCTGGGAGATAGTGCGCAGATCGACCTGTTCGGCGCGAGGCAGACAGCGCCTTGGCAGACAACGGCTCGCGCGCATAGCAATTAGGCGGATCGGCGAGCGTTCTCCCTGACCTTCCCCGTCACTCAGTGTGATCCCCTTTCGAGTGGCCGGACGCGGCGCGACTGGTCTTGAGGTCGTGCTGGGCGAGGTGCCTGCCGATGCTGCGGGCGAACAGCGCGGCCGTGCCGGCAAGATCTCGGCGGACCAGGCGCGCGCCCTATGCGGCATGACCGGATGTTGCAGGACGCGGTTGGGGAAACGCATGCTTACCCAGACCAAGGGCGTGTGCTATGCCGATGGCCGCCGGGCGGCCACGTGGGCTGGGAGCCTGGGCAGACCGGCATCGAGCCGCTGCAGTTGTCCCGCGCAACGCCGCGATCTAGCATCAGGGTCTGGCATGTGGCCGACCGAGGCCTATATGGGGTTCCTGTCAAGTGTTTGGCGTCCGCGCGGGCGCCGTCGTTCTCGTCTTGCTGCTGCCAGCCGGGCAGCGACGCGAGGCCGCACTATCAAGAGCACCAAGGGCGTCCGCCGTGGCACGAGTTACTTGCGCACAGCTCTGGATCGCATAGCTCGTTCGCTGACCAGAAATAGCCGCAGCGTCGATGGGAAGAAGCTCGTGGCCGTGTATCACCACGGAACGTGCACCGTGAACCATAGGTCCAGGAAGGCGGCGTCCAGGTGCCGCAGAACCTACTAGTTAGGCCGCAATGCAACGCGGGAGATCCGGATAGCCGGACAGGTATTTGCCTTGCTTGGCTTGTGAGTGCCGGTCGACCGCTTTGCGCGGGGGCTCCGGGGCGGCAGGATAGCGAGCGTGGAACCGCCCTCGCAGACCGGCGCCGGCGGCCAGGTTGCTGCGCTGCCTATTGCTCCCGGGCCGCAGATGCCCGGTTCTTCACGAGCACCTGCGCTCGGCCATGTCGATCAAGTCGATCCGCGCACCATATGGCCGCATGAGGCGTTGCACTTCACCCCGTGGCTGCTCGACAATGCCGAACGCTTGGCTGAAGCCCTCGGGATCGAGTTGGAGCTGACCGAGGCGGAGCACCCTATCGGTGGGTTCGCGCTGGACCTCATCGGCCGCGACATGACCAACGGCACGGTTGTCATCGTCGAGAATCAGCTCGAGGCCTCCGATCACACCCATCTTGGCCAGGTGCTTACCTACGCTGCCGGGACGTCAGCGGACACGATCGTGTGGCTGACGACGAACTTCCGCGATGAGCACCGCCAGGCTCTGACCTGGCTCAACGAGCACACGGACGAGACCACTCACTTCTTCGGAGTCGAGCTGCAGGTTGTCCGGATCGGCGACTCCGTCCCGGCGCCGGTGTTCAGGGTGGTTGTGCAGCCGAACGACTGGCAGAAGGCCGTCAAGGCCGCTTCTTCGCCCAAGACCGCGGGGAGCCGGGGCGCGCTTTACGCAGAGTTCTGGGAGAAGTACCTGAACCGGGTCCGGGGCGAGCATCCTGGCTGGACCCGGGCCAGGGCATCGACGCAAAGCTGGCTGTGGATGACCGCCCCGATCCGGAGCTGCGGGCTGTCGTCAAGCTTCGCCGCGGGCGGGAATATCCGCCACGAGCTTTACATCGACGCACCCACCAACGAACGGGCCACGGCCCGATATGAGGCGCTCGAGCAGCAGAAGGAAGCCCTAGAGCACGCCTACGGGCGGGCGCTGACATGGGAGACCCTGGCCGGCAGGCGCGCATACCGGATCGCCGACTACCGGCCCGGTGAGATCACCCGGACCGAGGAACACGGCGCATACATGGATTTCTTCCTCGATGCCGGGCAGCGGATGCGCCAGGCACTTGCAGCCATCGAACTCCCAGACTGACAGCGTCGCAGGCACCATCGTCCACGTCAGCCTGCAGCAGGCAGTGGCCAGTGCGGATTATCGCCTCCCTCTGAGCTGCCCCCGGAGATCTCAGAACCTCCGGCCTCGCCCAGGGTTTCACTTGGAGCGGCAGAAGCGGATGGGGCATGGGAAGCCGTGAACCGGGCCGTTGCCTGCCAAGCCGTTGACCTCATGCGGGCCCCGCCTTCGCCGGACGTTCCCGGTGCGCTCAGCGCCGGAGGCCGACTACGGCTGGCGCAGTACGATCGAGTGGTCGGCGAAGGAGAGCCAATGCTGCTCGACGGCGTGAACCACGTTGCCTGGATCTCAAAGGACGTTGCCCGGCTGGGCGCGTTCTACGAGCGGGTGTTCGACGCAGCCGTCGGGCCGACGCGCCCCCACGGACCCGGGGAGACCATGACCGTAATCGACATCGGCCCCGCCACCCAGCTGAACGTGTTCGTGATCGACGGCAACACCGAGGCCGACCGGCAGACGCCAATGTGGGGCCGGGGGCGCATCGACCACGTCGGCCTGGCTGCCGCCTCACGCGAAGCGTTCGACACGATCCGAGAGCGGCTGGTGGACGCGGGGGCGAGCGACGGCACAGTCAACGATTTCGGCGGTGCGCTGAGCGTGTTCTTCCGGGACCCCGACGGCCTCGAAGGAGAGGTCCTGCTGAAGAAGCCCTGACAGGGCTCCAGTTCCGCGCAAAGCGGTGTTGGAACGGACGCGCTCCAGCGAGATCTTCAAGCGCCGCAACATCGTGATACGAGCCTCGCGGCAAATGAGTGCGTCGCTCCTGCGTCCTGGCCCCGCATAACCATGCGTCGGCACCGGGTCGCGTTGCGGCAGGAACGGGGATCCTCGTTCCGCGCTGGATAGCAGGCTTCGATGGGGTAGTTGGTGCTCCATGCGTGTGAGCGACCGCGGGGTAAGGCCGATGTCCGTAGCCGAAGCAGCTGGTCCCTTCACCTTCTTCGGTTTTATCGTGCTGCCATGGCAGGCGCTGTCGATCATCCTGACATCAGGTTCGTGGTGGACCCAGTGCACATGGACGGCACGTTGACAGGGGCGAAGCCCAGGATGCGGCATCGCCCGGACTGCCGTCACTTCAAATGGCCCGGTGGCAAAGTCCTGGGGACTCCGGTGCCCGCTACGGAAGCACAGATGCGCTCCCTGAGGCCATGCAAGTCCTGCATCGCAAGCCGCGGATCTGTGGGAGACGCCCTCCAAGCATGAGCGAGCCCAGCGCTGGGGGCCAAGCGCTGGGTGCAACCAGCTGTCGCCAATGACCGGACGAAGTTACAACCGCGCAAGGCGCCCACACCTCCGTAACCACCACTCGCAGGCCGGTCCCGCGCTGCATTGACACTGCGGCATGAGCGGACGGGCTCCTCGACGTGACGCCGGTGAATCATGCTTCCGGCGATGTGTTCTCAGCTCGGATGCGGACCAGCGTCCGGATGATCTCGGTGACGGTGTCCCAGTGCTCGAGCGCTTCCCGCACGCCGACATTAGGTGACTTCGTGCTCACCTGCCTGCTGGTCCCGGCGATCTGCTGAAGTGCTTCTAGCACCTGGCTGATCTCGGCTCGGCGTTCCGCCCGGTAAAGCAGGTCTAGTGGGAACTCGACCGTTCGATAGGTGGGGTAAAGGAGTACGACGCTGCCCAGCGAGTCGATGAGCCGGAGGGCTTGCCGGGGTGGATCTGATCGGCAGGCCGATCTCTTCGCCGAGGAATCGGAGCCGCTCGGCCGCTGTGATGACTTCAGGTTCGGCGTTCTGCAGCTTTTCATCCAGCGATGTTTGCCTTCGTTTCTCTGCCTGGGCGGCGGCTGTGGCGCCGATGAGGCGGGGCACGAAGCACTCGGCTGCTCCGCCGCTGCCGTAGCGGCGTACTTCGACGCCGTATACCTCGGTGTCGTGCATCCTGGTGTTCAGGAACTCGATGACCGTGGCCAGCTCGTCTGGGATAACGTCTGCGACGAATACCAGCCGAACGACGCCGCCGCGCAAATTGCGTTCCGCCCGGTCCCAGAAGTCCTGCGCATCAGCATCCTGGCCGACGACCTCCTCCAGCACGGCTGCCGGGTCCCGGCCGATGCGAGCGCAGGTTCGCTCGAACAGCTCTGCCAGCGCGCCCTCCCCCCAGTACCGGGTGCCGTTCGCAGCGTAGTCGAGCATCTGCCCAACGACCTCACGGCGGATCCGGCTATCGGAGTTCCGCTTAACCTCCACGAGCGTCGGGATCGCGTCCTGATCGACGAACAGATGATCCAGCTCCAGCGCCCGACGCCATACTGGTCTGCGACCGGTGCCTCCCGGCAGACCAGAAGGAAGCGGCGCGGATCACTGCGGCTCATCTCATATCCCGCCAGCAGCTGCGGATAGAACTCAGATCCGCCGTACCTCCCCATCAGCGCTCCCGGGTTCATAGTGCAGCCAATCTTACGTTGGGCAACTATGTGCACCTGATGAGGTCGGAAGAAAACTGGAAAAAACTCGAATGGAGAGTGGACCGCGAGTTCTTCATCGACCGGCTAGCAGAGGTCGTCAATATTCGTAATGAGCTGATGCATTTCACACCAGATCCTCTTTCCGAGAAACAATACGCTGCGGTCGAAGGCCTGCTCATGATTCTTCGAACTGTAGATCCAAGGCCGTGAAGTACTTGCAAGCGTGTGGCCAACGCCAGGGACCCGCCCTGGCACATACCTGCGATACCCAAGGCACTCCTTCATGCTGGCACTGGTGCGGACTGACCTGCTGCGGCCTCTCACCCTCCAACGGCTTGACCGATCAAGGCGCTTATCGCGGCATGACCGGATGTTCTGTCGAGCGCGAACGGCCGTCGAGTCGCCAGTTAGCTTGGTTCTTCCAGAGTGGTCTTGAGCCAGGTGTTGCGCTGCCGGAGCAGGTGAGGCATGTAGTGACCGAGCACCAGGCGGTCGGCTATGCACCCCAGTGGGCCGCGGAGATTGGAACTGCACGAGGTCGGTCATCTGGTCTGGCCGTTCGCAAGGGTTGTGAACGTGTGCTCGTGCCACCACCGCCGGAATGGGCCGTGCTGCTGCTTGTTAGCGACCTCGTTATTTGGTGATGTAGCGGCAGCGCTCCGTGAGCACGGTTCGGCAACGCTTGATAAGGGGTTCTGGCCGGGCTGCCTTCGTCACATGGCTTGGCCAGGTGTCGTCACAAGGCTCGTCCAAAGCGATGGCCTGACGATGTCCGCGAGCTGAAGATCGCAGCGATTAGCTCGTCGGGACGTTTCGCATCGATAGCTGAAACAGTTGCGGCAGCGTGGGGCCGAGTGTGTGGCTGAGGTTGGTGGTTTGGCCGGTGCGTTGGTTGACCGCGTAGAGGTCGCCGTTTGCTATGAACAGCCACCGGCTGTCCGGCGACCAGGCCATCGTTTCCCATGCCCATCCCATGTCGACTTCGGACAAGTCGATACGGAGCGGAAGCGCATGTGCGGCGCCGGTAGCGAGGTCGATGATCTCGATCCTTGCCTGCGGCGATCCAGCGAGGACAGCGACGGTGGCCCCGTCGGGTGAGATCACCCCGGCGGTGGACTGCACGGCGCCGTTGAGGCGAGTGCTGAGCGGGACGCGAGTGTTGAGCGGGTGCCGCACGCCGGTGGACCGGTCGATCACGACCGGCCAACAGCGGGCGTGGCTGTTGCACTCGGCGGTAAGCCAGCGGATGGGCCCGACCGCAAGCACCGTTCCGGTTGTGACCCGGCTGGTGCCATGCCCGGGAAGAGCAAGTACCCGGTCTGGTCAGGGATCGCGAAGAGCGACGTGTTGATGGGCGAGCTCTGGGGCGGTGCGGCGATCGACGGACCGGTGCGGCGCCCGTCTATCCCGACCAGCACCATCCGGTCGTCATTGGTGCTGCTCGATACCCACAGGTGCCGCGGATCGGGGCCGGGGAACGCCGGTCCGCCTACGTCAAGTGCCCCGGGTGCCTCGCGGGCAGGCTCTCCGTCCGGGATGAGATAACCCGCTACGAAGTCGATCGGGCGGACCAGCGCGCCCTCCGCGTCGGTTACGAACGTCACCGGCCCGCTGCTCGACAGCGCTGGGTGAGCTGTCCGGGTGATGCGGCCGTGGGCGAACTGGATGCGGACGACCACCCCGGGCCCGCGGCCGAACAGCTCCCAGCGCGCGTGCACCCCGAGCAACGGGTGACCGAGGATTGTGACCGACACTGTCGGTGTCGAGACGACGCCGGAACCTGCCGTCGACGACGGCCCGGGTGTGGATGACCGCGAGCCGGCCGCGTGCGGTGTCGTCGGGGAACCCGCCGGGCTGCCGCCGGAGCGAACAACGGCGATGACTGCTGCGGCCACGGCCGCGGCAGCGACTAGAAGCAGCAGCAACTTTGGCTGGCGGCGCAGGCGGGAAGTAGCACCCTCGCCGCCTTTGGGACCGGCATCGAGGAACTCGACGTCGTCCGGCGGCACGTCGTCGCCGCGGCTCATGCACCCATTATCCCTCGCGTGCGGCCTCTCCGGGCTGCTCGTCCTCGGGAGTGGGAAAGGAAGATCAACAGAACAAGAGCCGCCTAACTGAAGTCACTACGGTTTCCCGCAAACCCGAAGCTTGCGCTCCATAACGAGGCCGGGCGAACCACAGCCAAAGCATCGAATGGCGTCCCCGATTCGGCAACGCGCGGACTCGGCGCCCGCCAGGCCGACCGAGTCAATCACGAGTGCTCCGTGATAGCCGCGACGGAGCCGACGTCTGGCCGCCGTCGGCCACTCGATGACGGCGTCTTGCATGCATACTGCCTCGGATGTCTTCGTGATCCTGAAAACCGGGCCGCCGACCCGGGTAGCCCGTCACGAAAGAGCGTTGCCGTTGATCATCGATCCGTGCCCAGATAAATAGGCCGATAACGCTGCTCGTCGACGAACCGTTTCGGGGGCTGGTACTCGGTGATTGCCGAGGTCATCTGGAACACGATGCCGAAATGCCGGGCGCGCCAGGTGACCTGGTCTCCCAGCTTCATGACCCCGCTGGTCACTCCGCGGATCGCTTGCTCGCCCGATGCGTGCATCGAGGCAGCGTGCGCGTCGACCGACAAGGACAGGCGGAGGCACTCGCCGATCGGAGCCGCGATCACGGTGTCCAGGTGGATCGAATGCATCTGGCCAGTTAAGCAGGCAGAAACAGGGACCGAATCGTGCCCTCGATCACCACCTCGTCCGCCGGGAGTCCGCGATGACGTCCGGTGACAGGGAAAGCTTGCCCGGCACGTGCGGCAACGCGACCTTTCGCACTCCGGCCTGGGGGTCCTCCGCTGTGCCTAGCGGTTGAGGTACTGTGCCGCGAGTCTGGGCGGCGCGCAGGCCAGCCAGCCGTCGGTGATCGCCTCGCGCAGTGCCTTCTCGGTGACCAGCCGCAGCTGGATAAGGATGGCCGAGTACCCGTCGAAGTGCGGGATCGTGAAGAACGCCTCCGGATGCGCGGCAAGGACCGCCTGCTTCTCGCCGAGGTCCTCGACGCGCACGGCCAGGATCGGCCCTTCAGGGGGTGTTTGGTCGCCGAACCGCCTGATGTCTGCCTTGCTGAACGGCCGGTCCCACGCGAACGCCTTGCCCGCTACGAACCAGGTGCGGTTGCCGTGCCGCTCACCTTCGGTGACCTCGGGCAGCTCGCAGGCCAACCGGGTGACGTCGTCAAGAGTTGCCACCCTCAGGACCGTAACCGCTACCCCGGCAGCGCGCTGACATCCCCTTCGATGTTCCGCCGCTCGAGGCAGCCTCGGACTCGACGCCAGCACCCACCACCTACCCGGCCTTCTGAGGACCCCCCTGGCGGCATGAGAGTGCGCCGGTCATGGCACCCGCAGGCTCAGGGCAGGGCGGGATCTGGGTGCCCCAACAGGAACTGGTCCGCTGAGCCGTCGTCAATGAGGGAGTTATCAGCCAGCCATTGCACGGCCCGGCGCCTTGCCCGGGTGTCCCGGAACGCGTACCACGCTGGCAGCAGGTCCGGATACTCCTCGTGGAGCTCGTCCTTGAACCGGCGGAAGGCTCCCTTGCCCTGGATCGCACGTGCCAGCCTGTACCCGGCGCGTTCATCGGTTATCCCGTCGGCGAAGTCGGCCATGTCCTGGTACCAGACCCAGGGCGGCAGCGGCTCGATGACGACCAGGTCTAGCTCGCCGAGGTCGACCGGCGTCTGGCCGTCGATGCCGGTGTCAGCCGTCCAGAGCGCGATCTCCCCGGTGTCCGGGTTGATCAGCCAGTGGTGTTCGTAGTCGGTCTGGTCGGCCAGCGCGTTCGCGATCTCCTCCAGATCGATGCCGCTCAGCTCCAGCACCCGGCCAGGATAAGTCTCTCCCGCCGCTCGTACTCACGGACTGGTACGCGCGAGCTGCGGCATGAGCGGTCGATTCGATCGCCTCCCTTCGTCGGACACAGATCTGACGTGTCGGCCGGTAATCGGGTAGGCGAGTGCGGCGCCTGCCGCCATGATGGGCTCGTGAATGTCGAGGAGATCAATATCGGCCTGAGCGAGGCGCTCAAGCCCGTCGCGTCTGTTGCCGCGGTCGCTGGTAAAGGGCTCCGCGGCGACCGGCACTTCGATGCGGATGGCGCAAAGCCGGGCCAGGCACTGACGCTGATCGAGGCCGAGGCGCTCGAGGACGTGGGACTGACCGGTGCGCAATCGCGCCGTCAGGTGGTTGTGCGGGGAGTGCGGCTTAACGAGCTGGTGGGCCGGCGTTTCCGGGTCGGGGACGTTGAGTGCGCGGGCGTCGAGCTGTGCGAGCCGTGCTTGCATCTGCAGCAGCTGACGCGGCCCGGGATCATCAAGGACCTGATCCACCGTGGCGGGCTCAACGCCGACATCCTGACCGATGGGCAGATCCGCGTTGGTGATCCGGTTTCGCCGGGCAGATAGCGCCGCTCCCGTTATGTCAGCCCTCAGCCTGTTCAGCGTCTCACCCGTGCTCGCTCTCGGCGGCCTGAGCGGATGGCCAGGACCAGCGTGTTGCGCCGGCCTTAAAGCCAGGCCAGGAACGTCATCACATCCCGCGCTACGTCCTGGATGGGCCGGTCGTTGCTGATGACGACGTCCTCGACGCCAGTCCCCTCACCCGCTGCGATAGAGGCTGCCGCCTCCGCCAGGTCGTCGCGGCGGCCGCTGGTCACATCGCCTGCCAGCCGCCGCTCGATCTCCGGCAAGCCAACCGTTAGCCGCGCGACCCTTAGCGGCAGTCCGAGAGCCTGACGCACCGCGCGCACCTCGCCGGGGCTACGGACGAAGTAGGCAAGGACGAACAGCCGGATTTCCTCACGCCCGTAGTTCGTCGCCACGGCGGCGAGGTTCTGCAGATCACTGATGCCCGTACCCGCCCAGCTCAGGTAGTCCAGGTCGAGCAGCGCGTACGGCTCGCCACGTTGCTCGAGCAGGTAGGCGATCTCCGCGGCGACCGAGCTTTGCCCGACCCGTAAACCCCAGTGAGCAGGACGCCCTCAGCGCCGCAGTTATTCACGGGCCAAGGCTAGAGTCAGTGCCTCAAGGCCTTCACCTGCCCAGCGGCATGAGCGAGCGTTCCGCGGAAACGTCGGCGCTCCCCGCGGCATGAGCGGTCGATCGACTCGGATCAATCCCAACCGATGTTCGTGTGGCTGAACGCCCACAGGACAGAGACGACAAAGGCGACGAAACCAAGAGCATCCCCGAGGAGTAGCGCCGTGCCGATCCGGCGTACCCGGCCACCCGCGAGGACCCACGCCGCGCCGAAGGCTGACGCGTTCTCTGGTCACGCTGATGGCCCGGTGGACGGTCCCGAGAGCGCCCGTAGGCACTTGTTCAGGGCTAGGCGGGATCTGGCACGGCAGAGTCGTGCTGCAGTACGTCGAGCAGGATGGCGGGGATCTCCGCGAATGCCATTCCGGCTCCTGAGGCCCGGCGGGGTGCTCCGGCCGACCGAGGTCGGCACGTACGGATCAGCCTGGCCGCGATCGGCCGGTGCGACGAGCACCGCCCAGGCGTTCACGCTTGTCGTCCGGGGGTAGAGCAGGAGCGTCACTCCGAGCCGACTGCGGCCAACGCTGCAGCGAGGGGCTCGAGTTCGGCGATGAGCTGGTCGAGCTCGGTCGGGGTCAGGATGTCGTAGGGCGGTGCCGCGAGGTCGTCGGTGAGGGCCTCGATCCGCTCCCTGGTCTCGCGTCCGGTGTCGGTGATCCGGCCGGCGTCGTCGATGAGGCCACGGCCGCGCATCCTGCCGGCCACAGCGGCCAGCGTCGCGGCGGGGAGGTGGTGGATCCGGCCGAACTTCTCCGCGGGCAGGCCCTGGGACACCGCATACAGCGCGTGGGACTCGAGCCCGCCGATGTCCTCCGAGACCAGGGCGGCGACGTGACCGTCGCCGCGGTGCTCGCGGAGCAGGTTGGCCGAGTGCCAAAGCCGGGCGACGGGTTCATCGGGGATAGGGAGCGTTCGCAGGCCCGCGTACATGGCGCGGCCCTCGGTCGGGGCACTCGTGGCCGCCTTGGCGGCCAGGTCGGCGGCCCGGGTGACGCCGGGGGAGTCAGCCAGGTCAGCGAGGATCCGTCTCACGGCGGCGGCGCACCCCCGCTCGCGAGCGGCCAGGACCGCCTCGGGAGTGGCGATGTCCCAGACGTGCGGGATGTGCCGGGCGACCTCGCCGTCGGCGAAGTTGTAGAAGATCGCGTGCACCACCTCGGCCGGGCACCGGCCCAGCGGGGCGGCGCGCCCGGCGAAGTAGGTGTCCCAGTAGTTCCGGTACCCGAGCGCCATGACCTCGGCGGTCGGCTCCGGGGCGGCGTAGGGGACCATCGCGATCGGCTCGGTGAGCCCGTAGAGCCGGCGGGCCAGGGTCCCTGAGGGCTTTGTCTCGGTCATCTCGATCATCTCCCGTGGTCGTGGTCCCCGCTGTGCGCGGGGCGCCGCCACCTCTTCCACGAACACGGGTGACTCAATCCGACACCCGCGTGATGACTCTCGGTACCGGATCAAGTGCTGCCGCCGCAAACCCATGCGACTGCGCGTCGACTCGGACATCGGCAATCGCGCATCGTGCATGAGCTCTGGGTCAGGTGCCGGAGGCCATGTAGGCGGCGAGGATGTAGTTGGGGTGGCGGTCGAGGTTCTTGCGAGCACGGTCGTAGCGGATGGTGGTGCGAGGGTCGGCATGGCGGGCGGCGATCTGGACGTCGCGCAGGTCAACGCCTGCGTCGAGCATGGTCGTGACGGCGGTTATCTGTACTTCATCTTGAAAAGGGCCTGGTCAGCGGCCGTTTCAGCAAGTGAGGCACGTGGGCCACGTGAGGACAAAGAGCGCAGCGAAGAGAAAAGACCTTGGTCCTGGTCCTGCCGTACGTGGCTCAAAGAGTGGCGGATATCTGTAAGGCACGACGCGATCAACCCTGAAAATCGTCGTGCCTCAGGCTGAAACGGCAGGGCAGATAACGAACGTGTGCCTGAGCATATGAGGATGTGTCCGGGCGATCTGGACACCAGCCGTTCCGGCGAGCAATCGGAGCCGGCAGGTGGCCGCATGCCGGTCCATTCGCGTGCCGCGGTTGTTGAGGAGGATCGGCCCGGCACTGCGGCCGCTGACGGCACGGTCGATGGCCCGGCCCACTGCCGGGGGCAGCGGGACTAGCACGACTTTGCTGCCTTTGCCGCAGACCTGCAGGACCCGGTGCCCGTGTTCCTCGCCGAGATCGCCGATGTCCGCGCAGGTGGCCTCGAATATCCGCAGCCCCAGCAACCCGAGCATGGCGACGAGGGCGAAGTCGTTCCGGTTGGCGGACTGGCGGGCGGCAGTGAGCAGGGCCTCGAACTGCAGGTGTGTGAATCCGAGGGTCGGTGACTCGGCCGGCACGGCCGGGCGGCGGACATGCTCGGCTGGTGAGTGCTCTAGGACGCCGTCGATGACACAGGTCCGGTAGAACCCGGCGGTCACGGAGAACCGCCGGGAGACCGTCGAGGGCTTGAACCGGCGGACCTCCTGCATCCACCGGACGTACAGCTCCAGGTGCGGGCGCCGGGCCAGGAACGGGTCCAGGCCACGGTCGGTGCACCAGGTGAGGTAGCAGCGCAGATCTGAGTCGGCATGGTCGCGGGAGGTGCCCTTGAACCGGGCAAGATAGGCGGTCACTGCGAGCCGCAGCCGGTGAGGATGCGGACCAGCGCGCTGGCCTGGGCGGGGACTAACTCGTTGTAGGGCGTCATGG
>WNFJ01307176.1_pt3 | contig 13723 bp, 14 predicted proteins | sample 5400461 | NCBI WGS metagenome assembly WNFJ01 (sample SAMN13153349, study PRJNA577476) | soil metagenome | isolation source: 115 cm saprolite on Douglas fir-dominated hillslope | place: USA:California | collected 2013-09-17 | reverse complement strand
GGAGTTCGCCGCGGCGCTCGCCGATGCGGCCCAGCGCGACGCCTGGATGAGCGAGCATCCGCCGCAGCTCGAGTGGTACGGCGGCCAGTTCGATGCCGTCGAGGTTGATCCCGATCTCCCTGCATTTGCCGCGCTCCAGGCGGCGCATACAGCTGAGTTTGGTGTTCCTCCGGAGCGCGTGGGCGCGCCCTACGGATCGGACATGCGGTTGCTGGTCCATGAGGCCGAGACCCCGGCCATCCTCTACGGGCCTGGTGACATCCGTCAGGCGCACGCGACCGACGAGTGGATCGCCGTCGACGAGATCGTGCAGGCGGCTCGCGTCGTGACCGCAGCGGCCGCCCGATACCTCGCGGCTTAGATCATCTGGCCGGTCACCGCGACCGGCTTGATCTTGAACGTGATCCGATGTTCGCCGGGGTTCAGCTCACGGAATTTCTCTCCCGTATAGCGATGGGACAGGCGGTCGATGAACTCGTGTTTCGGATCGGGGATCAGGCTGACCAACCGGCCCCGGATCTGCGCGTAGCGGTCGGGCGTCCTGGGATCGACGAGGAGCATCGTCACCTCGCGGTCGCGCTGGAGATTCTTCGGCCAGGTGCGGCTGGTGTTGCTGTTGAGCCAGATGAAGCCGTCTTTCAGTTCGAACCACACCGGGTTCAACTGCACGGACCCGTCGTCACGTTTCGTCGCAACACCGACCAGGATCGGCAGCGCGGCGAGCTTCCGGAACGCCGGGCTCAGCGTGGCCGCTGTCTTACCGCCAGCCATCGATCGCGCCAGTGATCCGCAGCGGCTCGATCTCGATCTTGATCCGCCCGGTGCGCGGGTTCTGATAGTCGCGCCCCAGGTACCGATGCGACAGATGGTTGATGTGGTCGCCACCCGGGTCTTCGGCCCAGTTGATCATCCGGCCCTGGACCTGGGCCCAGCGGAACATTTGCTTCGGGTCGATCAGGAGCAGCGTGATGCGTGGGTCGCGCTGGAGGTGTTTGAACCAGCCGCGATTGGTGCCGCCGTTGATCCAGAATGAGCCGTCCTCATACTCGAACCAGACCGGGTTCATCTGGACGCTGCCGTCCTTGCGGTTTGTCCCGATAATCGCCGGAAAGACTTCCTGGGTAAAGGCTTGCATTTTGGGGCTGAGTTCGACCGCCAATCAGGCCACCTCCCACTTGAAGAGCCGGGTCGCGACCACAACCATGATCGCGAGCCACACGAAGATTCCGAGCATGTCACCACGCACCGCCCAGAGCGAGGCGCCGTCGACACTGATGCTGCGCAGCGCGTCAGAGACATAGGTCAGCGGCGAATATTGCGTGATCGCCTGCAGCCATTCCGGCATGCTGGAGCGGGAGAAGAAGATGCCGGAGAGGAACATCAGTGGAAGAGACACGAGGTTGGCGATCGGCGCCGCGGTCTCCTCGCTCTTGGAGGCGCCCGAGATCGCCAGCCCCATCGCCAGGAAGATGCCGCCCCCGATGATGCCAACGATCAGCATGTAGAGCAGGTTGCCGGCGAAGTGGAAGTGGAAGACAAAGAAGCCGACCGCGAGCAGGACGATGATCTGCAGCGCAACCGTCGTTAGCCGGGTGGTCAGCTGGGAAAAGAAGAAGTCGCGCACCCGCATCGGGGTCGCCATCAGGCGACGGAGGATCCCGCGCTGCTTCCACTGGACGAAGGTGAACACCACACCGAACAACCCAGTCTGCATGATCGACAAGGCGATCATCCCCGGCACCAGGAAGTCGACATACGTCAGGTTGCGACTCTGGACCGGCCTGGCGTCGAGCGTCAACGCCGGCGAGATGTTGGCGAACGCGAACGAGGCGCGATCGACGAACTGGTTCATGATCGCCATCGCCACCTGCGAATTCTGGGCATTGCCCTGGTTGTAATAGGCCGTGATGGCCGTCGAGCCCTCGCCAATCGATGACGGAAGCACGGCGACCAGGTCGCGGTTGCCCTGTAGTAACTCGTGCTTTTCGCTGTCGAGGCTGCCGGTGTGCAGCTTGACGGCCTTGATCCCTTGCAGGCTGCTGATGATCCGGCCACTCACCTGGTTGTGTGCCTGATCCACGACGCCGATATTGACGCTGGGGGTGCTGTTGCCGAAGTTGATCAGGCCGAAGATGCCCATGATCATCAGTGGCACCAGGAGGCTGAAGAAGATGGCTCCGCGGTTGCGGAAGTAGGCCTTCAGTGACGACCAGGTCAGCATCACGAAGGGGTTGCGCTTCACGTTAGCCTTCGCGAAGTCCGTGTCCGGTCATGTCGAGGAAAACGTCTTCGAGGTTCGCCGACCGCTCCACCCGTTCACCCTGAAAGCCTTTGTCGAGCAGCCGCTGAATCAGGGTGTCGGGCGGAGCCATCGCCAGGATTTTCCCATGATCCATGATCGCGACCCGGTCGCAGAGGGTCTCGGCCTCGTCCATGTAGTGTGTGGTGAGGACGATGGTCCGTCCCTCCGCTCGAATCGACTCCGCCAGCTGCCAGAGGTTGCGTCTGGCCTGCGGATCGAGTCCGGTGGTCGGCTCGTCGAGGAAGAGGATCTGCGGCTCGTTGACGAGCGCGGTCGCGATACTGAATCGCTGCTTCTGGCCGCCGGACAGGGTGCTCACCTTCGAGCGTGCCTTCTCGGTGAGGTCCACCTTCTCGAGAATGGCCATTGCGTCGACGGTCCGCTTGTAGAGGGCCGCGAACATGTCGAGCAACTCCAACAGGTTGAGGCCGTCGAAGAAGGCCGACGATTGCAGCTGGACGCCGATCAGGCTCTTGACCTTGTCAGGGTACTTGCGCACGTCGATACCGGCCACCAGTGCTCGCCCTTCGTCGGCGCCGCGCAGCCCTTCAAGAATCTCGACCGTGGTCGTCTTGCCGGCCCCGTTGGGACCCAGCAGTCCGAAGATCTCGCGCTCTTTGACCCGGAACGAGATGCCGTCGACGGCAACCAGGTTCCCGTACCGTTTTCGCAGTCCATCGACGACGATCCCGAACCCCTGCGTATCCGCGAGCAGCCCTGCCTCGCCGACCTGCGATGTAACGCTCATGCCCGAGACATTATCGCGGGTGGACTGTTCGTTTCGGGTCTCAGTTTGGATCAGGTCTTAGGGTCTTCTCAAAGATCACGATCACGTCATCTGGTTTGAAACCGAGCTCACGATTGATGGCCAGCATGGCGGCGTTGTCGGCACGGTTATCGGTGTGCACGTAGCGGATCCCCTGCCGCGCCGCATAGCGAGTCACCAGCATCTTCAAGACCCGCGCGATCCCCCGACGGCGATGGCTGCCCAGCACGCCCGTGTCGCCGACCTCAGCATCGCCATCCGGCCGGCCAAGAAGGTAGCTCAGGCCGACAATCCGATCGCCGTCGCGAGCCACGAAGAAGCTGTCGAGCAGGACCGACGGGCGCTCGAAGATGCTTCGAGTGAAGGTCTCGAAAGGAGGATCCTGCCAATCGACGTGCGCCTCGTGGGGCATGTCGCGCCAGATCGCCGTGTTGCACCGATACAGCTCATGACGGGTGAGCTCACCATCGACTTGCGGTAGAAGAATCGTCTCGATGCCCTCGCTTCGCAGACGGCTCTGGAGTTCGTCGAGCGTCCTCAGGTCCACGAGGCTTGGCGCCTGGCGTGAGGTCTGATACCGTTCCAACTCCTCGAAGCCCCGCTTGCCGAGCAAGGGTCGAGCTGCCAGGAGGTCCCGCTCGCGCGTTTCCGTTTCCAGCCATCGGACTCCGGCTCTCGCCGCGAAGGCCTCGACCTCGTCGGCCAGGCGTGCGCCCAACCCCTGGCGCCGATAGGCCGGGGTGACTGCAACGAACCCCTCGGCGCGATCGGTCAACCGTGCCCCATCCTCACTCAACGCGGTCTCCGCCATCCCTGCCAGGAGGCCCTCGGTCGTCCACGCGCCGAGCCTCAGGGTTGGCTCGGCCACCGGCCGCAGGGTCTCCTCGAACAGAAAGTCGTTGACGTCCGACTGCCAGTACCTGGAGTGGTTAGACAGATCGAGCCAGGGTTTCAACTCTTCCGTCTCGACGGGCCGGATCGAAAAGGTCATGCCCCCACCCTACCCTCCCCGAACGTCTCAAACGCTCGCCTGGCACTAAAGCGCCGCTCGCGTGGGCCGACGGGCCCGGCCAGCGGGGGGGAGATTTTGCGGCGGCGATGGAACTTGCGACTGATTAGAAGGTCAGCGAGACTGAGCCATTGATCGAGGCGCTGTAGACGACGCAGCCGACGATCCAGAGATTGACGCGGTAGTGCGTCAGTGTCGCCTTGAATGCGCCCGACCCGCTGCCGCCATTGATGCCGACGCCGCTCAGGGCGCCATTCACGGCGTACTGCTGGTTGGAACAGCCGCTGCCGCCAGGGATCTGGGAAACCGTTCCGCCCCCGGGAACGAACGACCCCTTGATGACGGATGGCCAGCCGCTGACCACGGTGTCGAGCCGGAAACTGCCGCCAGTGATGTAGGCGGGATTATGACTCAAGTCCTGATGCAGCACGTCGATGTACCAGGTCCCCGTATAGCTGCCGGTCGCCTCGCCGACGAACTGGCCCTCGGTTGACGTCGCGTTCGGCAATTCGGTGCCATGGATCCATTCGGTATAGGTACCACTGGCGGCCGCGGTCACGGCCATCACCAGGGTGACACCCAGAGCAAGCGCGATCGACAGCGCGGGTCGTTTCATATTTTCCCTCACACCCTCTTGACTTGATCGAGCGCTTCTTCGAGAATGTCGAGCCCGCGGTCGAGTTCTTGCTCACTCACGGTAAGCGGGAACAACAAGCGGATGACATTGTCGTAAAGACCGGCCTTCAAGAGCACCAGTCCGTGCTCGTGGCAATAGCGCAGCACCGCATTGGTGAGCGCGCCCGCCGGCTCTCGGGTCGCGCGGTCGGTGACGAGCTCCATGGCGATCATCGCTCCCAGGCCGCGGACGTCACCTATCTGCGGGAACCGCTCCGTCCACGCGCGCATCCGGCCCAGTGCCCGCTCGCCCAGATGCGCTCCGCGCTGGGGCAGCTTCTCATCGAGGATCACGTCGATCACCGCCAGCGCCGCGGCACAGGCGACCGGATTGCCGCCGAATGTCCCGCCCAACCCACCCGGGTTCGTCGCATCCATCAGCTCGCTGCGTCCGACGACGGCGCCGAGCGGAAGCCCGCCGCCGAGGGACTTGGCGAGGACCATGAGGTCCGGCTCGACGCCCACGTGCTCTACCGCGAACATGCGGCCGGTACGACCGAACCCGGTCTGGACCTCGTCGGCGATCAGGGGAATCCCGTACTCGGTACAGAGCTGGCGAAGGCCGGGTAAGAAATCCGGTGGGGGGACGACGAAGCCGCCCTCGCCCTGCACCGGCTCCACCAGGATGCCGGCGGCGCGATCGGCAGCGACGGTGGTCTTGAAGAGCTGGCGCACGGCCTCGACGCACGCACCGCCGAGGCTTTCGGCGGCCATCCCGGCGGGGCGCCGGTACTCATACGGATATGGCACCTGATAGACCTCCGGTGCATAGGGGCCGAAGTTCTGCTTGTAGGGCGCCACCTTGCCGGTGAGGGTCATGGACATCAGCGTCCGGCCGTGAAACGAGTTGTGAAAGCTGATGATGGCCGGGCGGCCGGTCGCCTGACGCACCACCTTGACCGCGTTCTCGACCGCTTCCGCCCCGCTGTTGACGAGCAATGCCTTCTTGGGAAACGCGCCCGGCGTGATCTCGCACAGTCGACGGGCGAGGCGCACGTAGATCTCGGGCATCATCACCGGCGCGCCGGAATGGACCAACCGGTCGGCTTGCTCGCGGATGGCCTTGACCACGTGAGGGTGGCTGTGGCCGACGTTCATCACGCTGATGCCGGCGGCGAAGTCGATGTACTGGTTTCCGTCGACGTCGGTCAGGGTGCCGCCGCTCCCCGCCGCCGCGAAGGCCGGCATGATGGAGGCCATGCCGCGCGGGATATACCGATCTCGATCTGCCTGAAGCTCCCGCGACCGTGGCCCTGGCCACTCCCCCATCGCGGATATCGTAAGCGTCGGGGAAGGCGGTTGCTAGAGCGTGACCTCGATCAGAGGGCTGTAGGCGACCATGGTGTCAACGTCAGTGCGTTTCCAATTTCGCGCGATCTGTTCCAGCAGCTGCCGGCGCTCCGCCGGATCGGTAATCTCGCGCGCCGCTGCGGGGAGATCAGCCCGCGCGCCGCGTTTGACATGCAGCGTGAATTTCGGATTCGCGTCCAGGTTGGCCAGCCAGCTGCGACGCCGTCGGGACGGTTGGCCGCTGATGTAGAGCCGGCCGCCGATGTTGTGCATGACGATCTCGATGCGGCGCTCCTCTCCGCTCTTCCGGCCGGTGGTCGAGATGTCGACGACCGTCATCGGTCGGGAGAGCGCGTCGCGGACCCTGTCGTCGAGCGGTTGGCGAACTGCCATTCATCTCTTTATACGGCGGAAGTACTGCCGCCTGCCCTCCCGCATCTCCAATTGCCGGGACGACGGGCCGGGCGCGTCACCAGGGGAACTGCCTCATGGCGCGCTCGTAGTCCGGAAAATACCGGCTGATCACCGAAAGCTTGAACTCCCGGAGAATCGACTCCTTCGGCTCGCGGTCGAGGAGAAATCGAAAACTCTCCCGCACCAGTTCCTCCACCGAGCGTCCCCTCCCCCACCGGTCAAGCTCGCCCGTCGAGACCTCGACGGCGTGGTGGGTGGTCGACCTTCCGTCGACCACGTCGACCTCGCACCGGTGCCCGTCGGCGGCCGGTGTGCAGTGGACATCGATCCGCATGACTGAAGCTTAGCCAGGCGGATTTGCTCGACCCGCCACTAAACTCGAGGCATGGAAATCCGATTTGGCGTCTTCGTGCCGCAGGGCTGGCGGATGGACCTGGCCCAGATCAAGGATCCGGTCGAGAAGTACGAGGCGATGACGCGGGTCGCGCAGGCGGCGGACAAAGGGCGGTGGGACTCGATCTGGGTCTATGACCACTTCCACACGGTGCCGACGCCGCAGCTGGAAGCCACCTTCGAATGCTGGACGATCACCTCGACGCTGGTGCGCGACACGAAGCGGGTGCGTGTCGGTCAGATGGTCGGCTGCAACGGCTATCGCAACCCGGCCCTCTACGCCAAGATCGCGTCCACGGTGGACGTCGCCAGCCACGGGCGTCTCAATGCCGGGATCGGCGCCGGCTGGTACGAGCACGAATGGCGCGCCTACGGTTACGGGTTTCCGGAGCTGAAGGAGCGCATGGGAATGTTCAAGGAGGCTTGCGAGATCATCCACCGGATGTGGACCGAGGACTATCCCGTGTTCAAGGGGAAGTACTACACGATCGACCGGCCCATCAATGAGCCGAGAGGAGTCCAGAAGCCGCACCCGCCGCTCTGGATCGGTGGGTCCGGCGAGCGCGTCACCCTCAAGCTGGTCGCCCAGTTCGGAGACGCCTGCAACATTGGCGGTGACCCTGACACGATCCGGCACAAGCTCGGCGTCCTGCGAGAGCATTGCGAAACGGTCGGCCGCAACTACGACGACATCGTCAAGTCGGCGGAGGTGGAGGTCCTCGTCATCGGTAAGGGCGATGACCCGAAGCGGGCGACCGAAAAGGCTCGCCGTTACGAGTCGTTCCGCGAGGCGACACTGGTGGCCGACGCCGACCGGGTAGCGGCGCATTTGCAAACGTTGATCGAGGCCGGGATCGACTATTTCATCATCTACATCCCGGGCGTTGCCTACGACCACGAGCCGCTCCTCCGCTTTGAAAGTGAAGTCATTCCGCGGCTGGCCGCGGCGACCCCGGTACACTCGACGACGGGATGACCGTCAGCGAGCCGACCGTCTACATCGACTTCCTCTGCCCCTGGGCCTACCGGGGAGCCATGTGGCTGGACGAGGTCGAAAGAGCCGGCCGGATCCGGCCCCAGTTTCGGTTCTTCTCGCTCAGCCAGAACCACGCTGCCCATGAGGGGAAGGCCCAGCCGCCGGTCTGGGAGCGCGACCCGAAGGCGCAAGGGTTAACGGCGTTTCTGGCTGCGACCGCCGCCCGCGCCCAGGGCGCAGAGGCAGGAGATCGTTTCCGGCTTTTCCTGCAGCGTGCCCGCCACGAAGATCACCTGCCACTCGATCAGCATGCGACCCATCGGATCGCGGCTGAGCGGGCGAGCCTGGACGTCGCCCGCTGGGAGCAGGACCTCAAAGCGACAGATTTCACGACGCTGGCCCGCGAGCACGCGGAGGCCGTCAGGCGCGGCGTGTTCGGTGTGCCAACGCTCGTCTGGCCCGAGGGCCGGAGTTATTACCTGAAGATCACGGACCTCATTCCGCCGGACCGAGCGGTCCCCCTCTACGACGCGATCGAAACCGTGCATCGGTTCGGCGAAGTGATCGAAATCAAGACGCCCGAGTCGGAAGGGACACTCGCTGCCTAACCCCCCACCCCGACCCTCCCCCGCAAGGGGGGAGGGTGATTCGTGCTTATCCCAAGCAGGCGTGGGAGGGAAATTCAACGGAAAAATTCTTCTTGACATGGCCGGGTTGGCGGGGTAAATTCGCCTAAACCGCTTTAGTAAAACGCTTTAGGGAGAGGGGAAGCGTGAGGCGACCGGCGCACGCGCCGCTTGAAGTCTCGGCCATCGTGGGGAACGGTCGGCTGCTGGCCGGCTTCGATGCCGCCGGGTCGCTGCAGACATTGACCTGGCCTCACCTCGACTATCCACAGCACATCCGGTCGAGCCGGGTCGCCCTCGGCAACCGCACTCCTGTGTGGTTGGACGGTCCGAACTGGCGCCACGTCCAGGAATATCTGCCCGGCACCAACGTCCTGCGAACCCGTTCGAAGAGCCAACGTGGTGGCCTGCACGTCGAGCAGCGAGCCGTGGCGCTGGCCGATGCGCTCGCCATCGGAATTCGCATCGAGGGAGGGTCGGGTATCCGGATCCGATGGGAGCTCGCGCTTCAAGTCGGTGGGCAGTCCCTGGCCAATGCGCTCACCTACCACCCCGACCGCGATGTTCTCCACGCGTACCTCCGCGAGCATGCGCTGGCGATTGGCGTGAGCCCGAAATCCGCGCAGGTGCACGCCCGCGCGAAGGATGCGGGTGGCGGTGGCATCAGCCGGCCCGACGGCAGACGGGTGGCCGCCGTTGGCGACGTCACCGCGACGGTGGACGTCATCCCGGAGGCGGACCGCCCTGTGCTGCTGCTCATCGCCTGTGGCTCGGGCCCCGATGTGTTGGAGCGGCTCGTCGAGCCCCGACCAGTGGCCGCAGGAGTTCACCCCACCGCCGCTAAGCGGCGCGACGCGCGCCGCCGGGGTCGATGGCATTCCCACGATTGCCTCGGTTCGCGCCGCCGCATCCGACGGCTACGCCCGAAGCGTTCTGACGATTGCCCAGCTCACGGATCGGAGTGGCGCGCTGCTCGCAGCGCCGCCGGTGGACGCGCAATACCGGGGCAGCGGCGGGTACGGCTACAGCTGGCCAAGGGATGGAGCATTCATCGCTCACGCGCTCGACGTCGCCGGCGAACGGGGGGCCTCACGCGCCTTCTACGAATGGATTCTTCCACTGCAGCCGGAGAACGGCATCTGGGACCAGCGGTATTTTGGCGACGGTCGGATCGCGCCGTCATGGGCCGTCCATCAGCTGGACGAGACCGGCGCAGTGCTCTGGGCGCTGGACCATCACATCCGCATCACGTACACGCCCGAGCTCGTGAAACCCGGCCTGACCGCTGCGGTCCGCGCCTTCCGCGGGATCAGCCGGCTGGCGGCCGAGACGGGCTGGCCTCCGGTGACGCAGAACCTCTGGGAAGACCAGGATGGCGGGCACCTCTACACCCTTGGAGCGCTGCTGGCCGCCGCCACCGCATGGACCGCACGCGCTCATGACGCCCACGACCGTGAGGCCGTTTCGCTGCTGGCTCGCTGCGAAGAAGGGCTTCGGGCAGCGCTGGAGGCCTGGCCGACCGATAAGAGGACCGGCGCGCTGGCTCGGGCGCTCATCCCCGGTCGCGGAGTCGAGCCGGTGCAAGATTTCACGCCTGACGTCAGCCTGCTGGGGCTCAGCGTCCCATTCGGAGTTCTCCCGGTGGATGACCCGCGCCTGCAGGCGACGGTCCGGGCGATCGAGAAGGACCTGGTCCTGCAATCAGGCCGGGTCCGGCGATACCGCGGCGACGCCTACCGAGGCGGAAATCCCTGGCCGCTCTTCAGCCTGTGGCTCGCCTGGCATTACGTCCGCGCGGGCCGGTCCAAAGAGGCCGTGAGGCTCTACGACCGCGCCCTCCAGGATCGCAGCCCTGCCGGACTGTTCGCGGAGCAAGTCGACGCCCGGACGGGAGAGGCGGTGTGGGTGGTTCCGCTCGCGTGGGCGCACGCGTGGTTCCTCGAAGTGACGCACGCGGTGATTCCCCCGGCTCCGCCTTCCAGCCGCGACTTTTTCTTCGACCCATACCCCTCGGTGCAGGACCTCCGACGCGCTCGAGCCCTCTACGGCGGACTGTTCCACGACGGCATGCCGCTGCCGGGCCGGACGGCGACGTCGGTCCCGCAGCTGAGGGCAGAGTCGCGTGCGGACGCGGCGCTCGCGACGGTGACTGCGGAAATCGCCGGCGGGCCATCAGTGCTGCTGGTGAAAAACGGCGCCCCCACCCTGCCCTCCCCGAAGGTCTCAAACGCTCGCCTGGCACTAAAGCGCCGCTCGCGTGGGCCGACGGGCCCGGCAAGCGGGGGAGGGACGATCCTCTGGAAAGCTGCGCTGCCCGTGAGCGATGGGAGCGCGGTTGTGCACTACCGGATTCGCGGCGACCGGCGTGATGGCCCATCGATCTACGCGGCTGACGCCGACCCGCGAGTGGGCGGGCAGGACTTTGCCGTCGACGTGGCAGCACCGGAGGTGCCGGGATGGACCGCCGACGCGTACGCCTACCAGGTGATGGTGGACCGATTCGCCGTAGCCGGCGGGAAAGCGTGGCCCCCACTTGGCTCGCCCACACAGCTCTACGGCGGCAGCCTCGATGGGATCAGAGAGCGCCTCGACTACATCGCGGGGCTGGGCGTGAACCTGCTCTGGCTCAGCCCGGTGATGATGAGTCCAAGCCACCACGGCTACGACCAGGCCGACCACTTCGCCGTGGAGTCGCGTTACGGCGGCAACGGCGCCCTCACTCGCCTGGTGCAGGCCGCGCACGAGCGCGGCATGCGCGTGCTCCTCGATTTCGTGCCGAACCATACGGGGCGAACACACCCGCTCTTCCTCGAAGCGGTTCGTAAGGATGCGGACGCGGCGGGCTTCTACCGCTTCTGGCAGTGGCCGCACTATTACCGCTCCTTCTTCGATCACATCGTCCTCCCGGAGCTGGACACCGCGCGCGGGTCGGTGCAGGAGTACCTGGTCAACGTGGCCCGGCAGTGGGTCACGGAGTTCGACGTCGACGGCCTGCGTCTTGACCACGCTCCGGGCGTCGACCCCTCCTTCTGGGTTCGTCTTCGGCGCGAGCTGCGCGAGGTTCGTCCCGACATCTTCCTTCTGGGTGAGGTCAACGGCGACGACGCAGCGCTGGCCGCCTATCGAGGCCGGCTCGACGGCGTGGTCGACTTTGGCCTCGCCAAGCTGCTGCGCCGGACCTTCGCGGAGGAAACCATGGGCCTTGCCGAATTCGACGCCGAGCTGCGACGCCATGAACGCAGCCTGGCAGGGCTGGTCCAGGGCACGATCCTTGACAACCACGACATGAACCGCTTCCTCTGGCTCGCGGGCGGGGATAAGGCTCGACTTCGACTGGCGGCCACGGCGCTCTTGACCCTGCCCGGGCTGCCCATCCTCTATTACGGCACCGAGGCCGGTCTCTCGCAGCGGCGAGACGGCGTGTACGAGAACGCCGAAATCCGCCTGCCGATGCTCTGGGGGGACGATCAGGACAGTTCACTCCTCGCCCATTTCCAAACGCTGGGGCGGCTTCGTCGCGAATTCCCCGCGTTACGCCACGGCACCCGCGAAACGCTTATCGCCGACCCCGACGTCTACGCCTATCGCCGGACGGAAGGGGACGTATCGCTGATCGTGATTCTCAATCGAAGCGACGCCCCGCAACGGCGGCGGCTCAACGCCGGGCTCGGTACGTGGATCGACCGGATGAACCTTGCCATGGTGAGCCGGGTTGGCTCGGACCTCGAGGTAGTGGTTCCGCCTCGGGCCGGAGCCATCCTCGGCGTCGCCACGGCGGGGAGGTGATGGCGGCAGGGGAGTAACCGGTCGATCACGCTCCGCGACAGAATTCACCCCGAGAGGAGGGTCCATGTTCAAACCAATTCGAAACCGGACGCTCGCGATGCTCGCGCTCGGCGCCGTGGCCACCATGATGCTGGCGGCGTGCGGCGGTACATCGGCGCCGCAGTCGGCCACGATCAGCCGCAGCGGCACGATTACGATCTGGCACGGCTGGGAGGGCAGCTATCTCGACACCAAGAAGGCGATCTTCGACGCCTACATGGCGAAGTACCCGAACGTGAAGATCGAGCTCGTCCACAAGCCGAAGCTGGACGTGGCCGTCACGGCGGCCGTGCCGGCCGGCCAGGGCCCCGACATCATCGCCTGGGTCGATGACTGGGTTGGCAAGATGGCCAAGCTGGAAATCATCAAGCCGCTCGACGACCAGGCGTCGAAGGATTGGCTCGCGTCGACCTACAGCAAGCCGGCAGTCCAGGCCGTGACCTTCGACAACAAGGTCTACGGCATTCCGGAGACGGTCGAGGCGATCTCGCTCATCTACAACAAGAAGTTGATCCAGGCGGCCGACATCCCAAAGACCAGTGATGCCCTGCTCGCGTATGCGAAGAGCTACCCGCAGAGCCATCCGAGTCAGTACGGGATCGTTTGGAATGCCTTCAACGACGCCTACTTCCAGGCGCCGTGGGTCTATGGATTTGGTGGCTTCTACGTGAAGGCCGACGGGACGGTCGGACTGAGCACGCAAGGGACCAAGGACGCCGTCAAGTACATCGACAGCTTCAAGCCCAACTTCCCCGCGAAGCCCGACTATGGGACGGCTGACCAGCTGTTCAAGGATGGCAAAGCGGCGATGATCATCAACGGCCCCTGGTCGGTGTCGGATTACGGGAAGGCGGGCATCGATTACGGCATCGCGACCCTGCCCACCATCTCCAGCACCGGCAAGCCGGCGTCGCCCTTCGTCGGCGTGAAGACGATGATGGTCTCGGCAAACGCCAAGAACATCCCGCTGGCAGTCGACGTCCTGAAATGGTTCAGCAACAAGGACAACGCGATCAAGGAGGCCCTGGACAACAAGGAGATTCCTTCCAACCTTGCTGCCCTCGCCGATCCGCAGGTGAAGGGGATTCCGCAAGTCGCCGCGTTTGGCGCCCAGGTCGCCAACGGCGTCCCGCTCCCGAACACCCCGTTCATGACCGCGCTCTGGGATCCAGTGTCGAAGGGTCTCGAGGCCGCCTGGACCGGGAAGCAGAGCGTCGACCAGGCGATGAACGACGCGCAGAAATCCGCGGAAGCGAACGTGGCGCAATTGAAGTAGGGCAGATGAGAGGTTCCCAGAGGCCGGCCGTGCCGGCCTCCGGGGCTGCACAGCCATGAACAGAGTCCCGACTCGAACCATCCTCGCGTACTTCACACCGATGCTGATCGGCATCACCCTGATCAGCCTCTTCCCCATCGCCTACAACATCTACGTCTCGCTCACGAATCG
>WNFJ01484819.1_pt1 | contig 13724 bp, 11 predicted proteins | sample 5400461 | NCBI WGS metagenome assembly WNFJ01 (sample SAMN13153349, study PRJNA577476) | soil metagenome | isolation source: 115 cm saprolite on Douglas fir-dominated hillslope | place: USA:California | collected 2013-09-17 | reverse complement strand
CGATGGTCTTCGCCAAATTGTCGTAGTCGACCGCAGTCGCGGCGGCGAGGTCCAGCATCGCGATCGCGGGCTGCGGAGCGCCCATGGTTTCTATTTCATCGTAGACGCGCTCTAGCTTGGCGCCGCTGCGGCCGGACAGAATCACCGTCGCGCCTGCCCGCGCTCCTTCGATGGCGAGCGCCCTCCCCAAGCCGCTGCCGGCGCCGGTGATCAAGATGACGCGCCCGGCGAGCAAGTCGGCATCGGGCGTGAATTGTTTGGGAATCATGTCGGGCTCCGAATTGATCAATGGGCGCGCCGCGCCGTGGTCCAGGCGAGGAGCATGTCTTTCAACCGCCGGCGCTCCGGCACCGGCGCGCGGCTGTTCAAGTGCGCCTGCCCGAGCGCCGCAAGCACCAGCAGGTGCCGGTGCCGGGCTCGCTGTGCGCGCGGCAGCATCTCGGCGGCGGTCTGGAAGTATTGTGCGGCCCGCTTGCGCAAGCCGTCGAAGTAGCTCTGCAGACGTGGGGGCGGAGGGTCCGTAGCCAGATCGTCATTGTCGACGCCTGCCTCCATGAGTTCGTCGATCGCAAAGGGCACGCGCCCAGCTCGCGCTTCGCGCCGATAGTCGCGGATCGCCTTCGACAGGTAGTCGGCGGCGGCGAGGGCGCTCGTGCAATTGCGCAAGCCCGTCTCATCCTGGACGTCGTCGGCGAGCTGCGATGCCAGCGCCATCGGGTCGCCCCACAGTGCCCGGGATTGCGGCTCGAGATCGGAGCCGCGTTCCAGAGGCGCGCCGCTCACCTGGGCCGCGGCGGCCGTAACCGCGACAGACAGCGGCGTGAAATCGACCTTGGCTGCGCGCGGCAGGGAGGCGAGATAGACGCTGATGGGATGGACGGCGGAGCCCTGCTTGAGCCGATGCATTTCCTCCTGCCACCAGGCAAGCTTCAAATGCGCCACGCTGATTTCGGTCGCGGGATCCATCAGAGCTTGCCACTCGGCGCCGAGGGCGTAGATGCCGAGCAAAGGCGCGCGCGACTCGGCTGCGGCGAAGAGCCAGCTCCAATAACGCGCCGTCCCCGGCGGCACCGCGCGCCACTCGTAGGTCGCATCAAGTGGTTTCAGAATCGGCCTCGCCTGTTGCGTCTGCCTCGGCTGATGAGTCCGTGTCGACGCCCGCGTTGCGCGGGATGCGCGTGAGCGTCTCCACGGGCTCGAGCAGGTCGATGTCGCGATTCACGCGCAGACCGAGTCCCTCAAAGCGGCGCGCGGCCGGCAATACCTGCTGTTCGAGCGAACCGACCGCCTTATTGAAGGAATCGACGCTGCTGCCGAGGGATTTTCCCAACCTGCCGAGATGTTCGCCAAACACCGCCAGCCGCTTGTACAAATCCTCGCCGAGGCGGCGAATCTCCGCGGCGTTCTCGGCCAGAATCGTTTGCCTCCAGCCGTGGGAGACGACTTTCAACAGTGCGATCAGACTGGTGGGAGTGGCGAGCATGACGTTTTGCCGCATCGAATCGTCGACCAATCCGGGATTTTCTTGCAGCGCCGCCCACAGAAATTGATCGCCGGGCAGGAACAAAACCACGAAATCCGGGCTGCGTTCGAATTGCGACCAATACTGCTTCGAGGACAGCTCGCGAACCCGCGCGCCCACGATTTGTGCGTGGCGGCGCAATTGCGTGCCGCGCTCCTCGTCATCTTGAGCTTCGACCGCCGCGAGGTAGGCATCGAGCGGCGTTTTCACATCCACGACGATGTCGCGCTGCTCGGGCATGTGCACCACCATGTCGGGCCGAACGGCGCCGGAGTCGGTGCTGAGATGCACCTGCTCGGTAAAGTCGACGTGCGAGGTCATGCCGGACAACTCGACCAGCCGGCGCAGGGTGATCTCGCCCCATTGTCCGCGCACATTCGGCCGGCGCAGCGCGGTGACGAGGTTGCGCGTTTCGCGCGACAACGAGGTTTGCCCCAGGGCCAGCGCTTCCATCTGCGTTTTGAGGGTGGCGAACGAATCGATCCGATCGCGCTCTATCGTTTGAATCTGCGCTTCGGTCTTGGCGAGCGCCTCGCGAATGGGCTGCACCAGGGACTCGATCGCCGTTTCGCGCTCCTTCAGCGCCTGCGAGGCGTCCTGCTGCTGGCGGGCGAGCCGTTCACGCGCCAACTGCAAGAACACCTCGCTGTTGCTCTGCAGACTGTCGCGCGCGAGTTCGCCGAACACGCCCTGCAATTGTTCTCGCGCCCTCGACAGGGCCTGCTCGCGTTCGGCGCTCACGGCTTCCTCGGTTTTGAGCCGCGCCCGCAGCACCTCCGTTTCAATCCTCGAGGCTTGCTCGCGCCGCGCGCGCCACAGCAGCGCGGCGAGCGCGCCGAGCGCGACGCCCACCAGCCACGCCCACCAGACTGCGCCGCCGGTCATGCGCGGCCGCCGGCGTCGAGCCGGCTCGAGAGATGCAGCGTCATCGGATTGCCGGCCGGGAGAAATGTGCCAGGTAGTTGACGCGGGTGTCGGGTGAAAGCCGGAACGAGCGCGTGAACGGATTGTAAGTGATGCCCGTCAAATCGCGCAGTTCCAATTGCGCCTCGCGCCCCCAGCGCGCGAGTTCCGAAGGTCGAATGAATTTCAAATATTCATGGGTTCCCCGCGGCAAAGCGCGGGCGATGTATTCCGCCCCGACGATGGCCACCGCGAAGGCCAGCGGATTGCGATTGATCGTGGACACGATGACATCGCCGCCGGGCTTCACCAAGGCGGCCAATGCCTTGACGCCGGCGGCCGGATCAGGCACGTGCTCGAGCATTTCCATGCAAGTCACCAAATCGAAGGAGGCGGGCCGTTCTTGCGCCAGCTCTTCCAGGGCAACCAGCCGATATTCCACCGCGACCTTGCTCTCGAGCGCGTGTAATTCAGCCACATCGAGCACCGCCTGCGACAAGTCGACGCCGAGCACCCGCGCACCGGCGCGCGCCATCGCCTCGGACAGAATACCCCCGCCGCAGCCGACATCGAGCACCGGTGTGCCCCGCAGGGCCACCGCGCGTTCGATGTACTGCAGGCGCAGGGGATTGAGATCGTGCAGGGGTTTGGACGGACCCTTGGGGTCCCACCAGCTCTGTGCGAGTGCGGTGAATTTCGCGAGTTCCGCGGGGTCGGCATTTCGAGTCGATTCGTGCATGGGGGTCAGCCTCCGGTCTTCAATCGCATGGCCCAGGCATTGGCTCGTGCGGCAACGCTCGGCCAGTCCAGGCGGATCAATTCTCCGGCCGAGAGCAGCTGTCGGCCGGCCACCCAAACGTCGCTCACGATGTCGGGGCCGCCGCAGAAAACCAATTGCGTCACGGGATCGATCAAGGGCTGAGTGGCCGGGCCGCCGAGATCGACGCAGCACAGATCAGCCCACTTTCCGGACTCGAGCGTGCCTACGTCGGCGTCCAGCCCCAGCACGGCGGCACCCCCGCGGGTGGCCGCGGCGAGCGCATCCCAGGCGGTGTAGTCGAACCCGCCGGCGGCTTGCAGACGCGACGTCATCAGCGCCAGCAGCCGCATCTCGGCCCACACGTCTTGGCGGCAGGCGCCGCCGGTGCCCACACCTAAGCGAATTCCGGACGCGATGAACGAGGCAAGCGGCGGCAATTGATGCTCACTCTTGAGACTTGCCTCCGAGCAGAGGCTGACGCCCAGGCCGGATCGCCGCGCAAGATCGATGTCCGCTTCGGTGGCGTGCGTCATGTGGACGGCGTTCAAGGCCGGCGTCAGCAGGCCGAGCTGCCACAGCCGCTCGATCGGCCGCATGCCGTGCACCGCGAGGGACCGGGCAATTTCATCCGCCGATTCGTGCAGGTCGATCGCGATACCCGCGTCGAGTTCGTCGGCGAGCGTGGCGACCCGCGCAAAGGTGGCGTTGCTCAACCGGGCCGGCGCATGCGGCGCGAAAACGCTCGAAATCAACGGATGGCCCGCGTAGTCATCACGGACGCGCAACCCTTCCGTCAAATATTCGGAGGGGGATTTTGCCCAGGGACTGGCCGTCTCGGCCACCGGCAAGCCTATACTTGCGCGCACTCCCTGCTCTGCGGCTGCCCGGGCGCACTGGTCCGGATAATAGTAGCGATCCCCGAAGCAGGTGATGCCGGATGAAAGCATTTCGGCGATCGCCGCCAAGACACCGTCGCGCACGAATTCGGGTCCGAGGAACCGCTGCTCGAGAGGTGCGGCAGGCGACTCGAGCCCGCGAAACAGCGACATCGCGGCATGTGTGTGCGTGTTGATCATCCCGGGCATCAAGAGATGCGCGGGCCGCTGTGCGACCACCGTGGCGGCGTAGCGTTCGGCCGCGTCGGTACTCGGCAAAAGGTCCAGAATCCGACCGTCGCGCACCACCAATGCATGGTTTTCGAGCACCCGGCCGCGCGTCGTCATTGGCACGATCCAACGGGCCTCGATGCTTAAATCGGCAAGAACGGCGGGCATTCCCCAGTATATCGGCTAATCCGCCCCGCAGGCTTAAGACAGACGCGGATATGTGCTAGAATTCCCCAATGTTGAGACCATGTCTCGCCTCCTTTAAACCCTTATAAATTAGCCGGAAGGCTTCACCGGACTCTCGCAAATGGCCGAGATCGCTCGCGAAATATTGCCCGTAAATCTCGAAGACGAGATGCGCAAATCCTACCTGGACTACGCGATGAGCGTCATCGTCGGCCGAGCCTTGCCCGACGTGCGCGACGGCTTGAAACCCGTGCACCGCCGCGTGCTCTACGCGATGCGCGAATTGAGCAACGATTGGAACAAACCGTACAAGAAATCTGCGCGTGTCGTGGGGGATGTGATCGGCAAATATCATCCGCACGGCGACGTATCGGTGTACGACGCCATCGTGCGCATGGCGCAAGAGTTCTCGATGCGCTATTTGCTGGTCGACGGGCAGGGAAACTTCGGTTCCGTGGACGGCGATCCGCCGGCCGCGATGCGATACACCGAAGTGCGCATGTCCAGATTGGCCGGCGAGCTGCTCGCCGACATCGACAAGGAAACGGTTGATTTCAACCCGAATTACGACGAGTCCGAAAGCGAGCCCGCGGTACTGCCCGCGCGCATACCGAACCTGCTGATCAACGGATCCTCAGGGATAGCGGTGGGCATGGCGACCAATATCCCGCCCCACAATCTGACGGAAATCATCTCGGCATGCATCGCGCTCATCGAGAACCCTGAGATCACCCTCGGCCAGTTGATGCAGATCGTTCCCGGTCCTGATTTCCCGACTGCGGGATTCATCAATGGTGCCCAGGAGATCGTAGCAGCCTACAAGACGGGCCGCGGCCGTCTGCACTTGCGTGCGCGCACTCACTTCGAGGACATCGGCAAGGGCGACCGCCAAGCCATCATCATCACCGAATTGCCGTACCAGGTGAACAAGGCGCGGCTGATCGAACGCATCGCCGATTTGGTCCGCGACAAGCTCATCGAAGGCATCGCCTCGGACGGCCTGCGCGACGAATCCGACAAGGACGGTATGCGCGTGGTGATTGAGCTGAAGCGCGGCGAAGTGCCGGAGATTTTGCTCAACAACCTGTATGCGCAGACCCCCATGGAGCAGGTATTCGGCATCAACATGGTTGCGTTGGTCGATGGTCAACCGCGCCTGCTGAGCCTGAAGGAAATGCTCGATGCGTTTCTGAGGCATCGGCGTGAAGTCGTTACCCGCCGCACCGTGTATGAACTGCGCAAGGCGCGCGAGCGCGGCCACATTTTGGAAGGTTTGGGCGTAGCGCTCGCGAACATCGACGAGATCATCGCCGCGATCAAAGCGTCGCCTTCCCCCGCCGAGGCGAAGATCGCGTTGATGTCGCGGCCTTGGAACTCGGGCGCCGTGCCGGAGATGCTGGCGCGGGCCGGCGCCATCACCACCCGGCCAGACGGCGAAATCGCGCCGCTCGGCATCGTCGAGGGCGGCTATCGGCTGACGGAAACGCAGGCACAGGCGATTCTGGAGATGCGCCTTAACAAGCTCACCGGGCTCGAGCAGGACAAGATCATCGCCGAGTTCCAGGAATTGCTGGAGCAAATCCGGGATCTGTCGGATATTTTGGCCCGGCCGGAACGCCTGCTCGAAGTGATTCGCAACGAGCTCGAATATATCCGCGATACCTTCGGCGATGCGCGGCGCACGGAAATCCTGGTCAACCACGAGGACCTCACGACCGAGGACTTGATTTCCCCGGAGGATGTGGTCGTGACCCTGTCCCACGGCGGCTACGCCAAGGCGCAGCCGGTTTCCGACTATCAGGCGCAACGCCGCGGCGGCCGCGGCAAGGCGGCGACCAGCGTCAAGGACGAGGATTTCGTCGACAAGCTGTTCGTCGCGAACACCCATGACACGCTGCTGTGTTTTTCGGATCGCGGCAAACTGTACTGGCTGAAGGTCTATCAGCTGCCGCAGGCGAGCCGCGGGTCGCGCGGCAAGCCCATCGTGAATCTCTTGCCGCTGCAAGAGGGCGAGCGCATCAGCGCCATGCTGTCGATCAAGGAATTCGAGGAGGGTAAGTTCGTCTTCATGGCGACCAGCCTCGGCACCGTCAAGAAGACCTCGCTGGCGCTGTTCTCCAGGCCGCGGGCGAGCGGTATCATCGCCGTCGCGCTCGAGCCCGGGGACAAGCTGGTCGGCGTCGCGATCACCGACGGCACCAAAGATATATTGCTGTTCACGACCGGCGGCAAAGCGATTCGTTTCGTGGAGGAAGAGGTCCGTGCGATGGGCCGCGAGGCGGCGGGCGTGCGCGGCGTCAAGTTGAGCGATGAACAGCGCGTCAATGCGTTGATCGTGGCGGATCAGGGTTTCATTCTCACCGCATCGCAAAACGGGTTCGGCAAACTGACGCCGCTCGACGAATTTCCGAAGCACGGCCGCGGCGGTCAGGGCGTGATTGCATTGCAAATCACCGACCGCAATGGACGGATGGTGGGGGCGCTGCAGGTGAGCCTCGACGACGAAATCATGCTGATGAGCCAGAACGGCGTTCTGGTGCGTACACCGGTGAGGGATATTTCCGTGGTCGGGCGCAATACCCAAGGGGTGCGGTTGATTCGGCTCGAGGAGGGGGATCAGCTCTCCGGGCTCGAACGCATCGACGGATTGGCCGGAGACGCGGACGTGGCGGATGAGGGCGTAGGCGCAGAGGAGGGCGAGGCCGGCGGACCCCCGGCGGACGACGCGCCCGCCGGCTCCTGAGCACTCCTCTCAAGGATGCGCATTTTCAATTTCTCTCCGGGGCCCGCCATGCTGCCGCCGGAGGTATTGGAGCAGGCGCAGGGCGAGTTGCTCGATTGGCGTCAGAGCGGCATGTCGGTCATGGAGATCAGTCACCGCAGTCAAGCGTTCATGCACGTGGCGGCTGAGGCCGAAGCGGATTTGCGCGAGCTCTTATCCATGCCGCGCAACTACAAGGTGCTGTTCCTGCAAGGCGGGGCATCGGCTCAGTTTGCACTGGTGCCCTTGAACCTCGCCGCTCCCCAATCCACGGTTGACTACGTCAATACCGGACACTGTATTGCAAGGTGCATGTCGCCGGCGATGCCGGCGGCAACTACACGCGGGTCCCGCCGCAGAGCGAGTTGCGGTTCAGCGCGGGCGCCGCCTACGCGCATTACACGCCGAATGAGACCATCGGCGGAGTCGAGTTCGGCTATGTGCCCGAGACGCGCGGCGTGCCGCTGATTGCGGATATGTCGTCCAGCATCTTGTCGCAGCCCATCGATGTGTCCAAGTTCGGGCTGATCTATGCCGGCGCGCAGAAGAATATCGGGCCTTCCGGCTTGACGGTGGTGATCGTGCGCGATGACCTCATCGGCCGCGCGCGGACCGAGACGCCGCTGGTGTTCGACTACCGTGCGATCGCCGACGCGTCGTCCATGTTGAACACGCCGCCGACGTTCGCCTGCGGGGGATTGGCGGCGGCCGGCGAACGCAATCGCATCAAGGCAGAGACCCTGTATGCCGCCATCGATGAGTCGCGGCTCTATGCGAATCCGATAGCGAGGGATGCCAGGTCCAGGATGAACGTGACCTTCACCCTGAACAAGCCGGGGTTGGATGCGGCGTTTCTTGCCGAGGCGGCTGCGGCCGGCCTGCACGGCCTCAAGGGACACCGGGTGTTGGGCGGCATGCGTGCGAGCCTCTACAATGCCATGCCGCTCGCCGGCGTCGAGGCGCTGATCGCCTTCATGCGCGAATTCGAGCGTCAACGCGCGTGAGGTGCGAGCATGGCAAGCCGTAGAACACCGCCGGGCAAGAATCGGCCCGGGATAAAGCCTGCCGGCGGTGGACTCGGAAATATCCGCAACAGCATCGACGCCATCGATGCGCGGATCCATGCGCTGCTCAATGAACGCGCGCGTTTCGCGCAATTGGTCGGCATCTCCAAATCCGCATCCGGCAAGGCGGTGGATTTTTATCGCCCTGAACGCGAAGCCGATGTCTTGCGGATGGCGCTCAAACGCAATCAGGGTCCTCTGCGCGACGAGGAAATCGCGCGCCTGTTCCGCGAAATCATGTCGGCCTGCCTGGCGCAGCAGGAGCCTCTCAAAGTGGCATTCCTGGGGCCGGAAGGCACCTTCACTCAGGCCGCCGTGCTCAAGCATTTTGGTTCATCGGTGCGGGCGCTGCCGTTGCCGGCGATCGACGAGGTGTTCCACGAGGTCGAAGGCGGTATCGCCGACTTCGGCGTGGTGCCGATCGAGAACTCGAGCGAGGGCACGGTCAATCACACGCTGGATATGTTCCTGTCGTCCGGGCTCAAGATCTGCGGCGAGGTTGAACTGCGGATCAATCACCACTTGATGGGGAAAATGAGCGGTACCGGCGCCGTCAAGCGCATTTGCGCCCATCCGCAGGCGCTCGCCCAATGCCGGGGTTGGCTGGAGACCCACCTTCCCGACGCGGAACGGGTCGCCGTATCCAGCAATGCCGAGGGCGCGAGGCGCGCGCGCGACGAGCGCGGCACGGCGGCCATTGCCAGCCGCCCGGCCGCCGAGATTTATGGGCTCAACCTGCTCGCGGACGAAATCGAGGACCGGCCGGACAACACGACCCGGTTCCTGGTGGTGGGCAGAAAATTATTCAGCGCCAGCGGCGTCGACCGCACCACCCTGCTCGTGTCCGGCGCCGACACCGATGATCCGGGCGCGCTGTTCCGTCTGCTCGAACCCCTGGCCGAGCACCGGGTCAACATGACGCGGATCGAATCGCGTCCTTCCCGCAAACGCAAATGGGACTATGTGTTTTTCATCGATATCGAAGGGCACGTCAGCGATCCCCCGGTCGCCAAGGCGCTCGCCGCGCTCGAGGAACGCGCCTCGTTGTTCAAAGTGCTGGGCTCGTACCCGCAGGCCGTGCTCTGATGCGCACGCCGTCGCGCAAGTTCGAGGCGCACCCGACACTCCGCGTGTCGGGCACGGTGGTCGTGCCGGGCGATAAATCCATTTCGCACCGCGCGCTGATGCTGTCGGGAATCGCGGAGGGCACCAGCGAGGTGACCGGTTTTCTGGCGAGCGAGGATTGCCTGGCCACCTTGACCGCGATGCGTGCCTTGGGGGTGCGCATCGAGCAGCCGAGCCCCACACACGTAGTGATTCACGGAGTGGGCTTGCGCGGCTTGCGGGATGCGCGCCGCACGCTCGACATGGGAAATGCCGGAACGGCCATGCGCTTGTTCACCGGCCTGTTGTCGGCGCAGGCCTTCGATTCCCAGCTGATCGGGGACGCATCGCTCATGAAGCGCCCGATGGAGCGGGTGGCGAAGCCGCTGCGTGAAATGGGGGCCGATGTCCGCACGCACGGCGGCAGGCCGCCGGTGGATATCGGGGGCGGACGCAAGCTGCACGGCATTGAATACCGCATGCCGGTCGCGAGCGCGCAGGTCAAGTCGGCGGTGCTGCTGGCCGCACTCTTTGCCGACGGCAGCACCACAGTGATCGCACCAGGGCAGAGCCGCGACCATAGCGAGCGGATGCTCGCGAGTTGCGGCGTACGTCTCGATATCGATGGTCTGCGGGCGACACTGCACCCGCCCAGGGCGTTGTCGAATCAGCAGCTCGAGGTGCCGGGCGATTTCTCGTCCGCCGCATTCTTCATCGTTGCGGGGCTCCTGGGTGCCGCGGGCGAGGGCTTGCTGATTCAGAACGTGGGAATGAACCCGACGCGCACCGGCTTGCTCGATATTCTGCGCAGCATGGGCGGGAGCATCGACATCCAGAACCCGCGCGAGAGCGGCGCCGAGCCGGTGGCGGACCTTAAGGTTCGGGCGTCCGCGTTGCGGGGTATTCAAGTCCCCGTGGAACTCGTGCCGCTCGCCATCGACGAGCTTCCGGTGCTGTTCATCGCGGCCGCCTGCGCGGCCGGCGAAACCGTGGTGACGGGTGCCGAAGAGCTTCGGGTGAAAGAAAGCGACCGGATAGCGTCGATGAGCGCGGGGCTCGAGGCCCTCGGCGTGGTGCACAGCGTGTTGCCCGGCGGCATGCGCATCGAGGGCCGCGGCGTAGGCCCGGCATTCAGCGGGGGTGAAGTCGACAGCTTCGGCGATCACCGGATCGCCATGTCCTTTGCCGTCGCGAGTCTAAGGGCTGCCCAACCTATCTCGATCCGCGATGTGGCGAACGTCAGCACGTCGTTTCCGGGCTTCGTCGCCCTGGCGCGGTCGGCGGGTCTCGATATCTCTGAATCAGACGGTTAGAGGCACGCAATGGACAAAGTGCCGGTCTTGACCATCGATGGTCCCTCAGGGTCCGGGAAGGGCACCGTCAGCCGTGCCGCCGCGCGCGCCCTCGGGTGGGCATTGCTCGATAGCGGTGCGCTATACCGTTTGGTTGCCCTGGCGGGCCGGCAGGCGGGGGTCCCCCTTGATAATGGGCCGGAACTGGCCCGATTGGCGCAACAATTGGACCTACGGTTCGGTTCCGGCCCATCCGGCGAGGAACTGGTGTGGCTCAGCGGTGCGGAGGTCACGGGCGCCATTCGGACCGAAGAAGCGGGAAATGACGCCTCCAAGGTGGCCGCCATACCCCAGGTCCGCGCCGCGCTCCTGGAGCGCCAGCGGCGCTTTGCCGTACCCCCGGGTTTGGTGGCGGACGGCCGGGATATGGGTAGTGTGGTATTCCCGGGGGCGGAGGTTAAGATTTTTCTCACGGCGAGCGCTGCCGAGCGGGCCCTGAGACGTTATAAGCAGTTGAAAGAAAAGGGGGTTGCTGCTAACCTTGCCGCCCTTTCGTTGGAGATAGCGGAGCGTGATCTGCGCGATTCCACTCGCGCCGCTTCGCCTCTTGTCGCAAGCGCCGACGCGGTCCTGCTGGATACAACGGGGATGTCCGTCGATGCGGTGGTCGAGCGTGTCTTGGAAGTGGCCCGCGGACGTCTGTCGCGTGGAGTTTTGAAGAAGTAGAGCGGCTTTCATGGATTGATGGCCGTTATTTTTGGTAACCCCTCGGGCACAAGGGTAGTGCTAGGGCAATTTAAGAGAAAACATGACAGAAAGTTTTGCGGAACTGTTCGAACAGAGCATCGCGAGCCAGCGCATACGCCCTGGCACCATCCTCAATGGATTGATCGTCGAAGTAGGCCAGGACTACGTCATCGTCAATGTCGGGTTGAAATCCGAGGCGGTAATTCCATCCGACCAATTCAAGAATGAAAAAGGTGAAATCGAGGTCGCCGTAGGCGAGACCGTCGAAGTCGCCTTGGACAGCGTCGAGGACGGTTCGGGAGAAACCCGTCTCTCGCGTGAGAAGGCGAAGCGCGCCAGAACGTGGACGCGCCTGGAAACGGCCTTCGAAAAACAAGAGGTGGTCATCGGCATCATCACGGGCCGGGTGAAGGGCGGCTTCACCGTCGAGATCGACAACGTGCGCGCGTTCCTGCCGGGTTCCTTGGTCGACGTGCGTCCGGTACGCGATCCTTCGTACCTGGAGAACAAGCCGCTCGAATTCAAGGTGATCAAGCTCGATCAGAAGCGCAACAACGTGGTCGTGTCGCGCCGCGCTGTCGTCGAGCAGGAATACAGCGCCGAGCGTTCCGCGCTGCTGGACAATTTGCAGGAGGGCGCGGCGGTCAAGGGTGTGGTCAAGAACCTCACCGACTACGGCGCCTTCGTGGACCTGGGCGGCATCGATGGATTGCTGCACATCACCGACATGGCTTGGAAGCGCGTCAAGCATCCGTCCGAAGTCGTCAAAGTCGGCGAAGAGATCGATGTGCGGATTTTGAAGTTCGATCGCGAACGCCAGCGCGTGTCCTTGGGGTTGAAGCAGTTGGGCGCGGATCCTTGGCAGAACATCGCGCGGCGCTATCCGGCGAACACCCGCCTCTTCGGCAAGGTCACGAACATCGCCGATTACGGCTGCTTCGTCGAAATCGAAGAAGGCGTGGAAGGCCTGGTTCATGTCTCGGAGATGGACTGGACCAACAAGAACGTGAATCCCGCCAAGGTGGTGCACGTCGGCCAGGAAGTCGAGGTCATGGTGCTCGACATCGACGAGGAACGCCGCCGCATCAGCCTCGGCGTGAAGCAGTGCAAGACCAATCCGTGGAAGGAGTTCGCCGAGAACTACAACCGCGGCGACAAGGTCAGCGGACAGATCAAGTCGATCACGGATTTCGGTATTTTCATCGGACTCGCCGGCGGTATCGACGGCCTGGTTCACTTGTCGGATATCTCGTGGGACATGCCGGGCGAAGAAGCCGTTCGCAGCTATCAAAAGGCGCAGCAGGTCGATGCCATGGTGTTGTCGATCGATCCGGAGCGCGAGCGCATCAGCTTGGGGATAAAGCAACTCGCGAAGGACCCTTTCTCCGCGTACATTGCCGAGCACCCGAAGGGCAGCATCGTCACCGGCGTGGTGCGGGAAGTGGATGCCAAAGGGGCCATCATCGATCTGGGCAACGGAGTCGACGGTCAGTTGCGGGCTTCCGAGCTGTCGCGCGACCGTGTTGAAGATGCTCGTTTGCTCCTCAAGGTGGGCGAGGAAGTCGAAGCCAAGTTTACCGGCGTCGACCGCAAGGGCCGCAGTATCTCGTTGTCGATCAAGGCGAAGGACATCCACGAGGAACAAGAAGCCATGCAGAATTATCGAACCGATTCACCGACCGGAACCAGCCTGGGAGATTTACTCAAAGAGCAAATCTCCGGCCAGGATTGAGAGGAATGGCTTAGCGCGGCCGCATGGCCGCGCTTTCCCTCTTAAGTATGTCCAGCGATGCCAACGGATCGATAATGACGAAATCGGAACTCATTGAGATCATTTCGGCCAAACAGAAGCACCTGCCGGCGAAGGATGTCGAACTCGCCGTCAAGCAACTGCTGGAAATCATGAGCGATGCGCTGGCGACGGGCGAGCGGATCGAGATTCGCGGCTTCGGCAGCTTTTCGCTGCACTTCCGGCCGCCGCGGCAGGGCCGTAATCCGAAGACCGGAGAGGCCGTTGCGCTTGCCGGCAAGCATGTCCCGCACTTCAAACCGGGCAAAGATCTGCGTGAGCGGGTCAACGACGGTGCGGATCAGCCGATCCGCGATTAGCTCGGCTCCTGAGGCGGTCTTGGGCGAATGACCGGCCTATCCCTTCTGACTTGGGCTTTGGTGGTTGCGGCGCTGGTCCTTGGGATACTCGCCGGGCACTTCGGCTGGGGCAAGCGTTGGCCCGGCGCTCTCGGCAAACTGCACCCCGATTACCTGACGGGACTCGATTA
>WNFJ01598223.1_pt2 | contig 13726 bp, 13 predicted proteins | sample 5400461 | NCBI WGS metagenome assembly WNFJ01 (sample SAMN13153349, study PRJNA577476) | soil metagenome | isolation source: 115 cm saprolite on Douglas fir-dominated hillslope | place: USA:California | collected 2013-09-17 | reverse complement strand
TACGCTGGCGGTGCCGTTCTTGAGCTCCATCGTCGCCTGGGCGATGCGGATGCCGGCGGTCTCGCCGGTTGCGGCCTTGGTGGGCTGCGGCGGTGCGGGCTGCGGATGCTTGGGGGGCGCAGGTGTGGGCTTCTCGGCGGTCTTGACGGGCTTGGTGATCTTTTCGGGGATGGCGACTTCTTTGGGGCTCGGTGGCGGCTCGGTCTTCTCCTTGGTGACGACGGGCGCGGGGCTGGGCGTCTCGGAGGTGAGGACGCCGGTGTCGAGATCGCGCTGCTTTGGCGGTAGCGGCAAGGCAGAGACCATGGTGGCCTGGATGGCTCCGGCGGTCATGGCGGTCTCTCCCCAGTTGCTGCCCTTCTTGTGGAAGAGGAAGGCAGAACCAAAGATGAGTGCGGCGACGAGCGCGTGCAGGGCGATGGAACCGACAAAGTTGCCGGCGAGGGTCTCGCCGTTGCCGTGCTCTTCGCGGCTGAATTGGAGGTGAGTGGCTATGGCACCCTCCTCACTGCTGCAACGGCTGGGTGACGATGCTGATGTTGGTGATGCCGGCTTGCTTCACCGCATCCATCACGGAGGCGAAGGCCCCGAAGGGCACGCGCTCGTCGGCGCGAAGATAGATGATGCGCTTGGCCGGATCGCCCTTGCCCGTGCTCTTCAGCATGGAGGGAAGGGAGTTCACGTTGACGGGCTTGTCCTGCAGGAAGACGTTCTGCTCCTTGTCGATGGTGACGACCATGCGCTCTTCGGTGAGCTGATTGACGGAGCGCGTCTTCGGGATCGCCACCTCGACGCCGGACTGGAGTACGGGCGCGGTGAGCATGAAGATGAGCAGAAGCACGAGGACGACGTCGACCAGCGGAGTGATGTTGATCTCGGCCAGTGCGGTCTGGGTGCGTCCTTTGGAGGAGAAGGCCATTGCTAGAAGGCCCTCCGGCGCGGCTCTTCTGCCTGCGGTTGCGGCGGTGGGGTTAGCATCGCGGCGTTTTCGATGGCGTTGAGGAGCTCGCGGCCGAAGTCGTCCATCCTGGAGCCGAACTCGCGCAGACGGGCGGTGAGCTGGTTGTAGCCGACTACGGCGGGGATGGCGACGACGAGGCCGGCGGCAGTGGTGATGAGCGCCTCCGAGATGCCGGGGGCGACGGCGCGCAAGGTGGCAGCGCCTGCGGTGCCGAGGCCGTGGAAGGCGTCGATGATTCCCCAGACGGTGCCGAGGAGGCCGATGAAGGGAGAGATGGCGGCGATGGTCGCGAGCCAGGTCATGCGGCTCTCCATCGCGGTGAGAGCTTCGCTGGAGGCGGTCTGGGCGGCGCGTTCGAGCGCGACTGGATTGCGGGGAAGGCCGCGTCCGCCGTTCTGCCGCTGGTACTCGTCGTGGATCTCAATGAAGACGGCGACCAGGGGGCTGGGCTTGAACTGCTCTGCCACGGAGGCGATTTCGCTGAGTCGGCTTGACTTGCGAAACGCGCGGACGAAGCGCTGGCCCTGCAGCTGGGCTTTGCTGAAGCGTCTCCATTTGGAGATCATGATGGCCCAGGAGAAGATGCTGGCGAGCGCAAGAGTGATGAGCACCGCAAAGGCTACGGGGCCGCTGTTGTGGATCATCTCTGCGAGGGCGCTGCCGCTGGCCCCGGCTGGCGGCGCAACCGGCTCTTCCTGAAACAGGAGAAGAAGGGCGAGGATCGGGATATTTAACATCATTAATAGCAAGTGTATAAGAGGAGCATGGTTCACGACAGCCCGACTCGCGCAGGGGAAGCCGTTATGGTACAGCGGGCCGATGTGGGACAGGCCGAAGCCGTAGCGCGCGTTCTGGAGGAGGCATTTGCGGATTTCCAGCCTCTGTATACGGAGGCATCCTATGCGGCGACGGTCCTGCGGCCCGAAGGCGTACGGGCGCGCATGGGTGAAGGACCGGTGTGGGTGGCGATGACGGCAGGCGAGGCGATAGGAACGTGCAGCGCGAAGGTGCTCGATGAAGGGCTGTATCTGCGAGGAATGGCGGTGAGTCCGAGGGCACGGGGAAGGGGCGTGGGGCAGATGCTTCTGTCCACAGCCGAGAAGTTCGCTATCGACGCAGGGACTCGGCGATTGATGCTGAGTACGACACCGTTTCTGACCTCCGCGATTGGGCTGTACGAGCGCTGCGGCTTTGTGCGGGATGGCGAGCATGCGTGGTTGGGAGTGACGTTGATCGATATGCACAAGAAGCTATGAGTACTCCCCTTGCCATTCACCCCGGATCAGCTGCACGTCATCGCAGTCATTTCGAACCCTCGCCGCTACGAATCACGCTACAAGCTCTATCGCACCTTTGAGCAGTACGTGAAGGACTCGGGCGCCACACTCTACACCGTCGAAGCTGCCTTCGGTGAGCGTGACCATATCACCCCTCGGAAGAGATCTGGCAGAAGGAACGGATGGTAAACATCGGCCTGTCAGCCCTGCCGAAGTCGGCAAAGTACATTGCCATGGTCGACGCCGACGTCACGGCAAACAACTCAAAGCGAGCTGGGACAATGACTACCTGCTCAAACTGCTTGGCAATTTAGATGCGTCGGCCCTGATTTTCTGTCTCGACACCTTGACGTCGAGTCGGAGGTCGGGTACAATTTCGCCCGGTTGTTCGAGGCCCTCGTATTTCTCCGGGTGAACTCTCCATCTAACGAACAACCCGGTTCCCCACTGTGAGTGTCACCAGGGGTCAAGCAGAGAAATCCAAAGTAGCGTCACAGGCCTTTTTTACGCAATAGATTGACGTCTCGGCGCACACGCTGCGGAGTCATTCGTGTGCGCGCGGCTCTTCCCGTTTCATCGACAAATCCACAAGGAGAAAGAACATGAAGAAAGTGTTAGCTTCTCTGTCCGTTCTAGTAGTGTGTGCATCGGTCGCTTTCGCGCAAGGCGCGGAGAAGGCTGCCGCACACGCAAGCGGTCTAACCCAGTTCACCTTTACGAGCGCGAACACGTTTTACACCACTCCGTTCGTCGATGTTCTCAGTACATCGATCACACCTCCGGGCGGTAAGGACCTGTTCATTACCTACTCGGCACAGACGTTACTGGCAGCCGAGAGCATCAATGACAGCACTCCCGCCCTCCCATTCAACTTCACCTTCCAAAACGTCGGAATACAGGTGCGGGTTCTGGTGGATGGGGTTCCGATTCCGATCGGTCCTGGCTCTGGTATCACGGTTATAACTTTCGACAACACGGTTCATCAGTTAAACCAGTTCCATACGCCAGGTTTTGACTTCCTGCTGCTGCTTGCCGAAGAAGGAGGCGCCCGCAGCTTCAGCTGGATTGCGCCGGATGTTGGAGTCGGCACCCATAAGGTAACGGTGCAATCCCGGTTCTTCGCTAGCAATTTCAGATTCCCGTTGGGAACTACCTTTTCCGCTTTGGAAGCCTTGATGGGAGCGAAGACGTTGACGGTGGAACAGGTGCAGCTGAAGTAGTTGCGCTCAGTTTATCTGGACTTTCGATTGGTCTCCTGGGAGCCTGCTTCGGCAGGCTCCCTTTCTTTGTGCGTCCGCTTGACTCCGCCCTGATTAGGCTAGTTCGTCAGGTAAGTTTGGAGATGTCTTTCGAGGCTTTGATTCTGGAGATGGCGGCTGCTAGCTAAAAGCTGTGACGGGCGCGTGCTATGCTTCGCGTCAGCAACCGAAGATGAGGCGAAGTGATGCTGCTGGAATTGAGAGCGGAAAACTATGCTGTGATCGACCGTGCGGTCGCTACGTTTGGACTGGGGTTGAACCTGTTGACGGGCGAGACCGGCGCGGGCAAATCCATTTTGATCGATGCGCTTGCGCTGCTGCTTGGAGGGAAGGCATCGGCGGATGTTGTGCGTCATGGGGCCGAGAAGGCTGTGGTCGGATGTGTCTTCGAGTTGACTCCGGGGGCGGCTGCGATTCTTGAGGAGAACGGTATCGACACCGAGTCGGATCACATTCTGCTGCGGCGCGAGATCGTGGCGAACGGCAAGGGGCGGGTCTTCGTCAACAACCAGCCGGCTACGGTGGGGGTCTTGCGGCAGCTTGCCCCTGAGCTTGCCTTGGTTCACTCGCAGGGCGAGACGATGGGCTCGTTCGACCAGGCACAGCAGCGGACACTGCTGGATCGATTCGGCGGCCTCTCGGTTGAAGCCGTTGCAGAGGCGTATGCCGCCTGGCGGGCGACTACGGACAAGCTGGAGGAGTTGCAGTCCGCGGAGCAGGATCGTCTGCGGATGGCCGATCTCTGGCGCTTTCAGAGCAAAGAGATACAGCAGGCCGAGTTGCAGGCTGAGGATGAGGATGCGCAGCTCGAGGCCGAGAAGCGGGTGTTGGGAAACGCCGAAAAGCTCTATACGGCGGCGATGAGCGCACACGAGCTGCTGTATGAGTCGGAGAGCTCGGCGGAGAGTGCGCTTGGGGCGGCGTTGAAGCATCTGGAGGAGTTGGCGCGGTATGACGCGCGGTTTCAGGAGCCGGCGCAACAGTTGGCGGCGGCGAAGGCGATAGTCGAGGATGTGGACGCCGGGGTGCGCGACTTTGCCGACAACATCAACGCCGCGCCGGGGCGGCTGGAGGAGATTGAAGACCGTCTGGCTGCGCTGGACCGGCTGAAGCGCAAGTACGGGCAGACGCTGGCCGAGGTGATTGCGTTTGGCGCAGAGGCGACTCAGAAGCTCTCCGAGGTGGAGAACAGGGATGCTCTGCTGCTGGAGCTGAAGGCCAAAGAGACCCAGGATGCTGCGGCTTATCAGGCTGCGGCGACACAGCTCAGCGCAAGCAGGACAGAGGCGGCGAAGCGGTTGGAAAAGCTGGCCGAGGCGCAGATCAACGATCTCGCGATGAGCACGCGGTTCAAGATTCGCGTCACCATGGAGCAGTCGCCGGCCAATTGGACCGCACACGGATGGGACCAAGTGGAGTGCCTGATTGCGACGAATGCCGGTGAGCCGCTGAAGCCGCTCCATGAGATTGCCTCGGGAGGCGAGATGTCGCGCGTGATGCTGGCTCTGAAGGTGACGGTGGAGGAGGGGACAGCCGGCGGTGCGGGGCGGAAGAAGAGGTCCGTGCTGCCGCGGACGCTGGTCTTCGACGAGATCGACATCGGCATCGGCGGGCGGGCCGCGGAGGCTGTCGGGCGCAAGCTCAAGACGCTGTCCAAGGGGCAGCAGGTTCTCTGCATCACGCATCTTCCTCAGATCGCGGCTTTTGGGGATCAGCATTTCCTGATTGAAAAGACGGAGAAGCGCGGACGCACCCAGACGGATGTTCGGCGCATGGAAGACACGGAACGTACCCAGGAGATCGCCCGCATGCTCAGCGGGGCGAAGCTGACCGAGACCAGCCTGAAACATGCCGAACATTTGATTGAAAGTAGCCGGTAAACGCGCGCATCCCCATTCGCTCAGGGTGCATCCGACACTACAAGCGGGTCCTCCAGGAGGGACCGAACCTATGGCCACATCTCCGCAGAAGTGTGCAAAGGAAGGCTGTAACTGCATGGCACAGGCGGGCAGCAAATACTGCTCCACCCAGTGCGAGGATGCGAAGAAGTTTATGACACTGAAGTGCCCCTGCGGCCATCCGGCCTGCGCCGCCTGAAATGGCTCATCTGCGCAATTGGGGCAGAGTCGCGCGAAGAGCAGCCTTCGTCGCGCCCAATCGGAAGGTGTGTGAGTGCGAACAGCTTTAGACTGTTCTTCGGCTGCTTTTGGTATCCTCCCTGCTTGCACCACATATGGTTCAATTTCAGCCCGGTAGTCCTCCATACGCGGTATACTGATAAGCGTGACTACAACCACACTTGACCACGCCGCCATTAGCGAAAGCGGCAATACAGCGAAAATCAAACGAGTTCTCCTTCTCAAGCCCCGCGGCTTCTGCGCCGGCGTTGTGAGAGCCATCGACATCGTCCAGATTGCGCTCGATACATTTGGCGCGCCGATCTATGTTCGCAAAGAGATTGTGCATAACAGCTATGTCGTAACCGACCTGGCGAAGAAGGGCGCGATCTTCGTGAACGAGTTGGACGAGGTTCCTGAGGGCGCGCGGGTTATCTATTCGGCCCACGGCGTCTCGCCGGCCGTCCGCGAGCGAGCCAAGGAGCGCGGCCTGAAGGTCATTGACGCCACCTGCCCGCTGGTGACGAAGGTCCACGTGGAGGCGATCAAGTTTGCCAAGCAGGGCTACTCGCTGGTGCTGGTGGGGCATCGCGATCACGAAGAGGTCGAGGGAACCCAGGGTGAGGCCCCGGATGTGACGCAGGTGGTTTCGACCGTCCAGGAGGTTGAGGCCCTGGTGGTTCCGGATCCCAACAAGGTTGCGTATCTGACGCAGACGACGCTCTCGCTTGACGAGGCGCGGTACATGATTGAGGCACTGAAGAAGAAGTTCCCGAATATCGTCGGGCCGCACGCACAGGACATCTGCTATGCAACCGAGAACCGCCAGACAGCGGTCAAGAACGTCGCGCACGGAGCAGACCTGGTGCTGGTAGTTGGTTCACGTAACAGTTCGAACTCCAACCGCCTGGTTGAGGTTTCGAAGAATCTAGACACAAACTCTTATCTGATTGATACGGCCGACGCCATACAGCCCGAGTGGCTCGACGGCGTGGACACGGTTGCTGTGACCGCCGGGGCATCCGCTCCTGAGGTTCTGGTGAAAGACGTCGTCGAATATCTGCAGACGATGGGCTATGGTTCGGTTGACGAAGTTGAAGTGATGCCGGAGAACGTACGCTTCGGTTTGCCGCCGGAGATTGTCCAAGCTATTGCATCTGCTCCGCCGGTAGCCCGGTAGGCGCATAGATTCAACCAGAGAGTTTGTCGTACATGAGTAAATCTTCAAGTAACCCGATGACGGTCACTCAGCCCGCGCAACCGCGCTTTGGGCGGATGGACCTCGGCCTCGATCTTGTCGCCGAAGGTATCGCGCGAGCAAAGGATTGGCTGCTTGGGCTGCAGCATCCCGATGGCTATTGGTGCGGAGAGCTGGAAGCCGACACGATGCTGGAGTCTGACTACATCTTCATGCACGTCCTGCTGGGCACGGGGGATCGTGGCAAGATGGAGCGGGCGGTGAATGAGATTCTTCGCCACCAGAATGAGGATGGCGGATGGAGCATCTATCCCAACGGGCCATCGAATATCTCGCTGGGAGTGAAGGCTTACTTCGCGCTGAAGCTCATGGGCTGGTCGCCGGATCATCCGGTCATGGTGAAGGCCCGCAATTGGATCCTCGCCAATGGTGGCGTGACCGAGTGCAACACTTTCACCAAAATCTACCTGTGCTTCATGGGACAGTACGAGTACGATGCCGTGCCCGCGGTTCCGCCTGAGATCGTCCTGTTTCCAAAGTGGTGCTACTTCAATATCTACGAGATCTCGTCGTGGTCCCGCGCGATTCTCGTGCCGTTGTCGATTGCCTATGCGAAGAAACCATTCAAGAAAATTCCTCCAGAGCAGGGAATCGATGAGCTCTTCGTCGGCGGACGTGAGCACGGTCATCTGCACCTGAGGTGGGACAGGAAGCGGATCATCGGCTGGAGAAATATCTTTCTCGCGCTTGATCGTGTGGCGCACTGGGCTGAGCGGGTTCATATCCGTCCGCTGCGCAAGATTGCCCTGCGCAAGGCGGAGAAGTGGATGCTCGAGCGGTTCGAGAAGTCCGATGGTCTTGGCGCGATCTACCCGGCCATGCTGAATGCCATCATCGCGCTCTTCTGCCTGGGGTACACCGTCGACGATCCTCAGTTGATTCGTGCCATGGATGAGTTTGAGAAGCTTGGCATCGACAACCCCGAGGGCGAGCCGCACTATCCGACGCCGACTTTCCGCATGCAGCCGTGCGTGTCGCCGGTGTGGGATACCGCGCAGGCTGTGTATGCGTTGGGTGAGGCGGGGGTATCGAAGAGTGATCCCCGCATGGTGAAGGCTGCGGACTGGCTCCTCTCGAAGGAGGTTCGGCAGAAGGGTGATTGGGCGGTGAAGTTACCCAATGTTCAGCCGGGTGGGTGGTACTTCGAGTTTAACAATGAGTTTTACCCAGATGTAGATGATTCCGCGCAGGTTCTGCTTGCATTGAACTGTGTCAATCATCCTCGCGAGCGCAATCAGTACGACGTATCGCAGCGTGCGCTGGACTGGATATTCGCGATGCAGTGCAAGAACGGTGGGTGGGCCAGCTTCGATCGCGACAACACGAAGATGATCTTCCAGTACATTCCCTTCGCCGACCACAACGCGATGCTCGACCCACCGACGGTTGACATTACGGGTCGCATCCTGGAGATGCTGGCGAACTACGGGTATGACCGCCGCGACAAGCGCGTGGAGAAGGCTATCCAGTTCGTCCTGAAGGAACAGGAGCCGGACGGTAGCTGGTTTGGCCGCTGGGGCGTCAATTACCTGTATGGAACGTTCCTGGTGCTGCGCGGCCTCGAGGCTATGGGTATGTGGAACCACGAGCCGGCGATCCAGCAGGCGGCGGAGTGGATTCGCATGGTGCAGAACGCCGATGGCGGCTGGGGCGAGACGTGCGGAAGCTACGACGATCCGACGACCCGCGGCATCGGACCGAGCACCCCATCGCAGACGGCATGGGCTGTTCTTGGCCTGCTTGCTGCCGGGGATACTCGCAGCGATTCGGTGGCCAAGGGTATCCGCTGGCTGGTCGCCCGTCAGACGGAGAGCGGAAACTGGGATGAATCGGCAACAGGGCGCAACAACGAAGCGATTTATACGGGTACGGGCTTCCCGCGAGTCTTCTACCTCGCCTATCATCTTTATCGGGACTACTTCCCGCTGCTGGCCCTGACGACATACAAGCGCGCAATGGAGAAGGAAGCAGAAGAAGCCGCAGCGTAGCGATCTCCGCAGAAGCGGAACAACTTTCGATGGAGGAGACACCGGATGGCAGTGCCAGTCTCGCAAGCTTGGACAGTTGCAACCTATGTTTTGAAGCAGAAGATGATGGGCCGGAAGAAGTATCCGCTCGTCCTGATGCTGGAGCCGTTGTTCCGCTGCAACCTGGCGTGCGCCGGCTGCGGGAAGATTCAATACCCCGCGCACATCCTGAAGGCGGAGCTCTCGCCCGAGGACTGCTTCAAGGCGGTTGAGGAGTGCGGAACGCCGATGGTCGCGATCCCTGGCGGAGAGCCGCTGCTGCATCCGCAGATGCCGGAGATCGTCGCCGGCCTGGTTGCGCGCAAGAAGTACGTCTACATGTGCACGAACGCTCTTCTGTTGAAGGAAAAGCTGCACCTCTTCAAGCCGAGTAAGTATCTTTCGTTCTCCGTCCACGTCGATGGTCAGCGTGAACACCACGACTTTTCCGTCTGCCGCGAGGGTGGCTACGACATCGCGATGGAGGGGGTGCGCGCCGCAGTGGATGCGGGCTTCCGCGTCACGACGAACACGACCCTGTTTGATGGTGCCGATCCCAACAGCGTCCGCGCCCACTTCGACGAGTTGATGGTGGCCGGCGTCGAGAGCATGATGGTCTCGCCGGGATACACCTACGACAAGGCGCCTGACCAGAAGCACTTCCTGGGTCGCGCCCGTTCGAAGAAACTCTTCCGGTCGATCCTCTCGAACCGCAAGAAGACCTGGCGCTTCAACGCATCGCCCATCTTCATGGAGTTCCTGATGGGCAAGAAGGATCTCACCTGCACACCGTGGGGCATGCCGACCTTCAGCATCTTCGGCTGGCAGAAGCCGTGCTATCTGCTGCAGGATGGCTATGCGGACAGCTTTAAGGAACTGATGGAGACCGTGCAGTGGTCCAACTACGGCACGGAGAGCGGCAATCCCCAGTGCGCGAACTGCATGGTGCACTCCGGCTACGAAGCCAGCGGCGTGAACTACACCTTTGGCTCGATCAAAGGCCTGCTGCAGACGGCGAAGGCGATCTTCTTCAACAAGTATGAGGACGAGGGAGCGATGAAGCTGTTGAACGAGTGGAAGCCCGCTCACGAGGGGCCACTGGTTCAGATCGCGCCGCCGGCCAATGTGGGCCAGGGTGCAAACCAGCTTCAAGGAGTCTCAGGAGACTAATCATGGCGACCGAGGCACAGGAAGCAGCAAAGCTGGAACAGTTAGCCCACGTAAACCCCGATGAGATCGAAGTCGCCGCCGGCCGGGAGCGCGAGCAGCTTGAGGGCTGGGTTCCCGAGATGGCGAGCGAGGCCGAGGTCCGCGAGGCGCTGGAGAAGGCCTTCGACTACCGCGGCGACATCACGATCACGCGCAAGGACGGATCGAAGATCGAAGGCTACCTCTTCGATCGGCGCTCCGGCTCCTCGCTCAGCGACTCGTTCGTTCGCATCATTCCCAACAACGCGCAGACGAAGGTGAACGTGGCCTATTCGGACATCGGTGCGCTCGCGTTCACCGGGCGAGATACGGCAGCGGGCAAGACATTCGAGGCGTGGGTCAAGAAGTACTGGGCCAAGAAGGCAGCGGGCGAGCAGAATATCCAGATCGAGCCCGAGAAGCTGGACTGATCCCGGTTTCGCAGCGTAGCGTTTGCCGTGGATAGGTGGAGACGACTTCGCCGGTCCATGGTCTGCGTCTCCATTCTGTATTTGAGAAAGAGCTAGAGTGCGCGTCTTTATTACGGGAGCGACGGGCTTTGTCGGCGGTCATGTGGCCCGGAGATATGCCGCTGAAGGAGCAAGCCTTCGACTGCTCACCCGCCAGACAAGCAAGCTGGATTCGCTGGCAGGCCTCAACGCAGAGACGGTGACCGGCGACTTGCGCCAGCCGGAAGGCCTGCGCTCCGCCCTGACCGGATGCGATGCGCTGGTCCATGTTGCAGCAGATTATCGGCTGTGGGTGCGTGATCCGGATCAGATGTACGCGGCCAACGTCGACGGCACAAGGGAGCTTCTCAAGCTGGCGCGAGAGGTGGGTGTCCAGCGCGTCGTCTACACCTCCAGCGTTGCGACTATGGGCTTCAAAGCAGACGGCACCATCGTGAACGAAGACACGCCCGTCTCGCTCGCGGATATGATCGGCCACTATAAGCGGTCGAAGTTTCTCGGTGAGCAGGAGGCCATACAGGCCGCGAGGGCAGGGCAGCATGTCATGATTCTGAACCCCACGACGCCAATTGGCCCGGGCGACGCAAAACCTACTCCGACGGGCAGAATCGTCGTCGACTTTCTGAACAGGAAGTTTCCCGCTTATGTCGATACTGGGCTCAACCTCGTCGACGTATCGGAGGTCGCGCGCATGCACGTCGTCGCTCTGGATCACGGCACTCCTGGCGAACGATACATCCTGGGCGGAGAGAATCTGACGCTGAAGCAGATTCTCGACCGCATGTCCGCCATCACGGGGCTGCCCTCGCCGACGAGAAAGGTTCCGCACGCCGTCGCGATGGCCTTCGCCTTCTTCGAGGAGACCATCACGGGCAAGCTGCTGGGCAAGGAGCCGCGCGCGACCGTGGAGGCCGTCCGCATGGGAAAGAAGATGATGTTCGCCTCCTCGGCAAAGGCTGAGCGAGAACTCGGCTTTCAAGTATTGCCCATCTACAACGCCATGCGTTCGGCTATCGACTGGTTCATCACACACGGCTACGCTCCCGCGTATAACAAGCCCGCCTCATGAAGGAATGCCCAGCCATCATTGCCGCTTTGCCGAGAGAGGTAAAGCATCTGGTCCGCGGTTGGCAGGAGCACCATCTGCCCGGAAAGATCGTCGCGTACACCAACGATCTCGCCGTCGTTGCCTGCGCTGGGATGGGGGCTGCGCGCGCAACCCTGGCTGTGCAGGCGGCTATGTCTTTCAAACCGGTCACCACGTTATTTTCTGTTGGGCTTGCCGGGGCCTGCGACCCTACGCTCAAGGTGGGAGATATTGTCAGAGCAGGAACGGTCGTCGACACGCGCTCCGGCGAACGATTCAGCGACCCAAAGTTCAAGGATGTGTTGGTCAGCTCTACAAGTATCGCCAGCGTGAAGGAGAAGCTTCGTCTTCACGACTCCTATGGCGCTAGTGCAGTCGATATGGAGGCTGCTTCCGTTGCGCGGATCGCGCAGGCACACGGGATTCGCTTTCACGCGATCAAGGTTATCTCCGACGATGCAACGTTCGAACTGCAGGAACTTGCGCGCTTCGCCACTGAAGATGGTCAGTTCAGGGAGGCGGCCTTCGCCACACATGCGGCGCTTCGGCCGCAGCTCTGGTCGAAACTGTTTCAGCTTGCCGGCAATAGTAAGCGGGCGGTGCAGTCACTGACGGCTGAGCTCGAATCACAGTTAGACTTTTATAGACGGGGAGTTTGAGGAAGACGTTGACGACAGAGCAGCAGCAAAATCACATAGTTCCCGCAACCATGCGCGCCGCCGTCTATCGCGGCATAGACGATGTGCGCGTCGAGACGATTCCCGTGCCGGAGATCGGACCCGGCGAGGTGCTGTTGAAGATCCACACCTGCGGCATCTGCGGGACCGACCTCAAGAAGATTCACACCGGCTCGCACGATGCGCCGCGCGTCTTCGGACACGAGATGTCGGGGACGATTGTCAAGGTGGGCGAAGGCGTCACCGGCTTTGCGGCCGGCGATCGCGTGATGGTGTATCACCATATTCCGTGCGGTGAATGCTTCTACTGCCGCAAGCAGACGTTCGCTCAATGCGAGGTCTACAAGAAGGTCGGCTGCACTGCTGGCTTTGCACCTTCAGGCGGCGGCTTCGCCGAATATATTCGCGTGATGGATTGGATCGTGCGCGGCGGCTTGGTGAAGATTCCAGGTGCGATTCCGTTCGAGCAGGCTGCCTTCATCGAGCCTGTGAACACTTGCTACAAGGCGATCCAGCTCCTCGATCTCAAACCAGACGAGACAGTGCTTGTCATCGGTCAGGGCTCGATTGGAATTCTTCTCGCTGCGCTTGCAAATCAGACAGGAGCTACTGTGCTTACCAGCGATCTCTACGCTGAACGACATGCCGTTGCGGAGAAGTTCGGCCTGAAGCATCCGCTCGATGCCAGAGAAGACGTAGCGGCTGCGGCCAAGGCTGTGACGGAAGGCCGAGGCGCCGATGTCGCTCTGCTCGCGGTGGGCGGCAACGCTCTGATCAAGGTCGCCATGAATGCGATCCGCCCCGGCGGACGCGTCGTGCTCTTCGCCCAGACGCAGCATGGAGAGGCCCCGTTCGATCCAGCCGATGTCTGCGTGGATGAGAAGACGCTGATGGGCTCTTACAGTGCCTCGATCGCGATCCAGGAGGACGTGACGAAGATGGTCTTCGACGGATACCGCAACGGGTTCGATCTCACCAACCTGATCTCGCACCGCTTCTCATTAGAAGACGCTGTAGCAGCGATCGACCTCGCATCGCACCCGCAAGCCGACTCACTGAAGATCGTTATTCAACCTGGACTTTAGTCGCGCGTCCGCTTCTTGATCTCCACGTTGAGACGCTTGATCTTCTGGTTCAGCGTGGAGAGCGGAATCCTGAAGTACTCTGCGGCCTCGGTCTGGTTCCAGTGGCAGCGCTCCAGGCGATCCGCGATGATGCGGCGCTCGATCTCCTCCATCAGGTCGAAGAGGGAGGCGTCGGGCTGATGATCGAGCAGGCTCGCGGAGTAGGTGCTGCCCGTCAGCTGCGTGGGCAGCAGGTCCGGCGTGATCGCCCTCGATGTGGAGAGCACGACGCCGCGTTCCATGGCATTCTCCAACTCGCGCCCATTGCCCGGCCACTCGTAGTCCATCAGGATTCGCATCGC
>WNFJ01212449.1_pt1 | contig 13726 bp, 7 predicted proteins | sample 5400461 | NCBI WGS metagenome assembly WNFJ01 (sample SAMN13153349, study PRJNA577476) | soil metagenome | isolation source: 115 cm saprolite on Douglas fir-dominated hillslope | place: USA:California | collected 2013-09-17 | reverse complement strand
CTCTGCAATATTTGACAGCAAAAACGTTGGCACCGGCAAGACCGTGTCAGTGTCGGGAATCTCGGTTTCGGGTAGCGATGCGGGCAACTACAACCTTGCAAACACAACGGCTAGCACAACCGCCAATATAAGCGCGCGACACATGACGGTCACGGCAACAGGGATAGATAAGACCTATGACGGCAGCACTACGGCTACGGTCACGCTCTCAGACGATCGTCTCGCCGGAGACACGCTCAGTGACAGCTACTCGAGCGCAAGCTTCTCGGACAAGAATGTGAGCTCCGGCAAGACAGTAACCGTGACCGGAATCGCGATCTCGGGTGAAGATGCCGCGAATTATTCAGCGAACCCGAATACCGCGACGACGGCCAGCATCTCGCCCCGGAAACTGACCGTCACTGCGGCTGGAGTGGCGAAGGTGTATGACGGGACGACGTTAGCGTCGGTCACTCTCTCTGACGATCGCGTGAGCGGCGATCTGTTCACCGACGCAGATGCAAGCGCAACGTTCAGCGATAAGAACGTGGGTGCCGCAAAGACTGTGAGCGTAAGCGGAATCACCATTTCGGGCATCGATGCTGCTAATTACAGCCCGATAAACGCGACGGCCACCACTGCCGCTGACATCACTCCGAGAAGCCTCACCGTCAGCACAATCGCGTCCAACAGGACCTACGACGGCACAACCTCGGTGTCTGTCACACTTAACGATAATCGCGTCCAGGGCGATGCATTGACCGATGTCTTCACAGGCGCGACGTTCAGCGATAGGAATGCAGGCGTCGCCAAGACGGTCACCGTGACCGGAATCTCCATCTCCGGCGTCGACGTCGGGAACTATGCCCTGGGAAATACCACCGCATCGACAACTGCAGATATAACGGCACGCGCAATCGAAGTGACGGCTGCGTCGGACAGCAAGACGTATGACGCAACCACTGCTTCATCAAAATCTCCCTCGATTACTGCAGGATCGCTCGCGGCGGGAGACAACGCTACTTACACTCAGGTCTTTGATAGCAAAAATGCAGGGACTCGTTCGCTGCTTCCCTCGATCGTCCTCGCAGACGGAAATAACGGACACAACTACTCTGTCATCTTCCACAATGTAAACGGGACTATTAATCCTCTGACGATCGTCGGTTCGATCACCGCGTTGGACAAGACCTACGACGGCACGATCACGGCTGCCATCGCCACTCGTACGCTGAGCGGCGTTCTCGGCAACGATGTGGTGAGCTATACGGGAGGAACGGCAACGTTTAGCGATAGCAATGCGGGCGTAAGCAAGACCGTCACTTCTGTGGGCCTTTACCTCGCCGGTACCGATGCTGGAAACTACACGGTAAATTCCACGGCTACGACGACAGCGACGATCGCCAAGGCTAACCAGCAGATCTCGTGGAGTGCACCAGCTCCCATCGTCTTTGGCACAAGCTTGAGCAACACCCAGCTTAATGCCACGGTGGCCGGGGTGCAAGGTGGAACCGCAACTGGAGCGCTCACTTACACACCCGCAGCGGGAACAATTCTAGGTGTCGGAACTCGCCAACTACGCGTCGATGCGGCTTCAACCATCAACTACAACGCAGCCACCTCGACGGTCTCCATCAACATCAGCTATTCGACGGGTGCTTGCCTGGGCGACCTCGGACACTCGATCCTACAGCCGATCAATGCGAACGGAAGCAGCACGTTCAAGCAAGGAAGTACTGTTCCGGCAAAATTCCGGGTGTGTGACGTCTCAGGGCACTCCATCGGAACTGCGGGAGTGGTGATTAGCTTCAATCTTGTCCAACTTATCAGCGGTACGGTTTCAACGACTGTGGACGAAGCCGTTGTTTCCACGACCCCAGACTCTAACTTCAGATGGGATTCGACGTCTCAACAATGGATCTTCAACGTAAGCACTAAACCCCTCTCAACACAGACGACCTACGTCTACTCGATTGGCCTAAATGACGGATCAACCATCTTCTTCCGATACGGATTGCCGAAGTAATGGAATGGAGTGCCCAACATTTTGTACCGGTGGATATGAGACAGACCGGAACATTATCCATTGTTTGGCGAGAGTGGTAATGTGGGGTGCCTCTCCGGTGTCGATGATGATGACGAGCAGCTACTGCTGAACGTCGTTGCTACCGTCAAGAACTAGAACCGTGCTGGCCATCCCCTTGGGACGGCCTAGGCGCGTCTGGGAGGCTCGTAGACGCGCCTGGAGGCCATAGCTGGCCGTCATGCCCTAGGAGGGCATGTCCAAAACTTGGCGAAGTTACTTATAATCCCGTTTTGTGGGAACTACGACGCCAAGTTCGGATCGCCGGTCGGTAGGATTGTTTCCGAGTAACCGACCACACGCCGGAACCTGTAAGGGAAGACCGATAGAGCTCTCACTGAGCGCTAAGCCCTGATATGGAGTGATACACATCTGCAAAAAAAAGGCCTCAAGGGACTGATCGGGGGAGACTTTTCCTGGTGATCGGTGACGCGCCTGCGATCGCCGGCGAACGTGGATCGGGTGTAATTACACTGCGGATTGACGCGGTTGCAGCGTCTCTGCGAGACTCCCGCGTATGCAATACAGCGGCAAGGTCGAATATTCCCGGGCGCGGAAGATGCGGGAGCAGAATACGCGTTTCTATCGGCTGGCGCACTGGCCCCTATGGATCTGGGTGTTCTTTCTGGCGCCAGGACCGTTGACGTTCACGCTGTTTGCACGTGGGTTTGGGCGGGGCAACCTGGTGTGGCTGATGGCAGTGCTGGCGGGAACGGGTGTAGCCGGTCTGCGCGGGCGGTTGCCAGGAGTGGAACCGCGGCCGTATATCCTGCGTTTTGATGAAGACAAGCCAAATCCGCTCTACCGGCGCGTGTGCTATACGTTCGCGTGGAACGCAGTCCTGAGCTTTGCGCTGCTGAACCTGAGCGGGCTGTTGATCGCAGCGGCGACCGGCTTGTGGTACATGAAGCAGATCTACCGCTATGGTTACTTTCCGTTGTGCGGAGCGATTCTGTTGCTCGGCGCCGCGGGCACGTTGCCACGCGTTAGGCTCTCGACCAGGGGTGAGGGCACGGAGCGGAGGTACTTCTACGGCTCGGTTTGGGCGGTGACGGTGGCGCAGACGCTGCTGCTGGTGCTCTGGCAGACGCTTTCGAAAACACGTACGTCGAGCCTGGTGAAGCTGGGCGTCTATGTGACTGCTCTGCTGCTGATGGGACTGGCGGCGTATCGCGGAGTGCTGCCGCGGACGCGCCCCATTGTGCCAGGGGAGTTGATGGTTGCAGACTGAAGCGCGACACCGACCCGCGTGACTCGTCTACCATACCCGGCATGTCGACGTGTGCACCATCGGTTGCCCGCTTTTGCAGTCGAAGGCCTTCTAGAACTTCGGCATGTTGGATACTACGCCGTTCATGCAAGCAAACCCCGGCGAGTGCGGATTCGTAATCGCGCTCACCCTCTCGTTCTCCGGGCCTTCGTTCTCGCATGCCCACTGCGCCATGCCGACGAAGAATCGCTGGTCCGGCGTAAAGCCGTCGGCTGTGGCAAGCGTCTGGCCCTCGATCTGCTTCTTCCACGCGATGGACGCCAGCAGCGTTCCGCCGTTGTCAGCGACATCCTTGCCGTTAGTCAGTTTCGAGTTGATGTGAGTGTCGTCGACGATCACGTAGCCAGCGAACGGCGGAAGGCCATCTCGGCTACCGTTGTCGGCGTGACAGTTTGGGAAAACGCAACCGATACAAACAAGCTCCCACGCAATTTATTTTGCGGCGAAACGAATGTTTGGTGGGAGTTTACCGGTGAGCCACCTCTATATACAGAACGAAGCCTATGCCAACAGAACTACCTTCGAACCGAAGACCGGCCTTCCAGGTGGACTGTTGGTTATCTCTCGACCAGAATGCTCAAATTCCGGTCACCTTGTAGAGCACTATCCAAGGAGTTCGATCACCGAAGTGATGTTTCCGATTGTAGAGTGGTCGTTGTGCCGGATTCTGTTTATACGAACTGAAAGATGAAGTAATCTCTCGGTGGCTCTTGCTGCATACATCAGAGCCCACCGAGAGATTGATTCAACGGCTAAATCAATGCACTTAGCACAGGAACTACCAATAGAACTTGCCTGCGAATTGCACATCCCTGGCTGGGAATACGCCGCCGATCGTGCCAAAGGCTGCCCCCGAACCCGAAAACTGGTTCGGTGCGTAGAAGTTGGCGTGGTTGAAGGCGTTGTACATCTCGGCCCGGAACTGCAGACGAGCCAGCTCTCCCAAGTTCCAGTACTTCTGAACCGCCAGGTCCCAGTTCTGGTAGCCCGGTGCGCGAAGGGTTGAGAGATAGCGTGCGGAGTTTCCAAAGGCAAATGGGTCAGCGGGATCTTTGAAGGCGCCCGTGTTGAACCACTTGTCGATGGTGGGGTGAGCGATGTGCACATCGGCAACGATATCCGGACGCCGATTGGCGCCGTATGTTCCCAAGGGATTATTCGCGGGGGCGATGGAGAGCGGGAATCCCTGTTTGAAGGTGGAGATTCCGGAGACCTGCCAGCCGCCGACCACAGCGTTAACCGGTGTGCTGAGTGCGGAGCCGAAGGCTTTGTGCTTTCCGATGGGGAGCTCGTAGATGTAGCTGACAACAAGACTGTGAGGGATGTCCGCACCGTCGACCGACTTCTCGGCGGCAAGGTTGTAATAGTTGCGAATGCTGGTTGGACCGGAGTTGGCCCAGCCGTTGTTGCCTTCGACGTTATCGATGAACTTCGAGAAGGTGTAGGAGGCAAGCACCGAGAAGCCGGAGCTGAACCGGTGGGTGTAGGTCAACTGCAGGGCATCGTAGTAGGAGTCACCGACGGGCGCCCCCTGCTCCTGGACGCTGCAGTATTGCGGGAAAGGACGGAGAAGCCGGTGACGCTGGACGGTGGGCTGATCCAGACCGCAGCCGCTGGACGTGATCTTTCCATAGAAGGGATTGGTAACCAGCGTGGTGAGTGCGTTGCTTCCGAGAGCGAAGTACTGCGTGGGAAGCTGATTTCTCTCATACCCGCCCGCCGACAGCTTGATGCCGCGGTTGCCGACGTAGGTGATGTCGAGCAGGTCGTTGGTACGAAGGGAATACTGTACCCCCAGCATCCACTGCTGGAGATAGGTGGAGGCACGGGCGCTTCTGACAGCCGGCACACTTTGGCCCACATCCTGCATCGCTCCAAGTGCACTGCCCTGGGGAAGAATGATTCCATTCGGAACCGGATTGCTGAGCGTGTTGTAGGGGACGTAGTTCAGGGTGCCTTGAATTGGCGTGGTTTGCGTGTATCCGTCCGCAGGTGCGTTGCCGGTGTACGACGGGATGAAGAACAGTCCGTAGCCGCCACGAACGACTGCTTTGGGAGTGGCCCGGTAGCTGAGTCCGAGACGCGGCCCGAAGTTGGAGTAGGAGGTGTTGTAGAGACCCCTGCGATTGGAGCCTCCGTTGAAGACCAGCTGGCCGGGAGTGCTGAGGCCGGTTCCGGCTCCGACGGGGTTGATCGCGGTGAAGTCGAAGTACTGCTGCTTGTTGTGCCGCTCGGTGAGCGGGGTCTGGATCTCATAGCGGATGCCAAGGTTGGCGGTAAGCCGGGGAGTGACCTTCCAGTCGTCCTGCACATACCAGCCAAAATAGTTCTTCTGGGTTGCGGGCTGCGCGTTGACTCCGGTGGTTCCGCCGTTGTTGGGAACGCCCAGCAGAAACGAGGCGAAGCCGTAGCCAGTTCCCGAGGTTACGTTGGCTGGATCCGGTCCGCCCGAGGTGCCGGTGTTAAAGCCTAACTTTGTTCCATAGACGTGACCACCGAGGAGCTGGTTGACAACGCCCATGTAGCCGACGGCCACCGTGTGCTTACTGAAGGTCTTGGTGAGATCGGCCGAGTAGGTGATGATATTGCGTGGAACAGCGTAAGAGTCCTGACCGTTGATCGCCCCCGGCCCAAGTCCGGCAGTGTTATCGATCTTGATGGTGGGGAACTGTCCTGCGATGGTGTCCAGGCTGCCGGGCAGGCCGAGGGTCGATGGCTTGAATCCATCGCCCTGGGTGGCCGACTGCTCGATCCAGCGGTTCATGCCCACGTTGGCGCTGAGGATCAGCGACTGGCTGAAGATATGGCTGCCCCCCATGTCAAAACTCCAGCGATTGTTGGGGTTGGTGACTCCGGGGCCACCGGGATCGGAGGCACCGAAGAAGGCCGGCGAGTTGGTCTTCAGCTCCGACTTGTGCGAGTAGCGGGCAAAGATCCGGGTGAAATCACTGAGGTTGTGGTCGACGCGAATGGAAAACTCGTCGGACTGCGCACTGGCGGAAGCGGAGGCGAAGAAGTTGTTGACGAGCGCGCTGTTGGTGGGCGTAGGCCAGTATTTGCCGGCGGCGATCTTCGCCGCGACGGGGTCGATGCCCTTAATGGAATTACTGAGCTTGTTGCCGGCGATCGGATCCTGGATATATCCGGTCGACGTGGCAACAAGGCCGGTCTTGGGGTCGACCTTACCCTGGGTGATCTGGCGCACGCTGTACGGATCATAGATCGCGCCCTGATAAATGTTGCGTCCCAGCGCATCCTGGCCGAGCACCGTGGGGGTGAGGAGCTGGCTGAAATCTCCGCCGATGAAAGTGGCAGTGGGAACTGTAATATTATTGAGGCTGGCCGGTGTGGACTGCCGCAATCTCTCGTAGACGCCGAAGATGTAGGTCTTGTTCGTCTGCTTGTAGAGCCCGGGAATGTAAAGCGGTCCGCCCGCCGAACCGCCGTACTGGTTACGACTGAAGTCCGGCCGCGGTTTCCCATTGCGATTATTGAAGTAGTTGTTCCCATCAAGAGCGCTGTTCCGGTAGAACTCGAACAGGTCTCCGTGGAAACGGTTGGTTCCGGACTTGGAGACCACGTTGACCACGTTGCCGCTGCTCCAACCGTACTGCGCGGTGAAGGCGTTGGTCTGAATCTTGAACTCCTGCACGTCCTCGACCGAGGGAACGTAGATCACGGCACCCCAGTCCGGCGAGGTGTTCCAGGTTCCGTCTAACAGATAGGCCGCAGTCCCGAAATGAGTACCGCCGAAGTTCAGAAAGGAGATGTCCTGGTCGGCGCTGCCCGAGATGCCGCTCCCATTAACCAGCTGTGCCTGGGTTGAATTGTTGACTGAAGAGTTGAGCGAGGCAAGGCCAAAGACGTTGCGGAGGTTGAGGGGAAGCTCGACCACCTGTTTCTGCGAGATGTCGGCGGAGATGTTGGCGTTATCGGTGTTTATGAGCGGCGCCTCGCTGGATACCACGACGTTCTGCGCCGTTGGACCGACCGACAGGATAACGTCCTGATGCGCACTGGCACCGGCAGCGAGACTGATTCCTTTCTGCTCGTAGGACTGAAATCCGCCCATCTCGACCTTGAGATCGTAATCAGCGGGGGGGAGCAGCTGAAAGGAGAAGTTGCCGGCGTCACCGGTGTTGAAGGTTCGGATGATTCCGCGCTCCACACTGGTGAGTTTGACCGTCACCCTGGGGATGACGGCGCCGGAGGAATCGGTGACTGTACCGCTCAGCGTGGCTGTGAAGGCCTGGGTCTGAGCGTTGAGTAGGACATTTCCCAGCACGAGACTCAGGACCACTGCCGAGATAGCCACGATGATTCGCGGTCTGGTGTGATAGATAAACTGCCGATCGATAGATTGCATTCGCTCGCCTCTCCAAAAACGGCCACACTGCTCCGCAGGTGGACCGTGCTTTCAGTTCTCAGTTCCTAGTTGGTCGGAAAGCGAGCACAACCCTAGAGGGCTGTTGATGTCAGTGTCCCGGGTAATTACCGAAACTTTGCCGATGTTTGAGCGATTGACCTGCCCGAGGTTTCACCGATGAAATAAGAGGTTGTTTTTCAACTATTTATACCGGTCTGTCGAGTTGCCGGGACGGTGCACAACGGAGTACGGCGCGTGCGAAGAAAAAAGCATGTGCCGACGGATGTGAGTAATTGGCGGGAAGGGGAGGTGGAACGGTGACTGGAAGCATAGCTTGCGGATAGAAAATCCAAAAAGTCGCTCTACCAGAAATACGAGGCTTCCATCTTCGGCGTTCCAGGTTGACCATCAATAATTTGAGTGCTCAAAACGATCTCCATATTCTTCTTTCCGCCTGCCGCCCGCACAGCATGGAGAAGTTGAGCAAGATCGTCTGGATCGGTTAGGAACTCACCGGCGGCGATGGTCCCACCTCTTCCAATCCCTGCGATGACAACGGCCGGCTTGCCAGTGTTGCTGTCTGTAAAGCGGGCTACGATCGCAAAGTCCTGGTAATTGTTGGTGGCCATCTGTTGCGATCGGTCGATAGACCAACGGATCTGAGATGGGTTCGCGCTGTCTACGATGCGAAACTGCGTCATCTCGGGATTGTTGCTGAAATGATAGCGTAGCGATTTGGTCAGGCGCAGAGTCCAAGCGTTGTCGAAAGCGCCCACAAATATGGATGGGCCGTTTCGCAAGTCCATCAGACTTGTCACCTCTTCGCCCTTCAGAGTGTATCTTTTTCCATTAGCTCGGAGCACGCTGGCGATCTTTACTATGGTGTCCAGATCGTCAATCACAACTGCCGATAGATTGTCCTTCAGTACGACCTGATGGCTCGGGTCGGCAGCATCTCTCAGCGTAATGAAGGTATATTGATTTTGGTCGGCGATACAGAAGAGTGCGGGATCGGGTGTGTTGACGATCGGTCCCCAGAAAACCTCAAAAGCAGAAGGATGAGCGGACCTCCAAAGAAATACCGCCCCCACGCATAGAAGCATACCCCCGACGCCAATTGCGACGAGCCAGGGCCAGCGGCGAGATTGCCCACTCTCAATGCTTGAAGAATCATCTGCTGTTGCGGGCGAGGCCATGGTGGTAGTCTCTGGCTCCGTCAACCCGTCATTCTTTGGTTCCGCCAACCAGGAGTGCGTCGGGGGGTCCGAGTTCACAGAGAGCGAAGTCGTAATCTTCTTGTCGAGTCCATTCGCCTCCGATCTCAGGGCAATTGCATGGTGACCTCCATCGATCTCGTGGTTCTCGTTTCCCAAAGGCTTTATGGCATGGTCTTTTGACGCCAGGAGACTGGTTGCGGTCCCTATCTCTGTCGTCACGGCTGCTATGAGGCGATAGCCCGCTTTGGGGATGGTCTGAATGACATGAGAAGAGCGTGCGTCATCTCCGAAGACATATCGGATCTCCGAGATACAGCGGATAAGTACATCATCCCCTACAAACGTGTCGCGCCAGATTGCGTCGATCAGCCGTTCTTTGGAGAGCACTTCGTCCGGATGCGAAGCGAGATGAACCAACACCTGCATCACTTTGGGTTCGAGATGCCAGGTCTTGCCGTTTCTTTCTACAGTGTTGATTTGAGGTTGAATCAACCAATCGTTGATACGAAAATCTCCCTGCACGCCCTCTCCCCTCATCCAGCCACTCTGCTTCCGCATCAGCCAGACGGCCCAACCTTCATCTCACAGAGACGACGATTATAGCGCCCAGTTCTCCGGTTGCGCCTACCTTAATTTAAGGCGGGCTCTGTAGTGAGATTCCGTCGCTCCGAAGTCTTCTAATCCGCGCCCTCATACAAACATCGGCAAAACATCGGAACAGGGAGACGCTTTCTTTGGTGAACCACTGTTACGATTTTTTCGCTGACGACTGCTCATGCTTAATTTCACAAAGTCTACCCTCCATCGCGATGTGGAACTGCACAGAGCAGACATGCTTGGCTTCGCATCCTCACAGCACAACCCGTGTGACCAGTATTGTTCTCTGTCGGGCCCCGTCGCGTCTCTATGGCGCGACACGGTGGGTGCAGAGATGCGTCGCGTAAGGGCAAAGCATCCTCTTTGTCCCATCCGGAAAGGAATCACAGGATTCGCCACAATACGATGAACCGACATTGGACATTTTTGACGCTTGCCTCTTTTGCTCTATGCCTCTATTCCGCTTCAGGAAGTTGCGTCGGGGAGGCCCAACCTTTAGCAGTTCCGCCGAGCGCGAGACATGAGTTAGTTGTTCTCGGAGGCGTGACCGGCAGTAAGTCTCTGGAAAACGGGATCGAGATCAAAAGTAGTGGGGCTGTAATGCGAATCACAGCCCTGCGAGACGACGTGCTCCGGGTACGTGTGGGTGCGCACGGCCAGTTGCCGGAGGATGCTTCCTGGGCTGTCCTCCCCGAGTCCCGGACGCATACCGTGGCGGTGTCGCAGGATGGAGACTCCGACGGCCTCGGTTTTCGGACCAAGATGCTCAGAGTTCGAATCGAACGCGCCACCATGCGCCTGCGTATCACCGATCTCAGCGGAGTAGTCGTGCAGGAAGATGCCGCTGATCGGCCCATCGAGTTTCACGGTTCGGCATTCCGCATCTACAAAACCATGCCGGAGAATGAGCACTATTTCGGACTTGGCGACAAACCCGGTCCGCTGGATCGAAGAGACAACGCCTTCTCGCTTTGGAATACCGACGCACTTAGTTTCCAGGAATCCACTGACCCCATTTATAAAAGCATTCCCTTCTTCTTGAGCCTTCGTCAGGGCAGAGCGACAGGAATATTCTTTGACAACACCTGGCGGTCCAGCTTCGACTTCGGCAAAGAGTCTCCTGGTGCCTACTCCTTTGGCTCCGAAGGTGGCCCGCTTGACTACTACGTCTTTCATGGGCCCGATGCCAAGCAGGTACTCGCCACCTTCGCCTGGCTTACAGGTCCGTCACCTTTACCGCCGCTATGGTCGCTGGGCTTCCAGCAGTCTCGCTTCAGTTACTATCCAGAGTCGAAGGTAAGAGAGATTGCGAATCGGCTCCGCGCCGACAGGATCCCCGCCGACGCAATCTACTTGGATATTGACTATCAGGACCATTACCGCCCCTTCACGATCGACACGGAACGGTTCCCGCATTTTGCCCAGATGATCGAGGACTTGAAGAAGCAGGATTTCCATGTCGTCACGATCACAGACCTGCACATCGCTCACCATCCCAACCGCGGGTACACCCCGTACGACAGTGGCATGGCGGGGGACCACTTTGTGAAGAATCCTGACGGGACCCCGTATGTTGGCAAGGTATGGCCGGGCCCTTCCCTATTTCCAGACTTCACGCGCCAGGGGACCCGCACCTGGTGGGGATCGCTCTATGCGCCATTTGTGAGCATGGGAGTCGCCGGATTCTGGAACGACATGAATGAGCCTTCCGTCTTCGACAGTCCCAACAAGACGATGCCCGACACGGTGCAGCACCGTATCGACGAGCCTGGCTTTCAAAAGCGTACGACGGACCATCTTGAGCTTCACAATGTATATGGGATGGAGAACTCGCGTGCCACCTACGAAGGGCTGCTGAAACTTACTCCGAACGTGCGCCCTTTCGTGCTGACACGTGCCAGCTATGCGGGGGGGCAGCGGTATGCCGCAACCTGGACTGGCGACAACAGCAGCACCTGGAACCACCTGCGGCTTTCTACTCCGATGTTGCTCAATCTCAGTCTCAGCGGGTTCGGAATGAGTGGAGCGGATGTAGGTGGATTCATCGGTACTCCTGAACCTGACCTGCTCACGCGGTGGATTGAACTGGCTGCCTTCCAACCCATTGATCGAGATCACTCGAACGACACCTCGGCCTATCAGGAGGTGTGGGTTCATGGGCCACAGCAGGAAGCCATCCGCCGCCGTTACATAGAAGAGCGCTATAAATTGATGCCTTATATATATACAACGGCGGAAGATCTCTCACGCACAGGCCTGCCCATCGTGCGACCGCTTTTTCTGGAGTTCCCCAATGCAACTGTTGACCTGCACCCTATAGATATTGATGCCGGGAATGAATTTCTCTTTGGTCGCGACCTGCTGGTTGCACCGGCTCCGTTCCCCGACAAACTGGATAGCTACGTCGTCGAGCTTCCTTCGGTGAATTGGTACAACTACTGGACCGGAGAGAAGATCAACCGAAAAGCAGCGTCACAAGACACACAGTCAACACGGAGCGAACAAGGTTCCGTGCCCAACCAGATTACGATCCAGCCAAGCCTGGAGACCCTTCCCGTATTTGTTCGCGAAGGGGCAATCATTCCCGTTCAGCCGCTCGTCCAAAGCACCAACGAGAAACCTCAAGGGCCGCTGACCCTCCGCGTTTATCCGGGCAAGGACTGCAAGGGGTCGATCTATCTAGACGACGGCCGCTCATTCTCGTTCCAGCACGGAGAGTTCATGCGCATGGACTTTCGCTGTGAAGAAGAGGAACATGGCCTGATGATTCATCTGGGCCCTCACCAGGGGAACTATACGGCATGGTGGAATAGCGTTAGAGTCGAGGTTTATGGGACTTCGGCATCCCCACAAAAAGTGGTGCTCACTGGCAGAACTGAGCCACTGCAACCGGAGTTCGAAGCCACACATCATGTTGCAGCATTTACCCTACCCGATGATGGCCACGGCTCCGATCTGCATATGCAGTGGACACAGTAGGATAGCTATGACTCGCATCCGGCACACACGCTCCAATTTGCAGCCGTCCGCCTTTCGCAGACATGTATGGCGTGGTTCCTGCACGAGACAGTGCAGGATCATACTCTTCCTGATTCTGTGCCTGTGCTGCGTGCAATTCTCAGCGGCGCTGGTGATCGGTCCCCAGTCGACAGAACAGAGTGATTTCGAGTCGCATCTAGCAGAGGCAGTTAAGGCGCAGTCTGCGGGCGACTTCAATACAGCCATCGCCGCCTACCAGAGCGCGCTAGCGATTCAGCGGGACGTGCCGGAGGTTTGGGCAAACCTCGGCTTGATGCAGCATCAGGCCAGAGACTACGCAGGTGCATTAGCCAGCTTCACAACCGCACATCAACTGCACCCTAAATTATTCGTTCCCATTCTCTTCCTCGGCCTGGACAATCTTGAGTTGGGAAACCGTGCCAACGCCGTCCGCTATCTATTGATGGCTCGACAACTTCATCCTAATGATCCCAATATCCATATGTCTCTGGGGCGGGCATACTTCGGGCTCAAGCAATTCGACGCAGCATCCGTCTCCTATGTGCGAGCGACTGAGTTGAACCAGAAGAATAGCGAAGCATGGTACCGCCTTGGCATTGCATATCTCGAAATAGCAGAGACTGACTCAGGAACCCTTGTCAGGCTTCACCACCGATCCCCATTTTTTCAGGCGCTCGAAGCGGAATCGTTGGGCAGTCGGAGCCATTTGAATGAAGCGGCTAAAACCTATCGCGAACTGCTTACAACTCAGAATCGACCACCCTGCATTCGATCTTCATTCGGTCTGATTCTGATTCGACAGGGGCAGCTCTCAGAAGCTGAATCGGAATTTGAGCAGGATCAAAAGTCGGGCGGCTGCCTGCTGGCAAACCTTGGATTGATTCGGCTCTCCCTTGAAAGAGGTGAAACGGATGCCGCGCTTTCCTCTCTCATTGTTCTGTGGCAGCTCGATCCCGGCTTTGTGAAGACATATATTTCGTTGCTGGCGACCGGCATGGCTCCGGAACGATTTGCAAATCTGGATCACGCTCTCGCTCAAGCGCCGCTTCCTAAGCTGACTGCGGAAGATGTCGCCATAGTTAGATACTCTCTTCACGGAAGCATCAACGCATCGATCGAACCTGTTTCTCAACATCGGGCAGCCGGAACCGTTGAGGCTTTCCCCAAAGTACTGGAATATTACAGGCGCGGCGAGTATCGCAGATGTGTCAATA
>WNFJ01535163.1_pt3 | contig 13727 bp, 8 predicted proteins | sample 5400461 | NCBI WGS metagenome assembly WNFJ01 (sample SAMN13153349, study PRJNA577476) | soil metagenome | isolation source: 115 cm saprolite on Douglas fir-dominated hillslope | place: USA:California | collected 2013-09-17 | reverse complement strand
TGATTTGTACATAAGACCTCCAAAAGGACAATAAGGATTAGCCGACCTGTGAGACGGATTTTTTAGTGTCGTGTAAGGAGGAGATGCCTCCGTCGCGGCAGGCTCGCCATTGAAATTCCAACGCCGGAGAAAAGGAAGGAAGGCAGTCAGAGCTGCAATTTAGAGTGCCGTTACACTAAAACTCTTTTGAAAGCGATGGCCCCTAAGCCTGTTGCTGACGCCACGTAGGCGGCCCCTCACCATCTCCTTTGCCATGCAAGTAGGGGTATCCCTGGACCATGACCGTGCCGTCTGTCAGGAGCCACCAAGGGAAAAAATCACAGTATTCGGAGCCGCAGCCTCCGTCTGTGCGCCAACTCACAGAATCTAAGGAAACCCCCATGACTTCGGCATCCACAACCTGCATGGATAAGGTTGTAGTTGTGGGTAAAGGGTGATGAAGCACGAGCGCACAGCTGAACCTCGTCTCCACACAACAGAACGAGCGCCTATTTTGCTAATTCGACTTCCTTCAGCATGTTGGAGGCGAAAGTCGATTCAATTCCCATAGCCTGACCGCATCCCCGCAAACGGCCTGCTAACTCCCGTAATAGACGTAATAGACGTAATTTGTGAGCTCATAACCCAAAGGTCGCAGTTCAACTCCTGCCCCCGCAACCAATCAAATCAATAAGTTAGATTTGATCAGCCGCTCCGGCAGACTCCCATATCTCCCAATCAGAAAAATCATGGTTCAGGCGCTCGGTTTCATTGGCTTGATCCAGCGACGCACGAGCCCCTGGAGCGCTCTCGGGTGAATCTTTTTGCAATATGGCCCGACGACGACTACCGGGCATGCTGAATGATGCATCACGGCCTCCGCAATCGATCCCAGCGCTAACCGTTCGAGCCGGCTTGCACCGTGAGATCTCGCGACTATAAGGCCGGCCTTAGTTTCGCGAGAGATCGCCTGAAGAGATCGAGCAGCGTGAGCATAAGCGATCAATGGCTTGGCGATGAGCTGGCGCCAGCGGCTGCTCCGACATCTCTCCGTCGCGTCAAGTAGTGAGCAAACCAATCAGCGGCAGCGTGTGCCACTTTTTCCAATGCTCCTGGCTCCTCAAATAGATGAGTCGCTCCGGGCACAATGATGAGTCGCTTGGTCTCGCAATGCAGTTTTTGCAATGCCTTTCGGTTTAGAGCGATGACCAACTCGTCCTTTCCACCTACGAGCAGGAGGACCGACGCACGAACTCCGCGCAAAGAGTCTCCGGCCAAATCGGGTCTGCCTCCGCGCGAGACCACAGAGGTGACCAGCTGGGGGAGTCGTGCCGCGGCCATGAGTGCAGCTGCTGCACCCGTACTCGCCCCGAAGTAGCCTACAGGAAGGTGCTGGGTCGTGGCCTGCTCTTGGGCCCATCGAGTCGCACCTACTAAACGCTGGGCCAATAAACCGATATCAAAACGAAACCTTGACGTAGTCTGATCGATCACTTCCTCTTCAGGAGTCAGGAGATCGAAGAGAAGTGTTGCTATGCCGTGCGATTGAAGCATCGTTGCGACATATTGATTGCGAGGGCTGCGGCGGCTGCTGCCACTACCATGTGCGAATAAGACAAATCCTGCCGCATTTGCCGGCACACTCAAATCACCCTCAAGCCGGACGCCTTCGAGATCGATCAGCACTTCGGTCTTATCCTGGATGCTTCCAGATTGCGAAATCTCGCGCGGGACTGATGAAAATTGTTCGGCACGCTGGAGGAGAGTGATGACTTCCTTGTCCTGGACCTGCGAGAAGTCTTTGTAGAATTGTCCAACCGCATAGAAATCCTCCGGCGCGGAGAGGGTAACCATTTGGTCCACCATCGGCTGGAGCCAGGCGTACGAGGACGATGCGACAACCGGAACTGCCAGCACTAACAACCCGGGCTTCATCTGGCGGAGCGCCTTGATGGCAGCGTATGCGCTCGCCCCTGTGGCAATTCCATCATCCACAAGGATGATGATGCGGCCAGCAACCTGGACTGGCGGCCGGTTACCTCTATATGCTGCAGCACGTTGATTCAACGTCGCCTTAGCCTCCGCAGTAATGCGCTCAATCTGCTGTGGAGAGATCTTCGCGACCCGAATTATCTCCTCATCCAGATATCGCCCATCTTCAACTGCGACAGCACCGAAGGCGAATTCCTCGTGGCCGGGCACGCCAAGCTTCCGGGATAGAAAGATATCCAAAGGGACGTGAAGCGCTGTCGCTATTTCATAGGCAACAACGACACCTCCACGCGGAATTCCAAGGACGGTCAAATCTGCGCGGTTGGCGAAGACGCCCAATTTTTTGGCCAATTGCCTTCCAGCATCCTGACGGTTTTCGAAGGTCATAGCATCCACTCCTACCTCTCCGTCCTTTTACACCCGAGTTCTCCTGGCTTCTGTGATGCGGGTCACCTTCAAAAGGTGTGCAAGGGTGATCTAAAGCGCGATGCGCCCCATCGTCACCACTCAAACATCAGATAATCTGAGCTGTGTTTTCGCTCGTATCGTCCTGCTATAAATGGCCTAATTTCGTTCACGCAGCCTGTGACGAACACCACAGCCGATTTTCCCTACCAAGCCAGGTGATCACGGTCACAGCTTTGTTTTCACAGACGCCATACATTAGTTGTGGAGCTGTTGGGTGATCAATCACTGCGTCAATCCGGATTGCCGTGCCGAATTCAAGGTTTTCAGTACGGGGAATCTCTATGCCCTCGAGAAACGATCCGCGGACACTGTGTTTTTCTGGCTATGCTCAACTTGCGCACCAAAGATCGTCGTGGGCCTCGCACCGACCGGTTCTGTTACGGTCAAACCTCGTTCTGATCATAGCAACGTCGGCCGCCTTGCCTGGAGAACCGGCTACGGCTCATTTCTAGCTTTGCAGAGAATAGACCTTGGCTTCACGCCGGCCGTGCCCGAGGTCTCACGCTGTCCGGAGAACTTCGGAGAAGAGCATCCTTATCGTCGTCCAAGGCAGCATGATCTCTACCTATGAGGCACGTCCTTGACATGTCAGAAGGAAGTCCAAGCCATGCAGGCATCAATGACCGGCTCTGCAATGTCCTTCAACAGAATCCTGCTCGCAACAGATTTTTCTGCCGCATCGCAAACAGCCTTCCGCGTTGCTCTGTGTATTTGTGCCGACCTTAGGGCAAGTCTTTTGATTCTGCATGTCTTTGAGAACGTAAACCCCTCATCCAGGATAGGGAACGAGTTTGTGGAATTGGAGAGTGTCGATAAAGCAAATAGGAGTTCTCTCGATAATCTCCGGGAAGTGGCTGAACGCTCCGGCGTGGTGTGTGGAACCAGTATGATTCCTGGCGCTCCCTCTATGGCAGTCATGGAAACGATCTCCGCACAGAACATCGATCTAGTTGTTCTGGGAACGAATGCCCTTCACGGCTTTGAACGACTCGTCTTCGGCTCAACCGCCGAGGCGATTCTTTGCGAGGCGCCCTGCCCAGTATTGACGGTGGGCCCTCAGGTCTCAGATTCAGCGATGGCACGTCACGTTGACGGGCCTGTCGTCTTCACTACTGACTTTCATCGAACAACAACCCATGCTCTTCGTTATGCCGAACCATTTTGTACGGCGTCGAAATCGCCATTGCACTGCCTGCACGTACTTCCGCGATCCCTGGAGTCGGGCTCTCCGAATAAAATCGTCCCGCTGATTATGACTGAGGCATTGCATCATGTCGCCACCGAGAGCGGCACCGCCATCAGTTTTCCCATCTGTGCGGTTACGTACGGTAGCGAGATCTCAAACGCAGTAGTTGAGTATGCCAGGCAACATCACGCCAAACTGATTGTCATGGGTGTACGCCGGGCCTCTATGCTCGCCTCGCACGTTCCCGCTCATATTACCTACCGCATTATCACGGAAGCACCCTGTCCGGTACTGACCATCTCCTTTGCGTCAGAACAGGAACCAGCCCAGACAGCCGCTTGATGACATTAAGAAACAACTGCTCATCGAACGGCTATTGAGAACTCGGATGACACGCGAGGAAATTTTGCAACGACTGCAAATGATCAGGAACAAATGTATTCAGGCGCTCCGACTGAATTTGTTTCATGGGCGTCGTCTTCTAAAACGGCTTGCCGCGGAACAGATAAACAAGTTCGATCACTAAAATGATCACCACAGTCAGTTCCAGAAAGAAGGCCCGACTCTGATTGAACTGATCGACCATGAAGCGATATAACTCCTCGGCAGTGCGCACCTTTCGTGTCACGAGTTCCTTATAATCGGGCACGCCAACCTTGAGCGCCGCCAGCTTGTAAAGGCGGGCCGAGAACATGTCACTCAGAAACTTGATAGCGTTGTCGGCGTGCTCGGTTAATTCCGCCACATCGAGCAACACCGTGTGCAACCTGGTCGCCGACCGTGCCAGCTTCCATCGCGCAAGGACACCTGTCCCTCTGTCGAGCAGTGCATACACAAGTTCCAGCTCCTCGGTCAGCAGATCGTCATAGTGCCGGAACTCGAGCAGCTGGGAGTTTGCATATTCCAGTAGTTGTATGGCTGTCTCGGCTCCCGAGGTGCTGTCATAAACGAACGCAGCGTTCCACCCGATTATGGCCAGGTCGTTCGCGTAATAGGAAATCCGCGACTGAAGTATTTCATTGCACTCGCTATCGGCCAGCTTCCCCGTGTCTCCCCGAACCACCTGTGCGATGAGCAAGCCATATTGTTGAATTAGTTCCTTGACCGAAAGCGATGGATCGATTTCCCGGATATGAAAGATGAGGTAGTCTTCGCTTAGCCAACGCTGGTATGGCTTTATCAGAGCAGGCGCGGCGCGTTCCAGCCTGCCGCGGACGATCGAGGCAGCCTGCGCCGCGAAGTCGACATCCCACACCCACCGGCTCGCCAAACCGATCAGCTTTTCCCATCCACCCTCAAAGGGCAGCTGAAAGATGACGCTCAATACGCCGTAATCGTAATATTTGATCTCCCCACGCAGTTGTTCACCGCTCTCCAGCACGAGATTCTCGAGGCGTTCAACTATTGGAGGTCTTTGATACCGGACGAAACCAGGCGAAGGATTTTGGGGGCTTGGCGGCTTGACCGTCTCTGCTCGGATCAGTTCATGCAGCTGGTCTAGTCGAATCGCCTCACACACGTCGAATTGCAGCAACACCAGAACCGCGCCATGGAGCGTAACTTCAACGGGTTGGACGCCCGAACCTGGCATGATAAGTAATTTGCGCTCGGCGCAACGGTGAGTACAGGACGGGCCGCATGGCGAATTACGTCTTCGGCGCAGGAACCAAGGATGAATTTTTCTCAATCCACGTCGTGCGTGGGTGGCCCCGCATCAATCAATGTGATCGAGCAAAAGATGCGACGGATGAAGTTCCGTATCAGAGCGGCTGTGTTCAGGGATCCAATTCGTATAACCCTTATGAGGGTTGCGTGACTGCAATGTCGTTGTCTTTAGGAGCTGTGTTTGCCAACTTTGCCCACAGAACGACTATGGAACGAGCTCCTGCTTGATAGGTGTGACTTAGAATCATGGGTGCAGTATCCCAAGCAACGACGTCTTGCGGTGAATCCAGGTAGGTGTCCACCCATCGGCGCCAGGAATTTCCGTCACTGCTGTCCAAGGGTGGAAGCTCAAAGTCGAGTTGCTCCCAATAGGCATTGAAGATGAAATAGAGAAGCAGGTTTTCGCTTGGCACCTGCACGCTCAGTGCGATACTGTGCGAATAATTATTCCAGTCCGGCTGGTTGAGCTTTACGCCGTGCCAACCCTTTATCCCGGCACTGAGCCACTGTGCCAGGGTCATTCTCTGTTGCTCCGGGCCAACATCTCGCTTCATGCGTCTACGAATGACATATTGAACAAACCGGTGCACATCCGAATGCTTTTTGACTAAGTCCCAATCCATCCATGCGCTTTCGTCATCGTGACAATATGCATTGTTATTCCCATGCTGCGTACGCCGGACTTCATCGCCCATCGTGATCATAGGCAGCCCCAGTGACATCAATGTGACGATCAAGAAGTTTTTCACTTGGCGACTTCTTAGTCTTTCGATCTCAGGGTCATCCGTCGCGCCCTCGATGCCGCAATTCCAGCCGCGATTGTCGCCGGCGCCGTCACGGTTATTATCGTTATTTGCCTCATTATGTTTTTGGTTGTAGCTGACCAGGTCGTTGAGGGTAAATCCATCATGACAGGTTACGAAGTTTATGCTCTGTTCTGCTTCCCGGGCTTTATGACCATAAATCTCAATGCTTCCAAAGAGTCCGTCAGCGAAACGCCCCATGTAACCCTCGTCGCCGCGCAAAAAACTTCGCACATCATCGCGAAAACGGCCGTTCCACTCTCTCCAGCTGTCTCCGACAAAACTGCCCACCTGGTATAGTCCGGCGGCGTCCCATGCTTCGGCGATTATCTTTGTTCCGGCAAGCGATGGGTCCGACTCGATATCCCAAAGAACTGGAGGATTAGACATCATATTGCCGCTCGAATCGCGAGTGAGAATGGACGCCAGATCGAACCGGAACCCGTCCACGTGCATCACTTCAACCCAATAGCGGAGGCTGTCCACGATCATGCGACGAACGATAGGATGATTGGCATTGAGCGTGTTACCACATCCGGTGTAGTCGGCATACTGTGAGCGATCTTCTTCGAGAATGTAGTACGCGCTGTTGTCGATTCCACGAAAACACAACGTTGGTCCGTTACGATCTCCTTCGGTTGTGTGATTGAACACGACGTCGAGGATGACTTCGATTCCTGCGCGGTGGAGGGCCTTGACCATGTCGCGAAACTCGTCGACCGGGCCGATAGGATCCTGCCGTGAGCTATATGCCTGATGCGGGGAGAAGAACGACACCGGTTGATAGCCCCAATAGTTGACTACTCCAGGCGGGCAATCCTGGGCGTCGAATTGGAATACAGGCAATAGTTCCACTGCAGTAACACCGAGTTCCTGAAGATAAGGAATCTTCTTGGTAAGACCTAAATATGTCCCGCGCGTCTTCTCATCAATGCCGGAATTGGGGTGACGCGTGAATCCTCGTACGTGCGTCTCGTAGACGATAGTCCGCACTGGCGGCCGTCGGAGCGGCTTATCGCCCTCCCAGTCGAATGCTGTAGGATCCACCACAACGCTTTTCATCGCGGCTGCAATATGGTCGCCACGGCCAAGTGCAGCGGCTCGACTGTATGCTTTGGGGACCATAACTGCGCGCCCGTACGGATCGAGCAGAAGTTTTCCCGGATCGAAACGCATACCATTTGTGGGATCAAACGGCCCATGGACACGATATCCATAGAGTTGCCCCGCACGAATGCCGGGCACAAACACATGCCAATAGTGATAGGTGCGATTGGTGACGGGATCGATTCTGATCACATCGGTGGGCTCTGCATCGCCCTCCCGATCGAAGAGAAGAAGATCAACGGCCGTAGCCTTACGGGAAAATACGCTGAAATTTACCCCGTCAGGCGTAACTGAGGCACCGAGAGGGGCAGCGTTTCCGATGGTCGCAACCGTCGAAAGGGTATGCGTGGTATCTGGTAATAGCGCATTTGAGAGCATGATCACCTCGATTGCACTTCCTCATAACATTGTCCAAAAAGGAGGATTTCTATATTCGCTTCCGGCGCGTTCTTGCGGGGGCCAACGAGAGCAAATCCACCGATCATCCTCCCTTGGCAATCGCCGTTTCCGGTCGTGGCTATGACTGGCACTCGCCATCAATGACATATTCAACGGCATACTTCGCCAAGGACCTCGTCCAATCGTTCGAGGGTAAAGCGACACGGCATCGGCGGTCTGTGATGAGCGTCACACTACACTACGCGGTCATAACCGGACTCGGACTCCGTCCAGGACCAGTTCGGCGATCGTTTCGTTTCGGGGATCATGGAGACTTGCCAGCAGCCGCCGTCGGATAGGAAAGGCTCCGCAGCGTGTGACGCAGATCACAGAATTATTTTGGAATACAAGGTATCTTTGCAAAGTTACGTGCAGTCCCGCACAGATCAGGGAAGAAAGAGGTAAAGGATGCTCCAAAATCCAGAATCAGCCAGACTCCAAGAGGCAAGCATGCTAGAGACCAAGAGAATACAAGAGGTAGGTCCCGGCAGGAAGCCGTGGCGAAAGTGGGGGCCCTACCTGAGCGAGCGGCAGTGGGGTACAGTTCGCGAGGACTACAGTCAGGGCGGTGATGCCTGGGACTACTTCACGCATGACCAGGCCCGATCGCGCGCCTATCACTGGGGTGAGGACGGTCTTGCGGGTATCAGCGATGATAACCAGTTACTGTGCTTCAGCGTGGCCCTGTGGAATGGCAAAGACCCCATCCTCAAAGAACGTATCTTCGGCCTGACGAACAGCGAGGGCAACCACGGAGAAGACGTCAAAGAATACTACTTCTACCTCGACAGCACACCCACGCATTCCTATATGAAGTACCTGTACAAGTACCCGCAGGCCGCTTATCCATACTGGGATCTGATCGAGAACAATAGGCATCGTAACCGTGGCGACATGGAATATGAACTGCTCGATACAGGTATCTTCAATGACGATCGCTACTTTGACGTTTTTGTTGAGTACGCCAAGCAGTCGCCCGAGGACATCCTGATCCAGTTCAGCGTGACTAATCGCGGACCTGAGCCAGCCACTTTGCACGTCCTGCCGACACTATGGTTTCGCAACACCTGGACATGGTGGCCAGATTCACCAAAGCCATCCTTGAATCAGGTCTCTGGCCAGAAGGGTAGCCAGGTCGTAGCCGCGTCCCATGCCGCTCTCGGCGAGCGCTATTTGTACTGCGAGGGGGATGTGCCGCTGCTGTTTACGGAAAATGAAACCAACAACGAGCGGATCTTCGGCACTGCCAACGCCTCTCCCTATGTCAAAGACGGAATCAACAACTATGTGGTGCACGAACAACACGACGTCGTGAATCCGCAGAAAACGGGAACGAAGTCTGCGGCACACTACCAGTTGAATGTGGGTGCGGGAAAGACTGCCGTCATCCGTCTGCGGCTAAGCGATTTGGCGCCTGCGGCTATCGGCGATCCCTTCAAGGGCTTTGCGGAAATCCTTGAGACCCGCCAGCATGAGGCCGATGAATTCTACAAATCCATAACCCCAAGCCGCGTCAGCGAAGATGAAGCTCTCGTCATGCGGCAAGCGCTAGCCGGAATGCTGTGGAGCAAGCAGTATTTCTTCTTCGACCTGGACAAATGGCTTACGGAACATGGCGAGGATCCGATGCAGCCGGCCGCACGCTCCACGCGGAACAGCGAATGGTTCCACATGGTGAACCAGCATGTCATTTCGATGCCAGACAAGTGGGAGTATCCCTGGTATGCGGCCTGGGACCTTGCGTTCCATACCGTCGCGCTCTCCACAGTCGATCCGGATTTCGCAAAAGACCAGCTCGATCTGATGTTGCGGGAATACTTCATTCATCCAACCGGTCAGATTCCGGCCTACGAGTGGAACTTCAGCGACGTCAATCCTCCAGTCCATGCCTGGGCGACGATCTTCCTTTACCGCACGGAGCAGGCGCTCAAAGGGGAAGGCGACATCGAGTTCCTCAAGCGATGCTTCGCCAAGCTGATGCTGAACTTCAGTTGGTGGGTGAACCGAAAAGATCGCTTTGGCAAGAACCTCTTTGAAGGCGGTTTCCTCGGGCTGGACAATATCGGCGTCTTCGACCGCAGCGCAAATCTGCCGACCGGTGGCCACCTGGAGCAGGCAGACGGCACCGCCTGGGTATCCCTTTTCTGCCAGAACATGGCGGAGATCAGCGTCGAGCTTGCGGCCTACGACCCGTTCTACGAAGAGATGGCCATCAAGTTCATTGACCATTTCCTTTGGATCGCTCGCGCCATGAATCAGGCGGGGCCCGAAGGTATGTGGGATGAGGAAGACGGATTCTACTACGACGTTCTGCGGCGTCCTGATGGCAGTGCACAGCGGCTCAAGGTGCGCTCCATGGTCGGCCTGTTGCCCCTGTGTGCCATTAGCGTCATTGAACCCTGGCAGCGCGAACGGGTACCGCGAGCGGGAGACATCCTGTTTGAACGCTTGCGGCGTATGCCCGAACTGTTCGACAGCATTCATGCAACCGGGCCCGGCCATTTTGGGTATGGTGAGCGCGGCATAGCTGCACTCGTGAATGAGAAGAGGTTACGTCGGATTCTAACCCGCATGCTCGACGAAAACGAATTCCTCAGTCCATATGGTATCCGTGCACTCTCCCGCTACCATGCTGACCATCCTTATGTCGTCCACGTAGAAGGCCAGGAATACCACGTCAACTATCTTCCTGCGGAGTCAGATACAGGCATGTTCGGCGGCAACTCAAACTGGCGCGGACCCATTTGGATGCCGGTAAATGCGTTGCTCATTCGTGCTCTGCTGTCCTACTACTTGTATTACGGAGACAACTTCAAGATCGAGTGTCCCACCGGATCGGGCAAGCTGATGAACCTGTTCGAAGTGGCTAAGGAAATAGCCAATCGTCTGGAACGGATCTTCCTGCGGGATAAATCGGGCCGGCGCCCGGTGTACGGCGGCACAGAGAAATTCCAGGCCGATCCCCACTGGAAGGATTACATTCTGTTCTACGAGTACTTCCACGGCGACAACGGCGCGGGCCTCGGGGCCAGCCACCAGACGGGATGGACCGGCATAGTGGCGAAGATGATCGAGCTCTTTGGTCGTCTCGACGGGCAGCAGCTTCTGGATGCCGGGAGAGCAGCCGGTTTTGCGAAGGATGAGAGTCGCGTGACCCACCCCGTAGCTGCGGATTAACAAGAATCCTGGGGGACGAGACAAACAGAATCCTTTGCAAAGAGCAAGTCGACAAGGGATATGCAACTCGCCGCACCCGCATAGTTGGCGAAGGTCTTCCACGTTCCCGTGAGGGCGAAGACGGCCCCGTAATAGAACACAGCCGCATGGCTAATCCGATCCCAAAGCCACGCCAGCCAAGACGCTGGCCACCAGTTCCAGCAAGCCGATCGTTGTGCTGTACCAACCGACGCCGCTGGCGCGTAGATGGTCCGGCACGAAATCAGATGCGAACGCTTTGCCGACAGCGCGGAATATTCCTTGATACAGCCCGTAGAAGACACACAGCGCAGGAAGTTCCTGGCTTCACCGGAGCCGCTGCATTGCTTCGTTATTGAAGCGGCACGATGAAATCTCTCAGACCGGCGCCGAGATCATCGCGGCGCCGTAAGAATTTCTTGATGAAACAAGCAACTATAAATTTTCGATTTGCAAATAGGCGTTTTGCGACTAGTCTGTTACGGACGTGAGGGGTACCCATGGCGGGATCTTCCGTGAATCGTCGAGTCAACGCATTCGGCAGTACCTTGCGTCGAGACGCATGGTGGGTTGAAATTCTGCCCGTCGTCATCATTCTCAGCCTCTTCGGAATCTATGCCACGTTCCGAGCCTTCGAAGGGAAGTTCTACGCCTGGGGCCCCTATCTCTCGCCGTTTTATTCTCCGCTGATCGACCCTGATCACCACTGGTGGCGGTTTTCCCCCGCACTTCTAATCCTCGCCGGCCCGCTCGGGTTCCGCGCGACCTGCTACTACTATCGGAAGGCGTACTATCGCGCCTTCTTCCTTGATCCGCCGGCCTGCGCGGTAAGCGAAGGAGGCAGAGGAACGTACCGCGGCGAGACTCGCTTTCCCTTCATCTTGCAAAATCTCCATCGCTGGTTTCTCTACCTTGCCTTGGTGTTTCTCGGATTCCTTTGGTGGGATGCCATTCGCGCTTTCTTTTTCGCCGACGGGTTTGGAATCGGCCTGGGCTCACTCATCCTGCTGGCAAATATCCTGCTGCTCACTGCGTACACCTTCTCTTGTCATTCCCTGCGACATCTGGCGGGAGGAAAGCTTGATTGCTTTTCCTGCACAAGGTTTGGCTCTCAGCGCCGCACCGCCTGGACTTGGCTCACACGCTTGAATGAACGCCACATGCTCTTCGCGTGGCTGAGCCTCTTTTCCGTGGGCCTGGCCGATCTCTACGTGCGCATGGTCTCTGCAGGTCTCGTGAAGGACATTCGGCTTCTGTGAACTCCAGGTACGAAGTCCACGAACACGATGTGCTCATCGTCGGCGCTGGCGGTGCGGGCCTGCGCGCCGCGATTGAAGCCCTGGCGCAAGGTGTGCGTGTCGGCGTTGTGTGCAAGTCACTGCTCGGCAAAGCCCACACCGTGATGGCAGAGGGCGGCATTGCTGCAGCGATGGCCAACGTGGATACGTCAGACGACTGGCGTACGCACTTTCGCGACACCATGCGCGGCGGAAAATTTCTGAACAACTGGCGCATGGCGCAGCTCCACGCCCAGGAAGCCCCCGAACGCGTGCGCGAGTTGGAACAATGGGGAGCACTGTTCGATCGCACCGAAAACGGCAACATCCTGCAGCGGGCCTTCGGTGGCCACACCTTCAAACGGCTATGCCATGTCGGAGACCGCACCGGCCTCGAGATGATCCGCACCCTGCAGGATCGCGGCGTCCACCTCGGCATCGACGTCTACATGGAATGCACCATCACAAGACTGCTCAAAGACGGTGATCGCATCGCCGGAGCATTCGGCTATTGGCGCGAGCAGGGCCGCTTCGTTGTGTTCAGGGCTAAGTCCGTCATCATTTGTACCGGAGGAATCGGCAAGGCATGGAAGATCACCTCGAACTCCTGGGAATACACCGGCGACGGTATGGCGCTCGCATTCGATGCAGGCGCCGACCTGATGGACATGGAGTTCGTTCAATTTCATCCCACCGGCATGGTATGGCCACCCGGCGTGCAAGGCAGCGAAGGGGGCGTGCTCCGCAACAAGAACGGCGAGCGATTCATGGAGCGCTACGACCCCAAGAAGATGGAGCTCTCCACCCGCGACGTGGTTGCGCGTTCGATCTACACCGAAGTGCGCGAGGGCCGCGGTACCGAGCACGGCGGCGCCTTCCTCGACATCTCTCACAAACCAGCCGACTACGTGAAGCGCAAGCTGCCCAGCATGTATCACCAATTTCTGGAGCTGGCGGACGTAGATATCACCAAGGGACCCATGGAGGTCGGCCCGACCTGTCACTACATGATGGGGGGCATCCGTGTAAACGCAGAGACGGCGCAGACTTCAATTCCAGGACTCTTCGCCGCAGGAGAAGCGGCCGTCGGACTCCACGGAGCAAACCGCCTGGGCGGCAATTCCCTCTCAGACCTGCTGGTGTTCGGCCGACGAGCCGGACTGGCCGCTGCCAAATACGCCAAAGGAAGCGAGTTGCCACCGATCGATTCTTCACAAATCGAGGAAGCCGCCCAACAGCTGTTGGCGCCGTTCGAACGACCGGATGGCGACAGCCCCTATGCCATTCACGATGATCTACAAAGCGTCATGCAGAGCCTTGTCGGCATCTTTCGCGACGAGCAAGACCTGCGTCGAGCCCTGTCGGAACTCGATGAGCTGAAAGCCCGCGCAGCCCGCGTCCGCGTTGAAGGCTCGCGCCTCTTCAACCCAGGATGGCACCTCGCCTGGGACCTGCACAGCATGTTGACCGTCGCCGAAGCGGTGACGCGCAGCGCACTTGCGCGCCGCGAGAGCCGTGGTGCGCACAGCCGCATCGACTACCCCGGCCTGGACGACGCATGGGGAAAGAAGCATAATGTCGTGGTCAAGAAGACCGGCACAATGACCCTCATTGAAA
>WNFJ01516553.1_pt3 | contig 13727 bp, 13 predicted proteins | sample 5400461 | NCBI WGS metagenome assembly WNFJ01 (sample SAMN13153349, study PRJNA577476) | soil metagenome | isolation source: 115 cm saprolite on Douglas fir-dominated hillslope | place: USA:California | collected 2013-09-17 | reverse complement strand
AAGGAGAGGAGTGTCCCCATCCGCTCGTCCCCGCGGACGCGGGGACCCAGCCTTTGCCCGTTGAAAGTCCGTGCAATTTGGCAAAGTCTGGATTCCCGCGTCCGCGGGAATGAGCGGATTGGGCAATTCCTTCACTGGCTCGAATGCGGGCGAAGCCGCCATCGCATTACGGATGAATGGTATTGTCGGGCATCATCGCCCCGGTGAGGATCGTTCCGGCCTGATTGGCGTTGGCGAGATTGGCCGATCGCAGCACCGCATAGCTGAGGTCGGCCGCGCTCAGATCCGCGACCCCGAGGTCGGCGAGAAAGAATATGGATTGGCGCAGCGCCGCGCCGTGAAGATTGACCTCCCGCATATTGGCTCCCGTGAAATCCGTGCCGTCGGCGACCGCTCCGCGCAGATTGGCGCGCAGCATTCTCCCCTGATGCAGGTTGGCGCCGTCGAGCCGCGCACCCGCGAAGCTGGCGTCGTCGAGCTGGGCGGCTTCCAGATCCGCCTCGGTGAGATTTGCTCCATCGAGCTTGCCGCCGAGCAGGTGGATGCCGCCCATCAGGGCCTCGGTCAGGTCGGCGCCGGAAAAGTCGGCGCGGCCGGCTTCCGCTTCGAACAGCATCGCGCCCTTCATCTTGGCGCGGCTCAGGTTGGCCTGCAGGAGGCTGGTCTTGTTGAGGTTGGCGCCGGTCAAGTCGGCGCCCGCCAGATTGGCGCCGCGCAACAGCGAGCGATGCAGGCTGGCCTCCCTCAGATTGGCGCCCGCCAGATTGGCGCCGGTCAGATCCCGCCGCTTGAGCTTGGCGCCGGAGAGATCGCAGCCCGGGCAATCCTTGCTTCGCCCGGCCAGAAAGGCGGCGACATCCTGCGCCGGCGCCGGGCCGCCGGCGCAGAGGAGCGCGAGGGCGGCGATTGCCATCGCGACTGCGGCGGCGAGAGGGCGATGCATGGGGCGCCTCGATCGCCCCCTCCCGTTCCCTCCCCCGCAGGCGGGGAGGGCGAGGGCGGGGGCGGGGGGAGGCCTGGTTGGTATCACACCGCCTCGACCGCGACCACTCCCGGCACCGCTTTGATGGCGCCGGCGATTTGCGGCGAGACCTTGAAGCGCCCCGGCAGCTTGACCTCGACCTCGGTACCCTGATCGAGCATCAGGATCACCGACACCTCGCCGTCGGACTTCGTCGGTCCGGATCGCGCCGGCGCCAGCGCGGTTCCCTCCAGCCGCTTGGCGACGCTCTCGATCGGGGCGGGGTCGCGCAGGAATACGCGCAGTCCCTGCTGCAGCTTGGCGGCAGCCTGGTGGAGCGGCTCGGCCGTCTGGATGCGGGCGCGCACGTCGTCGCCCTGCAACTCGGCGGAGAGCGAGAGCAGCAGCGCCCTGCCCGGCTCCAGCACGTCGCGGAATTGCGCCAGCCCTTCGGAGAACACCACCGCCTCGAAATGCCCGGATGGATCCGACAGCTCGATGATGCCCATCTTGCTGCCGGTGCGGGTGCGTCGTTCGAGCCGCGCCACGACGGTGCCGGCGACCCGGCCGCCGCTGGCGCCCGCCTTCACGGCGCGGGCGAACTCGGCCCATGACTGCACGCGCAGCCGCTTGAGCGCAGCTGCGTAATCATCGAGCGGATGGCCGGAGAGAAAGAACCCGATCGCTTCGAACTCCTTCTGCAGGCGTTCGGCCGGAAGCCAAGGCTCGACGGCCGGGAGCCCAAGCGGCGGGCGCGCCATTGCTCCGCCGAACAACTCCGACTGGCCGGTTGATTGGGCATCATGGGTGCGTTGCGCGGAGGAGAGCATGAGGTCGACGGCGGCAAAGACGCGCGCGCGGTTGGCCTCGAGCGCGTCGAAGGCGCCGGCGGCGGCGAGGCTTTCCAGCACGCGCTTGTTGACGGCGCGCGGGTTCACCCGGTCGGCAAAATCCGAAAGGGCCGTGAAGCCGCGCTCGCCGCGCGCCGCCACGATGGCATCGACGGCCTGTGCCCCCACCCCTTTGAGCGCCGCGAGCGCGTAGTGGATGGTATTGCCGGCGACATCGAAGGCGGCGCCGGAGCGATTGACCGAGGGCGCCTCGACCTTGATTCCCAGCCGCTGCGCCTCACCGCGGAATTCAGCGAGCTTGTCGGTATTGCTCATGTCGAGCGTCATCGAGGCGGCGAGGAACTCGACCGGATAGTTCGCCTTCATGTAGGCGGTCTGATAGGTGATCAGCGCGTAGGGCGCCGAATGCGATTTGTTGAAGCCGTATTCCGCGAACTTAGCGCAAGCGTCGAAAATCGTGCTCGCGATGGCCTCGTCGACGCCGCGCTCGATCGCTCCGGAGATGAAATCGCCGCGCTGCGACGCCATCTCCTTCTTGTCCTTCTTGCCCATAGCGCGACGTAGAATGTCGGCCTTGCCGAGACTGTAGCCGGCCAGATCCTTGGCGATCTGCTGTACCTGTTCCTGATAGGTGATGATGCCGTAGGTCGGCGCCAGAATTGGTTCGAGCGTGGGATGGAGATATTCGATCTGCTCCTGCCCGAGCTTGCGCGCACAATAGGTCGGGATATTCGCCATCGGTCCCGGCCGATAGAGCGCGACCAGCACGATCAGATCCTCGAAGCGGTCGGGCCGCATGTCGACCAAGGCGCGGCGCATGCCCTGGCTTTCCACCTGGAAGATGCCGACGGTCTCGCCGTGGGCCAGCATCTCGAAGGTCTTGGGGTCGTCGAGGGGGATGCCCAGCAGATCGATGTCGATGCCGCGCTTGCGCACGAGGGCGACCGCGGTCTGCAACACGGTCAGCGTCTTAAGCCCGAGAAAATCGAACTTCACCAGCCCGGCCTGCTCGACCCACTTCATGTTGAACTGGGTCACCGGCATCAGGGACTTCGGATCGCGGTAGAGCGGCACCATCTCGGCGAGCGGCCGTTCGCCGATGACGATGCCGGCCGCGTGGGTCGAGGCATGCCGATGCAGGCCCTCGAGCCGTTGCGCGATGTCGAAGGCGCGCTTGACCACCGGGTCGCTGTCGCGCGCCGCCTGCAGGCGGGGCTCGTCCTCGATCGCGCGCTTGAGCGAGATCGGGCTGGCGGGATTCTGCGGCACCAGCTTGCACAGCTTGTCGACTTGGCCATAGGGCATCTGCAGGACGCGACCGACGTCGCGCAGCACGCCGCGCGCCTGCAGGGTGCCGAAGGTGATGATCTGCGCCACGTGATCGCGGCCATATCGTTGCTGGACGTAGGTGATCACCTCGTCGCGCCGGTCCTGGCAGAAGTCGATGTCGAAATCGGGCATCGACACGCGCTCGGGATTGAGGAAGCGCTCGAACAAGAGGCCGAACCGGATCGGATCGAGGTCGGTGATGGTGAGCGCATAGGCCACGAGCGAGCCGGCGCCCGATCCGCGGCCGGGTCCGACCGGAATTCCCTGCGCCTTGGCCCATTGGATGAAATCGGCGACGATGAGGAAGTAGCCCGGATATTTCATGCTGGTGATGACGCCGAGCTCGTAGGCGAGCCGCTCGCGATAGTCGTCGACGGTGCGGCCGGGCGCGAGCCCATGGATGGAGAGACGCCGCTCGAGCCCGGCTTGCGCCTGCCGGCGCAGCTCGTCGGCTTCGTCGAGGGCGGTATCCCCGACCGAGAAATGCGGCAGGATCGGCGCCTGCACGCGCGGCCGGAAGGCGCAACGCTGCGCGATCTCGATGGTGGACGCCAGCGCCTCCGGCAGATCGGCGAACAGCGCTTCCATTTCGGCGCGGGTCTTGAACCGGTGCTCGGCCGTCAGCTGGCGCCGATCGGTCTCCGCCAGGTAGCGGCCCTCGGCAATGCAGATGAGCGCGTCATGGGCCTCGTAGTCGTCGCGGGTCGCAAAAAACGGCTCGTTGCTGGCGACCAGCGGGATGCCCTGCGCATAGGCCAATTCGACCAGGGCGGCTTCGGCTAGGCGCTCGGCCGCGGTCCCGTGGCGCTGCAGCTCGACATAGAGCCGATCGCCGAAGCGCGCCAGCAGCGCCGCGCAGCGTGCCGCCGCGAGGCTGCCCTGACCGGCCACGATCGCGGCATCGAGCGGTCCGGAGGGACCGCCGGTGAGCGCGATCAGCGTTTGCGCCTCGTCTTCCAGCCAGGCGAGCTTGATATGCGGCGGTTCATTGGGCGGCGTCTCCAGGAAGGCGCGTGAATTGAGCCGCATCAGGCTGCGGTAGCCGGCCTCCCGGGCAGCCAGAAGGACGATACGCGGACGTATCAGCGGCAGGCTGCCGGTCGCGCGCGGGCCGGCATCCTGGTCGGCAAAATCGACCGCCAGCGCACAGCCGATGATCGGTTGGATCCCGGAGCTTGCCATCTTGTCGGAGAATTCGAGCGCGCCGAACATATTGTCGGTGTCGGTGAGCGCGAGCGCAGGTTGCCGATCGGCCTTGGTGAGCTCGGCGAGCCGCGCGATCGGCAGCGCGCCCTCCAGCAAGGAATAAGACCGAAAGCCGGCTCTGCCATGGGGCCCTCGCGAATCGCGGCAGGTGATCGTGCGGATCACGGCATGCCCTTGTCCATCGCCACAGCGGAAAACTGCGACCAGTGTGCCTTATCCCCAGGTGCACCTCTTTGTCCCCAGGCCTGTCGGCTCTTCCCGGAAGCCGCCAGGGGCCGCAGCGCGCAGCCGCATACCACCGGCCGGGCGAGCCGCGCGGATTCTCCTGAGCCAGAAGACGATCCTCACAGGGTGGCGATGACCTGAACCCAAATCGCGATCATTCCGAGAAACAGCGCGAGCGAGGTCAAGGCAGCGGCTTCTTCGGCGAATATTCGGAACATCCCAACTCTCCCCTTGCCAAGAACGAAAGAAGAACATAGTTCTTATTATGTTCTAGTCAAGGGGGCTGCTGCGTATTTCCGTCCGGAAATCAACCCATGGCCGGACGGACAGTGGCCTTTCACTCCTGCAGAGCTTGTGCACTGCAGCCATTCGGAGGCGTCGCGTGCGTACCGCTCTTTTGGCGATCGGTATTGCGGCTGCGGTCGGGGCGTGCGCGGGCCGGGCACCGCAGCCAGTCGCGGTCGTTCAACCGCAAGATCGATATTCGGATTGCACGGCAATCGCGGCCGAGATCGAGGCCAACAATCAAAAAGTCAGTGTGCTTGCTTCCGAGCAAGGCCTCAAGGTCGGTCAGAACATCGCCGCCGGCGTTGCCGGCTTGGTGCTCTGGCCGCTCCTTTTTGCGATGGATTTTCAGGATTCGGCCAGCAAGGAAGTCGCTGCGCTCCAGAGTCGCCAGCAATACCTCGCGACCTTGGCAGAGCAGAGATGTGCTCCCGCCACGCCTCCGCAACCTGTGCCGGCTCGCAAGCGCTGACGGCGTAATCGCGAAGGAGATCCGCGCGCGGGAGCTATGTCGGGCGGCCCTTCGAGACCGGTGCGTCGCGCAACGCGTCGGGCGGAAAGCTGCCGTTCTGGCGCTGCGTTCCATCAAACCAAGCGCACTCGACAATCTCTTTTCCGTCGGCGGTCATGCCGATGACGGTCACCGTCATCCGAGGACTCCCGGATTTCAACTGGACCGTATCCCCGACCTTAAACGCCATTGTCGCCCCCGGATTCCAAGTTTCATTAGATTGGCGCTATAAACAATAATCAACCGATATGACACGCCAGACCACGGACAGTTTGCCACAGGTATGGATCATAAGATTGCGCTATAATTTATTTGTCAGCGACCTCAGGATCTCCTGTATGGCATCCCCATATGAGGGGTCTGGCCCCGGTGTCCCCGCCGGGGCCGTTGCCTTAATGGGGATTGCGCGGGCGAGCCGCGACCGGAGATTTTCATGACCGACTCCAATGCATGGCACAATCCGAGCGAGGATTATCCGCCTACACGCCCGGGTCGACTGGTGTTTTTGGGCGCTGCGATGGTGTGCGCTCTTGGGGTGGTCATCGTGAATTGGGCGGCGATATCGAGCTTTGCTCATGTCCCCCAGATCAAGACTGCGTTGGGTTTTTGAACCGCCGCGCTGGGGCCAGAACTTAAGGGGCGCACATGCTTCGGATGCAGCGTGTGGAGCACAGCCCAGGCCTAGGCTGCGAGCGCCCGCGCCATCTCCAGCAGCTTGTTGGTCGTGTTCCAGTTGCGGCCCGTAGTGGGGACCTTCAGCGTCTTCTCGAGGAATGCCGCCGTCAGCTTTGATCTCCCGACGCCCTCCGCATAATCGACATAGAGGTGGTCGCCGAGCAGCCGCAGCCGCTCCGGCCCATCGTAGGCGGCCAACGCAGCGGCCGCGCCGGGCGGCGGGAGGCCATCGAGAAAGTTGACCATCAGCAGGTTGGGTCGTTCGGCGGCGGCGGCCGCGAATGGATTGCCGGCGATCACTTTTGCCAGGCGGCATGGCGTGCGAATGAGCGTGTGGTTCTTGGTCAGGCCGAACCGGTCACGCAGGAGACCGGCGATCAAGGTTTTCACCGCAGCTGCCGATTTGTCGGTCTCGAAGACGATGTTGCCGCTGGCGATATAGGTTGACACCTGGCTTAGCCCGGCCTCCTCGCAGGCGGCCTTGAGGTCCTGCATCGGCAATTTACCGGTTCCGCCGACATTGATGGCGCGAAGCAGAGCGATAAAGACGGCCATGAGCGCTGGTCAGCCGTTGAGCTTTTGCAAGAGCCGCTTGAGCGCTCGCTCGCCGCTGATGCGCGCCATGACTTTATTCTTGAAGGGAACGTAACCGCGCGTGACCGCCAAAACGCGACCGCTCGATCGGATCTCCCAAGTGTAAGGCTTGGGCAATCGAGCGCGACGCTTCACCGCGACCCAATAGTCGACGTAGTGGCTCACTCTACCTCCACCACTTGCCCATCCTTGAGCGTGACCCGGCGATCCATGCGCGACGCGATGTCCCGGTTGTGGGTGGCGATGATGGCGGCGAGGCCGGAGGCGCGCACCAATTGGCTGAGTGCGCTGAAGACCTGGTCGGAGGTGCGCGGGTCGAGGTTTCCGGTCGGCTCGTCGGCGAGCAGGATGCGCGGCGCGTTGGAGACCGCGCGCGCGATCGCGACCCGTTGCTGCTCGCCGCCCGAGAGCTCCGCCGGCCGATGCTCGAGGCGGTCCTTGAGGCCCAGATAGGAGAGCAGCTCGGCCGCCCGCTTGAGAGCCTCCTTGCGCGCCAGCCCGCGGATCATTTGCGGCAGGATCACGTTCTCGATGGCGGAAAACTCCGGCAGCAGATGATGGGCCTGGTAGATGAATCCGATATCGGTGCGGCGGATCTGGGTGCGCGCGGTATCCGACAATCGCGAGGTCGCCACCTGGTCGATATAGACTTCGCCGGAATCGGGTTGCTCGAGCAGGCCGGCAATATGCAGCAACGTCGATTTGCCGGCGCCCGACGGCGCCACCAGCGCGACCGATTGGCCGGGCCAGACCGCCAGCTCGGCGCCCTTGAGGATTTCGAGCGTGGCGAGGCCCTGCCGGTAGCGGCGATCAATGCCATGCAGAAAGATGATGGGCGGTTGGTCGCCGCCCGCCGGCGCATCACTCATAGCGCAGCGCCTCGACCGGATCGAGCCGCGCCGCGCGCCAGGCCGGATAGAGCGTCGCCAGGAACGAGAGCGCCAGCGCCATGACCACCACGGCCGAGGTCTCGCCCCAGTCCAATTCGGCCGGCAGGCGCGAGAGAAAATAGAGCTCCGGCGAGAACAGATCGGTATTGGTGAGCCAGGACAGAAACCGCCGGATTGACTCGATGTTGAGGCAGACCAGCACCGCCAGCAGAAAACCGATGAGGGTGCCGTTCACGCCGATCGACGCACCGGTGATCATGAAGACCCGCATGATCGAGCCCTGGGTGGCGCCCATGGTGCGCAGAATGCCGATATCGGATCCCTTGTCCTTTACCAGCATCGTGAGCCCGGAGACGATGTTGAAGGCCGCCACCAGCACGATCAGGCTGAGGATGATGAACATCACATTGCGCTCGACCTGGAGCGCGTTGAAGAAGGTGGCGTTGCGCTGATGCCAATCGATCATGAAGATCGGGCGCTCGGCCGCAGTAGTCACGAGATTCTTGAAGCGATCGACGCGGTCGGGATTGTCGATATAGACCTCGATCGCGGTCACGTCGCCCGCGCGATTGAAATAGGCCTGCGATTCGGTGAGCGGCATATAGAGGAGCGAGGCGTCGTATTCGGACATGCCGATCTCGAACACGGCGGCGACCTTGTAGGACTTGATGCGCGGGGTCGTGCCCATCGGGGTCACCGCCCCGCGCGGCGCGACCAGCGTCACGTTGTCGCCCGCGCGCAGCGACAATTGATCAGCCAGCCGGCGGCCGATCGCGACCCCCTGCCCTTCGTCGAAGCCCTCGAGGCTTCCCTGCTTGATGTTCCGATCGATCGAGCCGAGCTTGTCGAGGTCGCGCGCGCGCATGCCGCGCACCAGCACGCCGGCGGAGTTGAACGGCGAGGAGGCGAGCGCCTGGCCCTCGACGATCGGCGCCGCCAGCCGGATGCCGGGAATCTTGGAGATGCGATCGGAGACCGGCTCCCAGTCGGTGAGCGGTGATTCGAGCGGCTGGATCAGCAGGTGCCCATTAAGGCCGAGGATCTTATCGAGCAGCTCGGTGCGGAACCCGTTCATCACCGCCATGACGATGATGAGGGTGGCGACCCCGAGCATGATTCCGAGAAACGAGAAGCCGGCGATGACCGAGATGAATCCTTCCTTGCGCCGGGCGCGCAGGTAGCGCAGCGACAACATCCATTCGAATGGCGCGAAGGGGCGGGTTCCGGTCGACTCAGCCATGCAATTCTCCCTGACCTGAATTTCACATGATTCTGGCCGTTTCACGCCATGATCGGCCGGCCGCAAAGGCATAAACGCGCAAAAGTGCAAATCCGCACGGAGAGCTCATACGGCCGGCGGCGGGGACGGGGCGAGCCGCTCCAGCGCGTCAGCCGGGCTCATCAGCTCGCGGCTGCCGTCGGCGCGCCGCTTGATCTCGATCTTGCCCTCGGCGAGCCCCTTCGGCCCGACCAGGACCTGATAGGGAATGCCGATCAGGTCGGCGGTGGCGAATTTCGCCCCCGGCCGCTGGTCGAGATCGTCGTAGAGAACATCGATACCGCGGCGGCCTAGCGCCCCGTAGAGCTGCTCGCAAGCCGCGTCGGTGTCGGCGCCGCCTTGCTTGAGGTTGAGGATGACCGCCTTGAAAGGTGCTACCGGTTCCGGCCATTTGATGCCGGCCTCGTCGTGGAATGCCTCGATGATGGCGCCCACCAGGCGGGATACGCCGACCCCATAGGAGCCGCCATGGACCGGCCGCTCGACCCCATCGGGCCCGGCCACCAAGGCCTTCATCGGGGCGCCGTATTTGGTGCCGAAGTAGAACACCTGCCCGACCTCGATCCCGCGGGTGTGAACGCGCTTGTCCGGCGGCACCTCGCACTCGAACCGGGCGGGGTCGTGCACGTCCTCGGTCGCGGCATAGAGGCCGGTCCATTGCCGGATGATGGGCGTGAGATCCGCCTCATAATCGATGTCGTCGCCGGGAGCGTTGAAATCGAGAACGTCGCGGTTGCAATAGACGCCGGACTCCCCAGTCTCGGCCAGGATGATGAACTCGTGCGACAGGTCGCCGCCGATGGGGCCGGTCTCCGCCGCCATGGGAATGGCCTTGAGCCCCATCCGGGCAAAGGTGCGCAGATAGGCGACGAACATCTTGTCGTAGGATCGTCGCGCGGCGGCCTCGTCGACATCGAACGAATAGGCGTCCTTCATCAGGAATTCCCGCCCGCGCATGACGCCGAAGCGGGGCCGTTGCTCGTCGCGGAACTTCCACTGGATGTGGTAGAGGTTGAGCGGCAAATCCTTGTAGGAGCGAACCGCGGCACGGAAGATTTCCGTGATCATCTCCTCGTTGGTCGGACCATAGAGCATGTCCCGTTCGTGACGGTCGGTGATGCGCAGCATTTCCGGGCCATAGGCGTCGTAGCGCCCGCTCTCGCGCCACAGATCGGCGAGTTGCAGGGTCGGCATCAAGAGCTCGATGGCGCCCGCGCGATTTTGCTCCTGGCGGACGATCTCTTCGATTTTCTTCAGCACGCGAAAGCCGAGCGGCAGCCAGGCATAGATACCGGCGGCCTGCTGCCGCACCATGCCGGCCCGCAGCATCAGGCGATGGGAAGCGATCTCCGCTTCCTTGGGAGTTTCACGCAGCAGTGGTAGGAAATAGCGCGACAATCGCATGGCGGGTTTCGAGAATCGGAGGACGCCGGGTCCTGAAGTGAAGCCGGATCATTGGTGAAAACACAAGGGCCATCAAGGCTTTCGGGGGCTTGGAGCGGTTAAATTCATTTCCAGCTTGTTAAATATTCGATGCCCGCAATTCGAAATTGTAGTGGCAAAATGCCGCGATATCAAATAACGTCCATATTAGCGGAAGGCGCACGGCAAGTAAGCTCGTGCCGCCACGCGGTCCAAGTCGTGGGAGGACCTCCCCCAAGGCGCCTCAAGTCGCTGGAATCTCGGTCGAACAACAAGAGACAAATTCGGCCGGATGGGTTGGTTTCGTTTGAGCAGGGCCTCGGCCCTGCTCTTTTGTTTAGGGGGCATGTCGTGGGCGCGCCGCGGCCGTGCGACCTACTCCGGCACCACCGCCTGCAAGCCTGAGGACGAAACGCACGCCGCGCCGGTTGCGGCCCCGCGTCAATTCCCCATGCCGAGCCAGGCGGCCAGCTGATCGAGGGTGATCAGCTGGTAGACATAGACCACGAACCAGGTCGAAAAGACCATGGTCGCCACGATGGTCGTCCAAATGAGCTTGCGCCTGAGGTTGGTCAGCACCGGCGCGCCCGGGTCGGTGCCGGGCGTCATCTCTCCCGCTTCATGCTGGCTGCGCACGCCCCACGGCAACACGGCAAACAAGACGATCCAGCAGATCACGAAATAGATGGCGAGAGCCGTGAAGATCGACACCGGTGCTCACGCCTGCTCGATTTCGATCAGCGTGCCGCACAGATCCTTGGGATGGAGGAACAGCACCGGCTTGCCATGGGCGCCGATTTTCGGTTCGCCATCGCCGAGCACGCGGATACCCTGCGCCTGCAGCCGGTCGCGCGCGGACTTGATATCGTCGACCTCGTAGCAGAGATGGTGGATGCCGCCGTCGGGACTGCGCTCGAGAAATTTCGCGATCGGCGACGCATCGCCCAGGGGTTCCAGCAGCTCGATCTTGGTGTTGGGAAGCAGCACGAACACGGTGGTCACGCCGTGATCGGGCTGCGCGACCGGTGCCGATATTTCAGCGCCGAGCGTGTCGCGATAGACGCCCGCGGCTTTTGCGATATCCCTGACTGCGATCGCCACATGATTGAGCCGCCCGATGTGCATTTTGCGAGCTTCCTCTTGGTCGGACATCATACCGTCAGCACGTGGACGTGGCATATGGGCTTCTTTCTCCACGCCGAACCGATCGCCGAGCGCACCGCGCGCCGCAGCGCCTCCGCCACCGCTTCGGGGTCGCGCCGGCGCGGTTTCGGCATCGAGTTGAAGGCCTCCAGCACGGATTCGTGGGCGATCTGCAGCATGGGCGTGCCAGCCACATCGGCGTCGGGAATTCCGGTGAGCTCGACGCTCGGGCCGCTCACAAGCTCGCCCTTGTGCGAAAGCGTCAGGGCCACCGAGACGATGCCGGCAAATCCGAGCCGGCGCCGGTCCGCGACGGTGCGCTCCTGGGCACCGATCAGGAGCGAGCCGTCCTTGTAGAGCCGTCCCGCCGGCAGCTCGTCGATGATGCCGGGTCGCGGCGCGAGCCGGACCAGATCGCCATCCCGGCAGGTGATCACCTTGGGCACGCCGGCGCGGCGCGCCAGCGCGGCATGCGCGCTCATATGCAGGGGCTCGCCATGCGCCGGGATCAGGATCTGCGGGCGCACCCAGCCGATCATGTCTTGCAGCTCAGCCCGGCGCGGATGACCGGACACATGCACCAGATGATCGCGATCGGTGATGACCTCGACGCCGCGCGCGACCAGGCCGTTGATCACCCGCATCACGGCTTTCTCATTGCCCGGAATGGCGCGCGAGGAGAAGATCACGCGGTCGCCGGACGAAAAACCGACTTCGGGATGATCGTCCTCGGCAATGCGCGACAGCGCCGCGCGCGCCTCGCCCTGGCTGCCGGTGCACAAGGCCACGACCTTTTCGGGCGGCAGATAGCCGAAGACCTCGACCGAGCGGAAGTCGCGGATGTCTTCGAGATAGCCGGTCTCGCGCGCGACTTGCGCGATCCGCTCCATGGAGCGGCCGACCAGGACGACTTCGCGCTCGCAGGCTGCCGCCGCCCTGGCCACCGAGCGCAGGCGGCCCACATGGGAGGCGAAGGTCGTGACCCCGACGCGCCCGGGTGCGGTTCTAATCAGCTCGGCCAGCGTCTTGGCCACCTCCATCTCGGACGGCGAGCGGCCCTCGCGCACCGCATTGGTCGAATCCCCGATCAGCGCCAGGCAGCCTTCATCGCCGAGCGATCGAAGCTTGGCCTCGTCGGTCGGCGGCCCCAGCACCGGCGTCGGGTCGATCTTCCAATCGCCGGTATGAAGCACGGCGCCGAGCCCGGTGCGGATGATGAGGCCGTTCGATTCCGGGATCGAATGGGCCATCGAGACGAGCTCGATGTCGAAGGGACCAAGGGAGAAGCGTCCGTCCAATGGCACGATGGTGACCGGCACTTCGGGGGCGCCCGGCTCGCTTTGCCGCTTGGCTTCGATGAGCGCGGCGGCGAACGGCGTGGCGTAGACCGGAATTTTGAGCCGCGGCCACAAATCGAGCAGTGCGCCGAAATGATCTTCGTGGGCGTGCGTGAGCACCAGCCCGAGCAGATTTCGGCGCTCCTCCACCAAAAAACGAATGTCCGGCATGATCAGGTCGATGCCGGGAAGGTCGTCGCCCCCGAACGATACGCCGAGATCGACCGCGATCCATTTCCGGCGGTGGGGATCGCCGAAGCCGTAGATCGCCAAATTCATGCCGATTTCGCCGACACCGCCTAGCGGCGCGAAAACCAGCTCGTCGCCCCGGCCAGCCATCAGCCCCTACCGCTTTGCGATCGCAACGGACGTCATCGCGGGCCTCCAAACCCGCCGCGACAACAGTTCTGCCGCTATCCGGGGCGATCAGCACCAGGCAACCGGCGTCGTCGAGCCCCTCGAAGCGGCCGGCAAGCTCCCGGTCGGCGAGACCAACGCGGATGTTCTGGCCGAGCCCGACCGCGCGGGCGAGCCAATCCGCGCGGATCGTGGCGAAGCCGGCGCCGCGATTCCATTGCGCCAGCCGCCCCGGCATCTTGACCGAGAGGGCCGCAAACAGCACGGTCGCCGAGACGCTCGCTCCAGCGGCGGCGAGATCGGTTGCCGGATAAGCGGCCCCGGCCGGATGGGCCGTGCAGTTGACTCCTACGCCGATGGCCACGGCTCCCCCCTGCTCCCCGCCCTCGCCTTCGATCAGGATGCCGGCGAATTTAGCGCCCGACAGCAAAAGGTCGTTCGGCCATTTCAGCTCCAAGAGCGGCCTGACCGCTGGGGCAACCTCGACGACTGCGTCATGCACTGCCAACGCCGCCACGAACGAGAGTTGCGGCCAATGTTCGGTGGGCCCCGGATCCGTCAGCAGCAGGCTGGCATGCAGATTGCCGGCAACCGAGATCCACCTGCGTCGGCGCCGACCGCGGCCGGCGCTTTGTCTTTTGGCGGTGATCCAGAGCGGCCCG
>WNFJ01301323.1_pt4 | contig 13727 bp, 18 predicted proteins | sample 5400461 | NCBI WGS metagenome assembly WNFJ01 (sample SAMN13153349, study PRJNA577476) | soil metagenome | isolation source: 115 cm saprolite on Douglas fir-dominated hillslope | place: USA:California | collected 2013-09-17 | reverse complement strand
CCCAGTGCGTGCATCCGCTGCTTGAGCGTGCGCAGCGCGGCCGCCTCCTGGCGGCACGACTCACACCGGGCCAGGTGCGCCAGCACCCGTTCCCGCTGCGTGCCGCTGAGCTCGCCGTCGATCAGGGCCGACAGGCGCTGCCCCAGGTGGCTCACGCCGGCCCGCCAGTGGCCGCGGTGGCCGCGGCGGCCGCGCGCGTCGCCGTACGCGGGCGGCGGTGCCCCAGGGCCACCCGGAGCTGTGCCCGGCCCCGGTGGATGCGGCTGCGCACCGTGCCGAGCTTCACGCCGAGGGTGGCGGCGACCTCCTCATACGACAGGCCCTCGATGTCGCAGAGCACCACGGCGGCCCGGTACTCCGGCGCCAGGCCCGCGAGCGCGTCCTGCACATCGCCGTCGAGATGGCGTGCGTCGAACGCCTGGGCCGGCGTGGGCTCGTCCCCGCTCAGCCGGCCCGCGGTGTCGTCACCGAGGCCTTCGAAGCGGATCCGCTGCCGGCGCCGGGCCATGTCGAGGAACAGGTTCGTGGTGATCCGGTGCAGCCACCCCTCGAAGGTGCCGGGGGTGTAGCTCGGCAGGGACCGGAAGACCCGGACGAACACCTCCTGGGTGAGGTCTTCGGCATCGGGGACGTTGCCGGTGAGCCGGTAGGCCAGGCGGTACACCCGGGCCGAGTGGGCGCGGACCACCTCGTCCCAGCTCGGCGGCGTCCACGGCGCAGCGCCGGGCAGCACCTCGAGCTCCGCACCCCCGGTGTCGCCCACCATTGCCCTCCACCAGTCTCCGCCTGCCCATTATCTCTCCCCCAGAACGCTCAAAGGGCCCCGCTGGTTCCCGTTCGGCGGCGCGGGCCGGTAGGCTGCCGCCCGGGGAAGGCCCCGTGTGCACACCGGAGAGGGGCATCGTGAGCGCTCAGGCCACCACAGACTACGTCGAAGGGTATCTCCAGGAGGACGAGCCGCTGCTCATGGCGCGGCGCAACGCCGCCGACGTGGGCGGGGCGCCGCCGGTCAGCGCGGCCACCGGCGCGGCGCTCCGGTTCATCGCCGCCGCGCTCACCGCACGGTCGGTGGTCGAGATCGGTACCGGCTGTGGCACCTCGGGCATCTGGCTGCTCCGCGGCATGCGCGCCGACGGGGTCCTGACCAGTGTGGACGTGGACCCCGAGCATCAGCGGCTGGCGCGCAAGGCGTTCACCGAGGCGGGCTTCGCGGCCAACAGGTACCGGCTCATCGGCGGCAAGGCGGCGGACGTGCTGCCCCGCCTCACCGACCGGGGTTACGACATCGTCTTTTGCGATGCCGACAAGCACGACTATCCCAGCTACCTGACCGCGGCGCTGCGCCTGCTGCGGCCCGGCGGCGTCGTGGCCTTCGACAACGCGCTGTGGGGCGGGCGGGTGGCCACCCCGTCCTGCACCGACCCGGAAACCTCGGCGATCAGGGAAGTGGTCGAGGCAGCAGTGACGGCAGCGGGCTCCTCGCCGCGGTCAAGCAGTGACGGCAGCGGGCTCCTCGCCGCGGTCAAGCAGTGACGGCAGCGGGCTCCTCGCCGCGGTCAAGCAGTGACGGCAGCGGGCTCCTCGCCCAGCCCGCTGAGCCAGCGCAGCAGCAGGCCGGTGCCGAACCCGGTGGCCCCCTTGCCCTGATCACCGTCGGAGAACCGGGCCGCGCCGGCGATGTCCAGGTGCGCCCAGGGGCGGCCGCCGGTGAACTCGCGCAGGAACAGGGCCGCCTCGATGGAACCGGCCCGCGGCCGGCTGCTGTGCGGGACGTTGGCGAGGTCCGCGACCGGGGAGTCGAGCGCATCGCCGTAGTCGTCCACCAGCGGCATCCGCCACAGCGGCTCGCCGCTGCGCTCGCCGGCTTCGAGCAGCGCCGCGGCCAGGGCATCGTCGCTGGCGTACAGGGCGCCCAACGCCCCGCCGAGCGCGACCCGCGCCGCGCCGGTCAGCGTGGCGAGGTCGACGACCACGTCCGGTTCCAGCACGGCGTCCGCGTAGGCGAGCGCGTCCGCTAGCACCAGCCGCCCCTCGGCGTCGGTGTTGAGCACCTCGGTGGTGCGCCCGCCGAAGTGGGTGATGACGTCCCCCGGGCGCATCGCCGAGCCCGACGGCATGTTCTCCGCCGCGGCGATCAGGCCGGTGACGCGCACCGCGGCGCCGAGTTCGGCCAGCGCCGACATGGCTGCGATCACCGACGCGCCGCCCGCCATGTCGGTCTTCATGGCCTTCATGCCCTCGTTCGGCTTGAGCGAGAGCCCGCCGCTGTCGAACGTGATGCCCTTGCCGACGAGGACGACATGGCTGCGCGCTCCCGCCGGGTGGTAGCCCAGTTCGATGAGGCACGCTGGCTGGACCGAGCCCGCGCCCACCGCGAGGATCCCGCCGAAACCCTCCGCGGCCAGTTCGCCGGGCTCCCGGATGCGCACGGTCAGCCCGCCGCTGGCCGCCACCCTGGCCGCCTCTCCCGCCAGCCAGGCGGGGGTCTTCCGGCTGGACGGCATGTTCGCCAGGTCACGGGCGAGCCCGACCGCCGCGGCGGCCGCGCGGGCGGCCGACACCGCCGCGGCGGCCTGCTGGTCCCCGTCGGGGACCAGCAGCCGCACGTCACCGGGCCCGGCGGCCGGTGCTGCCGCGCCCGAGGCGAGCGAGAACCGGTAGGCACCGAGCAGCAGCCCCTCGGCGAAGGCCCGCACCGAGCCGGCGGGCCGGCCAAGCGCGGCGGCGGCGAGCATCCCGCGGCCGGGCACGATGCACCGGCCCAGTGCGGCACCGGCCTTGCGCATGTCCGCGGGGGATTCGTCGCCCAGCCCCAGCAGGAGCAGTCGCCGGGGCCTGGCACCGGCCCGTATCGCCACCGGCGTGACCTCGCCTGCCTTGCCGGTCGCGTCGCAGGCGGCGAGCACCTCCGCGGCGGGCCCGCCGAGGTAGGGATCGAGTCCCGCCGTTTCCGCGCCCTGGACCGCGACCGCGATGTCCTCGTCGGCGGTGCCGTCGGTCACCGCGGCAAGATGGGCAGCCAGCGGCGTGCCAGCGGGCGCGGGAACCGCGGTCAGCCGGATGTCAATCGGCAAGGCTCAGCCCGTGGCGGACTTCAGGGCAGCCGAGAGCTGTGCCGCCTCGTCGGCAGACAACTCGACCACGAGGCGGCCGCCGCCTTCCAGCGGTACGCGCATTACGATGCCGCGGCCTTCCTTCGTGACCTCGAGCGGGCCATCACCCGTCCGCGGCTTCATCGCCGCCATCCTGCATCCCCTTTCGTGCCGGGGCCGCATGAAGGCCTCAGCGGGAGGCCCGCCGCCGGAAAACACCGGCGACTGCGGCGGGTTCGGCCGATTCACAGCCGTGTCGATTCGTACATCTATTATCAGAGTTTCCGCGCCGGATGGAAACGATCAGGGCTTACTTCGCGCTCAGCGGGCCGCTGAGACGGGCGAAACTGGTGGTGTGAACGCGCGATCGGCCCTGTTCGACCTCTACGGCGATCACCTGAGGAGCCGCGGCTCCCAGGCGCCGGTCGCTTCCCTGGTACGGCTGCTCGCCCCGCTCGGCATCACCGAGCCGGCCGCCCGCACGGCGGTCTCGCGCATGGTCCGGCAGGGCTGGCTGGTGCCGGTGCGGTGCGGGCCGGGCCTGGCCGGGTACGCGCTGACCCGGCGGGCCGCCCGGCGCCTGGACGAGGCCGCGGAGCGGATCTACCGCCCCGGCGAGCCCGCCTGGGACGGGCGGTGGCACCTCCTGGTGATCGAGCGGATCCGGGACCGGGCGCGCCGGGACCGGGTCCGGGCCTCGCTGGGTTACCTGGGATACGCCGCACTCGGCGAGACCACCTGGATCAGCCCCCGGCCCTCGGTGGAGCTCGACTCCCTGCTCGAGGCGGAACGACTGCGCGCCGAGCGCTTCGTGGCCAGCCATGACGGCGACCCGCGGGGGCTGCTGGCCCGGGCCTGGGACCTGGACGGCCTGGCCCGGGCGTACCAGCGCTGGCTGGCCCAGGCCGGCGAGCTGATCGCGGCGGCCGGCCCGGACGCGCCCGACCCAAAGGTGTTCGCACTGCGCAGCGCGCTGGTCCACGAGTGGCGCAAGTTCCTGTTCACCGACCCCGGATTCCCCGCGGCGCTGCTGCCCCCGGCGTGGCCGGGGCACGAGGCGGCGCGGCTGTTCCACGCCGAATCGGCGAGGCTCTTGCCGGGCGCGTCCAGGTTCGTGGACTGTTGCCTGAGGACCGACGACCCAGGGAGCACGCTGTGACGAGCACCGAGGAGACCGGAACCGGCGCCGTGCTGTGGAGCCTCGAGGACGCCGTGGCCACCATCACGCTGAACCGTCCGCGGGCCCGCAACGCGCTGACCGCCGAGATGAAGGACGAGTTGCTGGCTGCTCTCGGCCGGGCCGGTCGTCCTCACCGGCGCGGGCGAGGCGTTCTGCGCGGGGCAGGATCTGCGGGAGCACGCCAAGGTCCTGGGCTCGGGCGAGGAGCCGATGGCCACCGTGCGGCGCCACTACCGGGAGCGGCAGGCGTTCCAGGGCAGCTAACCGAGCGCACCCAGCCCGGCGGCGTGGTCCATCTCGGCGCAGGCGCGGACGATCTGCTCGGCCGTTTCCACCAGGTCGGTGGGCACCTGCTCGCTGCGCCGGCCGTCCCGGGACCACCACCAGATCACGTTGTCGCGGCACCACACGGTCAGCCCGAAGCGGACCGAGAGCACCGACATGCCCGCGGACGACTCCTGGGCGCGGAGGAGCCCCCCAAGCCCGCGCTCGACGAGCATCTCCTCCAGCGCCCGGGCCGCCCGGCCTGGCGCCAGGCGGGTCCGCCGCAGCGGCTCGGGCACGAGGCTGCCCGGCACCGGCTGCGCGAACCAGACTGCCTTTCCCGGTACCTTCCAGCCACCGAACCGGGACCGGGTCAGGTGATGACCCCACCGCCCCGCCGACAGCCCGGCCACCACCTGAAGCCCGCGCCCGCTCACCGCGCCGGCCCCGGCAGCGCCGGGCACGGGCACCGGCGCCAGGTCGTCCTTCCAGCCACTCAGCGAGTCGAAGACCTTGACCACCAGCTCCCAGCGCTCCGCGGCGGGGCGCAGGTAGATCCAGAGCTCTGGGGCGCCCGCGATGGGCCAGGCGCCCGCGCCGTCGAACTCGATGTTGGCGTGCGCGTGGAGGGTGTTAGCGGCCAGTTCGCTGGTCATGAGCACCCCGTCGGACTCGACGTCCGCCGGGAGGCAGAGCGCCGCGGCCGCCTCCCTGAACACCCCCCGCGCCACCGCCGCGCAGGTCGCGTCGGCCGGGAGGGGCCAGGAGAAAAAGCCGCCGACCGCCAGTGCTGCCGCGCCCCTCGCGGGCTGGCCCGTGCTGCCCGGCACGGCTGCGGCCATGGCGGGCCCTCCCCTCCACTGGCCCGCAACACCCGCATCGGCCAGCGCAACCCTGGTCGGGGACCTCATGGCTGCGCCGGACGGCGGCACTACGGCTATGGCAGGCGACCGTAACATGATCCTCAGCCTTCGTGACTCGTAGATCTGTGAAGCACAGATTACGATTTATACGTTGACTACGCAATGACATCCGGCGATTTCATGGCCAGAAGTGGCCAGTTCATGGTCAGTTCTGACCGATGACGTGCAACGCGCCGTACGTGTACAGTCACAGGGGCGACTGCTCGGCCGTCGCACTGCGTTGAGACAGGCGCAGCAACAGAAGAATCCCCCGGGTGGCGGCCCGGGGGATTTTTCGGGTGGTCAGTGGGTCGTCGCCGGGCCCACGTCGAAGCGGCCCGCCTTCGCGTCCGCGAGGAAGGCGGAGAAGGCACTCCGGGCCACGACGTGTGCCCCCGCTTCTGGGCGCTTACTGTCGCGGACCGCTACCACTTCGTCGAGGTTGGCGACCTCCACACATCCGCCGTTGTGCTGGCTGCGGCGGGCCTTCCGCCATGTTGCGTGAGACAGGTCAGTCATCTGAGTTACTCCATCTGCTGTGCGAGTTGTCTGAGGTAGAGCGTCGTGTCATCTGGCTCAAGGGCGCCATCGACAGCTCGGTCGAAGGACTGGCTGTACATGGTCACATGCTCCGTGCCTGTCACCTCCTGAATGCCGATGTCGGTCTCCGTGTAGGCGATGGGCGGTTCTCCCTCCTCGGGAAAATCAAAGACGTTGATCGGTGACATCAGGCCGCGCGGCGGCCCGTCGGCGAAGCGCTGGATGCGCACGTCGACGTTGGGGCGCTGGCCGAACTTGATCAAATGCTGGATCTGGTCCTGCCGGTCGGCCCTGGTCCCCCACTGGTACAGCAGGGACGCCTCGGTGACGATCGCGATCAGCTCGGGCGCGGTCCCGTTGGTCCGGTCGAGGATCTCCTGCCGCCGCTGCCGGGTCCGCAGCGCCTCGCGCCGCCAGGCCGGCGGCCTGGGCCCGATCTTCATGAAGGCCTCGGCGTACTCCTGCGTCGCGAGCAGCCCGGGGAGGACCAGCGGGATGAAGACGCGGATTCTGCTGGCGTCATTCTCGAACCCGGGGAACTCGTTCTCGAAGATGTCCGCGCAATCGCGCCACCACGGGCGCGCCCGGGCCCGGATCGCGAGATCTTCGATCTCGTCCCGCTCCCCGGAGTCCACGCTGTAGATCCGGAGCAGGTCTCTGATGTCGCTCATCTCGGGACGTTTCCACTGATTGGCCTCAAAACGGCCGACCTTGCCCCGCCCCCAGTTGAGCATGTCACAGACGTGGTTGGCGGTGTAACCGCTCTTGACACGCAGCTGCAGTAGCTGCCGTGACAAACGACGTTTCGCGACCGTGGCGCCGTAGGCATCGTCGCTCATCGGAGGTCGCCTCCTTGACAGGGAGTCGCGCTCAGTATACAGCTACTTAAGTTGTGAATCACAGAAGTTAAATCACGGGGTACCGGAGGCCCGGGATCCGCCGGCCAGCGGCGATGCGGCTCCGCCGCCCTCCTACTCCATCGCATCGTCCGCCTCGCCATCATCGAATTCGCCGTTTCTGACACCATCGAGGAAGCACTCCCATTCGTTGCGGTCATAGACCAGGACCCGCGCGTGGGGGTCGCCGGCCACCCGCATCAGCACCCAGTCACCACTGGGGCCGGCCGCGGTGACCATGGCCACTTCGATGGCACCGTCGCCGTCGCCGGACCGGTGCCAGCGCTGGGCCGCGACGTCGATCCCCAGTTCCTCCACCGTCGGCTTGCCCGTCATGGCACCACCTCCCAGCCACTTCTGTCCGGTTCTGTCCGGCCTGAATGCCTTCTGCCCGGTCAAGGGCACTTCGCCACTCCGCAGTACAGCACCCGCGAGCCGTCGCTGTCGGCCGACGCCGGATCCACCGCGCCCCACTGCCCCACGAACGTCAGGCCGTCGGCACCAGGGTAGGGCGGCACCAGCAAGCGCTCCACCTCGGCCTTCGGGCGCAGGAAGATCTGCTCGGTGGCGTGCGCGTAGGTCTCCTCCATGGCGTGCACCGCCAGCGGCGGGAGCCCGTCCGGCGTCGCGTGCGACAGCGCCAGGTAACTTTCGGTGGCCAGCGCGCCCACATAGCGCCCGACCAGCCGCCACGGATCGGCCTCGTCCGCCACGAAGTGCATGACGGCGGTCATTAACAACCCGGTCGGCTCGCTGAAGTCGATCATCGAGCGCACGCCGGGATGGCCGAGCAGCGCGTCGGGGTCACGCAGGTCGGCCGTGACCAGGACGACGTTGGGCGAGCCGGCCAGCAACGGCGCGGACTGGGCCTCCACCATCGGGTCGATGTCGGCGTAGACCACCCGCGCGGCGGGATCGACCCGCTGCACGATCTGATGGGTGTTGCCCACGGTGGGCAGCCCGGAACCGATGTCGATGAACTGGCGCAGGCCGGCGTCGATGAACTGGCGCAGGCCGGCCCGGGCCAGCCAGGTGGCCGCTCGCTGGTGAAAGCCGCGGTTCGCCCAGGCCGCGTCGCTGAGCGCCGGCAGGCTCTGCCTGAGCGCTTCCGCGGCCCTCCGGTCAACCGCGAAGTTGTTGCGCCCGCCCAGGTAGTAGTCGTACAGCCGGGCCGGGCTGGGCTTGGTGGCATCCACGCCAGGCGGTACCACCGGATCGGGAACCGCCCCGCGGGGAAGGTGCGGCGCCTCCTGCATCACGCCTCCGTTCAACTCACAGTCCTCAGTCTGACACGCTCCGTATGAATCACAAGGGCCAACTCACGAGCGCGGCTCGCGGCAGAAGCACTCGGAGAGGTGGTCGTCCACCACTCCGCAGGCCTGCAGCGTGGCATAGACGGTGACCGGCCCGACAAAGGAGAATCCCAATCCGCGCAGCTCACGGGCGCAGCCCTGAGAAGCCGGCGTCCACGCGGGCACGTCCGCCAGCGTGACCGGCGCCGGCGCCGGCTCCCCGGCGTACCGCCAGACCAGTGCGCCAAGACCGCCGGGCACCGCAAGGGCGGCCCGCGCGTTGCGGATCACCGCGCTGATCTTCGCGCGGTTGCGCACGATCCCGGGGTCGGCGAGCAGGCGCGCCTCGTCGGCCGGGCCGAACCCGGCGACCGCCTCCGGCTCGAACCCGCCGAACGCGGCCCGGAAGTTCTCGCGCTTGCGCAGGATGGTGAGCCACGACAGCCCGGACTGGAACGCCTCCAGCGACAGGCGCTCGAAAATCCCCGCGTCGCTGCGCACCGGCCGCCCCCACTCCTGATCGTGGTAGGCGCAGTAGTCCGGGCTGCTCAGTGCCCACGGGCAGCGCAGCAGGCCGTCCGGACCGGCCACGGCACCCGCCGTTACTGGGGTTCCCACCGGGCCCGCAGCTCAGTCAGTTCCCGGCGCAGCGTGGCGATTTCCACGTCGCGGGCGGTCACCGAGCGGGCGATCACGCCCAGGGCCTCCTCGGTCGCGGACACGTTGTAGCCCCACAACGCCAGCGGGGGCCGCAGCAGTGCGACATCGGTCGCGGTCAGTTCCTCCAGGCGCAGCGGCGGGGAGTCGCTGGGGAACGCGGCCATCTCCCCGGCCCGTCCGAGGGCGGCCAGGACCACGCAGCCCAGGATCGCCGCGGCGGCGAGCAACAGAATCACCGGCACAGAAAGAATCGTGCCATGCTCGGCGGATGACAGGGCACAGACCGCTTACCATCGATCCGCCGCCGGGCCGGACCATCCTGGTCGCCGTCGTCGGCACCGTGGCCGAGGCGGACCTGGCGATCGCCGCCGGAGCGGACATGATCGACGGCAGCGGCCTGTCCGATCAGGCCATGGCGGCGCTGCGCACGCGGCATCCGGGCCTGCGGCTGTGGGCGGGATCACCCCATGCCGTCGACGCCGGCCAGGCTCCAGAATCACCGGCCGCCGTCGTCGCCACGGCCGCGGTGCTGACCTGGCTCGGGTCCCCGGCCATCCGGACCCGGCACGTCCTGCCGGTGCGCCGGGCCATCGACATGACCAGCTCGATCGCGGGCACCCGGCTACCCAGCCTCACCACCAGGGGCCTGGGCTGAGCCCGGCCACGCCTGCCCGTCCGGCCCGCCGCGCGCTCGGTTGCCGTGCGCCGCGACGATGATCCGCACCACCTCGTCCGGGTCATCGGCGATGCTCAGCAGGTCCAGGTCGCCCGGTGAGATCTTGCCCTGCCCGCCCGCCACGTCGCGCAGCCAGGTCAGCAGGCCGGACCAGTAGGAGCTGCCGACGAGCACGATGGGGAACTTGGTGATCTTGCCGGTCTGCACCAGCGTGATCGCCTCGAACAGCTCGTCCAGGGTGCCGAGCCCGCCCGGCAGCACCACGAACGCCTGCGAGTACTTGACGAACATGGTCTTGCGGACGAAGAAGTACCGGAACTCCAGGCCGATGTCGACGTACTCGTTCAGCCCTTGCTCCTGGGGCAGCTCGATGCCCAGGCCGACCGAGATCCCGCGCGCGCTCGCGGCGCCCTGGTTGGCGGCCTCCATGATCCCCGGGCCGCCGCCGGTGATCACCGCGTACCCGGCCCTGGCCAGCCCCGCGGCAATCCGCGTCGCGAGCTCGTACTGCTCCGAACCGCGCTGGGCCCGCGACGAGCCGAACACCGATACCGCCATGCCCAGCTCGGCGAGCAGGCCGAACCCTTCCACGAACTCGGCCTGGATCCGCAGCACCCGCCAGGGATCGGTGTGCACCCAGTCGCTGGGCCCGCGCCGGTCGAGCAGGCGCTGGTCCGTGGTGGTCTGGGGGATCGCCCGGCCGCGCAGCATGGCCGGCCCTTGACGGCGCACCCTGCGGCGTGACTCGGGTTCCACGCTCATGATCCTGCCACGTCAGCCGCTGACCCCGTGATCGCGGAGGATCTCGTTGAGCGCGAGCCGGTCGTGCTCGGCCCCCTCGGCCAGCCGCCGGAGCACGAGCACGCAGGGCATGCCGAAGTCGCCGCCGGGGAAGCTGCGGACCCGGCTGCCGCTGACGCAGACCGACCAGGCCGGTGCTTCCCCGCGGGGCAGTTCCGCACCGGTCGAGACGTCGATGACGTGCGTGCTGGCGGTCAGCATGGTGCCCGCGCCGAGCTTTGCGCCGGTCCGCACCCGGGCGCCCTCCACCACCATCGACCGCGACCCGATGAACGCGTCGTCCTCGACGACCACGGGCACCGCGTTAGGGGGCTCCAGCACCCCGCCGATGCCGGCCCCGCCGGAGAGATGGACGTTCTTGCCGATCTGCGCGCAGGACCCGACGGTCGCCCAGGTGTCCACCATGGTGCCGGCATCGACGTAGGCGCCGATGTTGACGAACGAGGGCATCAGCACCACGCCGGGCGCGAGGTAACAGCCCCAGCGGGCGATCGCGCCGGGCACCACCCGCACCCCGTCCAGGCGGGTCTTCAGCGGCACCCGGTCGTGGTAGCGGAAATCCCCGGCCTCCGACCTTTTCATCGGCAGCAGCCGGAACGCCAGCAGGATGGCCTGCTTGGCCCGCTCGTCCACGCAGATCTCGCCGGTCACCGGGTCCGGCCAGGCCACCCGGGCGTCACCCGCATCGAGCGCGTCCACGGCAGCGGTCACGATCCCGCGGGCCTCCGCGTCGTCGCTGCTGACTTCGGCCCGCCGGGCCCAGAGTTCGTCAAGGCGCGGGTCCAGCTTGGAATCTCTCACTCGGAGAGCCTAAATCACCGGGTACCTTCGGGTGGTGTGCCGAGGAAACGCCGCACTCGTTACCTGATGCCGGTCCTCCTCCTTGCCGTGGTGGCCCTGGCGGGAGGGGTTTACATCGTGGTCCGGCACGTGCCGGCGATCCTCGGCGAGAGCGGCTGCACCGCTGGCAGCGGCCACGCGGCCGTCGCGCTCGATCCCGTGCAGGCGCAGATCGCGGCGACCATCGCCGGGGTGGCCTACCACCAGCGGATGCCGTCCCGCGCGGTCACCGTCGCCTACGCGGCCGCCATGCAGGAGACCCACCTGCACGATCCCAACTACGGCGATCTGGACTCGGTGGGCGTGTTCCAGCAGCGGCCCTCGCAGGGCTGGGGCCCGGCCAGCAGGTTCTTCCAGGCGCTAGCCCAGGTCCACGCCTACCAGAAGATGCCGGTGTACAAGGCGGCCCAGGCGGTGCAGCACAGCGCGGACGGCTACGCGTACCAGCAGTACCAGGCGCTTGCTTCCCGGCTGACCCCGGCCTTCACCGGAGCGGCGCCCCGCGGGGTCTGGTGCTGGCCGGCCGGGCACGCCCACGCAGCGGCGCAGCTCAACCCGGCCCGCCGGGCGGTCGTCCGGGCATTCGGGCCGCTCACCGCGCGCAAGTCCGGCTCCGGCGGCGACGCGCCCGCCCTGTCGGTCCGGGTCCCCGAGCGGGGCCTGGGCTGGGCGGTCGCCGCCTGGCTGGTGACCCACGCCGGCCAGTTCCGGCTGCATGAGGTGCGCTATGCCGGGTTCCGGTGGCCGGCGCCGGCGGGCCATACCGGGTGGGTGAAAGATACTGGTGCCGCGCCTGCGGGTACTGTGCAGGCAAGCTGAGTTCCCGGTCCTCCGGGACCCGCAATACTTGAACCCGGACCATGGGGACATAGCCGGAAGAGGAGTTCCGACGTGACCTACATCATCGCGCAGCCCTGCGTGGACCTGCTCGACAAGTCCTGCGTCGAGGAGTGCCCCGTCGACTGCATCTACGAGGGCGAGCGCATGCTTTACATCCACCCGGACGAGTGCGTGGACTGCGGCGCATGCGAACCGGTGTGCCCGGTGGAAGCGATCTTCTACGAGGACGACGTGCCCGACCAGTGGAAGGACTTCTACAAGGCCAACGTGGAGTTCTTTGAAGATCTTGGGTCCCCGGGCGGCGCCGCCAAGGTAGGAAAGATCCACAAGGACCACCCGATCGTGGCGGCCCTGCCGCCACAGGTGCACGACAGCTGAGGCCCGCCGCCCGGCTGCCTGCCTTTCCGTGGGACCTGCTCGGCCGGTACCGGGAGCAGGCAGCGGCGCACCCGGGCGGGATCGTGGACCTGTCGGTGGGAACTCCCGTGGACCCGGTCCCGCCCGTGGTGCAGGACGCGCTGACCACGGCCGCGAACTCACCCGGTTATCCCCAGACCGCGGGCACGGTGCAACTGCGGGACGCGGCCGCCGGATGGCTGGCCCGGCGGCACGGCGTGTCCGTGGATCCGGACGCGGTCCTGCCGGTCATCGGGACCAAGGAGCTCATCGCGTCGCTGCCGGTCCTGCTCGGCTGCGGGCCGGGGGACACCGTGGTGCACCCGGAACTGGCCTACCCCACCTACGAGATCGGGGCCCGCCTGGCGGGTGCCCGGGCGGTGGCGTCCGACGGGCTCGCGTCGCTCGGCCCGGACCGGGTCCGGCTCGTCTGGGTGAACTCCCCGGCCAACCCCACCGGCCGCGTCCTGCCCGCCGCCCACCTGCGCAAGATGACGGACTGGATCAGGGAGCGGGACGCGGTCCTCGCGTCCGACGAGTGCTACCTCGACCTCGCCTGGGACGCCGAACCGGTGTCGGTGCTCCACCCGGGGGTCAGCGGCGGATCCTCCGGCCGGCTGCTGGCGGTCTACTCACTGTCCAAGCGGTCGAACCTGGCCGGGTACCGGGCCGGCTTCGTCACCGGGGATCCCGCGCTGGTCGGCGAGTTGCTGGAGGTCCGCCGCCACGCGGGCCTGATGGTGCCCGCTCCGGTCCAGGCCGCCATGACGGTGGCCCTCGGCGACGACGCCCACGCCGACGAGCAGCGGGCCCGCTACGCCGACCGGCGCGCCCGGCTCCGGGCGGCCCTGGAACAGGCCGGCTGGGCGATCGATCACTCCGAGGCGGGCCTGTACCTGTGGGCCACCCGGGCCGGCCTGGACTGCTGGGGCTCGGTCGGGGCACTCGCCAAGGCCGGCATCCTCGTCGCCCCCGGCGAGTTCTACGGGCCGGCCGGGAAGAGCCACATCCGGGTGGCGCTGACCGCCTTCGACGAGCGCATCGACGCCGCCGTGCGCCGGCTCGCCCAGCTGGGCTGACAAACCCGGGTCAAGATGCCGCGCCCCTAGTCTGGGGGCGTGCTCCAGCTTCCGTACGCCAAGACCGGGCGGCCCGCGCCGGTCCGCCCGGCCCGGCCCGGCGAACTGCGCATCTGGGTGGCCAGCCCGGCGCAGCCCCGGCCCTGCGTGCTCGCGGACCTGGTGGCCCGGGTGGCCGACCGGCACCACCTGCGGGCGAGCGTGTCCCAGCCGGCTCCGGCCGGCTGGGACGCGCTGAACGTCTACCCGGCCGACGTCGCGGCCGGCCC
>WNFJ01233681.1_pt4 | contig 13727 bp, 13 predicted proteins | sample 5400461 | NCBI WGS metagenome assembly WNFJ01 (sample SAMN13153349, study PRJNA577476) | soil metagenome | isolation source: 115 cm saprolite on Douglas fir-dominated hillslope | place: USA:California | collected 2013-09-17 | reverse complement strand
GGGGTCGGTGACGGCGATGAACCGGCTGCCCGCCTGGTCCGCCCCCCCCGCCTGCTTCACAAGGTCGAAGAAGTGGGCCTTGAAGATGTTGGGCTCCAGGGTGGAGCCGGACTTGCTGGAGACGATGAAGAGCGTCCTGCGCAGGTCAACCTTCTCCTCGAAGGCCTTGACCTGGGCGGGATCGGTCGAGTCGAGGACGAAGAGCTCGGGGGCGCCCGTGATCACGCCGAAGGTCTCCTTCCAGACCTCCGGGCAGAGGCTCGAGCCGCCCATGCCGAGCAGCAACGCGCGCTTGAAGCCCTCTTTCTTAAGCTCCGCTTGCAGGGTGAGCAACGGAGTGGGGTCGTCGAGCTTGGACTCGACGATGCCGATCCAGCCGATCCAGCTCGCCTCGTCGCTGTTCGCCCAGAGCGAGGCGTCGCCCGCCCAGAGCCGGCGGGTACCGCCCTGGGCGTCCCACTCCTTGAGCTTCGCGGCGAGGTCAGCGGCGAGGGCGGGAGGGAGGGCGTGGGCCTGGCCGTTGATCCGCGCCTTGTTGGCTTCGCGGCAGCGGCGCTCCACCGCCTTCAGGAGCTTGGCGAACGGCTCCACGAACTTCTTGACCCCATCCGCCAGCAGCTCGTCCGTGGCCTTCTCGAGGGAGATCCCCGCCTTCTCGAGGGCGTCCAGGGTGTCCATGGCCTCGGTCACCTCCTCTTCCAGGCTGGCCCGGGGCCGGCCGTGGTCGCGGAACGCGGAGAGGGTCTCCGGGGGGACGGTGTTCACGGTGTCGGGGCCGATCAGCTCCTCCACGTAGAGCACGTCGCGGTAGTGCGGGTTCTTGGTGCCGGTGCTGGCCCAGAGCACGCGCTGGGTCTGGGCCCCCTTGCCGGCGAGAGCCGTCCAGCGCGGGCCGGCGAAGATCCTCTTGCAGCTCTGGTAGGCGAGCCTGGCGTTGGCGATGGCCACCTTGCCCAGGAGTCCCTCCAGCCGCGACTTCTCCGCTCCGGTGGCGGTCTTCAGCTTCTCGGCGATCTGCGCGTCCACAAGGGTGTCGATCCGGCTCACGAAGAAGCTGGCCACGCTCGCCACGTGCCCGAGGGGCTGACCCTTGGCGGCCCGGGCCTCCAGGCCCTCGATGAAGGCCTGGGCCACCGCTTCGTAGGCCTTCCGGGCGAAGAGCAGGGTCACGTTGATGTTGATCCGGCTGGGGTGGCCGGCACCTTGATCATCACGTTCGGCCGCGCCACCGCCTTCCAGAGGTGCCGCGCCTCCTTGAGGGTGCCCTCGGTGTCGTTGGCCAGGTCGGGCGAGACCTCGAGGCTCACGTAGCCGTCGCGCGCGCTCGTCTTCTCGTAGACGGGCCGCAGGACGTCGGTCGCGTCCTGGATGTCCTTGACCGCGAGGAGCTCGTACACCTGCTTGGCGGGCAGGCCGGGCTCGTCGTGGGTGATCGCGTCGATGGCGCTCGCGTAGTCGTTGCTGCCGTCGATCGCCTTCTCGAAGATGGCGGGGTTCGAGGTCACGCCCCCCAGGGCGTCGTCCTCCACCAGGCGCTTGAGCTCGCCGCCCGCGATGAGGCTGCGGCGGATGAAGTCGAGCCACACGGACTGGCCGTACTGACGCAGGGCGGCCACGGGGTTGGCCACCGCCGCGGGACGGGAAGACGGGCTGCTCATGACACCTTCTCCTCGGAATGATGACGGGAGGGCTAGCGGTGGCGGCTCTCCAGGGCGATGACCTTGGCGAGGCGCCGCGCGTGCCGCTCCTCGCCCGAATAGCGCGCGGCCACGAAGGCGCGCACCAGCTCGTGGGCCAGGGCGGGACCCACGACGCGCCCGCCCAGGACCAGGACGTTCATGTCGTCGTGCTCGACCCCCTGGTGCGCCGAATACGTGTCGTGGCAGATGGCGGCCCGGATGCCCCGGATCTTGTTGGCCGCGACCGCCGCCCCCACCCCGCTCCCGCAGATGAGGACGCCGCGCTCGGCGCGGCCGTCGCGCACCGCCAGGCTCACCGCCTCGGCGAAGTCGGGGTAGTCCACGGGGGCGGTCGAGCCGGTCCCCACGTCGAGCACCTCGTGCCCCTCCTTGCGGAGGGCTTCCGCGACCTCCTGCTTGAGCACAAAGCCCGCGTGATCCGAGCCGACGACGATCTTCATCATCGACCCCCCACTCTATCCCTCCGCTACATCGGTATGGGTCGGAGTGGGCGCTGGCTCGACGGGCATCACTTGATTCCGAGGCGTGGCCTCACGTCGGGGGAGGGGAGCGCTGGTCTGTGCAAGGCTCCGCGCCCTCACGCCGATCACGCTTTCCGGCCGAGCTGTTCCCGCGCTGCGGCCGCCACGTTGCCGGGGTCGAACCCGAACTTCTTCTGCAGGTCCTTCAGGGGGGCGGAGGCCCCGAAGGTCCGCATGCCGATGGCGCGGCCGGTCCTCCCCACGTAGCGCTCCCAGCCCAGGGTGGAGGCCTGCTCGACCGAGACCCGTGCCTTGACCGAGGACGGCAGGACCGCCTCCCGGTACTCCGGCGGCTGGCGCTCGAAGAGCTCCCAGGAGGGCATGCTCACCACCCGGCTCCTCACCCCCTCCTTGGCGAGCTGCTCGTGAGCGGCCACGCAGAGCGCGACCTCGCTCCCCGTGGCCAGGAGCAGCACCTCGGGCGGGCCCCCAGGCGCGTCCGCCAGCACGTAGGCGCCCTTGGCGAGCCCGGTCGCCGACGCATACTTCGCCCGGTCCATGGTGGGCAGGGCCTGCCGGGTCAGGATCAGGCAGACGGGCTCGTGGCGGAACTGCAGGATCACCCGCCAGGCCTCGGCCACCTCGTTCGCGTCGGCGGGCCGGAGGGTGACGAGGCCGGGGACCGCCCGGAGGGAGACCAGCTGTTCCACCGGCTGGTGGGTGGGCCCGTCCTCGCCCACTCCGATCGAGTCGTGGGTGAAGACGTAGATGACCGGGATCTCCATGATCGCGGCCAGGCGGATGGGGGCCTTCCCGTAATCACTGAAGATGAGGAAGCCCGAGCCGAATGGCCTCACCTTGGAGAGGGAGAGGCCGTTCAGGATCGCGCCCATCGCGTGCTCGCGGATCCCGAAGTGGAAGTTCCGGCCCCCGTAGGAGCCCGCCTCGAAATCCCCCGCGCCCTCGAAGGTGAGGCGCGTCTTCGTGGAGGGCGCGAGGTCGGCGGAGCCGCCGATGATCCAGGGGATGTTCTGGGCCACCGCGTTCAGGACCTTGGCCGACGCGTCCCGTCCGGCCAGGCCCTTCGCGTCGGCGGGGAAGGCGGGCAGGCCCTTGTCCCAGCCCTCGGGGAGCTGCCGGTGCTGCATCCGGTAGAGCGCGTCCGCCTGGGCCGGGTACTTCGCCTTGTAGCCCTCGAAAAGGGCCATCCCCTCCCCGCGCCGCCGGGCCCCACGTGCGCCCATGCCGGCCGCGAAATGCTCGCGTACTCCCTCGGGCACCAGGAACTTCGCGTCCTCGGGCCAGCCGTAGAAGCGCTTGGTGGCCGTGGGCGGCGTGGCTGTCCTGCTTGGTGGGGGACCCGTAGCCGATGTGGCTGTCCACGATGATGAGGGTGGGGCGGTCGGTGGCCTTCTTGGCGGTGTCGAAGGCCCGGTCCAGCATGGCCAGGTCGTTGGCGTCCCCCACCCGGGTCACGTTCCACCCGTAGCCGATGAAGCGGGTGGCCACGTCGTCGCTGAAGGCGAGGTCGGTGTGGCCCTCGATGGTGATGCGGTTGTTGTCGTAGATCCAGCAGAGGTTGTCCAGCTTCAGGTGGCCGGCCAGGGACGCCGCCTCTTGCGAGATGCCCTCCATCAGGCACCCGTCCCCCGCCATGGCGTAGACGTCGAATGCGAACATCTCGAAGCCGGGGCGATTGAAGTGGGCGGCCATCCACTTGCCGGCGATGGCCATCCCGACGCTGGTCGCGACCCCCTGGCCCAGGGGGCCGGTGGTGGTCTCCACCCCCGAGGTCCAGCGGTATTCGGGATGGCCCGGGCATCGGCTGTCGAGCTGGCGGAAGCGCTTGATGTCGTCCAGGCTCACCGAGAGCTGGCCGAGGGTCTCGTACTTCGGGTTGACCGCCTTGACCCCCGCCAGGTGCAGAAGTGAGTAGAGGAGCATCGAGGCGTGGCCCATGGAGAGCACGAAACGGTCCCGGTCGGGCCAGATGGGATCATCGGGGTCGAAGCGCAGATGCCGCTGCCAGAGCGCGTAGGCCACCGGCGCCATGGCCATAGGGGTCCCGGGATGGCCGGAGTTCGCCTGCTGCACCGCGTCCATCGAGAGGGTCCGGATCGTGTTGACGCAGAGCACGTCAAGGTCGGGCGTCGGCATCGCGCGGTTCCCCCTGGCCGGTGGCTGCGTCAGTCGGGGAACGACACTATGTCACCGGAGGTCTTCGTTGACAAGCCCCGCCCGGCTCCCGCTAGGGTGGCGTTCCGAGCGCGCGTCGGATCTCCGCCACGAGGACGTCGATCGGGACGGGCTTGCGAAGAAGGGTGACGTCCAGACCGTGCAGCTGCTCCTGCGTCAGCAGCGCCGACCCGGTCAGGATCAGCCCCGGGGCTCGCACGCCGCTCCCGCGCAGGCTCGCGATCGCGTCGCGCCCGGAGACCCGAGGCATGTCGTGGTCGAAGAGCAGGAGATCGAAGGGTCCGGCCGTGCGGAAGAGCTCGAGGGCGTGCTGTCCGTCCTCGGCCACCACGACCTCGTACCCCTCCTCTTCCAGGGCCTCACGGATGACGCCGCGGAATTCCTCCGCGTCGTCCGCGAGCAGTATGCGAGGCATGGAAGCGAGAGCCTCCGCTTCCGTGCCCCTCCCGTCAATACGATTTCTTTAGCCACTATTCGACCTACCCGCGGCCTCACCCGACTCAGACCACCGCCACCTTGACGCAGTGGATCGGCGGGAGGGAGTCGAACAGGCAGCTCCAGTCCTCGCCTCCGTCGCGCCCCATCCAGAGCTGGCCGGTGGTGGTCCCGAAGTAGAGCGCGGGCGCCTTACAGTCGTCGATGTCCATGGCGTCGCGCTGGACGGTGAAGAAGCCCTCCTTCTTGGGCAGCCCCCGGGCGATCCGCCTCCACGAGTCGCCGCCGTCCTCGCTGCGCCAGACCGCGGGCGCCCCGCCCGGACAGGTTCGCGTCTGCGCCTCGAGGGGCAGCACGTAGACGGAGTCGGGGTTGTGCGGGTGGACGACGATGGGGAAGCCGAAGTCGGTGGGAAGCCCCTTGGCGATCGACCGCCAGGTGTGGCCGTGGTCGTCGCTGCGCAGGACGCCGATCCCCGGCCGGTCCGCCCAGCCGCCGTGGTTCTGGACGTAGAGCCGGCCCGGCGCATCGTCATGGCGCACGATCTTGTGCACGCACTGGCCGAACTCGGGGAAGGGATCGGGCACGAAGCCGGCGCCGATCCCCCGGTTAGAGGCGGTGAAGGTCGAACCCCCGTCCTCGCTCAGGTAGTGGCCGCCCGCGGAGATGCCGAGGTGGACCCGATTCCCGTCGCGCAGGATGGTGTGCAGGCAGAGGCCGCCGGCCCCGGGGCTCCACTTTCGGGCATGGGGGCGGTTGCTGATGCCGGGAACCATCTCCCAGGAGTCGCCCCCATCGCGGCTCCGGAAGAGGGACGCCGGCTCCACTCCGCACCAGAGATCATTCCGGTCGGCGCCCGCCTCGAGCGACCAGATGTTGGCGAGGGCACGCCCGTCCTCCTTCGGGAAGGCGGGCGCCGACTTCGTCTCCTGGAAGCCCTTCCCCAGGTCCGTCGAGCGCAGGACCTTCATGCCGAAGAAGGCGTTGCAGCTGGACGCATAGAGGCGCGGCCGGCCCCGGGTGTCGATGAGGGCCGCGTAGACCGCGACCCCGGAGCCGAAGGGTCCCCGCAGGGCGAAGCTGCGCCGTGCCTTCGGCGCCTCCGCGACGAAGAGGCCCTTCCGGGTCCCGATGCAGAGGATCACGCGCTCCGCCATGATCGACCTCCTGGTTTCTCGCGCAGGTCGCGCGCTTAGAGGAAATGCACTATGGCACCCGAGGTCATGCTTGACAACCTCATCGAAAGGAGACGCAGCGGCCCCGGCCCGGGTTCCGTGGTGTAAGATTTCGCGCTTGGCGCCTGCCGTCCCGACTCCCGGCTCCGCGCACCGCCTCGCCTCCGCGGTGCTCCTGACGGCCGGGGTGGTTTCCCTTCTGGCCATCTTCGCCCTTCGCGTCTACGCGGCCGCCCGCACCATCCCCATCCGGACACTCTGGGACGACAGCACGATCCGCCAGGCGGCGCGGGCGAAGACGCAGCAGGAGACCCTCGCCACCGCCCTGGCCCGGCTGACCCTCCCCAACCCCCCGCCCGTCCTGGAAGGGCGCCTCAACGGATACGAGCGCTGGCTGGTGGCGGGCCTCAAGCTCGGGAGGTGGATTCGTCCGGGCCATGGAGAGCTGGACTTCCAGGCGGTGAACGTGCTCCTCCTGGGCCTTCAGGCCCTCACCCTCGCGCTCTTCTCCTACTGGGCGACCCGGGACCTCTGCTTTGCGACCGCCTTCACCTTCCTGTGGGTCTCCGCTCCCATCGTCTTCGGGATGAACCGGTGGATCCTGGCAGAGAACCTGGTGCTGGCCGCCGGTCCCATCCTGTCCTTCCTGGCGGCCTACCTCCTGGACCGGGAGGTTCCCGCGGGTCAATGGGCCCGCTCTTGGTGGGTGGGTGTCGTCGAGGCGGGAGCGCTCGCCTACGTCATGGGGCTCTTCAGCGTGGCGAGGGAGTACGCCGCGCCGAGCTTCTTCCTCATCGTCGGCGCGACCGTCCTGGGCCTCGCGCTCCGGGGCCGCGGGCCGGAGGCTTTCGCCTTCGCCGCGGTCGTGGCCTGCTTCGTGGTGCCGCTCGCCTCTCCCCTGGCCGCCGCGCTGTCGTCGACCATGGAGAAGAGCGGGGTTCTCGTGTATTTCCATCCCCTCGGGGAATGGCTCTCGCATGTCGCGGTCTACACCGTCGGCCCCGCCCTCACCTTGGCCCTGATCGCCCTCCTCGCCGCCGTCGGGCACGCGTCGATCGGAGGCCGCTCACGCGACGGCGGGGCGACCGGGGCGGGCCGGCTGCGATTGGAGGTGGCGGGCCTGCGCGGGCTCTACTGGGTCCACCTGCTCCTCTTCGCGTTCTACCTGGGGGCGGTCTTGTGGCTGCGCAACCGCATCAGCCGGGCCGCCATCATGCCGATGATCACGGCCACCGGCCTCGTCATGATCGGCCTCCGGCTCTCTCCCCGGATCCGCGGGGCGCTCTCCACGACTCCCGCGAGGATCGCGGCCCTCGCCCTCGTGGCCGCGTCCTGGTCGGTGCTGCTCTACCAGCTGCTCGTGGCCTTCCAGGGAGGGAAGACCTACGCCCACGCCGCCTACCGCCTGGAGTACTACAACCATCCCCTGCACCTGCGACCCCTGGCCGGCCCGGAAGACACTTACGTGTGCTTCGAGGAGTGCCCCTACGACGAGCCCTAGGGATGGGGCGGGGCCGCAAGACCGGCGAGGAACTCGCGGACGCGCGCATCGCCGTTCCGGGAGAACGCCTCGAAGCGCAACCCGAGGCGCTCCTCGAGGGGTTGGCGCATGACGCGCGCGCGGCCCTCGACAGGGTCCCCTCCGCCGGGAATCTGCAGGGTCAGGTTGACGTCGTCACCGGGCTCGAAGCGGCGCCCCCGACAGTCGACCAGGATTCCGCCCGCGCTGATGTTCAGGGCGTGGCCGCGATGGACGTCGGCCTTGTCGCGGTGCCGGGTCTCCACCTGCAGGCGGACGTCGAAACGCGGCTGCAGCCGCGTGGGGACCTGGAGGACGTCGACGAGGCGAATGTCCCATTCCGGCCCCGGGGGAAGCGGGAGGATGGCGTCGACCCGGCCCGCCTCCGGCCGGCCGTCCTGAGGATCCGGGCCGCCGTGGTCCAGGGCCACGATCGTGATGGGATGGGGGAGGGAATGGCCTTCCAGGGACGAGATCAGCTCGTCGGCGCCCTCCAGGGTCCGGTCGACGACCAGGACGTGCGGCTCCGTGGAGAAGAGCAGCATGCGGGCGTCCTCGGCTCGCTCGGCGAGGTAGCGCTCAAGGTCCTCCCGCCAGAATAAGGTGGCGTGCAGGTTGGGTTCGAGGTCCGCGTTCGCGTAGATGAGTGGGATAAGGTACCACCGGAGGCGGATCGCGGGGAAGGGAGCACTCCATGTCGCCGGAGCTCGTCGTCGACTCACCCGCCGCCCTGTCCGAGGCGCTGGCCGCGCGCTTCGAGGCGGAGGCCCGCCGGGTTCTGACCGCGTGCGGCTTCTTCTCGGTGGCCCTTCCCGGGGGCTCCGTGGGCACGACCTTCTTTCCCCGTCTGGCGGGAGCGGCCATCGACTGGTCCCGGACCGAGTTCTTCTGGGGTGACGAGCGGGCAGTTCCCCCGTCCCACCCCGAGTCGAACTTCGGCCTGGCCCGGTCGCTCTGGCTGGAGCCCGCCGGAGTCCCCGCCTCGCGGATCCACCGGATGGAGGCGGAGGCCGCGGAGCCGGAGGCGGCGGCGCGCGCCTACGCGGACGCGATGGTGCGGCGGCTGGGGGCGCCGCCCCGCCCCGACCTGGTGCTCCTCGGGGTGGGGCCGGACGGCCACGTCTGCTCGCTCTTTCCCGGTCACCCCCTGCTCCGCGACGAGGGCCGTTACGTGGCGTTCGTGGCCGATTCCCCCAAGCCCCCGCCCCGCCGGCTCACCCTGACCATGCCCGTCCTCGCCGCCGCGGAGCTGGTGGTGGTGGCCGCTCTCGGCCGCGAGAAGGCGGAGGTGGTGCGGGAGGCTCTGGAGCGGCCGGAGTCGGCCCTGCCCGTGGCCCTGGTCACGCGCCGCGCCCGCCNNNCTGTCCCGCGCGACCTGAGCAAATCGGCCGGTAGGCGCGCCAGCATGCTCTTCGGTGCGACCGCGCGGTAGCTCTCTTCGATCCACTGACAGAGCATCCCCACGGGCACCTCCTCCCGGCCCGAAAACCGTGCCGTCACCCAGCCGCTCTTGCCCATCCCGTAGCCCGTGGGCTCGGTGAAGGCGAGCATGAGAGCGATGGTCTGCGATTGCGGGAGCTTGGCCGTGAAGGAGAAGACGCCGTCGTCCCAGGCCAGGAAGAGGAACACCTTGTTGCTCACCCGGAACGCGCGGTGCCCCCAGGGGAAATCCTCGCGGCTCTCCGGCATGCCGAGCGCATAGTCGCGGATGGCCATCTCGGCCGGGTAGAACCGGTCGCCCCTGGGCGCGGTGCGGATGCCCATCGGCCCGATCCGGGCCTTGGCCCTCGCGCGCTTGCCTCGACGCGCACGCCGCCCCGAGGGCGCCTGGCTGGTCCTCGGGCTGCGCCGTCGGCCGGCCGGCTTCGAAGCCATTCTCTCCTCCGCAGCGCGGGTTTGGTGCCGGTTAAGGGTACACCGCGATGCCCGGCTCGGCTCGGCCCCCGACCGGTTCCCCAGGGGTTGTTGCGCGGTAGAATCCCATCCGCGACAGGACGCCCCCCATGAAGAGCGAGGAGTACCCCCGGTTCGACCTGCGTGGCCGGCATTGGACGCGCGTGCGCCCTGGCCCTGGCCCATGCCGGCGCGGACGTGGCCCTCGGACTCCGCGATGCCCAGACCGGGGGGGACCTGGCCGAGGAGATCAAGGCGCTGGGCCGAAGAGCCCTGCGACTGCAGATGGACGTGACCCGCCTGCGCGAGATCCGACAGGCGGTGGAGGCGGCGGTCGCCCATTTCGGCCGCCTGGACATCCTGGTCAACAACGCCGGGCTGGCTCCCGGCAACCCCGCGGAGAATGTGCGCGAGGAAGACTTTGACCTGACCCTCGCCGTCAACCTGAAGGGCACCTTCTTCGCCAGCCAGGCGGCGGGCCGGGTGATGATCGAGCAGAAGCACGGACGCATCATCAACCTGGGCTCCCAGGCGGGCTTCGTCGCCCTGCCCACGGAATCGATCTACTGCATGACCAAGGCGGCGATCAGCCACCTGACCCGCTGCCTGGCCGTGGAATGGGGGCCGTACAACGTCACCGTCAATGCCGTCGCCCCCACCTTCATCCGCACGCCCGGCACGGACGAATGCCTCGCCGACGACGCTTTTCGCGCCGACGTCCTGTCGCGGATCGCGCTGGGGCGCATCGGGGAGCCCATGGAGGTCGCGGGGGCGGTCGTCTATCTCGCGTCGCCCGCCGCGTCCCTCGTGACGGGCGCCACCCTCCTCATCGACGGAGGCTGGACGGCGCGCTGATGGAGAACTGCGGCCTCGGGGAGGCGGGAGGGAGCAAATGAGAGCAAGGTCTTTCCTCTGGTCGGCGTCGGTCGCCCTCTTCGGGATCCTCGCCTCGGGGCGGGGGGGGCCGGCGGCCGCTCCCTGCGAGGGGACGAACGTCCTCACGGACGCGGAGAAGGCGGCAGGCTGGGAGCTCCTGTTCGACGGCCGGAGCCTGAAGGGCTGGCACGGGTACAACGGCCAGGGCACCCGGTTCTGGAAGGTGGAGGGCTGCGCCCTCGAGTCCGTGGGCACGGAAGGGAACTACGGCAGCGACCTCCGGGCCGACCTGGTCACGGACCGGAAGTACGAGGACTTCGAGATCAGCATCGACTGGAAAGCGTCCAAGGGAGGCAACAGCGGCCTCATGTACGGGGTGGTGGAAGCCCCCAAGTACAAGGCGGCCTGGATGACCGGTCCCGAGTACCAGTTCATCGACGACGTCGGTTTCCCGGAGAAGCTCGAGGAGTGGCAGAAGGCGGGGGCCAACTATGCCATGCATCTCCCCAACGACCAGAAGGTGCTGAAGCCCGTGGGGGAGTGGAACAACACCGGGGTCGTGGTGAAGGGCACCCACGTGGAGCACTGGCTCAATGGCCGGAAGATCCTCGAGTTCGAGCGCTGGAACGACGAGGGGAAGAAGCTGCGCGACTCGGGCAAGTGGAAGGACGCGCCGGACTACGGGCTCGCCAAGAGCGGCGCCATCGTGCTCCAGGACCACGGCAGCGCCTTCTGGTTCCGGAACGTCAAGATCCGCCCGCTCAAATAACACCCCTCGCCGCGAGCTCGTCCATCTCAGGGTCGGAGAGGCCCAGCAGGCCCCCCAGGACCTCGCGGTTGTGGGCGCCCACGGGCGGTCCCGGCCAGTCCGTTCCCCCCGGGGTGTCCGAGAGCCTGGGGGGAATGGCGGGGACCTTGAGGGGTCGCCCCCCGACCTGGACCTCCTCGAACATGCCGCGGGCCTGGTAGTGAGGGTCGGCCGCGATGTCGGCGGCGCAGTAGAGCCGCCCCACCGGAACCTCGGCCTTCTCCAGGATCGCGACCGCCTCCGCCGCCGTCTTCGTGGCCGTCCAGGCCGAGATCGCGCCATCGACGAGCGCCTCGTGCTTCACCCGGTCGGTGTTGGTCGCGAAGCGCGGGTCCTCGGCCATGTCCGGGCGGCCCGCCGCGCGCATCAGGCGCTTGTAGATGGAATCGCCGTTGCCGCCGATGATCACGTGCTGGCCGTCCCTGCACAGGTAGGTGTTGCTGGGGACGATGCCGGTGAGGCGCGTTCCCTCCCGCTCGCGGACCACTCCCAGTCGGTCGTACTCGGGCAGGAGGGACTCCATCATGTTGAAGACGCTCTCGTAGAGGGCCACGTCGATCGTCTGGCCGCGGCCGGGGGCGCCCTCCGCCCTCGAGTCGCGCGCGTAGAGGGCCATCACGATACCGAAGGCGGCGTGGAGCCCGGCCAGGCTGTCGCCCAGGCTGAGGTTCGGGCGGACCGGCGGCCGGTCGGGAAAGCCGGTCACGTAGCGGAAGCCGCCCACTCCCTCGCAGACGGAAGCGTAGCCGGGCTTCCCCGAGTAGGGGCCCGTCTGGCCGTAGCCCGAGACGCGGGCGAAGATGACGCCGGGGTTGGTCCGGCGCACGTCGTCGGGTCCCAGGCCCCACTTCTCCATGGTCCCCGGCCGGAAGTTCTCCAGCACCACGTCGCACATCTCGGCCAGGCGGCGGGCCAGGGCCCGACCCTCCTCCTTGCGCAGGTCCACCGTGATGCATTTCTTGTTGCGGCCCAGGCTCGCCCACCAGAGCGAGGTCCCGTTCTCCATCAGGCGCCAGGACCGCACCGGATCGCCGGTGCGGGGAGGCTCCACCTTGATCACCTCGGCCCCGAAGTAGCCGAGGATCGTCCCCGCGAAGGGGCCCGCCATGAGCTGGCCCACCTCGAGGACGCGGATGCCTTGCAGCGGACGCGACACGGTCCGTCCCTCCCGCCCCATTGTCTCCCGTCAGCCGCCCGCGATCTCGGCCACCACGCGCTCTCCCGACTCGAGGGCCGCTTCCAGCCCGGACTCGACGGTGCTGGTGTGCTCGCCCGCGAAGTGAAGGGGCCCAACCGGGGGCGCGACCTGGGGATGGAGGACCGCCACCTGGCCGGGGGAGAACCGGCGCCAGGCGCCCTTGGCCCAGGGGTCGAGGTTCCAGGAGTGGAAACGCACGGTCTCGGCGTTCTCCCGCGCTCCCTGCAGCACGAGCTCCAGCAGGGCCAGGACGTAGGGGAGGCGCTTCTCCTCCGCCATCCCGTCGACCTCGGTGGCCGCCTCCCCCTGCACCCGCACCTGAAGCAGCCCGCGGCCGCTTGGAGAATCGGGAGGGGTGGCCACGAGGACGCGGCCGATCGGGGTGTCGGTCCAGAGCAGGCTCTGTAGTCCTCGTCTCTCGTAGAAGCGGCTTCTCGTCTGCACGTAGACGTGCGAGACCTGCGCGTAGGGCAGGTCCTGGATCGCCTTGACCTTGCCCGCGGGCAGGGCAGGATCGAACTCCACGTCCTGAAGAGCCCCGAAGGGCGCGCTGAGCACCAGGTGCCGGGCTTCGACCGGCGTCGCCCGTTCCTTGCTCTCGACGAACGCAGTCACCCGCTCGCCGCGCACGCGCAGCGCCACGAGAGCGGTGTCGTAGAGGATCCGTCCCTTGACGCGCTCCGCGAAGGCCCGGGGAAGGCGGTCCATCCCGCCCTTCACGACCAGCGATTTCGTGACCCCCGCCAGCCGCGGACGGGCCGCGTCGCGGATGGCCCACAGGGCCGAGGTGGTGGTCAGGCTGCCGCCCTCCGCGGCCTGGGCCATGAAGGCGCGCGCGGCGAAGGGCGCCCCCGCCTCGCGCAGGAGGGTGGCCAGCGATTTGCCGTCGTAAGGGGCCCACTCGGGTCGCGTCCAGGCCGCGCGGTCGGGCAGCTTCGCGGCCAGGGGAGCGAGGTAGCGGGCCAGGAGGGCGTCCGGGGGTATCTTGGCCAGTTCGAGGGGGAGGCCGTAGGGGTTGCGCAGGATCAGCTCGCGGGCGGGGAATGTCTCCCCTTTGAGGTGCAGCAGCAGCTCGGGCGGAGGGCTCGGGCGCGGGGGCGCCACCACCTCCAGGTCAAAGGCCTGGCACCACTTCAGAAAGCGTTTGCTGCCGTCGTCGCTCGAGGGCGCGCCCGCCTCGAGCCACTGGCCGTCCTTGAAGGGCTCGCGCCAGGTCCAGATGCGGCCGCCCGGTCGATCGCGCGCCTCGACGAGGGTCACCTCGTACCCGCGCTCGCCGAGGATGTAGGCCGCGGAGAGCCCGGCCAGCCCCGCCCCCACCACGACCACGCGCCGGTCCGGGGCCGTCACGGCCCGGAGGGCGCGCGGCACGAGGAGCGGCGCGGCGGCGGACTCGAGGAAGCGCCGGCGCGAGACGCGTGGTCCCGGGGAGCCGGCGCTGCTCAGCTCAGCCAGGCCAGCCCCAC
>WNFJ01297768.1_pt1 | contig 13728 bp, 15 predicted proteins | sample 5400461 | NCBI WGS metagenome assembly WNFJ01 (sample SAMN13153349, study PRJNA577476) | soil metagenome | isolation source: 115 cm saprolite on Douglas fir-dominated hillslope | place: USA:California | collected 2013-09-17 | reverse complement strand
GAAGAGACGCTGGCCGAGCTGTACCCGTCGCAGGAGATGCGGACTCCGACCCACTTCTCCATCGGGCAGGAGGCGGTGGCGGTCGGCGTGTGCTCGGCGCTCCGGCGGAGCGACGTCGTCTACAGCGGTCACCGCTGCCACGCGCACTACCTCGCCAAGGGCGGCGACCTCCGCGGAATGGTGGCCGAGCTCTACGGTCGCGAGACCGGCTGCGCGCGTGGTCGCGGTGGGTCCGTCCACCTCAACGATCCCGACGCGGGTGTGATCGCCTCGTCGGCCATTCTCGGCCAGACCATGGCGGTGGCGGTGGGAACCGGGCTCGCCTTCAGAATGGACGGGCGAGACGATGTCGCGGTGACCTTCTTCGGCGACGGCACCGTGGAGGAGGGCATCTTCCACGAGACGCTGAACTTCGCGGTGATGCGGCGGGCCCCGGTGCTGTTCGTCTGCGAGAACAACGGGTTCTCGACGCACACGCGTCTCGAGGTGCGCCAGCCGGCGGCGGTCCCGATCCATGTGCGCGGCGGCTCGTACGGCATGCCGTCGCGGCTGGTCGACGGCAACGACGTGTTCGCGGTCCGCGACGCGGCCCGCGAGGCGGTGGCGCACTGCCGCAGCGGCGCGGGGCCGTTCTTCCTCGAGTGCACGACGTACCGGTGGCGGGAGCACGTGGGACCGCTCTGGGATTACGACAAGGGCTACCGGTCCAAGGCGGAGGTCGACTCCTGGGTCGCGCGCTGCCCCATCCGACGGGCGGCCGAGCGGCTCGCGACCGCCCCCGACCGGATCGCCGCCCTCGAGCGCGAGTGCCAGAGCGAAGTAGACGCGGCGATCGCGGCGGCGAGGATCGCACCCTTCCCGGCGGTGGAAGACCTCACGCTGGGTACGTACTGAGGACGACGATGAGGCGACTCACCTACGGGCAGGCGATCAGCGAGGCCACCGTGCAGTGCATGGAGGCGGATCCCAACATTTTCGTCACCGGGATCGGGGTCGACGACTTTAAGGGGATCTTCGGCACGACCTCGGAGGCCTTCCGTCGCTTCGGCCCCGGGCGGGTCTTCGACATCCCGAACGGTGAGAACGCGATGACCGGGATCGCGATCGGGGCGGCCGCGGTCGGGAAGCGGCCGCTCGTGGTGCACCCCCGGAACGATTTCATGTTCCTGTGCATGGACCAGCTCTTCAATCTCGCCGCCAAGTGGCGCTACATGTTCGGCAACCGCGGGGGGGTGCCGATAGTCTTCCGCGGCATCGTGGGCCGGGGCTGGGGCCAGAGAGCCTGCAAGCCCTCTTCGCCCACTTCCCCGGGCTCTACGTGGGCTTGCCCGCCTCGCCCGCCGACGCCAAGGGCCTGCTCGTGAGCGCGCTCCAGGGCACCGGCCCGGTGGTCCTCCTGGAGAACCGAGCGCTCTACGAGCTCGAGGGGGACGTGCCGGAGGCGCTCGAACCGATCCCCTTCGGGAAGGGGCGTGTGGTCCGGCCCGGGACCGACGTCACCATCGTAGGGATCTCCCTGATGGCGTACGAGGCGGCTCGCGCGGCCGAGATCCTGATGGAGCGCAACGTCAGCGCCGAGGTCATCGACCTTCGCAGCGTTCGGCCGCTCGACGACGAGATCATCCTTCGATCCCTCCGGAAGACCGGCCGCCTCGTGGTGGCCGACACCAGCTGGGCGCTGTGCGGAGTCTCCGCCGAGGTCGCGGCGATCGCGGCCGAGAAGGGCTGGCAGTATCTCAAGGCTCCGGTGCGCCGGGTCACCCCGCCCGATTGCCCGGCCCCGGTCTCGAAGCCGCTCGAGGACGCCTTCCATCCCAATCCGATGACGATCGCACAGGCCTGTCTCGACGTGCTCAAGGCGGGCGCGCCGCTTGGCGTCGGGGTCGCGGACGTGCAGGCCTCCTTCGCGGGACCGTACTGAGATGGAGACCCGGGGCCGCGTCAGCGTGTTCCTGCCCGCCTACAACGAGGTGGACAACCTCGAACGGTCGGTGGCCGACATCGTGTGGGCGGCCGACCAGGTACTGACCGAGTACGAGGTGCTGATCATCGACGACGGCAGCATCGACGGGACCGCCGCGCTGGCCGACCGGCTCGCGGGGGAGAACCCGCGGATCCGGGCCATCCACCAGCCGAGGAACTTGGGTATCGCGGCCGCCTACGAGCGGGCGCTCGGAGAGGCTCGCCTCGACTACTTCAGCTTCCTGCCCGCCGACGGCGAGATCGCACGCGAGTCGGTTCGAGACATCCTCGGCTCGGTCGGTCAAGCCGACATCGTCGCACCCTATCACCAGAACCCCAGTGCCCGCCAGCCGCATCGCCGCTTCCTGACCTGGGCATCGACGGCCCTGGTGAACGTGCTGTTCGGCCAGCGCATGCATTACTACCAGGGGCCTTGCATCTATCCGGTGGCCCTGGCGCGGGCACTGCCAAAGAGCGCGGGCGGCTTCTACTTCGTTACTCAGATGCTCATCCACGCGCTCCACGCCGGGTACACCTACGTCGAGGTCGGGCTGACCCACGTGGACCGCACCCACGGCCGCTCCAAGGCCGTGTCGGCCGGGAACATCCTGAAGGCGCTGCGAACGATCGCCCAGGCGTGGTGGGCCATACACCTGGGTGGGGCGTCCGTGGCGCGGAGGGCCTGAGATGGCGACGAAGCGACCGACGGTACTCGTGACCGGAGGCGGCGGATACGTCGGGGCGGTGCTGGTCCCGAAGCTCCTGGCCCGGGGCTACCGGGTCCGGATCATCGATCTGTTCCTCTTCGGTACCGACGTGCTGCCCAAGCATGCGGCCCTCGAGCTGGTGAAGGCGGACATCCGGGACGAGCGGGCGCTCGCGAAGGCCACCGCCGGGGCGGAGTCGGTCATCCATCTCGCCTGCATCTCGAACGACCCGAGCTTCGAGCTCAACCCGGGGCTGAGCCGCTCGATCAACTACGACTGTTTCGAGCCCATGGTCAGCGTCGCGCGCCGGGCGGGAGTCCGGCGATTCGTCTACGCGTCGACCTCGAGCGTGTACGGGGTCAGCGACGCGCCCGACGTGACCGAGGACCACCCGCTGGTTCCGCTCACCGACTACAACAAGTACAAGGGCATGTGCGAGCCCATCCTGCTCCGCTACCAGGCCCCCGACTTCACCACCGTGATCATCCGACCCGCCACCGTGTGCGGCTACTCGCCCCGCCAGCGGCTGGACCTCACCGTGAACATCCTCACCAGCCTTGCGATCAACCAGCGGCGCATCACCGTCTTCGGCGGCGCCCAGAAGCGCCCCAACATCCACATCGAGGACATCAGCGACCTCTACGTGGAGCTGCTGGACACGCCGGCGGACATGATCGCGGGGAAGACCTTCAACGCCGCGTACCAGAACCACACCGTCGCCCAGCTCGGCGAGATGGTGCGGTCGATCGTCAGCCGGCAGATGCCCGAGCTCGGTCCGATCGCTCTCGAGACGGTGCCGAGCAACGACACGCGCTCATACCACGTCTCCTCGGAGAAGATCAAGCGGGAGCTCGGCTGGTCGCCGCAGCGGACCATCGAGGACGCGGTGATCGATCTCTGCGCGGCCTTCCGAGCCGGTCGGATCCCGGACCCCCTCAACGATATTCGCTACTACAACGTGAAGACGGTCCAGGCTTCGGGGCTGGCCTGACCGATGCCTCGCGCCGTCGTCACCGGAGGGGCCGGCTTCATCGGGAGCCACATGGTCGATCTGCTGGTCGATCGTGGCTACTCGGTGGTGGTGATCGACAATCTCGCCACCGGCCGGGCCGAGAACCTGGCCCAGCATCGGCGTGAGCCGCGGGTGGACTTCCAGCAGGTGGACATGTGCACCCTGGCGGCGGACTCCCGGCTCTTCCGCGACGTCGACCATGTCTTCCACTTCGGCGGCATCGGCGACATCGTCCCGTCGATCGAGCGGCCTCTCGAGTACATGCGAGCCAACGTGAACGGGACGCTCGCGGTCCTCGAGGCCTCCCGTCACGCGGGGGTGCGCAAGTTCGTGTACGCGGCCTCCTCCTCCTGTTACGGACTCGCCACCGAGCTGCCGACCACCGAGCAGGCCGCGATCCGCCCGGAGTACCCGTACGCATTGAGCAAGTACCTGGGCGAGAGCGCCGCCCTCCACTGGGGCCAGGTCTACCGGCTGCCGGTGATCTCGGTTCGCATGTTCAACGTGTACGGGCCGCGCGTGCGCACCACCGGGGCCTACGGCGCGGTCTTCGGCGTGTTCCTGGCCCAGAAGCTCCACCGCAAGCCGTTCACGGTGGTCGGCGACGGCAGCCAGCGGAGGGACTTCGTCTACGTGACCGACGTGGCGCGAGCCTACCTGATGGCCGCCGAGTCGAAGCACGCGGGTGAGGTCTTCAACCTCGGATCCGGGAGTCCCCAGACCGTCAACCGTCTCGTGGACCTGATGGGCGGCGAGGTCGTCTACGTGCCCAAGCGTCCCGGAGAGCCGGACTGCACGTGGGCCGACATCGGGAAGATCCAGCGTCTGCTCGGCTGGAAGCCGGAGATCTCGTTTCCCCAGGGGGTCGACGCGATGCTCGGGCACATCGAGGAGTGGCGAGCCGCGCCGCTGTGGACGCCCGAGAAGATCGAGGTGGCCACCCGCACGTGGTTCGAGCATCTGGCGCGATGAAAGCCGACTACCGGCACAAGGTGAAGACCCTGGAGGAGCTGGCCGCCGCCATCGGCCCGCGACCCCGCGCCAAGACCGTCATTATGTGTCACGGGATGTTCGACATCGTCCATCCCGGCCACCTCCGGCACCTGATGTACGCGAAGGAGAAGGCGGACCTCCTGATCGCGAGCCTCACCGCTGACGTCCACGCGACCAAGGCCGCCTTCCGCCCCTACGTGCCCCAGGAGCTGCGAGCATCCAATCTGGCGGCCCTCGAGGCGGTCGACTACGTGATCGTCGATCCCCACCCCACGCCGATCGAGCACATCAAGTACCTGCAGCCGGACTACTTCGCCAAGGGCTACGAGTATTTCTCGGAAGGAGTCCCGCCGCGCACCCAGGAGGAGATCGACACGCTCGAGAGCTATGGCGGGGAGATCGTGTTTGCCCCGGGGGACGTCGTCTACTCTTCGTCCCGCTTGATCGAGGCAAGCCCCCCCAACCTCGGGGTGGAGAAGCTGCTCGCTCTGATGGAGTCGGAGGGTTTCGGATTCGATCAGCTTCGCGATGCCCTGCGCCGGATGCGCGGTCTGCGGGTGCACGTGGTTGGCGACACGATCGTGGATAGCTACAGCACCTGCTCGCTCCTCGGCGCCACCGCGAAGTCGCCGACCTTCAGCGTAAAGCACGAGCGGACGGAGATCTTCGCGGGGGGCGCGGCGGTGGTGGCCAAGCACGTGAAGGCGGCCGGAGCGGAGGTGACCTTCTCGACCGTGCTCGGAAACGACGCGGCCAAGGACTTCGTCCTCAAGGATCTCGACGAGGCGGGCATCGTCGTTCACGGCTTCGTCGATCGCACGCGCCCGACGACTCAGAAGGAGCGCTTCATCGCGGACGGATACAAGATGCTCCAGGTTGACCGGGTAGACAACCGCGCGGTCTCGGACAAGGCCCTGCGCTTCCTGAGCGACTCGATGGCCGACGGCCGGCCTGACGTGGTCATCTTCAGCGACTTCCGGCACGGCATCTTCCGCACCAAGAGCATCCGGATGCTGCGGGAGCGGATTCCCGAGGGCGCGATCAAGGTGGCGGACAGCCAGGTGTCGAACCGCTGGGGCAACATCCTCGAGTTCACCGACTTCGATCTGCTGACGCCCAACGAGCGGGAGGCGCGCTTCGCGCTGGGCGATCAAGACTCGGTAGTGCGGCCCCTCGCCCTTCAGCTCTTCCGTCTCGCTCGCTGCAAGCATCTGATCCTGAAGCTTGGCGAGCGGGGCATCCTGGGCTACCGCACCCCCGGGCACATGCCGCGGGAGTTCTTCATGGTGGACAGTCTGGTTGATTCCCTGAGGGACCCGGTAGGCGCGGGCGATGCCCTCCTGAGCTACGCCGCGCTCGCCCTCGCCGCGACCGGCGACATCGTGATCGCGTCCGTGCTGGGCTCGGTGTCGGCGGCCCTCGCCTGCGAGCATCAAGGGAATCGGCAGATCACCCCGGAAGAAGTAGAGGAGAAGCTGTACCGCCTGGAGAAGCGAGCCCACTTCGAATGAGGTACCTCCTGGTGGGTCTTGGCAACATCGGCACCAAGCGTCGAGCCGTCCTCGGCGAACGCTGTGTCGCCACCGTCGATCCCTTCAATGCGGCCGCGGACTTCCGGCAGCCGGAAGAGTGCCCCGCCGATCGGTACGATGCCGTGATCCTGGCGGTGCCGAACGACGTGAAGGTCCGGTTGATGGAGTTCTTCCTCACCCGGGGCAAGCACGTGCTGGTGGAGAAACCGTTGATTCTCGATCCGGAGACCGCCGGGCAGCTGAGCCGCGCCGGCCGCGCCGCCGGGGCGATCTGGTACACGTCCTACAACTTCCGCTTCGAGCCCAACGTGCTGGCCCTCAAGCGCCACCTGGAGGGCGGGACGATTGGCCGACTGTACCGGGCGCGGATGTTCTACGGGAACGGGACCGCCGGGAACATCGCCGGAACCTGGCGGGACAGCCCGCTCGGGATCCTCGAGGACATGGCCTCGCACCTCATCGACCTGAGCGGCTTCGTCTTCGGGCGCTTCGGCTCCGAGTTCCGGGTGTGGGAGCGCCGGGGCTACGAGCTCAAGGGCTTCGATCACTGTCTGCTGGCCACCACGGACCGCGCGGTCACCATCGAGTGCAGCTTCCTGTCCTGGAAAAACCGCTGGCGGATCGAGGCGCTGGGAGAAGAGGGCGCGCTCGAGATGAACGGGCTCACCAAGTGGGGGAAGAGCGAGCTGCTGATCCTGCGAAGGCGCCGGCCGAGCGGCGTACCGGACGAGAGGCGGGAGGTCGCGCACGGGCCCGATCCCACGTGGGCCGCGGACATCCGGCACTTCGAGGAGATGGCCGCGACGGGGGCCACCTCGTGCGAGAACGATCTGTGGCTGTCGCGCACGGTGCAGACGGCGGCCACCGCCCGTTTTGAGGGCGGTCCATGAGCGACGGGCCCACCGGGTTCCTGGGGCTGTCCCACCTCGGGATCATCTCCAGTATTGGCTGGGCGTCCCTCGGATCCGGGGTGGTCGCGGTGGATCTCGAGGCCGAGCCGGTCGACCGCCTCCGCAAGGGTGAGCTGCCCGTCCACGAGCCCTCGCTCCCCGAGCTGTTCGCGTCGACGCGCGAGCGGATGACCTTCTCGACCGAGCCGTCCGCGCTCGCGGCGTGCGACCTGGTCGTCGTCTCCCGGGACATCCCGACCGATACGGACAACGGCAGCGATCCATCGGTCGTGAACCGTCTGCTCGAGGCGGCGATCCCGCATCTCCGACCGGGGTCCACTCTCGTCCTCATGAGCCAAGTGTCCCCCGGGTCGACCCGGGCCCTGGCCGCCCGCGTCCAGGCCCTCCGGCCGGAGGCGGGGATCAGTGTCTACTACTGGGTCGAGACCCTCATCTTCGGCAACGCGGTGGAGCGATTCCTCAAGCCGGAGCGGATCATGGTGGGTGCACCCGACCCGGCCCGGCCGCTTCCCGCTTCGTTCGAAGCGGGCCTACGGCGATTCGGCTGCCCGATCCTTCCGATGGGCTACGAGAGTGCCGAGCTCACCAAGACCGCGATCAACCTCTACCTCTTCGGGGCAGTGACCTACGCGAACACCCTCGCGGACCTCTGCGAGGCGGTGGGGGCGAACTGGTCGGAGATGGTGCCCGCCCTGCGGCTCGATCGGCGTATCGGCCCGGCCGCCTACATCCGCCCGAGCCTGGGGGTGGCGGGAGGCAATCTCGAGCGGGACCTCGTGACCCTGCGGGGCCTCGGGCACCGGCACGGCGTCGACGTCGCCTACGTGGATACGTTGCTCGCGCACAACGCCCGGCGCTATCGCTGGGTCCAGCGGCAGCTGGAAGGCCGGCTCCTCGATCGCGACGGGCGGGCGGTAGTCGCGGTGTGGGGCCTCGCCTACAAGAAGAACACCCACTCGACCAAGAACTCCATGGCGCTCCGGGTCATCGAGGACCTGCGGGGACGGGCCGACGTACGTGCCTACGACCCGCTGGTGAAGGCCCCGGGCGCGGACGTGCCCGCCACCCTCGTCGAGAGCCGTGACGCGGCCCTGGTCGGCGCCGACTGCCTGCTGATCCTCACCGACTGGGACGAGTTCGCCACGCCGCCGCGCGCCGGCTTCCGGTCGATGCGCCGGCCGGTGGTGATCGACTGCGTGGGGGTGATGGACCCGAGCCGCCACGAGCTGCCGGGGGTGGAATACATCTCGATGGGCCGGGCGGGGCGCTCATGAGCGGGCGGGCCGCCTTTCTCGATCGCGATGGGGTGCTGGTGGAGACCCTGGTGCGCGACGGTCGGGCGCACGCGGCGGTGACCCTCGCCGAGTTTCGTATCTGCCCCGAGGCGCCCGCGCAGGTCGCACGGCTGAAGGCGGCCGGCTTGCGGCCGATCGTCTTCACGAACCAGCCCGAGCTGGCCCGCGGCACGCTGAGCCCGGGCGTGCTCGACCGCATGCACGCTCGGCTGCGAGCCGCGGTGGGCATCGACGACATCCTGGTGTGCGGCCACGCCGAGCGCGACGGGTGTGCCTGCCGGAAGCCGCGGCCCGGCATGCTCGAGGCGGCGGCCCGAAAGTGGGAGCTCGACCTGGCGGACTCGTTCGTGGTGGGCGACCGCTGGCGCGACATCGACGCGGGACGCGCAGTCGGCTGCTACACGGTGCTCATCGAGCGCCCGTACAGCGAGTGTCGCGAGGTGGACGTGCGGGTGGCCGACCTGGCCGCCGCCGTCGACGCGATCCTCGCCCGGGCAAAGGAATCCCAATGAACTTCGTCGCCCAGTACCTCGCGGAAGCCGCGCAGGTGGCCGCCCGCATCGATCACGACGCGGTCACGAAGCTGGTGGAGCTGCTCGTCGACGCCCGGGACGGCGGCGGTCGGCTCTTCGTGCTCGGAGTCGGGGGCAGCGCGGGCAACGCGTCGCACGCGGTGAACGACTTCCGCAAGATCGCCGGCTTCGAGGCCTACGCCCCCACCGACAACGTCTCGGAGCTCACCGCGCGGATCAACGACGACGGATGGGACACCTCCTTCGCCAACTGGCTCAAGGCGAGCCGCCTCGGCGCGCGCGACTGCATCCTCGTCTTCTCGGTGGGCGGCGGCGACCTGGTGCGGAAGGTGAGCATCAACCTGGTGCGGGCACTGGAGCACGCCAAGACGGTGGGAGCGCGCATCGGGGCCATCGTGGGCCGCGACGGGGGATTCGCCGCCACGGTCGCGGACGCGTGCGTGATCATCCCCACCGTGAGCCCGGAGCGGCTCACCGCCCACGTGGAGGCGTTCCAGGCGGTGGTCTGGCACATGCTCGTTGCCCACCCGCGGCTCCAGGCGGCCCCGATGCGCTGGGAGAGTCTCGCGCGATGAGCGAGATGCCGGATCGGGTCGTCGTCCTGGGCGCGAGCGGCTTTCTCGGCCGCGCGGTCCACGCCGCCCTGACCCAGGCCGGCGTCGACGTGATCGGCCACTCCTCCCGGACCCTCGACCTGACCCGCCCGGAAGCGCTGGCGGAGCTCGATTCGGTCCTGACGCCCGGCACCGCCGTCGTGCTCGCCTCCGCGCTCACCCCGGATCGCGGTCAGACTCCGGCCACCTTCCTGGCCAACACCACGATGGCCACGAATCTGGCCGCCTACCTCGAGGGCCGTCGTGTCGGCTCGCTCGTCTACCTGGGCTCCGACGCGGTCTACGGTTTCGGCGACGAACCGGTGACCGAGGACACCCCGGTGGCACCGACCGGGTACTACGCCCTCGGCAAGTACGCGGCGGAGCGCGTGATGGACTGCGCGGCCCGGGCGTCGTCGGTGCCCCTGCTCGTGCTGCGCGTGACCGGGGTATACGGGCCGGGTGATCCCCACGCCTCCTACGGGCCCAATGCGTTCGCCCGCTCGGTGGCCCGCGACCGCTCGGTCCGCATCTTCGGAGCGGGCGAGGAGGAGCGCGATCACATCTTCGTCGCCGACGTGGCGGCGGTGACGGTCGGCCTCCTGCGGACCGGCGCGGAGGGCGTCTACAACGTGGCCACCGGGCAGAGCCGCTCCTTCGCGGACGTGGTGAAGGCGATCCGCGACCTCGTGCCGTACGACGTCGAGATGGCCAGCGTCGCGCGGAAGAGCCCGATCACCCACCGCCGGTTCGACGTCACGCGTCTCGAAGGGACGCTGCCCGACCTGCGGTTCACCCCGCTGCGCGACGGTCTGGCCGCGACCCTCGCCTCCTTCGGGGCCATCCGCAATGGGTGAGGTCGACCTCCTCGACCGGTATCCGCGCACGACCCGCGACATCGCGGCGCGGGCCGCCGCGGTGCCGGCCCAGCGCGAGATCGCGAGCCGGTTCGCCCGCGAGTACTTCGACGGCGACCGCGGCCAGGGCTACGGCGGCTACCGCTACGACGGGCGATGGGTGCCGGTGGCGGAGCGGTTCCGCGATCACTACCGGCTCACCGCGGGACAGCGGGTGCTCGACGTCGGGTGCGCCAAGGGATTCCTGCTCCACGACCTCCGGCAGGTCGTCCCCGGGCTCTGCGTGACGGGGATCGACGTCTCGAGCTACGCGATCGCCCACGCGATGGATGACGTGCGCCCGCGGCTGCTGGTGGGCTCCGCGGATCGGCTGCCGTTCGCGGACGGCAGCTTCGATCTGGTCGTGTCGATCAACACCATTCACAATCTCGAGCGGGCCGATTGCGTGCGGGCCCTTGCCGAGATCGAGCGGGTCGGACGTCGGCACCGCTACGTCCAGGTGGATTCCTGGCTGAACGAATCGCAGCGGGAGAAGTTCGAGCGCTGGCAGCTCACCGCGCGGACCTACTCCGATCCGGCGGGCTGGCGCCGGCTCTTCGCGGAGGCGGCCTACCGCGGCGACTACTACTGGACCGTGACCGAGTGACGGCGCGGGACCGGAGAGGGAGACCATGAAGATCTTCGTCGACTCGGCGAACCTGCTGGAGATCGAGGAGGCGCTCGAGCGCGGCTTCCCGTCGGGCATCACCACGAATCCATCGATCCTGGCCAAGGAAGAGAAGGCGGACTTCCGCGAGCACATCAACAAGATCATCGAGCTGGTGCAGCGGTACGGCTACGACATTCCGCTGAGCGTCGAGGTCTTCTCGACCCGTCCGGAGGAGATGATCACCCAGGCCGAGGACTTCGTCCGCTACTTCGGGCACTACCCGAAGCTGAACGTGAAGATCCCGATCGGATGGGACGAGCTGGCCGTCATCCGGGAGCTGCGGCTGCGGGGCATCCCGGTGAACTGCACCTGCTGCATGTCGTATGGCCAGGCCACCATGGCGGCGGCGGCGGGGGCCAACTTCGTGAGCCTGTTCTACGGTCGAATCCGGGACATCGGGTACGACGCGGCGGCGGTGGTGCGCGACGTCCGGGCGACCTTCCGGGAGCGGGCGGTTCCGTGCGAGATCATCGTGGGGAGCATCCGCCACATCGCGGACATCAGCGAGTCCTTCCAGGCGGGGGAAGTTCTTCCGCGCGATGGTGAGCCACCCGAAGACCGACGAAGCGGTGCGCCAGTTCGTCACCGACTTCCAGAAGTGGATGCAGTAGATGCGGGGCCTGATCCTGGCCGGAGTCGCGCTCGCGCTGCTGGTGGTCGGCAGCACCGTCGCGCTCCGCTTCTATCGCGGCAACAAGGAGTTCAAGGTGTTCCTCGGGGCTTTCGCGGGGGCGGTGGGCCTCTACGCGGCGGCCTTCTGGCTCCTGCCCGCGGATCTTGGAATCCTGCCGCCGACCTCGCGTGAGGGGGTGCCCGCGGTCGACTTTGGCAACGGGCTGCTCGTGCTCACGCTCATATTCCACGGCTACTGGTGTTTCTGCTACTTCTCGTGCCTGAGCCCGTCGATGAGCGTCATGGTGGCGTTGCGGGCGCGCGGGCGAGAAGGCATGAGCCGGGCCGAGGCCCTCGCGATCCACGGCGGTGGTCAGCCGGTGGACCTGATCTTCCAGCGCCGGCTTCCCAAGCTGATCCAGGGCGGCTACGTGGGGGAAGACGGCGGAGCCTACCGGCTCCTGGCCCGGGGCGGCCGGGTGGCCTCCTTCGGCTCCTTGCTCAAGCGGCTGATCAATACGCCGGTCGCCGGGTGACGGGTTCGCCATGCTGAAAGGGCTGGTCCTGAGCGGGATGCTGATCACGGCGTGGCTGGTCGTGCAGGGAGTCGTGTTCCAGGTGGCGGCGCCCCGGAAGGCGTTCGCGTCGATGCTGGCGTGCTTCTCGCCCACGGTTCCCCTCTACCTGCTCCTGTACTGGCTCTCCCCGGCCGACCTGGGGTTTCTCTCTCCGCCACTCACGGGGACGGACTGGCGGCTGGGCCTCGCCAACGGCTTGATGGTGCACGTGCTGGTCTTCCTGACCGCGGGCCTCTTCTACTCGCACGCCGACCGCTCGATCACGGTCCGGCTGCTGATCGTGCTGGCCCAGGCACCCCGCCAGCGCCTCACCCTGGCCGAGCTGCAGCGCCGGTGCGGCGTCGAGGTCCTGATGCAGGATCGCCTCGACATCATGGTGCAGAACGGCTTCCTGGTGGCGCGGGGCGACCGCTTCTGGCTGACCGCCAAGGGATGGATCGGCGGCAGTATCGGATGGGCGGCCCGGAAGATGCTCCGCATGAAGGCAGTCTAGAAAGGACGACGAGAGCCTCGACATGGACACGACTGGATCCATCCCCAAGGTGAACGGCCTGGAGGAGATGACGACGGGAGCGCCCCGGTCGGCCCGGGAGGCCCTCCAGTCGGGAGCGATCAGTCTCGAGGCCCTTCGGGCCGCCCCGCAGATGCGGGACGGCCGCAGCGCTCTGGACATCGTCGCCACGCTGGTGTCGTTCGTCGCGGTGCCCACATTGTTCGGACTGTACCCGCGCTGGTGGACGGCCGCGCTCCTGTCCCTCTGGTCGATCCGGAACTTCAACTGCGCCGCGCAGCTGGTGCACGAGAGCGACCACGGTACCCTGCTCCGCGATCCGCGCGTGAATCAGGGGATGGGCAACCTCTTCGCCTATCTGCTCGGGTACACGCGGAGCGGGCACCGTACCGCCCACATGGACCATCACCTCTACCTCAACACCGAGCGTGATCCGGACATCATCTTCAGCCAGCCGAGCGCGTCGGCGGCGGCCGTCCTGCGGGGACTGCTCGGCGACCTCCTCTTCGTCTCCGCGCTCAAGCGCCTGCTGCAATACTCCCAGTCCTCGGACCGGGCCACCTATTCCGTCTCGCCGTGGCGACGCCTCACGCCGCGAGGTCTGATTGCGATGGTTCGCTCGATGATGCCGGTCGCCCTCGCTCAGCTCGCGCTGCTGGCCGTGTTCACGCTGGCCGGCGGGCCCTGGGCGTACCTGCTCCTGCACGTCCTGCCGATCATGACGCTCTATCCGCTGCAGATCCGGGTCAGGTCCATCGCCGAACACGGCTTCGAGGCCGGATATCGCCCGGACACCCCACAGGAAGCGTGGTTGACCCGGACGAGCCGGCTCAACGTGCTCGAGCGGTGGATCATCGCCCCGTTCGGCCAGTACCTGCACTACGAGCACCACGTCTTTCCCAGCATCCCGAACTACAACCTGC
>WNFJ01507357.1_pt2 | contig 13729 bp, 10 predicted proteins | sample 5400461 | NCBI WGS metagenome assembly WNFJ01 (sample SAMN13153349, study PRJNA577476) | soil metagenome | isolation source: 115 cm saprolite on Douglas fir-dominated hillslope | place: USA:California | collected 2013-09-17 | reverse complement strand
TCACTTGTGCGCTGGTTGACAGTGCCGAAACACCAGCAGAGGCTAACAGCCACAAGATCACTGCAAGCACCTTTTTCACGTCCTCTCCTCCTGAAGATGAAACGCTCACTTCGTTCGCTGGCAGCCTGAACTTTCTCTTGGTCAACACTTCAGAAGCGCTCTTCAATCCTCGTGAGCCGCGTCTCGCGTGGGCGCATTTCAAGTGTTACAGATACATGTACTGATGACAGGTTGTTACTGGCAGTCAGCTGGGCGCGTTCACAGCCAAACTGCTCAGGAACGCGCCCCATCGCTGCCTCCTTGACGATCAGAAAATGAACTTGATAGCGAATTGGATCTGCCGCTCCGGAATAGTTGTTCTAACCAAGAGACCCGCGTTCCCGCCATTGCCGAGGAGCGGAGACAGTGACGCCCCTGTCGCATCGAAGATGTCGGTATTACCGTCAGTGGCCGTCTGCGGCGGCGCAAAATTAGCGTGATTGAGAATATTAAACATCTCCACGCGGAACTGTACGTTGAAGTTCTCGGAGATTCTCTTGATGTGGTTGTTCTTGAAGACAGAGAAGTCCAGATTGGTGATACCTGGACCAATCAGGATATTGCGACCGGCATTGCCCCGGAGGTTGAAACATTGCGGTAGAGGGCTTAGGCAATTTGTCTGCCAGAAGGTCGACGAGTCGGGCGCGGTGGGAATGGCGAAGCACTGCGTCTTGATGTAATTGTCAGGGTTGCCGGGGTTTATAAGAGAACGGCATCCCGGTCCGCCAAGACGGTTCGGAAAGGCAAAATCATCGCCGCTCAGCGTATTCGCTGGGTCTCCTCCGGTGCCCCATGTTGCCGTGAAGGGAATGCCGTCACTTACCGTAAGAATGAGGCCAAGTTCCCAGCCGTCGGAGATCCATCGGGCCGGCCCCGAGAATGACTTAGCCGTAGGAATGTCCCAGGTCCCATTCACAACCAGTGTGCGCCCCACGTTGAAATCGGAGAGTCCACGGGTCAGTCTCATGTCGAACCAATCCAAACTGGAGATCGAGTTGCCGAAGGCGTCGCCCGCAACCGTTGCCGAGCTGGTGTCAATGCTCTTTCCCCAGGTATAAGTGCCCTGGACCTGGAAGCCATGGCTCATGCGCTTGGCTAGCTGCAATTCAAGAGCATTGAAATAGGACCGTCCCTGGTAAAACATTCCGCGAATGGAGCCGAAGGCCGGGTTGATGGGGGAGTCATTAGGCGGCCATAAGTATCCGGCGGGAGTCTTCATTGGAATGGCTAGATTGGCTTCATCCACCCGGAAGGGCTGATGCAGACCGCGCGAGCCCACATAAGCAACCATAGCTGCGAGGTTGGGGGCAAGTTGGTACTGCACATTGAGGTTCCACTGCGTGACGTAATTACGCTTCTGATGCGAATCAATAAAAGTGGTACGCGACTTGTTCCCAGTGATGTCCCTGGGGTCCACAAGCGGGAACGTAAGTGGCACCGCACCGGGGGGAGTATTTGGGGGAGCGAAGTCCGCGACCTTGAGCGTTGTATAATTGAAAAACGGAATGGCTTGGGTCTCCAGAAGGATGAACTGGTAGGGAAGCGGAAGAACATCGAACAGGCCTGCACCGCCGCGCACGGCCATTTTCCCGTTGCGGAATGGATCCCAGGCGAAACCGATGCGCGGCTCAAAATTACGCAGTGTTGGGTTTGAGAATAAAGGGCCGGTACCGGAGCAGAATCCTGCGACAAGCACACCGCAAATGGGCAGTGGGTCCGTGATATTCCTCAAGTTGACCAGCTTACTGTTGGTCTCTGTCGGCACAGTAGCCATCTCATAGCGCAGCCCCAGGTTCAGCGTCAGGTACGGTTTCGCGCGCCAGTCATCCTGTATATAGCCGCCGATGATGCTCTGTCTAAAATTGCGCGGCGTCAGAGAACTGGCAATTCCGCCTTGAAATTTAGTAGGTTGAGCTTGCAGAAATGACGATAAATCATTGAAGTACCACTGTCCATTGGGGTCGGTAAGCGCAGTGGCCTGCATCAACATGCGTTCGAAAGCAAATCCAAATTTGATGGCGTGGGTGCCGCGGTTGAAGAAGGCGTCGTCATAGGCCTGGAAAGAATTCCAACGATAGAAATAGGTGGGGAGCCCGCCCACCCCGCCCGGCAATGCAGAAAGTCCACCCACGCTTACGAAGGCCGCATCCCGACCGGCAAAAGCGGCAAGGGAGGGGTCCGTCGCCGCGGAATTAATTGCCGAAAGGCTCTGATTGTTATTCACCGATTCGTGGTTGTAGCCGAAGCGAACAGCATTCACAAAGGTTGGAGTAAAGCTGTGCGTTTCCTCCGCCGCAACGATCTGTCTTGAGCTCCGGCTCCCTAGCAACACATTGCCGAACGAATCAGGCGAGCTGTACGGTGTCCTGTCGAACAGATAGGTGCCGAAAAGGCTGTCCTTGTCAGAGAACTTGTGGTCCACGCGAGTGGTGACAAAGTTTTCGTGAATGACCTGCTGGGCGGAGAAGGTAAATCGACAGACGTCCGCCCCCGTGCACGTCGGCACGGGATAGAGTTTGAGGTAACTCGTTACCGCGGACGCGACCGTAACCGTACATTGCCCTGGCGTGGAGGTTGGGGAGCAACCAGGTGGGGGCGAGCCAGTGGGGTCGAAGTGGAGGAGCCCGCCGCGAGCGCTCGAGGAGGGCACAGAGTCCACGTTGGCAATGCCCTTGGACTGCCGGATGCCTTCGAAATCGGCAAAAAAGAAGGTGCGGTTCTTGATGATCGGCCCGCCGATCGCACCGCCAAATTGATTGCGCTTGAAAGGCGACCGCTGTCCCGCTTCAAAGAAATTTGCAGCGTCCAGCTTACTGTTCCGTAGGAACTCGTAGACGCTCCCGTGGAGGCTGTTGGTCCCTGAGCGCGTGATGGCGTTGACCACCCCGCCAGAGGTCTTCCCGTATTCCGCCGAATAGTTGCTGGTCAGAACCGAGAACTCCTGAATCGCGTCCACGCCCAGGTTTCCACCGAGCACGCTGCCAGGCGCCCCATTTGCGTAATCGTTCAGGCTGATTCCATCAAGACGGTAATTGTTCTGCTGCGGGCGGGCACCGGAGATGGTCAACTGCTGCCCGAATCCGCGATTGCCACGATCCGCGCCTACTGCGAATGTCGGTTGCGTCTGGATTGTATCGACTCCGGGCTGCAAGGCTGCCAGGTCCGTCCAACTCCGACCGTTGAGCGGCAGTTCGCGCACGGTGGTCGCATTCACAACTGCGCTGATATCCGAACTGGCGAGTTGCACGGCGGGAGCTTCGGTGGTGACCTCGACGACGGTTTTCGCCGCCGAGCCTACCTTCAGGGTCAGATTAAAGACCTGCGGGGCTCCGACGGGAATCCCTTTGCGGAGACGGTGACTTGGTATTCTCCGGGCAACAAGTTGGGGGCGATGTAGAAGCCGTCCGTGTTTGTCGTAACCGTGGTGGTAATCCCCGTGGCCACATTGATGATCGAGACCTGGGCCTGAGGCACAAGTTTGTCGGATGGGTCGGTAATCGTACCGGAGAGAGTGCCGCCGGCGACCTGCGCGCTGGCTGGAGCCGAAAAACAAATTCCACACATCAAAAGAATTGCCGCCATGCCGCAATACAAATACATCGTAGAAATTCTTCGAGAGGACACCTGATCACCTCCACTTTGGGGTTGAGCCTAAAGCAGAAGGTAGGATGATGCCTTAACGGAGAATTAATTTCTGTTTAGGTGGGGTTTCGAGAGCCATTTCCTGGGGGTGAGTAATGGGCAATATCACGGTGAAAGTTGAACCCACTCCCACGGTGCTCTCACACTCGATGGTGCCGCCATGAGCGATGGCAATAGCCTGTGCAATGGCCAGACCGAGCCCTCCGCTCTGGGCTTCACTGCTATTCAATGGCGCGGCGGCCCGGTAGAACCGATCAAAGATGAACGGTAAGTGCTCCGGTGAGATCCCTACGCCTTGATCTTGAAAGCGCGCTTGAATGGCGCCGTGTCGAATCGCCAAAGTTACATGGATGCGCGTCCCATCGGGGGAATACTTGATCGCATTGTCGAGTAAAATCAAAAACAGTTCGTGCAGGAAAGCCTCATCTCCAGTGCAAGCCAGCTCCTGGTTCAAGTCCCGTAAGATGGAGATATTCTTCCGGCGCGCTCGCGAGGCGGCCAGGCTGCAAGCCTCTTCGAGAACCTCGTTGATGTAAAGTGGTTCCCGGACCAAGTGTAATTGCCCGGCGTCAGCCATCGAGAGAGTGAACAGCCCTTCAACGATCCGTGTCAGTTTCTTGAACTCATCGTCGAATACACAAAGAGTCTGGCGATACTCCTCCGCGCTTCGTGATTTAGAGAGCAACAGCTCCGTCTCTCCGTGAAGAACGGCGAGTGGAGTACGCAACTCGTGCGAAGCGTCGGTCACAAATTGGCGTAACTGGAGAACGGCTGAATCAACACTCTTCAATAGATGATTAAACGTTACCGCCAATCGTCCGAGCTCATCGTGAGGGGAAGAAACCGGGAGCGGTGTCCAAAATCCTTGTCTGTTCGTGACGCGTTTGGCCATCAGCGCAGCGTGCTTGGTCAACTCCTTGATGGGCGCAAGGCTTCTCCCCACATACAGTGCCGATATTCCGGCGGTCAGCAGGAGGCTTAGAGGCAGAAGTAGCAAGGCTACTCCTCCAAAACTGTCGAGCACACGGTTGGTCCCAAAGGTAGGGATGGCTATGGCAAGAATGTAAGCCTGATTTCCTTGCTGAAAAGGAACGAGTGCCACGCGGACCGTTTCGCCACTCTCCAGGGCAGCGATCCCGAAAGTCGGGCCTGAACCGGCAAGGTTCAGCCCATTCAGTTTCATCGGTGCGGCGAGATTCTTGGACTGCTGCAGGACTTGGCCATTTTGATCCAGGAGCTCAAAAAACTCGCCCGGGAGGTCCAACCGGTTTATGTCTTTCGCGTTGGGTTCGGAGACCATATCAGAAATAATGGGGCGGGAGGTCTCCAGCAGCTGACGATTGAGTTGGGTATGGACCGCATGGGCCAACAGACCCCAAAACGCCAGGTAGGACGCCGCGAGAAGTACACCGACGACGGTGCAGAAAAGCAACATCATGCGGAGACGGAGCGTTCTGATTTTCATGACCCCGGCGTCCCCAGGCGGTATCCCACGCCACGGATGGTATGAATGAGCTTGACGGGACGGTCTTGATCAATCGTCTGGCGAAGACGGTTGATATAAACCTCGACCAGATTGGTTTCGCTGTCGAAGTGGCAGTCCCAGACATGCTCCACGATTTCACTGCGGGTAACAAGTTCAGGCGCCCGAAGTAGAAGCAACTCGAGGAGTGCAAACTCCCTGGATGTCAACGGGATGGTCTCTTTGTCGCGCGTGGCGCGCCGGCGGTGACGGTCGAGTGCGAGGTCTGCGTAGCAAAGCCTCGCGTTGCTGCTATGAAAGCCCCGGCGCACCAGTGCGCGAACCCGCGCCAGGAGTTCCGCCAAAACAAAGGGCTTCGTTAGATAGTCGTCCGCGCCCGCATCCAAGCCTTCAACCCGCTGCTCGACTAAACCTCGTGCGGTAAGCATCAGCACGGGAGACTCTATTCCGCGTTGACGCAACTCCCGGCAGACTTCAAGGCCGCTGAGATCAGGCAAACGTACATCCAGAAGAATGGCGTCGTAGGAAACATCAGCTCCTAATTCAAGCGCCTTGTGACCCGACTCTGCCACATCCACTGCATAGGTGTTTTCCCGCAAGGCCCGCGCAATGAAGCTGGCGACCTTCCGTTCGTCTTCGACTAGCAGGATCCGCATTGGCGTACTCAGTATTCTCGCACAACGAGGTGCTCGGTGGGCCGCGTCAAGTCACCGCGAACCATCGTTTGGTTCCGAGCCACGCACCTTTTCACAGGACTTCGAATACAAGTACCTTAGCGCTTGTGGTGTCGTGCTGTGGGACAGCCACAAAGTAGCGCTTTAATTCCGGCACGAGACGCGCTGTCCTCCCCATCGGGCCCGTGGGGACGTTCCCGAGCAACTTGTAGCTATCGGGGTTGGACTGTTCAAAGATGTCCACGGCGCCGTCACAAGCGGCATAGACCCGTTTGCTGGCCTCATCGTAAGTGATGTCGTCAACCCCTTTGGTGATCGGGAAGGACGTAACTTCCTTGCCCGTTTGAGTGTCCAGTACTGCAATCCGCGAAGTGCGGCAGGCAACGAACAAACGATGGTTTGCTTCATCGAGGGCCATAGCGACGTTGTTCTTGCACAAAGTTACCGGCCAACTCGCTATTAGCTCGCGCTTTTTCCTGTTCACCACGGATACCTGGTTCCTGGCTCTGTTGTTTACATACATTTTGGGCGTGGACTTCTCCAGCGCCATGGCTTCGAGAGTTTCTCCGTCTATCTTGAGGTCGGCCAATTTTTGATTTGTCGTCGTATCAACGACGCTCAACATTGAGTACGTCTGATGAACGTCACCACCGCCATTGTCGATATACAGGTATTTTGTCGTCGGATCGTAGCCGATGGAGTCCGCGTCCTCCAGGAGTTTTACGCTCGATACCAGTTTGTACGTCGTGCCGTCGAAGACCTTTAAGTCGCCCGCATCCCCATCCGTTATGTAAATACGGTTCAGATCTTCCCGATAAAGAACGGCGTGTGGCTTGCCAATGCCGTCTATCTTATGGAGCAATTTGCCTGTCTTAAGATCAAAGACAACGACGGCGTGATAGCCTTCCGGAGTGGCAAACAGGCGCCCGCCTTTCAGATCAATTCCGAAATGGTCGAAGTTGCCTTTAACCTCCGCCGGCAAGTCATACATCTGGACCAGCTTGATTGGTGCAGCCATCTGGCACAGGGCTTGAGCTGCGAATACCGCGAGAGTCGCGAGCACGACTAAAGACCATTTCTTCATTTTCTCTCCTAGAACGTATTGCCTCTTGCTTGAAACTGATTGGTAAGCCGGAGTTCGATTCCGCTCCGCCATGTCCTCGCGGCGGTCTCTATCTGGCCACCCGCGGTGTCAGATGGTTCATTCGTGACAAGAGCAGCAAGCTTTTTTCGAAGAATCCTTGCGTGGGCCAAGATTGCCCTCTGCGAATCCGTGCCACAAAACCGCTCCAGGACGACTCAAACTCCGCATGAGGACAGCACGGGAGAGCATAGTGGATTCATCGCGGTTCAGACTTAAAACAAGATTAATTTGTGTTTAACTCAAAGCTGATTGTTGACCAGCTTCTGGCTGCGGGTGAGCTCGTTTGAGAAAGAGTTTCATTGTTCAAGAGCGCGGCAAATCTACATGGATGCCGGTAGCACATTCATCGCGGAACATGGCGGTAGCACCGACTGCAGAAAGTAAATAGGCTCAAACCTGGATTAGCCTGCGCTCACGGTGGATCAAGGCAGACTAGCCTGCCGCCGAAGAGTCTTTACGGTGCAATGCCATCTTCAACACTTCAGCCAGGTGTATCGCCCGCCGACCGCTGCCTTGCAGGATTTGCTCGCGGCAACTGAAGCCATCCGCGACAATCAAAGTGTCCGGCGCTGCATTTCGCACCGCCGGCAGCAGGACTCGTTCTCCCACAGCGCGTGACACTTCAAATTTGTCTTCCAGAAAACCGAATGGCCCGGCCATTCCACAGCATCCGGAATCCGGACATTCTAGCTCTACCGCCAACATTCGCAGTAGCGCTTCCTCATGATCCATTTTCATTAGCGCTTTTTGGTGGCAGTGGCCATGGAGAAGTACTTTTATCGAGAGCTTCGTAGGGCGATAGCCCGGTGATTGTGCCTGCAGAAACTCGCTGAGCAGAAATGTTTGGTTTCGGAGCCTGTGGGCGCGCTCGTTCGTGGGAAATAGATTGTGCAGCTCGTCTCGAAACACCGAAGCGCAACTCGGCTCCAGGACGACAATCGGCAGCCGTGCGTCAATCGCAGGTCCGAGAGCACTCATGATCTGACGCAAATTGCTTTTGGCTTTCTCAAGCATACCGAAGTCATAAAGGGGTCGCCCGCAGCACAAAGGGCGCCGGGAACAAATCACTGTGAAACCTACATCCTCGAGCACCTCCAGCGCGGCCCAGCAAGTTTCTGGATGAAAGTAGTTGTTAAACGTATCCACCCACAGAACGACTTGCCGCGCGTTGAGCTGTGCTGATTGCAAACTGTTGTCCTTGCCGAAGAGGGAAGGACGATTCCGCCGTACCCATTGCCTAAAGCTCATCGTCGCCAGTCTCGGCAATTGCCGCTGCGGAGCTAAGCCCAAGATTTTTTGAAGCAGGTGACGGGATCCCGGTGCCTGGCTGAAAAAGTTTGAGATTCCGGGGATGAACGAACAGATCCTTGCCCACCGCTCCACCAGGCCAAACGCATAGGCATTTAAGGGCCGCCGCTTCTTTTCGTAGTAGTGCGACAGAAATTCCGCTTTATAGGTTGCAATATCGACGTTCGCAGGGCATTCCGATTTGCAGGCCTTGCACGAAAGACAAAGTTCCAGTGCGTCCTTTACGTGTTCGTCTTCCCAACCTGAACGTAAGACCTCGCCCTGGAGCATCTCAAAAAGCATGTGAGCGCGTCCCCGAGTGCTGTGTTCTTCTTCCAGCGTCACCATATAACTCGGGCACATCGCGCCGCCGTCAGTTTTGCGGCACGCGCCAAGTCCAATGCATCGCAACGTTGCTTTCGCAAAGGAACCGTCGTCGGCCGGAAATTTGAAATGCGTTTCCGGCTCCCGTGGTTTATAGTCCGCACCCAACCGCAAGTTCTCCGTAGGCAGGTAAGCATCAACAACCTTGTGCGGGTTCAGCTTGTTGTCCGGATCCCAGGCTGCTTTAAATTCGCCGAAGGCTTCTATCAGCTCCGGGCCAAACATCTTCGGAAGCAATGCGGCCCGCGATTGTCCGTCACCATGTTCTCCGGAGAGCGAACCGCCATAACCGACTACCAAATCAGCGGCACGATCGATGAACTCCGAATACTTGCGAATCCCTCCTTCACTTGCGAGATCGAAGCTGACGCGCATGTGGACGCAGCCATGTCCAAAATGCCCATAGAATGCGCCTCGGTAGTTGTATTCGTTCATCAGCTTGCGAATGTCCCGCAGGTAGCCTCCCAGCTTTTCCGGAGCTACCGCTGCGTCATCCCAGCCTTCCCATTCCGCTGGCGCGCCGGGAGCAAACGCAGCTGCGCGTGGCCCGGCCTCTCGGATCTGCCATACCGCGCGCGCTTCACTCTTTGAATACAGCCGCGCATTGGGCGTCCCGCTAACTTGCTTCATATGATCGACGAGTTCTACGGCGAGGTGCTGAGCCTCGTTCGGGTCATCAGCTCCAAATTCCACCAACAAAAACCCTCGACCAGGGGGAAGAAGATCCAGGTTTTGCGTTCCCTTTCTCTGGAGCCGGTCAACGATACTTCCCTCAAAACCCTCAAGCGCGATCGGGCGGAACTGCAAAATCTCTGGAACGTGGTCGGCCGCGCGAAACGCATCTTCATATCCCAGACCAACAAGCGTGCGATGCTGCGGGCTAGGGATCAATCTCAACTTGGCTTCGAGGACAATCGCGCAAGTGCCTTCTGTCCCCACTAGCGCCCGCGCAACATTGAATCCTCTTTCGGGCAAGAGCTCATCAAGGTTATAACCGGAGACTCGTCTCGGAATTTGCGGAAAGCGTGCGCGTATCAAGCCGGTATATTGCTGGCGGATCTTGTATAGCTTGCTGTAAATCTCACCACGGCGGCCACCCTGAGCGATGATGCTCGCCACCTCCGCGTCGCTCGTGGCGCCCACCGTCATCTGCGAGCCGTCGTAAAGGAGGATTCGCAACTCTTCCACATTGTCGACAGTTTTCCCTCCAAGCAGCGAATGGGTTCCACACGAATTGTTCCCAATCATCCCGCCGATGGTGCATCGATTATGAGTGGATGGATCGGGGGCAAAGGTTAACTGGTAAGATTCTGCGCGATTACGCAGAGAGTCCAGAACAACTCCCGGCTGAACCCGCGCGAATCTGGCGTTTTGGTCAACCTCAAGAATCTGATTCATATACTTCGTAAAATCCAACACGACTGCTACATTGCAGCATTGGCCTGCCAGACTCGTACCCGCACCCCGCGCCAACAAGGGAGCACCATACTTCCTGCATGCCCCCACCGCTGCGATCACATCTGCGTCGTCACGCGGCACAACCACGCCAATGGGAATCTGCCGGTAATTCGATCCGTCCGTGGCATACAGCGCCCGGCTCCCTCGATCGAATCGTACTTCACCATTCAGGATTCGCTTTAGTTCCTCTTCCAGATCAAACGCTGGAGCGAACGAGTCCACGGGTTTTGCATGCGAGCTCAGCGGTAATGGGATGAGTGCGTCCACGGTCTTCTTAGATTGCATCAGACAGAAGCAGAACAGCGGATGAAATATAGATTTTCATACCTGTTGGTTTCACGGTGTTGCCGTTTCTGCCGCAGATCTTGACGGGTCAAGTTGGTTGAGGGCTGCCATGACTCCGCCTTTTTTGTAGGGCACATTCGCCAGTCGCAGGCCCATTTCGATCCCGCAGAGCGTTCCCATCAGCATGAGATCGTTGAAGTGTCCCAGATGCCCGATGCGGAAAACTTTGCCCGCAAGTCTTCCCAAGCCGGCCCCGAGGGACAGGTCAAAATGATCAAGGATAGTTGCTCGTAATTGGTCTGCGTCATGACCGTCTGGGGTGAAGACTGCCGTGACTGTGCTCGAGTACTCGTGAGGCATGCGGCAGACAATTTCCAGGCCCCACTCCCAAGCTGCTGCACGGACTGCTTTCGCATGGCGCTCGTGCCGGCGAAATATGTTCGCCAGACCTTCTTCATGCATCATGTACAAGGCTTCTCGCAGTCCGTAGATGAGGTTCGTAGCGGGTGTATATGGAAAAAACCCCGTCTCCGCTGACTTCAACATACTTTGCCAGTCCCAATAAGACCTTGGCATTTTGGAAGTCTTGTTCGCCGCCAGGGCCCTTTGAGAGATCGCGTTAAAACTCAGGCCGGGAGGATTCATCAAGCCCTTTTGCGAGGCCGCGACTGTGACGTCAACCTCCCATTCATCGTGACGATAGTCCATCGATCCTAAGGAGGAAATCGCATCCACGATCAGCAGCGCAGAGTGGCCGAGGCGATTCATCACGCGACGAAGCTCGGAGATTCCGCTTGTTACCCCTGTTGACGTCTCATTGTGAACAATCAGCACAGCTTTGATAGCCCGGCCCTTGTCCGAGTTCAATTGTGACTCCAGCTTTCCAGCCGCCGCGCCTGCTCGCCAGCTTCCAGGCACGCATTTCACCTGAAAGCCCATCTTTTGTGCGAGTTGCCCCCAGAGTTGCGAAAAGTAGCCCGTCTCGAACACCAAAACATGGTCGCCCGGGGAAAGCGTGTTGACCAGAGCCGCCTCCCAAGCACCCGTGCCAGAGGACGGATACATCACCACGCAGGAATTTGTTTGGAAAATTGAGCGCAGACCTTCCAAGACTTCCGTTGCCATTTTCGCAAATTCGGCGCCACGATGATCAATAGTGGGTCGATCGATGGCCCGCAGAACACGATCGGGAATGTTTGTAGGACCGGGGATTTGCAAGAAGTGACGGCCAGTACGAATCATATGATTGGTGCCACTGCCGCGAATACGCCGCCGACCCGTTTCTGGAACTCACCCAAGGCGTCGCGTTTACAAAACATGCCAGCGTCAAGACGACTTGCAGTGGCCCCAGGCACCCCGAGGCGTGGCGGGGCCCGCAACGAAAATGGGGATGCAAGTAGATTCCCTTTAGAAAGCCGCGGGCCAGAGGATACCTTAGCTGTCGCCATGCGAGCTTAACGTCAGATTAATTTGCTTTTATCTGGCCCAGGGGCCCATCACAATTACTAGGTTAGGATGCGGCGCTGAAATATACTCCCCGCTGAATAGCCATTCATTGCCTCGCGTACCAATCTAAATGGCGATGACACCGGCCCGTTTAATGCAGCAATGAAGACAGCAGGCAACATGGCGCAGCACGCACAGAAGCCCGATACATTGGCCGGATTGACTCGAACTGGGACGTCTCAGCGATGGCTTCGCATCATACCCGTCGCTCTCATCATGTACACGATCGCGTTTATCGATCGCACAAACATCTCGCTTGCCCTGCCACGAATCAGCCGAGACCTGCATTTGGATCCGCAACAAGCAGGAACGGTCGCCGGTATTTTCTTTTGGGGTTATCTCGCGCTGCAAATTCCTGGTGGCCATCTGGCGAAGCACTGGAGCGCCAAGAAATTCATCAGCATCCTGCTGATCGCATGGGGTATCTTTGCCGTCGGTTGTGGTCTGGCCCGCACCTATCACGAGCTCTTGTTGCTTCGGTTGTTCCTCGGGGTGGCCGAGAGCGGAGTTCATCCCGCAACGTTGATCCTTCTCTCGCACTGGTTCCCCCGTTCTGAACGGGCGCGCGCCAATGCATTTTGGCTGCTCTGCTTACCTGTTGCCGTGATAGTCTCCTCGCCCTTTTCCGGATGGATGTTGGACCATTGGTCCTGGCGCGTGATGCTGGTTGCCGAAGGGTCGCTGCCTTTCCTATGGCTCGCGATTTGGGTCAAATTTGTTCAAGACCATCCGGCGCAGGCGGCCTGGATGCCGGAAAGCGAACGAGTTCCCTTGGTGGAAACCTTGCGCAGGGAACATTCTGAATTGGAGGCGCAGGAAAGAGTTCCCTACCTGCGTGCTCTGCTGCGGCCCCGCGTGTTTCTGCTGGCTGCTGTTTATTTTTGTTTTATCAGCGGCCAGATGGGCCTGCTGTTCTGGCTGCCCAGCGCGATGGAGAATTTTAGAAAACTGAGCAGCTTTTCGACGGGGATTCTCTATACTCTCCCCTTTATCGTTGGCGCTGTTTCTCTGTTGATTATCTCTCGCCATTCGGACATGGTGCATGAACGCCGCTTCCACGCCGCCGGAGCCATGTTGCTCGGAGGATGCTGCATACTGCTTGCGGTTGCTACAATATCTCGCTCGCACTTACTGGCTTTCGCGTTCATCGCCCTCAGCGGCGTGGGTGCCTACGGCCCGATGGGCGCCTTTTGGGCCATACCGACGGAAACCCTACCGTCAAGAATCGTCGGCTCAGTGATGGGTTTCGTCAATGCCATCGGCAACCTCGGAGCTTATTTCGCTCCTCTCATCGTCGGATATCTAAACAAGAAAACGGGACATTTTCTCTCAGGCTTTGCTTACCTTGGCGCGATTACAGTGGTCGGTGCAGGGCTCGCGACGCTGCTGAAAACAGCTCCCGCGTACCCGGCGATTGGCAGAGAGGAAGCAGGAGTTGCCTCAGGCTAGTAGCTGGCGATCCGCGGGATGGTCTCGCGGAGTTCGACCGACCGTGCCTCGGCGTAATGAGGGCCTGGTATCGGACGACGTTCGGAATTCTCTAGGCGTAACGTGAGATTGCTGGCAGCATAACTTCAGCCCATCAGGTGAAAAGTGTTCAGGCGAGACTTCGGCAAGGCTTCTCTCGGCGTGATGGGGTCCACTTTGTTCGTCCATTCAGCTGGAAGCACAGGCGGCGTGCCTTCCACTGATTTCCCAAAAGCCCCAGGTCTGACAGACTATGTCGGGAAATTTGTGGCGGACACAAAGTACGAGGACATTCCAGAACATGTCATCGAACTGGGCAAGAAGTCGATCCTCGACGGTTTGGGCCTGGCACTGGCGGGG
>WNFJ01412180.1_pt1 | contig 13729 bp, 13 predicted proteins | sample 5400461 | NCBI WGS metagenome assembly WNFJ01 (sample SAMN13153349, study PRJNA577476) | soil metagenome | isolation source: 115 cm saprolite on Douglas fir-dominated hillslope | place: USA:California | collected 2013-09-17 | reverse complement strand
CAGCTGCCCACCCACCCCGCCGCCCTGATCGGCTTCCTCTTCCCGGGCGTGGGGGTGCTGTTGCTCGCGCGCGCGGCGCGCCGCTCAGTCGAACTCGCGAAGTTCGGGACCCCGATCTTCCGGATGACGGCGGTCCCCGCCGCGCTGGGCGGCGAGGTCCGCGGCACGATCGAGACTCGTCTCGCGGCGCCACCGGCGAGCGGCGTCGACGTGAAGCTGACCTGCCTCCGGCGCACGGTCTCCGGCGCGCCCCGGCGCACGCTGTGGGAGCACATCCTGTGGCGGGACGAATGCGTCGTCCCCGCGTCCGACATCGCGCCGAGCCCCATGGGCGTGGCGATCCCGGTGCGGTTCGCCCTGCCCGCCGACCAGCCCGCCACGAACGGCGAGAATCCCAACGACGCCATCGTGTGGCGGCTGGACGCCGCGGCCGCCGTGCCCGGAGTCGATTTCGAGGCGCGCTTCGAGCTGCCGGTGTTCCGGACCAGGGCGTCCCCGCCGCTCGGCGCACCCGGGCCGCGGCCCGCCGTGCTGGACCTGCCGCCGCACCCTCAGACCGTGGTGCGCACCACGACGCGCGGCGGCAGGGAGTTCCTGTTTCCGCCGCACCGCAACCCGCGAGTGGCCGCCGGCCTCACGGCGTTCTGGCTGATCTGGTCCGGCGCGGTTTGGGGGCTCGCGACGGTGAAGGCCCCGCCGCTCTTCCTGCTCGTGTTCGCGGCGTCCGACCTGGTGCTGCTCGCGGGCGTGTTGAGTCTGTGGTTCGGCACGGCGGCGATCGTGTGCGACGCGGGCACCGTGACGGTGCGCAACAGCGTGCTCGGGGTCGCCATGACGCGATCCGCCCCCACCGCTCAAGTCGTCGGGATCGACGCGCCCATTACGATGCAGACGGGCGACGGGTCGGGGACGCCGTATTACAGTCTGCGGCTGCGCTGCCGGGACGGCCGAACGCTCGACGCGGACTTCGAGCTGCGCGACAAGCGGGAAATGGAGTGGCTGCGCGCCGAACTCGGGCGCGCCGTGGGGCTCGGCGCCGACGCGGGCGAGGCCCGCGGGTGAGCGTCGACCCGCGCCGCAAGCTCACCGCCGCCGCGGGCGTCCTCATCGTCGTCGCCGTGTTGCGCTATTACGAGATCCCCCCTGTCCCCACCTGGTTCTACGTGTTCGCCTGGTATCCGACGCTCGTCATCCTCGACCAGCTGGTGGTGCTCCGGGGTGGGGAGTCGCTGCTCGCGCGACCCGGCACCCTGGTCGCGATGCTGTGGTGGTCGGCGGTGATCTGGCTCCTGTTCGAGGCGATCAACTTCCGACTCGCCAACTGGTATTACGTCTTTCTCCCAGCGAGCCGACTGGCGCGCTGGTTGGGGATCACGGTGTCGCTCGCGACCGTGGTCCCCGCCCTGCTGCTCCCGGCGCGCCTGCTCGACCGGCTGGGGGCGTGGCACGACCTCCACTCGCGTCCGCTGCCGCTCGGGGCCCGCGAGCTGCGATTCGCGCTGTGGCTCGGCGTCGTGCTGCTGGCCGCCGTGCTCGCGTTCCCGCGCTACCTCTATGCGCTCACCTGGGGGGCGTTGTGGCTCGTCGCGGAGCCGCTGCTGTACCGCACCGACCCGGACCACTCCTTGTTCGGCGACATCGCGCGCGGTAGTTGGGGTCGCATCGCCCGGCTGCTCGCGGCCGGCCTGTTCGCGGGCGCGCTGTGGGAGGCCTTCAATGCCGTCGCTCGGGGCCGCTGGATTTACACCGTGCCGTTCCTCGAGCACTTGAAGCTGTTCGAGATGCCGGTGATCGGGTTCCTCGGGTTTCCGGTTTTCGCTCTCGAGGCCTGGTCGTTGTACCATCTCCTGGCCCGCCGCACTGCGCCGCGCGTCGTCGCCGCTTCCTTGCTGTTCGCGCTCCTCGTGCTCGCAGGCATGGACCGCTGGACGGTCAGCTCGACCGAGCCGCGGCTTGCCGATCTGCCGGGCGTCACGAACGGCGTGCTCGACCGCTTACGGGGCGCGGGGTGGACCGATGTGTTCCGGATCGCGCGCGCGCCAGCGGCCGAGCTCGCCTACAGCGCGAAGCTGAGTCCGGAAGACGCGCGCGCGGCGCAGCGCGCCGCGCGTCTCGTGAGCTTACGCGGCCTCGGCACGGCGCACGCCGCCGCGCTCATCGGCGCCGGGATCGGCAGCGTCGAGGCGTTGGCGCAGGCCGCCCCCGATTCGGTGTGGCGCCTCGTGCATCGGAGGGCGCGGCCGACCCCGGCTGAAGTACGCCAGTGGGTGCGCGCGGCGCGGGGGGAGTGAGCTGGCCCCGGGGGCGGCGCACTGCATCGAGGCGTTCGGAAGCGCTGTCGCGGACGCCCAACGCCGGTTTGACCTCAAACGATAGGCGCTAATGGAATCGGCCGCGCCCAATCCCCGACCGTGGGTGGCGAGTACAGCCGCTTACGGCGCTTGTGGTGCTGTTGCTCGCGGCAGCGGTCAGTCTCCCTTCTGGTACGGTCTTTACGGGATCAGGAGGATCTTCCCGGTCGTCGCCCGGCCCTCGAGCTCGCGATGTGCCTGGGCCGCCTCGGCGAGCGGGAACTCGCGGCCGATCCGGAGCTTGAGCTTCCCCGCGCCGATCCAGCTCAGCACGTCCCCCGCCCGCGCCAGCAGCTCGACGCGGGTGCCGATGTAGTGGAGGATGGTAGGACGCGTGAGAAAGAGCGATCCTTTGCGCATCAGCACCTGGGGATCGAACGGCCCCACGGGACCGCTCGACTGCCCAAACAGCACCAGCATGCCGCGGCGCGCGAGACAGCTCAGGCTCTTCTCGAAGGTGGTCCGGCCTACCGAATCGTAGACGACCTGCAGGCCGGCTCCCTGGGTCAACCGTTTCACCTCGGCCTCGAAATCCTGCTCGGTGTAGAGGATCACGTCGTCCGCCCCCGCGCCCCGCGCCAACTCGGCTTTCTCCCGCGTCGACACCGTGCCGATCACCCGAGCGCCGCGCAGCTTCGCGATCTGGCAAAGCAGCAAACCGACCCCGCCCGCCGCCGCGTGCACGAGACACGCGTCACCGGCCTTCAGGGGATAGGTGGTCGTGGCCAGGTAGTGCGCCGTCATCCCCTGCAACATCGCCGCCGCGCCCTGCCGCGCGGTCACACCGTCGGGCAGTTTGACGAGCTGGTCGGCGGGAACCGCGGCGTAGTCGGCGTAGGCGCCGAAGACGCCGGTATAGGCGACGCGATCGCCCACCTTCAGCTCGGTCACGCCGGGGCCGAGGGCCGCGACCGTCCCGGCCGCCTCCTGGCCGGGGATCATGGGCAGCGGCACCGCGTAGTATCCAGTCCGCTGGTAGAGGTCGATGAAGTTGACGCCCGCGGCCTCGATACGTACCAGCACCTGCCCCGCCGCGGGCCGAGGGTCGGCAACGTCCTCGTAGCGCAGCACCTCAGGCCCCCCCGTGGCGGTCACGCGAATGGCCTTCATCCTCGTGCATCCTCTTCCCGCGCGGCAGGCGCGATCGTCGTGAGGGACTCGACCCCGGCAACGGTCCGCTCCACGGCAAACTACATTGGAGAACTCGCGGCGCTACCGCGAGCGTACCGTAACAGGGCCGCGAGGGACCGGATGGGTGCCGCAGGCGCCCGCAGGGGTCGGGCTTCGATCGGAGGAGACATGAGAGTCGGGTTCATCGGCTTGGGCAGCATGGGACTGCCACTGGCGCGCCGCCTGCTGCAGGCTGGTCACAAGGTCGCCGTCTACAACCGCACGCGAGCCCGGGCGGATCAGCTCAAGCACTTGGACCCGATCATCGCCGACACCCCGGCCACCGCCGCTCGCGGCGCCGAGGTGCTCGTCACCATGGTGGCCGACGATGCAGCGCTCGAGGACGTCATCCTCGGCGACGCCGGGGCGTTAGCCGCGCTGCCGCGCGGGGCGATCCACGTGTCCATGAGCACGGTCAGTCCGGCGCTCGTGCGCTGGCTGGCGGAGCGCCACGGCCTGGCGGGACAGACCTTGGTCGCCGCGCCGGTGTTCGGACGCCCCGAGGCGGCCGACGCGGGCAAGCTCTGGATCGTGGCCGCGGGCCCGGCCGCCGCGCTCGAGCGCTGCCGCCCGTTGCTCGACGCGATGGGGCAAGGCGTGATCCCGGCAGGCGACGATCCCCCGCGCGCCAACGTGATCAAGCTCGCCGGCAACTTTCTGCTCGCGTCAGCGATCGAGGCCTTGGGGGAGGCATTCGCGCTGGTTCGGAAATACGACGTCGAGCCCGCCGCGCTGCTCGACGTCGTGAACGGCAGGCTGTTTCGCTCACCCATCTACGAGAACTATGGGACCCTTATTGCCGCCGAGCGCTACGAGCCGGCGGGCTTCAAGCTGCGACACGGCCTCTCGAGGCGGCGGACGCGGTCGCCGTGCCCACGCCACTGGCGAGCCTGATGCGCGATCGCTACGTCTCGGCCGTGGCGCGGGGCTGGGGGGACGTCGATTGGGCCGCCCTGGCGCGCGTCGCCGCCGCGGACGCCGGGCTCTCGCCCGCACCGAGCCATGATGGACCCCCGCCAACAGGTGGTCCCACCCCACCCGAACGTAGGTAGCGGGCCGTCCGCATCTTGCCGTACACTGGGACCATGATGGCTCGGATCGCACCACGCCTGTGCCCCAAGCGCTGCGCCGGCACCACGAGCGCTGCGCCGCGCGGCAACCCGATCGCGCTGTCGTGCCACGTCTGGCACGGCGGCTATTGGTGTCTGAATAACACCACGTCGTCACTCGAGCGAGGCGCGGGATCGTGACGTAGTTCGCACAACGACCGAACACTGTTGTCAACGCCCCCGCGCTTCGATCGCCCGAACGTGGGGGCGTTGGTTTTCGCGGTCGGAACCGCGCGGCGATCCGGAACGGTTTCCAAAGGGAGAGGTGCTGATGCTTCGCTTGCGCGTGATGCGGGTCCCGCTCGTCGCAGCCCTGTGCGGCGTGCTCACCGCCGGATGGACGGGCGGCGCCGCGACGGCCGCGCCGGCGCGGCTCACGTTCCACGCGGTGTTCGCAGGCGTCGCCGCCGACGGCGAGCACTGCACTTGGAACGGGGCCGTCGCGGGAGCGACGCAAGGCCGCGTCACGATCGCGCTGCGTCAAGTCGAGCCTCCCGCGGCCGCCGCCAACCCCGTGTGGCACGTCACGACGTGGTGGTCGGTGCGCGACGCGCGCGAGGCGCAGTCGTTCGCGGGCGAACTCGAGGGGATGGTGGATTGGAAAGCCGGCACGCTGCGGCTCGGCGGCACCGTCACGGACGGCTGGCGCAAGGGCTCGTGGGCGGCCGTGGACGCTCAGATCATCCGGGGCGACCTGGCGGGGTCGGTGACGATCCTGCCGGCGGTGGCGCGCCGATGAGCGGTCGGCTCCGGCTCGCGAGCTTCGCGGCCGCCCTCCTCACGCTAGCGCGTCCCGGGCTCCCACAGTCGGGCGGCCAAGTGCGCGCCGTGGCGGCCGCGTCGCCCGACGACGCCCCCCGCCTGCTGGTTCTGTCGGACCAGGCGCGCCGCTTTCTCGCGCTTGAGTATCGCGCGTTCCCGACCGAGTTCATGGGCTGCATGATCGGCACGGTGCGGGGCGAAGCGGTCGTGGTGGAGCGGATCGCGCCCGCCGACGTCGATCCCGCGCAGTCGACGGCGACCTGGGTCGTGCCACGCCAGAGCTGCGAGGGATCCGGCTGGACCGGCACGATCGGCACGATCCACAGTCACCCCAGTGCGGAGCGGTGCTGGTACTTCTTCCCCGGCACCCAGGTCCCGAGCGCGGACGGGCAGTCGTTCATGATGGCGGGGTACGCGGTCGATGCCATCATGTGCGGCGACCGCGTCGTGTGGATCAACCGCGGCCTGGTGCAGCGGGAGCTGGCGCTCAGCCCCCCGCGATCGCCGGGATGACGGTCACCTCATCGCCGTCTCGGACCGCCGCGGCGAAGCCGCCGCGGAACCGCACGTCCTCGTCGTTCAGATAGAAGTTCACAAACGGGTAGGGGTTGCCCGCGTTGTCGCGCAGCCGGGGACCCAGGGCCGGGTAGCGCGCCGCGAGGTCCGCCACGGCTTCGCCGAGCGTCCGGCCGTTCGCCGCGATCGCGCGCACGCCGCCCGCGTGGGCCGCGAGCACCGAGGGCAAGTTCACGGTAATCGTCATGGTCAGCTCCTCTCTCCGCTTGGGGGGCTCCAGCGCTCGACCAGCGCGGCTACCGCGGCGAGCCGCGGCGCGACGACCGGCGCTTCGGGGAGCGCCTCGGTCAGCGCCTCGCGCGTCTTCAGGCCATGCCCGGTGATGCAGAGCACCACCTCGTCCGCGGGGCCGAGGCGACCGGCGCGGGCGAGCGCGAGGGCCGCCGCCACCGTGACGCCGCCCGCCGTCTCGGCGAAGACGCCCACGTCCTCGGCCAGGAGCCGGATCCCCCGGACGAGCTCCGCGTCGCTCACCGCCTCCGCCCAGCCGCCGGTCTCCCAGATGGCGCGCGCCGCGAACTGGCCGTCCGCAGGATTGCCAATCGCGAGCGAGCGGCAGATGGTCTCGGGCACCTCGGGCTCGAGCGGACCGGCGCCGCGGGCGACCAAGCGGACGATCGGCGCGCATCCCGCCGCCTGCGCGCCGTACAGCCGTGGCGTCGGCCCCGCGACCAACCCCGCCTCGAGGAACTCGGCGAACCCCTTGCGCAGCTTGGTGACGAGCGAGCCACCGGCCATGGGGGCGACGACGGCGGCGGGGAGCCGCCAGCCGAGCTGCTCCGCGATCTCGTACGCCAGGGTCTTCGAGCCTTCTCCGTAATAGCTCCGCAGGTTGACGTTCACGATGCCCCAGCCGAAGCGGTCCGCCACCTGGACGCACAGCCGGTTCACGTCGTCGTACGTCCCCCGCACCCGCACCAGCCGCGCGCCGTAGACGCTCGTGCCGATCACCTTCCCCGCCTCGAGCTCGTCGGGGATGAAGATCCAGGCGGCGAGCCCCGCGCGGGCCGCGTGGGCGGCGACGGCGTTGGCGAGGTTGCCGGTCGAGGCGCAGCCGACGGTGTCGAGCCCAAACGCCGCCGCCGCATTGAGGCCGGTCGCGACCACGCGGTCCTTGAAGGAGAGCGACGGGTGCGACACGGTGTCGTTCTTCACCCACACCGCGGCCACCCCGAGCCGGCGCGCCAGCGCGGGGGCGTCGAGGAGCGGCGTGAACCCGGTATCGCGCGACAGCAGCGGCTCGCCCGCGAACGGCAGCCATTCCCCGTAGCGCCACAGGGAGGGCGGCCGGCCGGCGATCGTGGCGCGATCGGGGAGCCGGCGCGCCGGGTCGTACACCGGGTCGAGCGGCCCGAGGCACTGGTCGCAGACGGCGGTGGGGCCGGCGGCGCGCTCGGCGCCGCAGTGGCGGCAGCGGAGCGGCAGGGCCGCGACGACAGCGGGGGGCCCGGGCGGCGCGGGGGGCGCGGGGGCAGCGGAAGCGGTGGTGGCGTCGGTGGCCGACATGGGACCCTCAATGAAAAAGCCCGGGCAACAGACGCCGCGGGCGGTCGCTTTTTAGCACCTTGTTTAACGTGGCGGCAATACGCGGCAACTCACCACGAGACGACCGTTGTTCCTCCTAAGCTAGTCCAGCCGCCGCCGGCGTCAAGCCGGCCACGAAGGCGCGCAGTCGCCCCAGGGCGCGCTCGAGCGCCGCCGGCGCGGTGGCGTAGCACAGCCGCAGGTGGCCCGCGCCGCCGGGCCCGAACGCCGTGCCTGCCAGCACGGCGGTATGATGCTCGGCGAGCAGCCGTTCGGCGAATGCGTCGCAGTCGAGCCCGGTGCGCTCGAGCACGCCGCCGATGTCCGGAAAGCAGTAGAAGGCGCCGGCCGGGGTGGCGCAGCGGATCCCGTCGATCCCGTTGAGGCCGCGCACCAGCAGGTCGCGCGTGCCGCGGAGCCGGGCCACCATCCCGGTCACCGCGTCCTGCGGACCGGTGAGCGCGGCGAGCCCCGCGTGCTGCACGAACGTGGCCGTGCACGACACGTTGTTGATGACGAGCGTGGTCATCGGCTCGGCGAGCCACGCCGGCATGACGCCGTAGCCCAGCCGCCAGCCGGTCATGGAGTACGCCTTGGAAAACCCGTCCACGATGACCGTGCGCGCCGCCATCCCGGGAAGGGCGGCGATGCTGTCCCAGCGGCCGTCGTAGCGGACTTGTCCGTACACCTCGTCGGAGATCACCCAGAGGTCGTGGCGCTGCGCCAGCTCGGCGAGGGCCGCGAGGTCGGCCGCGGTCGCCACGCCGCCCGTGGGGTTGTGCGGCAGGTTGAGGATCAGCGCGCGGGTGCGCGGCGTGATCCGCTGCGCCAGCACGCCCACGTCGGGAGCGAAGCCACGATCCTGGGCGAGGGGATAGTACACGGGCCGCCCGCCGGCGAACCGCACCACCGACTCGTAGATGGGGAAGCCCGGATCGGGCGTCAGCACCTCGTCGCCCGGCTCGATCAGCGCGAGCGCCGCGCAGAACAGCATCGGCTTGGCGCCGGGGGTCACGACGACCTGCTCGGCACTCGCCCGCACGCCGCGCCCCGCGAGCGAGCGGGCGATGGCGTCGCGCAGCTCGGGGATGCCGGCGGCGAGCGCGTAGCGGGTGAGACCGTCGCGCAGCGCGCGCACCCCCGCCTCCACCACATGCGGCGGCGTCGGCATGTCGGGCTCGCCGATCTCCAGGTGCACGACGTCGTGGCCCGCCGCCTCGAGCCGCCGCGCGGCGCCGAGCACCAGGTACGCCCGTTCCGTCCCCAGGACCTCGAGGCGACTGGCGGCGCGCATCGGGAGCTACTTCGCGCGCTCCAGGTACACGCCCTCGCGCGGATCCACCCGTACCTTCTCGCCCTCGCTGATGAAATCGGGCACCTGGACGGTGACCCCGTTCGAGAGCTTGGCGGGCTTGCTGCTCGCCGTCTTGGTCGCGCTCCGCATCACCGGCGACGTCTGCACCACGGTCAACTCCACGACCGACGGCAGCTCGATGCCCACCGGCCGGCCGTTCAGCCACTCGACCTGGATGTGCATCTCGGGCTGCAGCCAATCGGCGTGATCGCCCACCGCCTCGGCGTCGAGCACGTGCTGCTCGTACGTCGTGGTGTCCATCACGTGCACCCCCGTCTGGTCGCGATACAGCACCTGGAACTCCTTCGTCTCGAGCGGCGCCTCGTCCACGAAGTCGGTGGCCGCGAGCCGGGTGTCGAACGTGTTTCCCGTGACCAGATTGCGCAGCCGTACTTGGACGAAGGCGCGGAGATTGCCCGGGGTGCGATGCGTGAAGTCCATGACGCGAGACGGCTGCCCGTCGAGCAGGATGACGTGGCCGCGCCGGATGTCTGTTGCCTTCATGATTCGACTCCTACAGAAGCAAAACAGCGCGGGCCGACCCCGCTGGCCCGCGCGTCAGAGCGGGGAAGATAAACCGGATAGCAGTGGAATCAACGGGCCGCCCGGAGATCGGCCAGCGTCAGGGGGCGGGTGAGGTAGCCGGCGGACTCGCGCCGCCACCACGCCCCCGTCCCGGCGCGCTCGGCCGGCGTGCTGAAGCGGTAACGGTAATAGGCGAGCCGCACGTAGCGGGGCGGCCCGTCGGGAAACGGGTTCGCCGCGAGCAGGGCCACGACGGCGGGCGTGCCCTCGAGCAGACGCTCGAGCAGCGCCGCGAGCCACGGCCCGGCGCCTGCGGGATCGAGCGCCGCGAACCACATCTGCCAGTCCAGCCGCGGCTGGTGCGGCGCCACAAACGACGGGCGGCGGGCCACGTCGCCCGGCTTCCAGCGGAACGGGTACTCGCGCCACGCCAGGCTGTCGCGGCTGCCTTCGATCACGATCTCGGGACGTTGCGTCGTCATCACGCGGAACAAGCCGTAGCCGTTGATCGAGCGAAATGGGGCCAGCGCCTCGAGCCCCGGCACGTCGAACGAGCCCCGCGCGCCGGGGACGGTCTGCACGATCTCGCGAACGAACGTGAGCGTCGAGACGATGGCGATGGCCGGCACGAGACCTCGCAGCGTCACTTGCTTCCAGCGCGGCTCCGCGTCGCCCGACTCGAGCGCGAGTGGCACCACCCGCCGCAGCGTCGCGTCATCCAACAGCGGCACGCACAACACCACGGCGAGGGCGTTGAAGAACCCGTAGTTGCCCGTGAGCGCGATGCCGAGCTGTCCGAAGACCAACGCCGCAGCGGCGGCGCGCCGCCAGCGGCTCAGCCGCTCGGGCACGAAGATGAGCCAGGGGACCAGCAGCTCGATCGCGAGCACGAGCAGCAACATGGTGCGGTGCGTCCATTCGGGGAGCCAGTACGCGAACCACGCCGGCCAGGTCGGCAGCGGCTGGGTCCAAAGGTGGTAGTCGAGCGCGGTGAGGTTGCGCCAGGTGGGGTCGCCGCTCGCCAGCTTCGTGACGCCGGAGAGGAACGTGAGACGGAACAACAGCCACCACACGAGCCAGCGCATGGCGGTCGAGGGCGCGCGCTCGCGCCCGAGGCTCGGCACCAACTGGGTCGGCGCGTAGAAGATCGCGAGCCAGCCCGCCTCGAGCAGCAAGGCGTCCCACTGAAACCACAGGAACGTCTGCCCCGCGACGCTCAGGGAGAGGTAGGCGAGCCAGCAGAGCGCGAGCGCCGGCGCCTGCGCCACGCCCGCGACGACGAGCAGGCCGAGCGCCGCGCCGCCCCAGCTCAGCGCCCGCAACGCCCCGTCGCCCGCGCCGAGCCAGCACAGCGTGGGGAACACGCGGTAGGCCGTGGCGCCGTACAGAGCCCGCGCCCGCTCGAGGAAGAGACGCGCCGGCAGGATGCCGTGGTCGCCCACCAGGCCCGTGATCTGCACGGCGAGGGAAAGGAAAGCGATGAGGTAGACGACCCCGAGCAGCCGGAGGAACAGCCACCGCGCGAGGAGGTAGGTCGGCGGGCCGGGGGGAATCGCGGCCAGCGGGTCGGTGATATCCATCGCTGCACCCCAAGATGCGGGGTGCTACGGTGTTGGGAAACCGTGCCCCGCTCGGGCGAACCGCACCCGACCCTGCGGGGTAGCAGGTTCCATATTGTGCCATGACACCTGGCCGCCCCGCGTGAGCCAGGTCACGCCGTCCTTATCCGGGTTAGGAGGTCGAGACATGTTCGCCACCAGCCGTGTCGCGGCGCGAGGAATGTGGCTGCCGCTCGCGCTGCTCGTCGCCGTCGGGTGCAGGCCGGGGCCCACGCCGGAAATGCAGGCCCGGATGGACAGCCTGTCCCAGGCGTCCGCCGATCGCGACCGGCTGTTCTCGGAGGTCGCCGAGAACACGCGCCTCGTGAGCGACATCAGCAAAGAACTGTCCAAGGTGAACGTCCCGGCGAAGCAGCTCAAGGTCACGGCGAAGTCACCGCTGCGGGCGTCGCGGGACACCTTGATCCAGAAGATCCGCTACGTCGCGAACCGGATGCGGGAGATCGAGCCCAAGCTGAAGGAGAGCGAGCAGCACGTGCGCGACCTGAGCACCGTCTCCGACAGCCTGCGCAACGAACTGGCGGCCACGATTCAGAACCTGCAGAGCGTGATCGACAACCAGAAGGAGACGATCGAGTCGCTGAGCGGCCAGGTGGACGAGCTCTCGACCCAAATCTCGGCGTTGAAAGACACGCTTGAGAACATGGCGGCCGAGGCCAACACGGTCTACTACGTGATCGGAACGAAGGACGAGCTGAAGAAGCGGGGGATCATCCAGGAGGAGGGCGGCGCGCGCCTTCTCTTCGTGCTGCCGTTCAAGACCGGCAAGACGCTCGTCCCCGGACGCAATCTCGATCCCAGCCTGTTCACTACCGCGGATCGACGGCACATGTCGGAGCTCCCCCTTCCGGCCACCGACCGCGGGTACCGCATCGTGTCGCGTCAAGACGTGACGGCGCTGGACACTGCGCCCGATGGCGACGGCAAGCTCGCGGGCCGAGTGAAGATCGCGGACTCCGCCAAGTTCTGGGCCGCCTCGCGCTACCTCATCATCGTCGAGGGCTGAGCGGGCTGGGTCACGCGGTGAGACGGGCGTGCTTGACCGAACCGATCCGGTCTGCTAGTCTCACCGCGTGACCCATTGTGGCACGATCTCCGCCGCACGCCGCCACTCACCCGGCGGCTGCGCGCTTCGATCCACGTCACCACCACCCTTCTGCCGCCCTGCTCCTCCCCCAGCGCTCGCTGGGACGCGCACGCGTGCCGTCGCGGTGGCGAGGACCCGGTTTGCGCCGTCGTGCCAAGTCGCCGAGCGGGCGTCGGCGCCACCTTACGCTAGGGGGGTTCATGCACGGAGTGATTCGGCGGTACCGCGTCAGATTGGGGACGGTCGAGCAGGCGACGCACTACGCCGAGAAGGAGTTCCTGCCGCTCGTCCGCCAGATTCCGGGCTTCGTATCCTGCCATCTCCTGGATGCCGGGAACGACGTGCTCACCTGCGTGGCGCTGTTCGATACCGAGGATGGCGCGCACGAGGCGATGCGCGTGTCGCGGGAGTGGTTCCGCGACGAGTGGTCGTCGTTCCGGCCCGTCCCACCCGACGTCGTGGCTGGCGAGGTGCTGGCGTTCGCCACGAGTGACCGGCGGCGGGTGCCCGATCGCCGACGGGTCGTCGGCTCGATCGGCCTCGACGCCTGGCCGGGGCCGGAGCGCCGCGCCGGGGCCCATCGCCGTGCCGAGACGGTGAGCTGGGCCGCCGCAGGATAGCGACGCACCGCTGCCCGCGCTGAGGGCGCCGCCGCAGGGCGGCGCCCCGGCCCTCCCCGCTCAGCTCCCCCCACCCCACCCCCTCCCCACTGGCGGCGATCGGCGCTATCTCATCGGCGCCCATGTTCCTGGCCCGCCGTCTGCTGCTCCGCGCGTCGCGCAGCGCGTGGCTCGCCCGTCAGCTCGCCGACCGGTCGTTCCTGCGTCGGGCGGTGCGGCGATTCCTGCCCGGGGAGGACTTAGGCGCGGCGCTCGGCGCGGCGGGCGACCTCGCGACCGTCGGCATCGGCAGCGTCCTGACCCAGCTTGGCGAGCAGGTGCGGAGTCGCGACGAGGCGGCGGCCGTCCGGGACCACTACCTGCACGTGCTCGACGAAGTGCGGCAGCGAGGCTTGCCGGCCGAGGTCTCGATCAAGCTCACGCACCTGGGCCTCGACGTGGACCGTGCCGCCTGTCGGGAGCACCTCACGGCGCTCGTCACGCGAGCGAGCGCCGCCGGGTCGACGGTGTGGATCGACATGGAAGAGTCCCGCTACGTCGACATGACGCTCGAGCTGTTCCGCCGCGTGCGCAGCGTCAGTCCGCAGGTGGGCGTCTGCCTGCAGGCGTATCTGCGCCGCACGGCCGCCGACCTGGACGCCCTGCTCCCCTTGAGCCCCGCCATCCGCCTCGTCAAGGGCGCGTATAATGAGCCCGCCTTGGTGGCCTTCCCTCGCAAGCGCGACGTGGACGACGGCTACGCCAGGCTCGCCGACCGCCTGCTCGAGCGGGCCGCCCGGGGACAGGCGCGGCCGGTGTTCGGGACGCACGACCTCCGCCTGATCGGGGGGATTCGCGCCCGCGCCCAGCACCATGGCACGCCGGCGTCCGGCTACGAGGTGCACATGCTGTACGGGATCGCGGCGGCCGCACAGCGCAGCCTCGTCGGCGAGGGAGTGCGAGTGCGCGTGCTCATCAGCTACGGGACGCACTGGTTTCCCTGGTACATGCGCCGGCTGGCCGAGCGGCCGGCCAACGTGTGGTTCGTGGTGA
>WNFJ01367536.1_pt1 | contig 13730 bp, 14 predicted proteins | sample 5400461 | NCBI WGS metagenome assembly WNFJ01 (sample SAMN13153349, study PRJNA577476) | soil metagenome | isolation source: 115 cm saprolite on Douglas fir-dominated hillslope | place: USA:California | collected 2013-09-17 | reverse complement strand
GCGCTCGAAAAGGGGCTGGAGCGGGCGATGGAGGAAACCGGCGTGTGCGCGGTGCCCCGCAATTGGCTGGAGTGCACCGCCACGGCCGGCTAGTCAGTCCGTTGGGCCCAGCAGAAACTCCAGTCGGGCGTGCGCCGCGCGCAACGCCCCCTCCACCGCCTCCGGCGTCTCTCCCCGCGCAAAGATGAACCCGGGATAGCGCGAGCCTTCCGGCCACGGCACGAGCGGCTGACCCCGCGGCGCCGTGATCACAACCTCCTCGACCAATGGCACCGCGCGCGCCTGCTCCAGGCCGCGCACGTCTTGCAGCACCCCGGCACCCGGCACCGGAATCATCATCACGCCGGAGGCTCGCCGTTCGCGAGCGAGCGGCGGCAGCGCCATTCCGAGCGCGTGCCGCAGGATCACTTCTTCCAGCGTCACGCCCTCGCCAAACCGCAGCGCGGCGCTACAGCGCCCGCCGATGGGGCGCGCGGCCAGCTCGATCAGCCACGGGCCTCGGGCGTTGTAGCGCAGCTCGGCATGCACGGGCCCTTCGGCCACGCCCAACGCGGTGACCGCGGCCTGCGCACACGCCGCCGTGGCCTGTTGGGCCGCGGCAGGCAGTCGGGAGGGCGTGACGTAGAGCGTCTCTTCGAAGAAGGGGCCGTCGAGCGGGTCCGGCTTGTCGAACAGGGCCAGCACATCGAGCCGGCCGCCCGACACCAGGCCCTCGAGCGCGAGTTCCGGCCCCGGGACGAACTCCTCGACGAGCAGCTGCTCCGTCCACGCGCCGCAGCGCGCGACCTCCGGGTCGGCGAGAATCGCCTGGAGCCGGCGCCAGGCCGCCACGAACGCCGGCGGGTCGTCGGCCCGGATGACGCCGCGCGACGCCGATAGCCGCAGCGGCTTGAGCACGCTCGGGTAGCGCACGGCGGTGGCCACGCGCCCCGGGTCGTCGGCGACGCGGTAGAGGGTGAAGCGGGGAACAGGCACACCGGCCCGCGCGAGCAGCTCGCGCTGGCGGTGCTTGTCCCGCGCCGCCAGCGCCGCCGCGACGGAATTCGCCCGCAGTCCGAGCGCCGCCGCCACGGCCGCGGCGACGACGGCGGTATCGTCGTCCACCGCGACGACGCCGTGAATCGGGAACCGTGCCGCGAAGGCCCGGGCCTGGGTCGCCGCTCGCTCGGGCGCGCTGAAATCGAGGGTCAGCAGCCGATCAGGCTGGGCCTGTTGGAATGTGCTCGGCAACTCCGACGCGACGGTGAGATCGACCGCCAACCGCCGCGCCGCCGCCACGAACGCCGTGGTGCGGTACGTGGCGGTGGGCAACAGCAGCAGCAGCCGGGGCGTAGCGCTTACTTCTTGGCGGCGGCGAAGTAGGGGTTCGCTCCCGCAGTGTGGTCGGTGATGTCGACGACGCCCTTAATCTCGGGCAGCTGTTGCTGCAGCATCGCCTCGATCCCTTGTCGCAGGGTGACATCCGCCATGCCGCAGCCCTGGCAGCCACCGGACATGCGCAGCATCACCACCGAGTCCTGGACGTCGATCAGCTCGACGCGCCCGCCGTGGCGCGCCACCATCGGGTTCACCTGCTGCTCGAACAGGTCGGCCACCCGCTCGTACAGGGCGTCGTCCGCGGTCCCCACGCCCGTGGGCTCCGCCGCCCGCGGCGCCACGGCGGGCGCGCTGCTCGCCAAGGCAGCGCGGATCGCGTGGCCGACCGCCTTGCCGAGCGCCTGCCACGGCGCGGGACCGCGCTTCGCCACGGTGACCAAGTTCCCCGACACGATGATCTCGGCGACCTCGGCCGCCGGGATCGCGAAGATCGCCGCGGCGAGGGGCGAGCCGGTCGCCTCTTCCGCGGACGCGAACCGCCGCACGCCGCCGGCATGCACGGGCACGCTCACGAGGAACTTGCAGCGGCTGGTGTCGATCGGCTCGGCCGTGATCCGGATGTCGCCGGGGGTCATACGGGAAGTATGCCCTCAGGACCGCGGGGTTTCAACGCCCGCCTGCTCGCCGGGCGTCGACGCCGGCACGGGGCGCAGCTGGCGGGCGGCCTGCACCATGTGGCGCAGCGCTGCCAGCGTCTCCTCCCAGCCGCGGGTCTTCAAACCGCAGTCGGGGTTGACCCAGATCTGGCGGTCGTCGAGCACCTCGCGAATGCGCTTCACCGCCTGCACGATCTCCGTGGTGCTCGGCACCCGGGGCGAGTGGATGTCGTAGACTCCGGGACCGATCTCGTTGGGGTAGCGGTACTCCTTGAACCCTTCGAGCAGCTCCGAGCCCGAGCGGGCGTTCTCGATCGACACGACGTCCGCGTCCATCTTCTCGATCACGCGGAGTACGTCGTTAAACTCGCTGTAGCACATGTGGGTGTGGATCTGCGTCGCGTCCGACACCCCCGCGGTCGCCAGGCGGAAGGCGTTCACCGCCCATTCGAGGTAGCCCTGCCACTCGGCCCGGCGCAGCGGCAAGCCCTCGCGCAGCGCCGGCTCGTCGATCTGGATCACGCGGATCCCGGCCGCCTCCAGGTCTTTCACCTCGTCGCGGATGGCGAGCGCGAGCTGCTTCGCCGTGTCGGCGCGGGGCTGGTCGTCGCGCACGAAGGACCATTGCAGGATCGTCACCGGGCCGGTAAGCATGCCCTTGAGGGGCCGCGCCGTTTTCGACTGCGCGAACGTGCTCCAGCGCACCGTCATCGGCTTGGGCCGCGAGACGTCCCCAAACACGATCGGCGGCTTGACGTAGCGGGTGCCGTAGGATTGCACCCAGCCGCGCTCGGTGAAGGCGAACCCCTCGAGTTGCTCGCCGAAGTATTCCACCATGTCGTTGCGCTCGAACTCCCCGTGCACCAGTACGTCAAGCCCGAGTTCCTCTTGGAGCTTGAGGGTGCGGGTGATCTGCTCGGCGATGAAGGCGTCGTACTCCACGGGCGTCAGCTTGCCATCGTGCAGTTTCTTGCGGGCGGCACGCACCTCGGCCGTTTGCGGGAAGGAGCCGATCGTGGTGGTCGGGAACAGCGGCAGCCGCAGCTGCTTCTTGCGCCGCTGGGCGTAGGGCGAGGCGCGCCGCATGTCGCGCTCCGTGGCCGCCCGGGCCCGCTGTTTGACGGCGGGGTTGTGGATGCGGCGCGAGGCGCGCCGCGCCGCGCGCGAGCGGGCGTTGGCTTCCAGGTCCGCGGCCACGCTGTCGCGCCCATCCCGCAGCGCCCGGGTCAGGAGCGCGACCTCCGCGAGCTTTTGCTTGGCGAACGCGAGCCAGCCCCTGAGCTCGGCGTCGAGCCCGGTCTCCAAATCGAGGTCGACCGGTACGTGCGTCAGCGAGCACGACGGTGCCACCCACAGCTGCGCCGCCCCGGCGCGCTCCAGCGCTTCCTCGAGCTGGTGCAGCGCTGTCTCGAGGTCGGCCTTCCAGATATTGCGGCCGTCGATGACGCCGAGCGACAGCACCTTCCCCTCGCGCCCGCCGCCGGCCGGCCACGTCTTGAGCAGCGCGTCGAGGCGCGCGCCGCCGCGTACCGCGTCGACGTGCAGGCCCGCCACCGGCAGCTCCAGCGCCGTCGGCAGGTTGTCGTCCAGCCCGGCGAAGTAGGTGGCCACGAGCAGCTTGACGGTGCGCACCCGGTCGGCGAGGAAGCGGTAGGCGCGCAGGAACGCCTCGCGCTCGGCCGGCGTGCGGTCGAGCGCCAGGGAGGGCTCGTCCAGTTGCACCCACGTCGCGCCAGCCGCGGCGAGCCGCGCCAGCACATCGGCATAGACCGGCAGCAGCGCGTCGAGCAGGGTCAGGCGGTCGAACCGGGCGGTGCGCGTCTTCCCGAGCAGCAGGAATGTCACCGGGCCCAGCAAGACCGGCGTGGTGCGGAAGCCCAGCGCCTTCGCTTCCTGGAACTCGTCCACGGGTTTCGAGGACGACGCGCGGAACGCCTGCGCCGGCTCGAACTCAGGGACGATGTAGTGGTAGTTGGTGTCGAACCATTTCGTCATTTCCATCGCCGTGACGTCGCGCCCGCCCGTCTGCACACCGCGCGCCATCGCGAAATACGTGTCCAGGTCGACGGGCCCGCCCGCCCAGCCGTAGCGCCGCGGCACGGCACCCACCAGCGCGCAGGTATCGAGCACGCGGTCGTAGTAGGAGAAATCGTTCGAGGGGATGAGGTCGATCCCAGCGGCCTGCTGCAGCCGCCAGTGGCGGGCGCGCAGCTCGGCGCCCGTGTGCAGCAACTGCTGGCGCGTGATCGTGCCGTTCCAGTAGCCTTCGGTGGCGCGCTTCAGTTCGCGCCCAGCCCCGAGGGCAGGGAAGCCGAGATTGTGGGCGAGGGGCATAGGAAAGGGAATCTAGCGAGGGAATTGATCGTGTGGGACGGCGCAAAACAAACCGCGCCCGGTCGACTCGGTCGGCCCGGCGCGTCGCGCGGTTGAACCCATGCCCCTCTGGAGCCCGCGCTACCTCAAAGGATCGCCGAGGACGGCGCAGGTAACGCCCGCTCAGGGCTTGTGCGGGTTTCCCTTTCCTGAGGACGGATTAGCCGGGTGGGGGGGCGGCGTGTTCGCGCTGGCGCGCGTCAGCCCCTGGGCCGCTTGTGGCGGCGTCGCACCACGTGCGATGCCCAGGGCCACCTTGGCGGGCAGCTCGAGCAGGTCGCTCGGCGTCTTACCGGCCTTGATGACGTCCCGCAACAGCTCGAGTGTCTGCTCCGGCCCCACGCCGAGCCCGGCGAGCTCCGCCGCCACCCGGAGCGTGAGGGCCGGATCATAGGGCGGCCGGCTCAGACTCGCCAGGCCACGCACCTGGTCGGGGCTAAGCCCGGCGTTGAGGGCGTCGGCGCCGCCCTCGACCGCGTCGGCACCCGGCCTGGCAATGCCGCTGGCGCGCAGCGCCGCCGCCGCTTGGTCGAGGCGTCCTGCGAGCGCCCGCACCGCCGCAATCACGCGCTCGGCCGGCACGTGCTTGGCACCGCCCTCGATCGCCTTATCGATCAACGGGTCGGCGGGGAGGCCGCGCGCCGTCACGTCGGCGGCGATGTCTTGCACCGCGCGCGCCACCTCCGGAGGCACGCGGCCGGCGAGACGACCGGCGACGTCCCCCTGCGCCGCCAGCGCGACCGGCAGCGCCACAGCGGCGAAGGCGAGCAAGCAGCGTCTCAGCAAGCCGTTCACAGGGTGCGCGCTCCCTGTGCAGTCACGGCGACGACACTGTTGCGGTGACCAAACCCATCGTCCACGCCCGGGGCCGCGGGGTCCGCCACCCACCGCTCGCCGTCGACCACGAAGGCGTACTGGTGTTGCCCCACGGGGATCGCGAGCGTCGTGGACCACACACCGCTCGCCCCCGCCGGGACGAGCGGGGCGGCCCGCTGGTCCCACTGGTTGAAGCTACCGGCCACGGCCACGCGCTTGGCGCCCGGCGCGTACAACACGAACCGCACGTACACGCTGTCGCGCAAGACCTGGCGCACCACAGTGACCGGTGCCACCACCGGGCCGGGCGATACGGAGGCCCGGGCGACGATCACGGCGACCGCCGCGGCGGCCGCCAGCGCGCCCGCCGACAGGGTCCAGGGCCTCACTCGGAGCCGCAGCTCGACGTCGCGGGCCGTGGTCAGCCAGCGCCACGCGCGCCGCGCGGGCGACGCCGCGTGGCGCCGCACCGTCTTCATCACGCGGGCGTCGAGTGATCCCGACAGCACGACGGGCGTGCGGTCCACCGCGCCCAGCAGCCGCAGCGCCTCCTCGCCTTCCGCGCGCAGCTCGGGCGGCAACTCGAATAGCGACAACTCGCCATCCAGCAGCTGCTCGACGAGACGATGGTAGCCCGTGGTCATAGGTGCTCCTTCATGAGCTCGCGCAACCGGTCGTACGCGCGATGCATCCGCATCTTGAGCGAGGCGACGGTGGCACCCGTCAGCCGCGCGATCTCCTCGTATGGAAACCCTTCAATGTGCTTCAACACGAACACCTCGCGCTGCTCCGGCGTCAGCTGCGTGAGCGCCTGCTGGAGTGCCCGGCGACGCTCCGCCCGCTCCATGTTGCCGTCCGGGCGCTCGGGCGCGGCGAACGCTTCATCCACCGCGGCGAGCGGCCGCCCCTCCCGGGCGCGGCGTCGCCGCTCGGCGAAGCAGCGGTTCCGCAGGATCAAAAACAGCCACCCGCCAAACTTGGCCGGCTCGCGGCAGTCCGCCAGGTGATCAAAGGCCCGCACCAACGCGTCCTGCACCGCGTCCTCCGCGGCGTCGCGCGAGTCCAGCATGCGGGCCGCGAAGCGCGCGTAGCGATCGCGGTAGCGGCGCACCAGGACGGCGTAGCGCTCCACGTCGCCCGCAAGCACCTGGCGCACGATTTCGTCGTCCGACGCCTCGTCCGGCAAACCCACCCCCGGTGTCCCACCGGCACTTTTCATGGATGAGGATGCTAGATGCGGCACCCGGCGCGGGCAACGGCGCTCATAATGAAGAGCCCCGGGAGGGGGGTAGGTAACGCGCGGCACCACCAGCACTTCCGGGAGGGGGCCGTTACCTGGCGGTGGCCCCCGGTCTCTTCACTGGCAGAGGGAGGCTAACTCGTGCCCAATCAGCGTATTCCCGAGCCGGATCAGAGTCTGCTCTTGCGTGTGGCGCAGGGCGACGCGGAAGCGCTGGCGCAACTCCAGCAGCGCCACGGCGGTAGCGTGTACGCCCTCGCCTACAGCATCCTGGTCGACGCCGCGCAGGCCGACGAGGTCGTCTCCGAAACGTTCGCGTTTGCCTGGCAGCGCGCCGCTCATGTCACCGAGTCGCTGAGCGGCTCGGTGTTCGCCTGGCTCACGGGGATCGCGCGGAGCCAGTCCCGGGCCTTCCTGCAGGCGCGCGACTGGCCCGTCGGACGTTGGCTCCCCGCGGCGAGCCCGCTGCGGGTGCGCCAGGCGCAATTCGAGGCGTCCTGATGTTTCGGCTAATGCGGCTGCTCGGGTTCGCTGTGGCCGTCGCCCTCCCGACCGTAGCGCTGGCGCAACGCCCCGAGGCCCCGAACGAGCGCCCCTCCGAGCGGGCCCAAGCGATCGTCGCCCTGCATCGGGCGACCCACCGCCGTGGCAGCGTGGTGCGGGTCGAGTTGGATCGGAACTCCAACAGCGCGATGTCGGCCCGCAGTGGCCGCGCGTCTCCATTCAGCGACGGCCCGGACGACCCGACCCAACCGACCTCCATGGACCAACCGGCATCGCCGGGCCAGCCGCAGACGCCCGCGCTCCCCGCCGCTCCCGCGCGCAAGGGCAGTCCGTCGATCAATCACCGGCCTTAGGGGCCGACCCCAAGAGCAGTCTCGTCGTGGAGGGGTGAGGGGCGCAGCGTGCTGCGCTCCGTGTCGTCTGGTCCAGTCTGTTCCGCTCCCCACGGGCCGCGTAGTTTCCCGGGGTGACCTGGAGAGTCCTCGCACTGTTGGTCGCCGCGAGCGCCGCCGCGGCGCCGACAGCGGCGCAGGTGGAGCCCTCTTTGGGCTTCGGCGTCGGCACGGTGCGGTTCGAGGGTGGGTCGAGCTTCAGCTCGGCGGCGTTCTCGCCACAAGTGCGCTACGCCGGCTCCCGCTTCACTGCGGATTTCTCAGGCTCCGTCGCATCGCTGCCGAACGGCATCTGGGCCACTCAGGGCCGCGTGGACCTGTGGGGTGTGACGCGGTCGCTCAGCGACGGTCTGGCACTCGGCGCCGAAGCGATCTTGAGCGGCACCACGCGGAGCGATAGCGGACAGACGGCGGCTGACCACGGTCTCGTGGAGCTCGTGCGGTCCCGCGCGCGCTGGGGGATCGGCATCGGCTTGGGACCCTCGGGCGGCTGGATCTCCAACGTTGGGTGGATCGGGGCGCTGCACACGCGGGCGCGCGCCTGGTGGCGCTCCAGCGGCGCGGCCGGGAGCCCTGAGTGGCAGCTGAGCGTCGAGCCCACCCGCTTCCCCGACGGCTGGTTTACGGACGCCAGCACGGCAGTCAGCCTCCAGCGCGGACCGGCCGCCATATACCTGTGGACCGGCGCCCGGCTCTCCGGGGTGTATGGCCCGACGACGGTAGCGGGCAACGCCTTCGTGCAGGTCTTCCTCGGGCCCAAGTGGTCGCTCGAGCTGGGCGGAGGCAGCTACCTCCGCGACCCTTACGAGGGGTTGCCGCGCGCGGGCTTCGTGACCCTCGGCCTGCGCTTTCACGGCCGGCGTCGCGCGCCGAGCGCCGCGCCCGCCGTCCGAGAGCCGCCGCTCGTGCCCGCCGTCCGCGGCGACAGCCTCGTGGTCCGCTTCCGCATGGAGGGCGCGCACTCGGTCGCGATCGCCGGCGACTGGAACGCCTGGCAGCCCGGGCCGCTGCGGGCCGTGGGCGACGACGTATGGGAGGGCACCCTCGCGCTCGCGCGCGGTCTCTATCACTTCAACCTGCTCGTGGACGGCGCCGACTGGGTCGTGCCCAACGGCGTCGCCGTCGCACCTGACGGCCTGGGCGGGATGGTGGCGGTGCTCGTGGTGCCGTAGTGTACAGGGTCCTTCTCCGAGGTGCGCCATGGGCAAGATCAACTGGGGTCGCGTCGTGCTGGCGGGGCTGCTCGCCGGGCTCGTGCTCAACGTCATCGACTATGTGGTCTATGGGATCTGGTTGATGCCAGACTTTGCGGCGGCGATGCAGGCGCTCGGGAAGCAACCGCCGGGGGGGAGCACGATCCTCTGGTTCGTCGTGCTCGACTTCGTGTACGGCATCGGCCTCCTGTGGCTCTACGCCGCGATGCGGCCGCGCTACGGCGCGGGGCCGCGCACGGCCGTCCTCGCCGGGCTGGCGCTGTGGTTCTTTACCCGCCTGCTGCACGCCCTCGGCGAAGCGCCGATGGGGATGTGGCCGACACGACTCTACACGATCGATGTGATCGTAGGGCTCGTCGAGCTGCCGCTCGCCGCCGCGGTGGGCGCTTACCTCTACCAAGAGGTGTAGCGGCGTTCCCGAAACGACGACGGAGGGACGCAACACTCGCGTCCCTCCGTCGTATCCGGACCGCCGCCGGTTACTACTGAAGCGGTGGCACGCAGGTCACCACCTCGCCGGCGGCGATCGCACCCGCCGTCAAGTTGCGCGCGTTGCACTCCGACTGCGGTACCGGCATCATCGGTGGCACGTGACCCGGGTTGCCGAACGAGGGCGGGATGTCGGGCGGGATGTCGCCTAACCGCCCGAAGCGTTGGGCGTCGACCCAGCGCGTCCCCTGCTCCCACAAGAGCGAGAAGCGCCGCTCTTTCATCAGGGCCTTGATGAAAGTCGAATCGGCGTCGGTCGTGGTGACCGTGGTCGGAGCGAGCTTGCCGGAATTCTGCCGCACGTTGTTCAGGTCCGCGAGGGCGGTGGCCTTGCTCCCGGCAAACCATTGCGCTTCGGCGTCGAGTAGCACCAGCTCCTCGTCTCGAATGATGGGGATCGGGTGCGTGGGGTCCGCCGCCCCGTTGGTCATGTACACGGTGAACTTGAGCTGCCCGGGAATGGGGATGGCGCCGAGCAGCGCGGTCTGCTGCTGGGTCGCGGGGGCGATCTTGGTCAAGACCCGCTGGTCCTTCACGTGGCCCGGAATCGGCTGCGTATCCGCATCGGCAAGGTTGTCCTGCAGGGCGAAGAAGGTAAGCGCGCTCAGCGGCTCGGACATGTTATTCAGCACGTCGCCCGACCCGGTGCCGAAGTCGTAGAACGCTCCGGTACCGAAGTTCACCGGTAGGGTGCCGTGCCCCCACAGCCCGCCTGCGTCGCGGTCGAGTCCGTCGCCCGCAGCACGTTGGCCTTGGCCGCGAGCGCCCGGTTGAACGTGAGGAATGTCGCCGGCGTCGCGAATGCCGAGAACCCCGGTGGCAGCGTAAACAGAAAGCCGGTGGATCCGGCCCGGCCGAGATCGGCCGCGGCGCTGTCGAGCAGGGCGACGATGTACTTGTACACGCTGTCTTCGCGCACGAACGGGGCGGGCGCCGCGGTGACGGCCACGTCCACCGCGACGGGTGCGCCGAGCTGCGCGCGCGTCTCGATCACGTACATGAACGAGAGCGCCTTGAGCGTATTCGCCAGGGCGCGCGCTCCCGCCTTTTCCCCTACCGATACGGTGCCGTAGCGAGCGCCGTAAGGAAAACGTTGGCGTCGCGGATCTCGACGTAGGGGGTGTTCCACTGCGTGCCGCCGAAGCTGCCGCCACCCACCACAGGCCCGAAGTACGGCTCGATGAAGTCCGGTTGGTTGTTACCGGAGAGGTTGATCCCCTCGCGCCCCATGGACCCTACCCGCCAGATGAAGTTCTGGATGTCCTGGCGCGCTTGGGCGAACAGGCCGCTCCCGAAGAACTGCAGCTTCGAGCGCGTCGGGTTCTGCAGCAGGTCGCCGAGCGTGGGCTGGTTCGTGTTCGTGATGTCGAAATTGCAGGCCCCCACCACCAGCAGGGCCGCCATGACCGCGAAGCGTCTCGTGCGCATGGTCAGAACCCCGCCTGGATGGTGAAGAAGAACTGCCGCGAGGGCGGATACGGCCCGAGATCGATGTTCCGCGCGATCGATTGGGCGCCGTAATTCGACACCTCGGGGTCGTAACCGAAGTAGTCGGTGATCGTGATGAGGTTGACCCCGGTCACGCTCACTCGCGCTGACGCGGCCCCGAACCGGTTCGCCCAGGCCTCGGGGAGATCGAGTGACAGGCTGGCGTTCCGCAGCTTGAGGAACGAGGTGGACTGCACAAACGGCCGCGCGTCGCCCGTGATGACGCAGGCGGTGTAGCGCGACTGGCCCGCTGCGGTCGTGCCGTCGGGCGCCAAGTTGTTGCAGTCGTAGAGCGACCCCCCCGCCGTACTGCCAGTCCCACAGGAACGAGAGCGCCGCGCGATGATAGGTGAACTCGTTCTGGAACGACCAGCGGAACTTGGGATTCGCCTGGCCAAGGGAGATGACGTTGCCGTTGGCGTCGGTCCCGATGATCTGGGTGATCGGCTGCCCAACCTGGACCAGGAACTCCCCGAACCCGAGGCCGAAGCCGGCGTTGGCCGGCCGGAACGACTGGGCGCCACCGGGGAGGGTCAAATAGACCACGGTGTTGCGGAGACTCGTGAACGTGGTGCGGAACAGCCAGTCGAAGTTAGGCCGCCGGATCGGGGCGATCCCGGCTCCGATCTCGAGGCCCTCGTTCTGAATTTCCCCCCCGTTGATGAACTGGAGCGAGAACCCCGTCGAGGGGGCGGGGGTGACCGGGACGAGCAGGTCTTTGGTGCGGCGGCGGTACAGCGTGACTTCGAAGCTGGCGCGGCCACTGAGCAGACTCCCATCCACGCCGGCTTCGATCTCGAACGTACGCTCCGGCTTGATGGTTCCAGTCCCTGCGATCGACCCGATCGTAGTGCACGCGCTGCCGCCGATGACGCAAGTGAACTTCTGGCCGAACAGCGGCTGGTTGCCGGTCTCGCCATAGGCGGCCCGCAGCTTCAGGTCGCTCCCCTCGCCGAGCAGCCCCGGGAACCGGTAGGAGCCGGTCGCGGCGGGGAAGAAATAGAACTTGTTTATGTCACCATTGGCGCTGCTCCGTTCGGCGCGCACGCTCCCGGACACGAGTAGCTTGTCATCGAGGCCGAGCCATTCCTCGCGCTCGTATAGGGCGATGGTGCGCTCGTGCGTCTTCTCCTCGAACACGCTCTGGACCGCGCCCTGGTTCACGTTCTGCTGGCCGGGGATCAGACCACTGGCGATGTCTCGGGCTCGGTTCAGCTCGCGATCCTCCCATTGCACTCCGCCGGCGCTCGTGAGCCGCCACGTTCCACTCGACGGCGTGTAGCTGTGGATCGCGTTCGCGTTCCAGTTCGCGAACCGGCTGTCGGCGTTACTGAGCGTCGAAGTGCCCGGATTCGCCAGCCGCTGCTCGAAAAACAACTCGGGCGGCGCAAAGATCTCGTCCTTCTGAGTGAAGAAATGGACCCCGGCCGAGCCGACGAGCTTCAGGCTGTGCCGCGCCGATTGCACCGCTTGATAGGTGGCCGTGAAGCCGCCGGTGAAGCCGAGGGCCGTTTCCCCGGTGGTCCCGAGGGCGGTCGTCTGCACCGGGTTGGCGCCGAAGTAGCTCAGGCCCCCGGGATTGGGATACACGCCATTGACCGGCAGCTCAGGCACGAACCCCGGGATGTAGGCGATGGCATACGTCACGCTCGCGCCGGCGTTGTCGTTGTTGGTGAACCCGCGCTGCGTGGTCGTGCGGTTGAACGCCGTGCTGAGCGAAACGCCGAACCGGTCCGAGAAGGTCTGCTCCACGTTGGCGCGCAGCGTCTGACGCTGGGCCCCGGTGTTCTGGACGATGCCGCCGTCGCCCTTCACGTTGCCCGAGAGGAAGTAGCGGGTGCCGCCGCTGCCGCCCGAAACGTCGAGCTGGGTTTCGTAGTCGATCGGCTTCTTGCCGGCGACCTCCTGCAGATGGTCGTAGGTGGGCAGGGCGCCGTTCACTATGTAAGACCGGATCAGTGTCGATTCCGCCCGCGCCGTGGCAGGGTCCGTCGAGGACGCAAACTGCGCCAGCGCCTGCGGGACGCTGAAGGAGCGCGTGCCTGGCCCCCGCAGCAGCTCCGAGAACCCGACCCGCTGCACGATGTTGGCGCGCGGTTTCCCGGCCCGCCCGTGGTTCGTGGTGATGATCACGACGCCGTTCACGCCCTTCGAGCCGTAGATCGACGACGCCGCCGCACCGCGCAGCAGCTCGACCGAGACGACGTCGTTGGGATTCAAATCGGTCAGCCGGTTCACCGGGTCGTCCTGCTTCTCGCCGTCGTTGCGGGTCGATTGCGGGTTGCCGCTCGCCGTGACCGAGAAGAGCCCCGTCGCGATCGAGGCGTCGCTCACGATCACTCCGTCGACGACGTAGAGCGGGTCGGCGGAGCCGATGACGGTGTTCGAGCCGCGGATCTGGACTTGGGTGCCGCCGCCCGGGGCGCCGGAGTTCTGCTGGATGTAGGCGCCGGGGACCCGCCCCTGCAGCGCGCGGTCCAGGGCGGGAGCCGGCGCCGTCGTGATCTCTTCGCCCGTCACTACCGTCGTCGCCACCGCCGCGTTGCGGCGTTCAACCGCCGTCGCCTGGCCCGTGACCACCACGGCTTCCAAGTTGAAGACGTCGGGCTCGAGCGTCACATCGGCGCTGCTCTGGTCGGCCGCGACGGCGACTTCCCGGCGCTTGAACCCGATCCGGCGGAACACGAGCGTGACGGCGCTCGCGGGCGCCGCGATCGCGTAGCGGCCGTCGGCGTTGGTCACTGCGCCAAACGCGGTGCCCGTGACGGTGACGTTGACGCCCGCCATGGCGTCATTCGTAGTAGACGAGGTGACCCGTCCGGTGATTTGACGCTGCTGGGCGGCCGCATCAGCCACCCCGACGAACACTGAGAGTGCGAGCGCGAACAAGGGAAGACGCTTCACGACGATACCTCCTCACGCGTGACGCAGGGTTCAACGACGGAGCACCACACCCTCCCTATGCTGTCGCGTCGGCGGCGACCTCGCAAGAAGGTCCCCCGGCGGGCGGCCGGGGGATAAAATATGCGCGGCGCCGCATGAAAAAACCGCCGAGCGCGGGGGCGCTCGGCGGCCGAGGGCGGACCGCGACTCAGTAGTTGAAATTGAAGCGAACCAAGGCCCCCACCGTGCGCGGCTGGTTCGTCAGGTAGCCGACGCGCGCGCGCTTGCCGCGCTCCCGGTCGAGGGCAAGGAAGGCCCGCTCGTCGGTCAGGTTGTTGCCGAAGATCGACAGCTCCCA
>WNFJ01178240.1_pt2 | contig 13730 bp, 12 predicted proteins | sample 5400461 | NCBI WGS metagenome assembly WNFJ01 (sample SAMN13153349, study PRJNA577476) | soil metagenome | isolation source: 115 cm saprolite on Douglas fir-dominated hillslope | place: USA:California | collected 2013-09-17 | reverse complement strand
TGAGATGCGCGGCGAACACAGTCGGCGGGGCGGCGTCCGCCTCGGCCAGCGCGTACGACAGGTAGCGCAGGCCAATGTCGAGCAGCCGGGCCGACGGCTCGTGCGCGCCGAGCCGCAGCGCGGCCTCGGCCAGGGCTGCCTCGCCCGCCGGCGCGACCACGCGGCGGCCGAACGCACGCCGCCACAGTTGCTCACGACGGCGCCGGCCGAGGGCGGCCAGCATCCCAGCGGCCAGCAAGGATGCCGCGGCCAGTTCGGCGGGGTAGACCGGGCCGTACCAGCCCAGGCGGGCACCGGACACGGACGATCCGGTGCCATGCGGGCGGGCGACGCCGCCCGGCGCGCTGGCCCCGCCAGCGCCCGGCGCGGTCGCACCGTTCCCCCCGGTGGCCGGGGCTGCCACCCCGTTCCCCGCGACGGTGCCAGGAGTGGCCTGGGCCGCGCCGCCCGTTGCGGTGCCGGGAGCGGCCTGGGCCGCGGCGGCACCATTCCCGGTGCCTACCCCGCGACCCGGTGCGGCGGCGTTGCCGGACGCGTCCTCGTGGCCGGCCGGCCGGGGCGCGGCCGACTGGGTGGCGACCACCTCGATGCCGGGGCCATGCGCATCCCGGGGCATGCGCAGGACCCAGCCGGGGCGGATCAGGCTGGCGATGGTGAGCCTGGTCCCGTCCGGCTGGATCCGGCCGGAGTTCAGCTCGAAGATCTCCCGGTAGCGCCGGCCATCCCCGAGATGGTTCTGCGCGATCTCCCACATGCTCTCGTGGTAACGGCCGACCGGGGGCTTCACCACGTAGATCTTCTCGACCAGAGGTTGCTGGGCTAGCTCAGGCTGGCCGACCATCTGGGGCGGCCGGGCATCGCGTATGGCCTGCTGGCCCCCGGCTGAGGATCCGGGACCAGCGGCCGCCGAGACCGCGTGCGGTGCCCCGGGCGCGTGGTGCACGAACGCGGGCGAGAGCACTGTCGCGGCCGTGAAAAGCAGCAGGGCGGCGGTAACCAGCCGGTGCACGACGGCCTGCGTGCCGCCGGCCAGCGGAACCTGCGCGGGCATCCCGGTATTGCGGACGGCGGCCCTGATCTCGGCGATCACGCAGAAGACCAGTTGCAGCCAGGCCAGCCAGACCAGGACGGATACGATCTTCAGGATCGCGAAGATGTCGAGCTTGTGGGTGAGCACAGACAAGCCAGGCATGTTGTGCGGGATCGGCATACCGAAGACCTTGATCAGGCCGAACGGAACGCCAACCGTCAGTGCGATCAGCGCCACGACAGCGAACAAACCGGCCAGAACGTCTCCCGCGGACCGGCCCCGGCCGACCGGTGGCCGCTGTGTTCGGTGAATCGGCGGCGCCATCAGCACGCAACTCCTTGATTGACCCCGCACTCAAGAAAGGCAGTCGCCCGGGCGGGGACCTGGTAACTGCCGAAGATTCCGAGCGGGATGACGGGAACCGTGGTGACCTCGACGGTGACTGTGGCGAAATGCTGCAGCCCGATCGCGGTCATTGCGGTGCCCGTCCGGCAGCCGGTGGCCGGGATGACGGCGGTGACACCGATCCCCTTGGCATACGACGCGACCAGGCTCGCCGCGGGGCCGCCCGGGTTCGCGCAGGCGCCCGGGTCGATAGCGACTGTGCCAGCCCGCAGGTCCGCCACGTTGACGTCGTTCGCGGCCGCGCGGGCCGCCTGCTCAGCCACGTCAGCCGCCCGTTCCTTCGCGTTCATCAGCTGTCCGCCATCCACGATGAGCGCGACCAGGACGAGAACGGCGAAGGTGAAAATGATGACCCACAGGGCGACAGAGCCACGGTCGCCGGCCCTGGGCCGCCGGCTCAGCATGCACCACTCCGGCACACGAAAGTGTCCAGCGGCGCCACCGCGACGGCCCGGAAGGTCTGCGTCCCGGGGAAACCAACCATCCGGAACGCGGCCAGCGCGACACTGCATGACACGGTCACCTGGACCTCACCGGCCGTGGCGAACGGCGCGGCCCTCCCACCAGACGTAGGCATAACGCTGACCTGGAGGCCGGCCGCACTACCCGAGCACAGGGTCGGCAGGTCGGCCGCGGCGGCCAGCTGCGCCTGGTTCTGCGCGTCAGCGGGGGACCGGCCGAAGGACGCGGCCCGGGCGGCGTCCCTGGCCGCCCCATCGACCTGGCCGCTGGCGCTGACCCACTGGCCGCCCGCCGCGACCAAGAGCAGCAGCAGAACGAATGCGGGCGCGACGACGACGAACTCGACGGCCATCGACCCCCGCTCGCTGAGCCGGGCCGCCCGCGATGCCATCAGCCGCATGCTCCGCCTCCGCCGGCTGGCCGGAAACACTCGACCGGTCCCCCGGCCGTCTGCTGGATGGTCAAATGCCACGGGAGGATGCCGTCGAGTCGCCCGGTGACCGTGACGTAGACGTTGTTCGCCTGATCCCGGACGGGCGGCGGCACCTGGACAGCGGTGAGCAGCTTGGTGCCCAGCGCGTTGTAGTACTGGGTCGCCTCCCGCTGGGCATCGGCCTGCCAGCGCGGGCTGATCGCCGCCTCAGCACGCGCGACCCTGGCTCCCGCCTGGGCCGCCGCGAGCGCCGCGTGGCGCGCTTCGAACCAGAGCGCGAACTGGATGATGAGCATGGTCGCGATGAGCAACGCGGGCGCCAGGATAGCGAGCTCGACGGCGCTGGCACCACGGTCAGGCGCCGCCGGCTGCTTTCGTCGGCCCCTCATGCGGCAGCGGGACCTGATTCCCGCAGCCACGGTCACGGGGCGGGCACAACCTGTTGCTGGATCTTGGTGCCCTGGTTGTTGGCGAACGTGACGATGATGACCAGGATCGCGGCCGCCAGCCCGACCAGCACGGCCGTGATGATGGCGAGTTCAACCGCTGAGGCCCCCCGGTCCTGCTGACCGCGCGCCATCCGCAGCCGGGCGGCGTGCGTCCCGAGGAAGGCCCTCAGGAAGGCGGCGCCCGGGTGGTTCCGGATTCCGAACATATTCATGTCCCTCCTTCATGTGCTCGACTCCCCGGGCGTTCCCGGGGTCGAGCCTGGACGTGGTTCAGCCGCCGCCGAGCAGCGTCTGCACCGCCGGGTAGACAAGGAAAATCAGGAACGCAGCGCAGAGCAGCATCTGCGCCACGAGCATGGACTGCGAACGCTCTCCCGCCTGGCCTTGCAGGTCGGCGAGTTCACGGCGCCGCAGGCTGGCCGCACGCGTGGCCAGAGACTCGCGCACCTTGGCGCCATCCTCCGCGACCAGGCTGAGAGCAGCCGACAGGTCACGCAACTCGTCGACTCTGACCTCTTCCCCCAGCGCCCCGAGCGCCTGCCAGGGCGTCTGCGCGGTGATCCGCGCGTTGACGAGCGCGTCTCTGATCCGCCACATGGCCCAGCCGGTGCCGATCTCACTAGCGGCCATCAATGCCTCGGGCACACCCCGCCCGCCGGACAGGTTCATCGCGACCAGATCGAGGAACGCACCGATCGCATGCCGGAAATCCCGTCGTCTCTTCTCCACCTTCTGCTTGAGTTCCAGGTCGGGCAGGAAGAAAAAGGCGGCGGCCAATACCAGGCCGACCCACACGGGAATGACAAATGACACGTGAAGGCCGGACACGGTGGCGACGGCCAGCAGGATCGGCGCGAACAGCAGCCCAAAGACGGCCAGCAGTATCTTCGTCGCCAGGAAGTTCTCGAACGACTTGCCGATCAAGGACAGATTCGCCCGCAGCGAAGGGAATTCCCAGCCCTGTTCGGCGCAGAACTTCACCAGGGCCGTGCCCAGCCTCCGGCTGAACTCGCTCTCCTTCTCCGACGTGGCCCGGGACGAGGAAGGGCGGGCCGGCCGGGCCGCGTCGAAGGCGGCGAGTTGCCGGGCCAGGCTGGCCCGGCGCGGGGTCAGCGCGAAGCCGAAGAGGAACAGCCCAAGACCAGCCAATGCCCCGCAGATGATGGCCAACGTCATGCCGAACCTCCTGGCCCCGCGGAGATGATCTCGCCCGGCACCTGCACCACGGAAGTGAGCAGCCGCTCCGGCACCTCGAACTTCGCTAGCCTGCGCAGCCACAGAACACCGGCCGCGTAGATGGCAACCACGATCACGAGGACGAGTTGCCCGATGACGCCGTTGTAGGGGGCGAGGAAGGTGTGATCCAGGATGGCGAGGCCCAGGGCCATGCCGACCGACACCCCGATCACGATCTGCACGCTGCGCCGGGTGGACCTGCGGTCCGCGTTCACCCTCCGGCGCATGTCAAGCTCCTCCCGCACCGAACTGGACAGCGAGCCGAGCAGGTCACGCAGCCCCGGACCGCGCAACCGGGCATTGATCACCAACGCCGCGATGACGAGATCCGCTCCGGGGTCGCTGAGGTCGTCGGCGAATCGCAGCAACGCCTCACTCATCGACACCCGGGTGTGCAGCCGGTCCACCAGCCGGGTCAGCGGCTCCTTGAGCGATGGCGCCGCCCTGCTCCAGGCCGACCGCGCCGGCGATCGTGTCTCGCAACGATTCTGTCCAGGTGGCGAGTCCTTCCAGGCGGGCCAGGGCGCGCCGTTCCCCGGCCGCCCCGCTGAGCCCTCGCCAGCTGAACGCCAGCAAAGCAATGCCCACGCCGGCAACGACCCAGCCCGTGACGATGAGCGTGAGTACGCCCGCCACCAGGGCAACTGCACCGCGGATGCCGAAGATCTGGCGGACCTGCCGCTGGAGCCGGTCGCTGCCCTGGCCCGGCGGACTCGGCGGCAAGCCACGCAGCGCGACGACCAGCAGGAACAGCCCTCCTCCCGCGACCGCGCCGACGGCGACCGCGAGGAGCGGCGCCGCTGCGAACGAATTCATCACCAGCGCCCTCCCGACGGGTCGTAGCCATGCTCGGCCAGTTCCGCCATGCACGACACCGGCGCGTGCGGCACGGCGCGGCCGTCCGGGCCGGGCGAGAAGACTTCGCTGGACAGCACCCGCCCGTCGATCCCGGTGACCTCCCGGATGCTGCTGATGAACCGGCGCAGCCGCCCCCCGCGGGCGTACTCGTTCCGCTTCTCGATGAAGATCACGAAGTCGATGGCGCCCGCGATCAGCATGTGCGTGGCCTCGACCGGGAGCCGCTCGGCGGCCTGGATCGCATAGGTGGAGATACGGTTGAACACCTCCAGCGAGGAGTTGGAGTGGATGGTCGACAGCGAGCCGTCGTTCCCCTGGGTCATCGCGTTCAGCATGGTGACTATCTCGTCGCCCAGCACCTCACCGACGATGACCCGGCTCGGGTTCATCCGCAGCGACCGGCGGACCAGCTCGGCCATCGCGATCGCGCCCTGGCCTTCCATGTTGGGCAGGCGCTCTTCGAAGGCGACCACGTTCGGGTGCAGTTCCGGGAAATGATCGATGCCAAGCTCAAGCGCTCGCTCCACGGTGATCAGGCGCTCGCTCGCCGGGATCTGGTTGGCGATCGCCCGCAACAGCGTCGTCTTGCCCGCGTTCGTGGCGCCCGCGATCATGATGTTCTTGCGCGCGGCCGTCGCGGCGGCCAGGAACGCCGCCGCCTCCGGCAGCAGCGTGCCGTTGCCGACCAGATCGGCGAGAAACACCTTGCCCATCCGGGCCCGGCGAATGGATACCGCGGGCCGGAGCGTCACGTCCATCACCGCTGACAGCCTGGATCCGTCCGGCAGCCGGAGGTCCAGTTGCGGGTTGGCGGTGTCGAACGGACGGCTGGACAGGCCCGAGTACGCGGCGAGGGCCTGGATCAGGTCCACCAGTTCGTCGTCGCTCTCGGCCACGGGCTCGCCGAGGACCTCGCGGCCGTCGGCATAGCCGAGGAAGACCCGGTCGCAGCCGTTGATGTCGATGTTCTCGATCTGCTGGTCCTCCAGGAGCGGCTGCAGCCGGCCGACCCCGAACAGCGCCGCGTGGATGGCCGCGGCGAGTTCTTCCTCCTCCTGCGCGTTGGACGGGGCCCGGCCCGCGGTGATCTCGCTGCGGGCGTGATTCTCAAGGACCTGGGCGATCAGGGCCCGGGCGAACTGCCGCTCGTCCTCGCCGGACATCGGCGGCATCCCGGCCGCCGCGTCCAGGCGCCGTTGCTCGGCCAGCCGGTCGCCAACTTCACTGCGGAGCCGCTTGACAGCGCCATGGTCCATGGGCGGTCACCATCCTCCCGGCTCGCCCGGCGGGGCGGCGGGGCCGCCGGGCACCGTGGCGGATGGGGGGCGGGGCAGTGGCCCGAGGTGATCACGTGCCTGCTGTTCGGGCCACGCCGCAGGCGCAGGCTGCGGGCCGGCATGACGCCCCCGCGTCATCGGCGGGGCCTGCGCCAGCGGTACCGGCGGCGTGGGCTGCGGGCCGCCTAACCCAGGGCCAGCACTGGGGCGGCGCTCCTGGGTGGCCGTTGGCTGAGGAACGGGTCCCACATCGGGGGGCTGCCGGGCATCCGGCAGCCGGGCGGCAAGATACGAGGCAATCTCCCGCGCGGTCCTGATGAGCAGGGACCGGTCGAGCTTCCCGCCCCATTCGCCGCGAAGCTGGTCAGCGCTCTTCGGCTCGTAGGCCAGCCCGCCGATGACGCTGGCCACGCCGCTGCCGAACGCCTGCCCGACCTCGGCGAGGTCGGTCTTGAAATTCTTATGGTCGGCGATAACCACGATGCTCACCCGGGCGCCGGGCCGGCCCCGTCTATGCAGGCCGTTCGTGAGAGCCACCGCCCGGTCGCGGAGCCGGACCACCTCGGCCAGGCTGGCCCTGGTGATGAGGACGACCGCCTCGGCCTCGGCCAGCAGGTCATAGAACGGCCCGTCCCGGCCGATCCGGCCGCAATCTGCGATCACATCGGCCTGCGGGATCCTGGACAGCAGCCCGCCGACCACGTCCCAGAGCGCGTCAAGCCCGGCGCCTTGCTCGGCGGTAGTCACGCCCGCCAGCACATCGAGGCCGCCGTGCAGTTTCTGCGTGTGTTCCCACACCTGATCCGGCTGCAGGCCGTGGCGTGCGGCCACGGCCAGGCTGAGCAGGCCGCGACGCGGGTCGAGGCGCGTCCCGCCGGCACCGGGGAGCCGGTAAACGATGTCGCCGCCGGCCGGGTCGCACTCGGCGAGGAGCACTGGTCGCGGCCATACCGCGGCCAATGCCACCGATGCGGTCGTGACGCCTGGCGCCCCTTTATCGGCAGCCACAGCGATCAGCGCCATCGATCAGCCAGTCCTGGTCGGTGACGGTGACGACGAGGCCGTGCTCGACGGGGACCCTGCCCCCCCTGGCCCGAGCGAGGAGGCGCCACCAGCCGGGCCTTGTCCGCCTGCGGGCAGCAAGGCCAGCGCGACATTCTGCCCGGACGCATTGCAGGCGACTGCGCCAGCGTCGGCCGGGCTGACCGCCACGGTGACATCGGTGGCGGCGCTCGAAGACGACGGTCCGGATGACGATGTGCCCGAGCCGCTGCCCATAGCGAGCACGATGGCGTCCGCAGCCAGCGGGAACCCGCCTGACGCATGGCAGCCTGTGCCCGCGGCCGCCCCGCTGACCGCGTATATGGCGACGTGATCGCCGATCACCAGTTGGACGGGCCACTGGCCATCCTTCAGCGCCAGGCCGAGTACGTACTTGCCCGTAGTGACCTCGTTCGCCTGGACCACCATGGCACCGGTGAGCAGCGTCCCCGCCGGGATCGCGCTGGCGGCGTAGTAGTTCGCGACCTGGCTGGCCTGGTTCCACGGCACATAACTCAGGCCGGTGCCGGACGCGATCTGGATCTCTTGCATGGCGCTCAGCGGGATCTTCTGGCCAGCCCCAATCTGCTGGGAGATCTCGATCGCCGGCACCCGTTTCCCGCTCTGCAGCACCAGGAAGCCCGCGCCGAGCGCACCGCCCAGGATCAGCAGCGCCGCGAGGGCGGCCAGAACGGGCTTGCGCTCCCTGGGCGCGCTCGGCACCCGCCGCCCAGCCGGGGCGGTCGGCTCCGACCACGCGCCCGGCTGGTCGATCCCGGGTGCCGGCCCGCGCTGCATCGTGCCCCGGTCACTCGACATTGCTGCGGCTTCTCCCTGCTGGCGATGCCTGCGCATGGCCCCCGGCTTCGGCCGTACGCGGGCGTGAAGCGACGGTATCCCGCCAGAAGCACCCTTGCAGCCCTAATACGGCCAATGAGTCCACAAGGCAACATCGTTATGACGCCATCGTCACGCTGGTCACCAGGGGCCAGGCAAGCTAGGCCGCGACCGGGTTAAATCGGTCCATTACCGGATAGCATGACGCATTCCCGGCGGCGTTGCTTGACGAATGGCGAGAGCACGGAGGGCAGATGCGGATCGCGCTGACGGCACTGACTCCGCAGGGACCCCAGGACGTCATCGTCCAGGGAGACGACCACGCGACCGTCGGCGACATCTCCGCTGCCCTGCGGGCGGGCTTCTGGCCGGCGGAACGGCTGGCCGAGGTGATCCGCCTGCCCAGCGGGGGGCGGGCTGGGCGGCACTCCCGGCAGCCGGCACCGGGTTCGGGTGGCACGCTCTGGGTGAACGCCCGGCCGCTCGATCCGGGGGCGCCGGCGATCCGCGTCCTCCGCGATGGCGCACTCGTCGCAGCCGACCCGCGGACCTCCGCCGCCACGGCGCTGGACGAGCCGTCCGGCATGGTGGAGGTGCGCACCGTGGGCGGGCCATCGGCGGGCAGCGTGCACCGGCTTGGGTTCGGCACGGTCACCCTCGGCGGTTCGCCGGACTGCCACATCCGGCTGACCGGGACAGGATTCAGCGGGGCGGCAGCGAAGATCGTGGTCGGGCCGGGCGGCGGGTCCGCCGCGGTGACCGTGCAGCCGCTGGCCGGAGGGCCGGCCGGCGGGCCGGCCCAGTTGCTCCTCGACGGCGAAGCGGTCACCGCCGCGCGGACGTGGCCATTCGGCGCGATCCTCACGGTCGGCACGAACATGCTGGCCGTCAGCGTGCCCGAGCAGCCGGACGCGCACCTGTCCCCCGCCGACGACGGGGGGCTGGCCTACAACCGGCCGCCGCGGCTGATGCCCTCCGGCCGGCCGCGCCGGATCGAGGTGCCCGCCGAGCCGAAACGCGGCGACAAGGTACGCCTGCAGTTGCTCAGCGCGGTGATTCCGCTGGTCCTGGGCCTCGTCATGGTCAAGGTGCTGCACTCCTGGGCCTTCGCGGCCTTCATGCTGCTCAGCCCCGTCATGATCGTTGGCCAGTGGGTCAGCGACCGCCGAGCTGGGCGGACCTCCCACACGAAGGCCATGCGGACCTACCGCGAGCGGATGACCCAGTTGCGGTACGCGATTGACGCCGAGCGCGCCGCCGACGAGGCCGACCGTCGCGACGCCGCCCCGGACCCGGCGCAGGTCCTGCTCACGGCCACCGGACCGCGGCGCCGGCTCTGGGAACGCCGCGCCGACGATCCGGATTTTCTTGATCTGCGGATCGGGCTCGCCGACCTGCCCGCGCACATTGAGCTGATCCCGGAGAAAGGCATCGCTGTCGACGTAGAGCTGCCTGCGACACCTGATTCGCGCGCGGTTCCCGTTGTGCTTCCCATGCCTGATCTTGGGGTGGTCGGGCTCTGCGGGACGCGCGCGGCATCGCGCGGCCTGGCGCGGTGGCTGGTCGCCCAGGCCGCCGCGCTGCACAGCCCGCGGGACCTGTCCATCGTGCTGCTGACCGCCGACCCGGCGGCCGCCGCGGACTGGGACTGGGTCAGGTGGCTGCCGCACTGCGCGCCCCGGCTCGGCGAGGACTGCGTCGCGCTGGTCGGGACCGACACCGGCTCGGCGGCCCGCCGGGTGGCGGAACTCGCCAGCCTGGTGGCGCAGCGAGCCGCGATGGGCGGCGCGCGCGGCGGGGCGGTGCAGGACCTGGACGCGGGCAGCGACGCGGGACACGCCGTCCTGGTCGTTCTGGACGGCGCCCGCGCGCTGCGCCGCATCCCCGGCATGCCGCAGCTACTCGGGAATGGACGGGCGGTGGGCGTGCATGCGATCTGCATCGACGACTCCCAGCGGCAGTTGCCGGAGGAATGCGCCGCCGCGATCTCCTGGGACGCGGCGCAGCCGAGCCAGGTGATCATGCAGGGCGGCGGGCTCGACACGCTCGGTACGGTGCTCGCCGACCAGGTCAGCCCGGCGTGGGCCGACCGGATGGCCCGGGCGCTCGCCCCGGTCCGCGACGTGAGCAGGGACGACGGAGACGCCGCGATTCCGGCCGCCGCCCGGTTGCTCGACGTGTTGCGCCTGCCGGATCCCAGCCCGGACGCCATTGCCCACTGTTGGGAGCGCGGCGGGCGGACCACCACGGTCCCGATCGGCATCGGCGCGGACGGGCCGTTCGTCGTCGACCTGCGAGCGGACGGCCCGCACGCCCTGGTCGCCGGCACTACCGGGGCGGGCAAGTCCGAGCTGCTGCAGACGCTGATCGCGTCGCTGGCCGTGGCCAACCGGCCGGACGCGATGACGTTCGTGCTCATCGACTACAAGGGCGGCAGCGCGTTCGCCGACTGCGGCAGGCTGCCGCACACGGTGGGCGTGGTCAGCGACCTGGACGGCCACCTGACCGAGCGGGCCCTCGCGTCCCTGTCCGCCGAGCTGAAACGGCGCGAGGAGATCCTGCTGCACGCGGGCACCAAGGACATCGAGGACTACTGGGACGCCCGCCGCTCCGATCGCCACCTGGAGCCCCTGCCCAGGCTCGTTCTGATCATCGATGAGTTCGCGTCGCTCGTGGCCGAACTGCCTGACTTCGTCGCCGGCCTGGTCGGCATCGCCCAGCGGGGCCGGTCGCTGGGTGTGCACCTGATCCTGGCCACGCAGCGCCCGGCGGGCGTGGTGAGCGCCGATATCCGGGCCAACACCAACCTGCGGATCGCGCTGCGGGTCACCGACGCCGAGGAATCGGCCGACGTGATCGACGACCCGAGCGCGGCGTGGATCGCAAAATCGACACCCGGCCGGTGCTACGTCCGCTCGGGCGCGGCGAGCCCGGTGCCGGTGCAGTCGGCCCGGATCGGCGGCCGGCGGCCTGGCGCGGGGCCAGCGGGGGGGTCCACCCGGGGGATCCAGGTGCCGTGGCCGGGACTCGGCAGGCCACTGCCGCTGGCCGCGGACGCGGGTATTGGCGGCCGGGCGGCGCCTGGGTCGGATGGGCCGGACATGGCGACCGACCTGTCGGTGCTGGTCGATGCCATCCGGGGCGCGGCCGCCTCGCTTGGCCTGCCGGCCCAGCGCAGCCCGTGGCTGGCGCCGCTGCCGGATGCGGTCACCCAGGATGCGCTGCCGCCCGCGGTGGCCGGAGGGGCCGGGCACGACATCCCGCTGACCGACCTGCCGGCCCGGCAGGCGCGCGAGCCGCTCACCCTGGATCTGGCGCACGGCGGGCACGTGGTGGTGGCGGGCGCGGCCAGGTCGGGCAGGTCCACCGTGCTGCGCACGATCGCCGGGGCCGCGGCCCAGGAGTCCCCGGCCGACCTGCACATCTACGGCATCGACTGCGGAACGGGCGCGCTGCTCCCGCTGGCCGGGCTGCCGCACTGCGGCGCGGTGGTCTCGCGCGACCAGCAAGACCGGATGGAACGGCTGCTCGCGACCCTGCGCGGTGAGATCCAGCGGCGCCAGCAGTTGTTCGCGGCGCACGGGTTCGCGGGGCTCGCGGAGCAGCGGGCTGCGGCGCCGGCGGAGGCGAAACTGCCGTGGATGCTGCTGCTGTTCGACTGGTGGGAGGGCTACCTGGCCGCGTTCGAGCAGTATGACTACGGCCGGCTGATCGAATCGCTGCTGCAGATCCTCCGCGAAGGGCCGGCGGTCGGCCTGCGCTGCGTGGCGACGACCGACCGGGCGGCACTGATCGGCCAGGTCTCCACGGTATTCGACCGGCGCCTGGCGTTGCGGCTGACCGATGTCAGCGACGCGGCGTACGCCGGCCTGGTGCCGCGGACCATGCCCGCACACCAGTCGCCGGGCCGGGTGGTGTTCCTCGCGGGGACCCAGACCCTGGAGGCACAGGTCGCCCTGCTCGATTCCGACCCCTCCGGGCAGTCCCAGGTGGCCGCGATCCGAAGGCTCGGCGAGCGGGCCAGGGAGAAGTACGGGCAGTCGCCACGAGGGCAGCGCCCGCTCCGGGTGGACCCGCTGCCGGTGCGGATCACCGCCAGCGAGGTGCTGCGGCTCGATCCCGGGTTCACGCCGCCCTCGCCGCTGTGGGCGCTGGTCGGCGCCGGGGGTGACGAGTTGTCCGCGCAAGGGATCGACTTGCGGGACGAGGGGCCGGGGGCCGTGGTGGCCGGGCCGCCGCGCTCGGGCCGGTCCACCGCGCTGCTGACCATGACCAGGTCGCTGCTTAACGCGGGGACTCCAGTGGTGGTGATCACGCCGCGCCGGTCACCGCTGCGCGTGCTGGACGGCGACGCCGGGGTGCTGGCGGTGCTCGGCGCTACCTCGGCCGAGCACGAACTGCTGGCGGCGGTGGAGGGCCTGGAGAGGTACGTCGTGGTGGTGGACGACGCCGAACTGATGGCCGACAGCATGCTCTCCGAGCCGCTGAGCCGGGTGCTGGTGAGCGGGCGGGACGCCGATCACGGGCTCATCCTGGCCGGCGCCACGGCCGACCTGGGCCGGGCCTACGCGGGATTCGTGCCCGCCGCGCTGAAGTCCCGCTGCGGCGTGCTCGTCGCCGTGGAGTCCCCAGGGGACGGTGACCTGTTCGGGGTGCGGCTGCCCCGCGGGGCAGGCCCCGGGCCGCTGGGCCGCGGCCTGCTGGTCCGGCCGGGCGCGGCCGCCCCGGTGCAGATCGCCGTCTGCGAGTAGCGTTTCCGGATCTGGCGGCCGCGGTATCAGCCGAACGAGCGGGGCGATTCGGGCGATTCAGCTAAGATCATGACGATTCCGCCGGATCCAGTACCACTACGGGAATGGCTGTCATGGGAGTGAACGCGTTCGTCGGCCTTGACCCGGACCAGGTGGGCGCGATGGGCGGCGATACGATCCGGGCCGCCGATTCGCTATTAACGACCTCTGGGAAGATCGACCAGATCCTGGGCACGGTCTCCAACGTCGCCCCGGCGCCTCAGGTGACCGGGACCCTGCGTGGGGTAGCCCGCGACCTGAACACCGCGGGCACGCAGGCACGCAACCAGGCGGACAGCTACCGGGAGGAACTGAACCTCATCGAGCTGGTGTTCCCGCCAGCGCTGTTCGTCGATCCCGACAAGTCACTCTTCGGCGTCTCGAACTTCATCAACCCGACGTCCGACGAATTCGGCCAGATACCCATCGGTCTGTCGGGATTTCTGTTTTCGCACTACGGCCTGGGCCTGACCAGGCCGCTCTGGCTACCTGCCCCCGGCGCGCCATTGCCGACCATTAAGGTTCCCGCCCTGTTCGGCCCGGACGGCGAGGTGCTGCTGACCAAGGAGATACCGCTCCTTGAGCGGCAGTTCTCGCTGCAAACGCTCCGCGGCTTCCGCATGGATCCGGTCAGCGTCCCAGGATGGGCCGACGTGGCGTCCAAGGGGCTCTTCGTGGTGGGCGCGACGCTCAGCATCTTCGGCGCGGCGGACAGCCAATGGCAGCAGGACGCCAAGGAATACCCGCATATGAGCACCCCGCAGCGGATCGGCAGCGCGGCCCTCACCGGTGTCATGGTGGGCGGCGGCACGGCCGTGGGCGGCTGGGCGGGTGCCGAGGTCGGTGCGGAGATCGGCGCTGCCGTCTGCATCGAGACCGGCCCCATCGCCCTGGCCTGCGGCGCCGCGGGCG
>WNFJ01185007.1_pt1 | contig 13732 bp, 14 predicted proteins | sample 5400461 | NCBI WGS metagenome assembly WNFJ01 (sample SAMN13153349, study PRJNA577476) | soil metagenome | isolation source: 115 cm saprolite on Douglas fir-dominated hillslope | place: USA:California | collected 2013-09-17 | reverse complement strand
GCTCTGGATCCCGTCCTCGTAGAAGTTGAGGAGGGGCGGGTTGTACATGATCCCGCTGGAGGCCCGGAGAACCGTACGGGCTTCGGAGTCGAGGCTCCACGAGAAGCCCACCGTCGAGGTAGGCCTCGTTGGAGCGCTGGGAGATCTGGCTCCTGCGATGGAGGTCGGCGACCCCCTTGCGCAGCGGTCTCCAGGCGAGCTTGCCCTGGGGGTGGTCGTGGAGCGGGGCGGAAGACCTTGAAGTCGCTGGTGCGAGCGATGGTGGTCTCGACGCGCAGGACGCTGCCGGCCTTGTCGTACATCTTGATGGAGTTTCCCCGGACCCAATGTTTGACGCGGAGGCCCTCGGGGCGGTTCTTGAAACTGGTGATGATCTCTCCGGTGAAGCCTCCATGGGCCTTGCGGCCGAGGAAAAGCATCACGTCGGGGCTCTTGAAGTGCTCGATGGCGTGACGCACGAGGAAGGGGTACAGCTCGGCCAGAGTGAGTGGGTCGTTGAACATGAGATCGGTGGCCCATTCCGTCTGGTAGGCCGACCAGTAGTAGTGCATGGGCGAGGGCTTGAAGGTCGTGTCGTGCAGGGGGTTGAGGGCGCGGGCGATGGCATCGAGGACCCGCGGCCACTCCGTGGTCAGCTGTTCGTCCATCAGGCGCGGGGCGAGCTGGGGATTGCTCAACCAGGTGAAGCAGTTGTCCGCACGCTTGAAATCGGACCTTTGGCGTCGCAGTTGCCGAGCCAGCCACTCGCGGCCGTTGAGGCAGATCTGGATCTGGAAGGGAAACCAGGTCTGCAAGCGGGCGCTCATGAAGCCGAACTGGGGGTGGAGGAAGTACTTGCACAAGTGCAGGCACTTGCGCGGGCGCCGTTTCAGCCCGCGCTGGTTTTTGTCCCGGGAGCGGTGGTACTCGAAGCTCATGCAGGGCTCGACCGCAGTCAAGAGGCAGATCAAGCCCCACTCGAGTGGGTGCTCGGCGAGCAGTTGTCTGGCCAGAGCCTCCTTGTCCGTGGTGCTCCACTCGAGGTAGCGCACCGGCCGGCCAAGTTTGGCGGCCTGGGCAAAGGCCGCCGCCTTGATGCGCTCGCTGGTGGCCCGCACGAAGCTTCCGAAGTCGAGCAGGCGTATGCCCGCCCGCTCCAGGAAGAAGAACATGCCGCCCTCGTCTATCAGCGGCAGGAGCGAACCGCGGAAGACCAAGCGATCGAATCCCGACAGCACCCCGGTGATCAGCGGACGGAATCGTGCTATGAAACGGTCCAACGGTGTCCTCCTTCGAAGGGGGGTTGGTTAAGCGACTACCTTCCTACCCGAGGAGAGACACCGTTGTCACGACAGACGCGTGCAACGATTCACGGAGCTGAAGGTCTGGCAGCGCGCACACGCTCTGGTGCTCGAGATCTACCGCATCAGCGCGGGCTTCCCTGCCGAGGAGCGCTTCGGGTTGACCTCGCAACTGCGCCGGGCGGCCACCTCGGTGCCGGCGAACATCGCCGAGGGCTCACGCCGGCAGGGGTCAGCAGGAGTACTCGCACTTCCTGAACATCGCCCAGGGCTCCGCCGCCGAGACCGAGTATCTGCTGATCCTGAGCCGAGACCTCGGCTACCTGTCCCAATCGGCTTTCGATCGGCTCACCGCCGAGCTGGACGAGGTCGCTCGCATGCTCCACGGGCTGCGGTCGAAGGTGGATGGAGGCTGAAGAGCCGCGAGCGCGAAGCGCGAGCAGAAGGACTCTCGACTCTTGACTCTTGACAGCGCGGCTCCGCCACCGTCCTTTGGTTGCGGCGGAGCCGCGCTAGGATGGTGCGACGGCCCCGCACGCTGTCAGGGGCGGGCCCGAAACGTGAACACGACCCGCTCGCCCGCCCGGCCCTTCATCCGGAAGACCACGGCGTCGGCCGTCACGAGCGCGACCTGACCGGCGATCACGCGCAGGCTCCCCGGCGTGAGGCCCCGTTCGCCCCCTGGCTCGAAGCGCCAGAGGCCGGCTTCCCCCTGGGCCTGCACCAGCATGGCCTCGACCCGGTTCTCGCCGGCCTGCAGGCGGACCGGTAGGCTCGAACGGCCGGGACCGGGGAAGAGCGCTTGGCTGCCGTTCAGCACGAACTGCCCGCGGCCTCCGGGCACCTCGAGCTGGCTCACCCAGGAAGAGAGGTGCTCGGCGGGCGCCGGGGAGGTGACGCCGTCCGGACGGGGGTAGAACGAAGCCGGCGCCACGCGACAGGTGACCGGCAGGTGGAAGCTCACGGCGCCGGAGGCGCGCGCGTCGGCCACGTTGCCGCAAGCGTCGGTGGCCCGGGCGACCACGTGGGCGGTGGTCAGGCAGTTCGCACCGAGCAGGCGCTGAACGCTGGCGAGCGTCCAGTCGAAGGGATAGGACGAGCGGGTGGACACCACGGCCCCGGGGATGGGAAGCAGACCGCTGCTCGGGGGCGCCAGGACTTGGAGCAGGTATTCGACCGTTGCCACGCCGCTCGCGTCGCTGGCGTCCGCCCTGAACAGCACGGGGAACGTGCTCGGGTCGAGCTCCGTGAAGTTCGACAAGGGGGGTGGGCTCAGCAGGGTCACCGCGGGAGGAGTCCGGTCCGCCCGGCAGGGATCGGGCGCCAGGGTCGTCGTGCTCGTCGAGGTGGTGGTCGTGGTCGAGATGGTCGAGGTGCTGGTGGTGCTCGTCGTCGTCGTCGTGGTTGTCGTCGGTACCAGCGTGGTCGGCGGCGGTGGCGCCGGCGTCCCGACGTGGTCGGGACGCCGGCGCCACCGCCTCCGGTCACCACGAGCACCGTCCCCGTCACGCCCGCCACCCCCGCTCCCACGACCGCGGCCAGCCCCGCGCCGGAGAGGCCGCCGGCCGCGAAACCCGCCGGCAGCGACGGGAAGACCGGGGCCGCGGCGCTCGGGACGAACGGCGCGACCGGACGGTCCTTGCAGTCGTCCGGGTCCTTCACGACCAGCGCCCGGTAGGTCTCGGTCTGAGTGCTCTCGAGTCCCTTCCCTACCGCCTCCACGTAGTACTCGACGTGCCTCTGCAGCAGGACCTTCTTCGGCCTGGGCAGGGTGGCCTGCCGGCACAGTAGGCCGGGAGGATCGGTCGGCTTCGGCGGGGCAGGAAGAGAGGCCTCCACGTAGTACCAGTCCGATATCCCCTCCGGGCGGAAGTAGACGCGCGCCCGCGCCAGCTCCCGTCCCGGCCGGAAGCACGCGTCCAGGACCGGGAATTGTCCCGCCACGACGCAGGCCACGCTCTCATGCTCGATGGTCACCGGCTGCCCGGACGCGACGATGGGCTGGAGACAAACAAGAAGGACCCTGCCCAGGCCGGAGGCGTGCTTCGGGGCGCCGCCCCCGTCCCTTGCCGCTGGATCGCAGCCGCGGCGCATGCAACCTTGGCGAACGGGCTAACCGAGCTGATCGGCGGCCATCGGCCGGCCGAAGTGGTAGCCCTGGGCGTGTGTGAAGCCGAGCTTGGCACAGAGCTCGGTCTCGGCCGCGGTCTCGACGCCCTCCGCCACCGTGTTGACCTGCAGCTCGCGGGCGACCGCCACCAGCGAGGCGAGCAGCCGCCGCCGCGAGGCGGGCGCCCGCTCGATGCCGCAGATGAAGCGCTGGTCGAACTTCAGGAAGTTGGGGGGCGCCTCCGCCAGCTCGAGTAGCCGCGCTTGGCCGCTTCCGAAGTCGTCATAGGCGATCCCGATCCCGATCTCCGAGAGCTTGCCGCGGAGCCAGACGATGAAGGGCACCTGGGCGAGCGCGCTCTCGTGGATTTCCAGGACGAGGTCGAGCTGGGGGGCCATGCGCCGCAGCTCCTCCAGAGACTCGAGCAGCCCCGGCTGCTCCATCTCGGCCGGGTGTGTGTTCAGGAACAGGGCCGGTAGCTTGCGGTGCTTGACCGTCTCCACCGCCTTGCGGCGGAACAGGCGTGACAGCTCCGCTTCCTTGTTGATGCCGGCGGCGACCTTCAGCAGCTCGACCGGGCTCTCCGGCAGCTTGGGGTGCGCCCCTCGCCCCAGGACCTCGAAGGCGTCCACCTCCCCTCCGGGCAGACGGACGATCGGCTGGAAGAGGAAGGACACCGCGCCCTCCTTCAGCAGCTCTTTCAGCTCCCTCGCCCCCTCGACGAACCCCCGGGGCAGCGCGCGCCCCCCGATCGAGACGGTGCCCTCGTCCGCCGCGCCGGCCCGCTCTCGCCGCCCGACGCGGAACTCGAAATCCGCGAAGTGGATGATGTCGTCCTCGTGGAGGGTCACCTCGTCCACGGGCTGGCGGTTCACGAAGGTCCCGTTCGTGCTCCCGAGGTCACGCAGTCGCAGCTCGCCGTCTTGGAGACGAGCTGGGAGGGCAGCACGACGTGAAGGCCCGGCAGCCGGCCGATGAGGAAGGGCAGGGGGGCGATCGGCATGCAGTGGAGGTCCCTGCCCCGGTCAGCCAAGCTCTCCAGCACCCACTCGTAGCGCAGGTCGGCCGCGACATGGGGCCCGGCCAGCAGCCGCAGGGGCGCACGGGTACGCTGGGTATCGTCGGGGCCCCGTCGCCGCGAGTGCCTCCGCGCCCGCTTAGCCATCGGCGTGCCGGAGAGGAGGCAAGAGCCTGGCCGAGGAGAGCGAGACCGAGGAGACGAGGGCCGTCATCGCCTTACCAGGGCACTCTTCATTCCACACCCGTTCTTCTTGCCTCATGGCAAAATCGCTGCCAACATGAGCAGTCCGGCTAGACATGCTGAAGGACGAGGCCCTATCCTTATTGGGCGCAGCGCGAACTGCCCGATTTCAGGTGAAACGGAATTCACGCTCACGGCGGGGCCGTCTCACGGTCGTCTCACGTCAGGCTGAGACGATGCGACTGCCTGAGACCGGGCAGCGCGAGGACCAGGCACATCAGGCGCCTGGTACTACTGGTGTGCGGGGGTGTGCGGGGGGCTTGCGCTGGGGAGGGCTTCGGGGTGCATAGGATCATGACGGCCTTGAGGGGCGAGGGCGAGGCCAACGGGCGCGAGGCGTGGCGCCGCCGTCCCGCAGGGAAGGGACCGGGTCTCAGCGCGGCCCGCACGAGCGGACGCGAGCACCTCCAGCGCCCACGTGCGCAGCCCCGCTCGTGGGTCAGGTGACCGACGGCCGGCTATCGGGTCCGTCCCCCGATCCGGCGGACGTCTACGAGGCGGCCCTGCGGTATCTGACGCGGGTACCGGAGGTAGACCATTGCGCGCTGTTCCTGCTGAGTGCCTCGCGGCGCGAGCTGACCCACGCGTTCTCCCACGGTCACACGGCGTTCCCGCCTCCGGCGGCCCTGCCCATCGAGGGCGGTTCCGCGATCGCCCACGCGGCGCGGACGGGAACCCGACACGTGACCCAGGACGTGCGGAGCGGTCCGCGCGACCGGCCGTGACGTCCCGAGGCCCGTTTCGAGCTGGCAATCCCCTTGATGGCCGGGGAGGGCGAGGTCATCGGGGTCCTGAACCTGGAGAGCGCGAGGGCGGACGCCTTCTCGCCGGCGGTGGTCTCGCTCTGCGAGTCGGTGGCTTCGGGCATCTCGGCGGCTCTCCAAGGCACCAACGTGACCGCCCTCCTGCTGCGCGCGAAGGTAGCGCTGGAAAAGACCTTCGACGCGATGACGGACATGGTGGCGATCCTCGACGACGAGGGCCGGATCGGGCGGTTGAACCAAGCCTTGGCCCGCCGGCTCCAACGGCCCCTGCGGGAACTGCTGGGCGAGGACTTCCAGGTCCTCTTTCCGTTCTGCCGGGAGTGGCTGGCCGAGGCGACGCGGACACCGGCGGCGAAGCGCGGGGCCTGGAAGGAGGTCTTCGACCCGGAGAGCGAGGTTGTCTACGAGCTGAACCTGCTGGAGCTGGACATCCCCTCCCCCCTCACGGGGAACCGCGTGGTCTTCATCAGGGACGTGACCCAGGAGCGCGAGATGGCGCGCCAGGTGATCGCCTTCGAGCGGCGGGCGGCGGCGGGGGACCTCCTCACGGGGGTGGCGCACGAGGTGCGCAACCCGCTGGCGGCGATCCAGGCCGCGGCGGAAGTACTGAGGCAGGAGGTTCCGGGGAACCCGGCCCATGCGGCCCCCGTGGGCATCATCTGTCGCCAGGTCGATCGGCTGAAGGTCCTGATGCAGGACCTTCTGCACATCGGCCGGCCTTTCGAGCATATCTCCGTAGCCAGGGGGTCCTTCCTCCAGGTGCTCGAAAGCGCAGTCAGCGTGTGGACCGAGAACGCCGCCAACCGCGCCTTCCGCGTGGAGGTGCTCGCTCCGGAACACGAGCCCTTCCCCGTGCGGGTCGACGCCGCGCGCATCGAGCAGGTGATCCTCAACCTCCTCGACAACGCGGCCCAGCACAGCCCTCGAGGGAGCGTGATCCAGGTCGCCTTGTCCCGCGCCGGGGATGACGTGAAGCTGCAGGTTAGGGACCAGGGCACGGGCATCCCTCCGGAGGCCCTGAACCGCGTCTTCGAGCCGTTCTTCACCACCCGGGCGAACGGAACGGGCCTGGGCCTTCCCCTCGTCAAGAGCATCGTCGAGGGGCACGGCGGACGCGTCGCCCTGTGGAACAACGTGCCTCCTCCCGGCCTCACCTTCGAGGTCAGCCTGCCCGCCCAGCCGGAGGAGCCGTGAGGCCACGCGTGCTCATGGTGGACGACGAGCCCGACGTGCGCCTGGCCTTCGCCCTCTACCTGACCCGGGCGGGCTTCACGGTGCTCGAGGCGTCCTCGCTGGCGGAGGCGCGGCAGCTGATCGCATTGGACACCGTCGAGGGCGTCCTGCTGGATCTCAACCTGCCCGACGGCAACGGGCTCGACTGGATCGCGGAGGTCCGGGAGAGCCTGCCGGGGACGGCGATCGTCGTGATCACCGGCAAGGGGGACATCCCGACCGCGGTCGAGTCCATGCGGCGGGGAGCCGATCACTTCCTGTCGAAGCCGGTCAACATGGGCGAGCTCGAGGTCGTCCTCCAGAAGGGCCTCGAGCTGGGGGGCTTGAGGCGCAGCAGCCAGGTCCAGCGGCGCCTCGCCAAGAAAGCGCAACCCCACTTCGGCGAGAGCGCCCCCATGAGGAACCTGCTGGAGCTTGCCACCCTGGCCGCGGAGAACGAGTCGCCGGTTCTCCTCCAGGGCGAGACCGGCGTGGGCAAGGGAGTGTTGGCGCGCTGGATCCACGACCACAGCGCGCGGGAGGCGATGCCTTTCGTGGAGCTGAGCTGCGGCGGGCTGCGCGGGGAGCTGATCGCCAGCGAGTTGTTCGGCCATGCTCGCGGCGCCTTCACCTCCGCGGTGGCGGACCGGCAGGGGCTGCTGGACATCGCCGACGGGGGGACGCTCTTCCTGGACGAGATCGGCGACCTGGATCCCGCCGTCCAGCCGCAGTTCCTCAAGGTGTGGGCGACGTCCGCGAGCGCCGGAGCTCCTTTCGCCTGATCAGCGCGAGCAACCGTGACCTGGCCGCCGACGTCGAGAGGGACCGGTTCCGGGCGGACCTCCACTACCGCATCAACGTCTTCCCGATCACGATCCCGCCCCTGCGGGCGCGACCCGAAGACATTCCGGGCCTCGTGGTCAGCACCCTCGAGTCGCTTGGCCCTCCACTGGTCGGCGTTTCGCCGGAGGCCATGGCGCTTCTGCGGGAATACCCGTGGCCGGGCAACGTGCGCGAGCTGAAGAACGCCCTCGAGAGGGCCCTGCTGCTCTCGCGGCGGACCACCCTGAAGCCCGAGCACCTCTCCTGGCTCCAGGCCGGCCCGCTCCCCGATCTCTCGCGCGGCGGCGCGCGCGGCGACCAGGACCGCATCGAGGAGGCCCTGCGGGAGCACGGCGGCAACGTGGAGGAGACGGCCAGCGCGCTGGGCATGTCACGGGCGACCCTCTACCGCCGTCTCCAGAAGGCGCGGGGCCAGTAGCCGGTGCCAGGGCGGCGGAGAGCGAGGACGCCAGCTCAGTCAGGCCCTCGGCGCGTTCCGTAAGAAGCTGATCCTCGACCGCCTGCGCCGGCACGGCAACAGCGCCTTCGAGGCGGCTGCGAGCTTGAAGCTCTCGGGACCGACGTTCGACCGATACTGGATGGACGCCAAGCGGTTCCCCTGACGCGCGGACTCGGCCGTGAACCTGCAGGGCGACTCCGAAACGAACATCCTCCTGCCGGCCTCTGGGCGACCGGCGCCGAAGGTGAGCGACTTCGGGATTGCGCGGCTTGCCGACATCTCCTGAGCTACACCTTCACGCATGGATCACGGGCACGCCGCGCTTCGCTTCGCCCGAAGCCCTGGCCGGCCAGGCCGTCGGGACGGCTCATGATGTCTATGGGTTGTGCGTGACTCTGTACTCGCTCTTCAGCGGCGGCCGGCTCCCCCATGAAGTAACCGGCAAGGCATCGAGCGCGGCGCTGCGGCGTCTGCAAGTCAGCCGCCCACGCGTGCCGCTGCGGAGCCTCGCGCCCGAGGTTGACTCGCGAGTCGATCGCGTGCTCGTGGAAGGCCTGGGCTCAGACTCGGGCAAGCGGCCTGCGATGCGGAAGCTCGTCCTGAAATTGGAGGTCGCCCAGGACCGCGCCGTTGCGCAGCCAGCACCGCCCGCGGGGCCAACGTGTTCGACCTGCTGCGCGAGCTCCATGACCGCGGCGAGTGCTTCGACACCGTGATCCTCGACCCGCCTGCCTTCGCCCAGAGCAAGGACGCAGTGGAGAAGGCCGCGCGCGGCTGCAAGGAGATCAACCTGCGCGCCCTCCCCCTCCTCGGGCCGGGCGGCTGCCTCATCACGTGCTCGTGCTCCTACCACGTCCACGAGGCCGACTTCGAGGAGATCCTGGCGCGGCGAGCCGCCGATGCGCCGGCCACGGTGAGGGTCGTCGAGAAGCGCCGGCAGGCGCGCGACCACCCCGTGGTCCTCGGCGTGCCGGAGACGTACTACCTCAAGTGCTTCGTGCTGCGGAAGCTTGCCTGATCCGCCAAGTGTTCACTGGATAGCCATTTGTGGGTGACCCCGGGCACGGCGCGACGCCACCCGCTCGGCTAACCTTGTCGACGTGAATTCATGCCTTCCCCTCCTGTGGAGGGTGCTGAAGGTCACGGAGCGTTCTCGCCTCTGTCCTCCCTTCGGCCAGAACCGCGACGCTACCGGGCCTCTCCGGGTGTCCACGACACCTGAGGCCGTCTCTTCCCGCCCGGGCCCGAAGTGACGCGTCTCCAGGCGTGCGCCCTGACGGCGTGCGGCGCCCTGTGGCTGGCTGGCGTCGGCGGCGGGGCGAAGATGATGTGGGACTACGAGAGCACGCCGGGTGCGCCGGGCTCGCCTCCACAGCAGTGGCCCGCCGCCAGCCGTGTCGAGCGCCGGCCCGGCCGGGCGACCCTGCTCTTGATGGCGCACCCGCAGTGCCCGTGCTCGCGCGCCACCATCGGTGAGCTGTCCACGCTCGTGACGCAGCTCGGCGAGCGGGCCACCGTACACGTGCTTGTCTTCAAGCCGCGGGATTTCCCGTCGGGGTGGGAGCGAAGCGACATCTGGACGGCCGCCGCCCGGATCCCCGGCGTGTCCGTGCGCGCGGACGAGGACGGCGAGGAGGCCGCCCGCTTCGGCGCTGCGACCTCGGGGCAGGCCATTCTGTATGACGCGGAAGGCCGCCTGCAGTTCAGCGGCGGCATCACGAATGCGCGCGGGCACCGCGGAGAGAGCGCCGGTTACCGGAGGATCCTCGCCCTCGCGACGGGCGGCGTGGCCGATGCCACGACCAGCCGGATATTCGGCTGTGCTCTGGCTGACCCTCGGAATCGGAAATAGTCGGACGAGGAGGGCATGATGGCGACCGCACAGGCACTGAAGCGAGACGGGAAGGCCGCGCCGGAGGTGGCCGCCGCAGCCGGCGAGGGCAGCGGCCGCCGCGAGCAGAGGCTCGTGGCGAGGGCCGCCGGCCTGTTTCGGGAGCGGCGCGAGCACGGCCTCCGGCGGATGGACAGGATGTTCCTGTTCCTCATGCTGGGGCAGTGGGTCTTCGCGATCCTGATCGCGGTGTTCTTCTCGCCCTACGCCTGGGCCGGGAAGACGAAGGCCATCCACCTGCACGTCTACGTGGCGGTGTTCATCGGCGGTGCCATCACCGCGCTCCCGGTGGCCCTGGCGCTGCTGCGCCCCGGCTGGGCCGGGACGCGGCATGTCATCGCGGCCACGCAGATGCTGTGGTCCGCCCTCCTCATCCATCTGAGCGGCGGCCGCGTCGAGACGCACTTCCACGTCTTCGGCTCCTTGGCGTTCCTGTCCTTCTACTACGACTGGACCGTGCTCCTCACGGCAACCGTGGTCGTGACCGCCGACCACCTGGCCCGGCAGATCTTGTGGCCGGAGTCGGTCTACGGGATCGTCAACCCCGAGTGGTGGCGCTTCCTGGAGCACGCCTTCTGGGTCCTCTTCGAGAACACCATCCTCGTCGTCGCCTGCGTAGCCGGCGTCAAGGACATGAAGGGGGCGGCGCGACAGCAGGCGGAGGTGGAAGTCCTCGCCGAGAGCGACGAGCTCAAGACCCTCGCTCTCGAAATGGCCCTGGACGAGGCCAAGCGTTGACGCCGGCGGGGCGGCCCAGAGGCACGAGATGGGCTTGAGCCAAGTGGCCGTCGCGAAGGGAGACGTCTACGTCACGATGTCACTTCAGGACTTCGTCGTCATGCCGCTGGACGAGCGCATCCGCCTGATCCTCGAGCAGCAGGTACGGTTCTACGATGAGCAGGGGGCGCTCATGCGGACCGCCGACGGCCTCCGGATCCTTCGGAAGATGAGACATGCAAACCGATGACCGATAGGGAGCTCCACGACTTGAGCCACTACCGGAATGTCTGTACTTCGCCTTCCTTTTCGCCGAGTTCTCCCCGAGCCGGGTCGCCTCAGGCGACGTCCGCGAAGACCGAGGCGTGTGGCCGGGAGTTGCTGTTGCCCTCGCCGCCTCGAGAATGTGCAGTCCGAAAATGTCCGGCCGTCCCTTTCGAAGACACGGGCTTACCGGGGAGCTTCCGTGGAATTCCTTCCCGCCTAAGTAGATACAAGGGCCGGCTCGGATGGGTATCGGGCACGGGCCTTGCTTCAACTCGCGTCGAAGGTCCGGGTCCCGGGAGGAATCATCGGTGACGAAGATCTTGCGGTCTCTATTGCCCCTCTTTGTTCTCGCCTCACCCCTGGGGGCGGAGCCCGCTCGGAGCGCCACACCCGGCGAGGCGGAGCTGCGGGGGACTGTCCGCGACACGACCGGCGATGCCCTCGCGGGGGCGAGGGTGACGATCGCCAGCACAGAAACGGGCTCGCGCCGAACGTGCCAGACGGACAGCCGGGGGCGCTACGTCTTGAAGGCCCCGCCGGGAACCTACCGGGTGAGTGTAGACCTGTTCGGCTTCGCCGGCCAAGCGCGGACCGACATGACGTTGCGAGCTGGGCAGCCCCAGCAGCTCGACTTCAGCCTCCGCCTCGCGGGCACGGAGCCGAGCACGCCGTCAAGGCAGCGGACGGGAAGCCCTCAGGGGGCGGCCGACCAGTCGATGCCCAGGGAGGAGCAGGTGGCCGGGACGGGGCTCGGGGGGGCGCCCGGCCAGAGGGTGCGCCCGGCCAGGACCGCCTGATAGACGTCCAGGCGGCCGTAGCCCAGATCGCTGGTGAGCGGGTTCGCGTGGGAAACCGCCCATGACACCTGGCCGTAGTCGGCCGTGCTCTGCATGCCGACCAGGAGAGCCGCCGCTCCGGAGACGAATGGCGTGCTGAAGGACGTCCCCCACCCGGCCGCATAGCTACCCCAGGGATACGTGGTGATGATCCCCTCACCCGGGGCCGCCACCCATACCTGCGCGGCCCCGTAGTTCGAGAAGGACGAGCGGGTATCATCGTTGCTGGTGGACGCCACGCCCATGACGTTGTCGAGGGCGGCGGGGTAGACGAGGGAGGCGCTGCCGTCGTTCCCGACCGAGGCCACCGAGACGAGCCCTCGGTCCGTGGCGTTGTCCAGGGCGCCCTTGATCTCTGCCGAGGACGTGGGGCTGCTGAAGCTCAGGTTGAGAACCTTGGCTCCTTTCAACGTCGCGTAGTAGATGGCCCGGAGGATGTCGGAGGTGTAGCCCAGCCCGTCGGCGTGGAACGCTTTCAGGGGCATGATCTTCGCCGTGGGAGCGACGAGATGGACGATCCCCGCCACCATGGTGCCGTGGCCGAAGGCGGCGTGGGCCCCATCGTCAAGCACGGCCACGGAGGCCTGGTCGAGCACGGCGACCGAGGCCTGGTTCACCTGATAGACTCCGTCGGGCACGGGGACCACGCCCTGAAGATCCGCCATCTCGTTGCCGCCCGCCACATCCCGGCGCGGGATGGTCGGGGTCGATGCCGCTATCGATCACGGCCACGATCCCGGCGCCCGTCACCTGGAGGCCGCAGTGGGTATCGGGAAGCCGGACGATCCCACTGGCGGGCTGCACGAGATAACCTTCCCAGGCTGCCGTTCCGTAGTAGCTCATCGGCGTCCGCTTCCAGAGGCCGTCCGGGGCCGTCACGATCGCCTGCTTGAGCGGGAGCAGGAGGTCGAGCTCGACCGCGGAGACACCGAGGAGGCTCAGGGTCAGGGGACTGAGGGGCGGGAGCCCTGAGACCAGGAAGAGCGAGCTGGGCACCGCCGGCCCGGAGAGGGGAAGCGTGTCCAGGGAGCCCAGGACCTGACACCCGACCAGGCTGCAGAGCGAGTTGATCGTGGTCCACCCGTCGAGCCCGCTCTTGATGCGGACGATCGACCGGTTCGTGTCGTACGCCTCTGCGAGGGGGACCGACGATGCGAAGAAGAGCGCCAGGACCGCGCAAACGAGCCACCTCATCCTCATGACCTGACCTCCGTCCCTTCCTCTCCTCGGCGTTTCTGCCTCACGGATGATCTCGCGCATTCGTCCGGTGACCCCGCCCTCCAGCGCGCTCGACGGACGGCAGGGACAGGATCAACGATCCGATCTCGGGGGCCTCGACGGAGAGCTGGAGGTTCGCCGCGGGATCCGGTTGCAACAGGAACTCCCCGAAGCGATTGGTGAGCGTCCTGTCCACTGTCTTTCCTCCGCTCGAGACGAGCACCGCGAGGTCCTGAAGCGGCTTCCTCGGAGACCCCTCATCGAGGATCTGTCCCACGAGGGAGAGTCGGTCCGAATCGGCTCCTGGCTCCAAGCGCAGCCTGATCACGTACCTTCCCGCCTTGTAGAGCAGCCGCCGCGCGGAAGTTCCGATCACGCGCACGCCGGCCGGCACTGGTTGTCGGAAGCTGTCGAAGACCAGGAATGCCTTGTGGGCCACCCGCTCGAGGAACTCTTTGGGGCGAAGGGCGGACGGCTCCCTGGCCGGCGCGGCCGTCTCTCCCGACGGCCGCGGGCACCGCCTCTCCGTGCCGTCCCAGCGGCCCGACGTCACCCCCGGGCCGCGGCGCTCCCTGCCGTCCCACGCGCTCCCGAAGCCGCCCACCACCGCCCGGATGCAGGAGAGGACCTCGTTCCGGACCGCCCGCTTGGCGAGCAGCGCGTCGGCCCCGGTCTTGCCCGTCCAGCTGAGATACGCCTGCTCCTCGTAAGGAGTCACGAGGATCACCTTGGTCCGCGGCGCCGCCGCCTTGATCTGCCGGGTGGCGGCGATGCCGTCGAGACCCGGGATCTCGAGGTCCATGAGGACGACGTCGGGGCGAAGCTCGGTCGCCAGGAGGACGGCATCGTCTCCCCGCGCGACCTCGCCGACGACCCTCACCCCCGCCCCCAGCA
>WNFJ01151961.1_pt3 | contig 13734 bp, 17 predicted proteins | sample 5400461 | NCBI WGS metagenome assembly WNFJ01 (sample SAMN13153349, study PRJNA577476) | soil metagenome | isolation source: 115 cm saprolite on Douglas fir-dominated hillslope | place: USA:California | collected 2013-09-17 | reverse complement strand
TACGTCGCTGGCAGCGCAGAAATGCGGCGATGGGCACGCGATTGACACCATGTTCAGGCCAAAGACAAACGGCGCTTTCTCGAGCTTCACCGGCTTAGACCAGGTGAGCTGTGGCGCGGCGGCGACCGACGCCCGCGATCCCACCGCCGCATGCGCCGGACCCAACCCGGCCAAGAGCCCGGCTGCTGTTGCGACTGCCAGGCTCGCGAGCGCCACTGGTGCGCGACCGCGCCGAGCCAGGCAGCCGAGGAAACTCCGAGCGGACAAAGCCATGTTCGAGCCCGTCCTCTCTCGCGCTCGCTCGCCGCCGGTTGCACCGGCACGTGGCGCCAACCACAACCCGGCGGTCCAGCAGGAGCTTAGGCCGACATGATCCACCGGGAAAGGGGACTCTTCCGCACTCCTGTAGCGGACGGTGCCGCGTCAGCGCGCCTAGCCGGCTTCGATCGCAGCGAGCGCAGCAGAGAATTCTTCCGTCGCGTCGCCGCTGAACAGGACGAACCGGACTTCGGACATTCCCCGGCAGTGCCGCGACGCCTGTACTGCGCGTACCGCGATGCGGGCCGCGTCTGCCATCGGCCAGCGGTAGATGCCGGTGGAGATGGCGGGGAACGCCACCGTCCTGGCGCCCAGCCCAGCCGCGACGCGGAGCGATTCGGTGTAGCAAGACGCCAGCGCGGCCGACCTGTCCTCGGACGCTGAGTAGACCGGGCCGACGGTGTGGATGACCCACCGGGCCGGGAGGTCGCCAGCGGTCGTCGCGACGGCTTGCCCAGCGGGCAGGCCGGCGCTGTAGGGCCCGGCGCGTAGTTCCCGGCAGGCGGCGAGGATTGCCGGGCCGCCACGACGGTGGATCGCCCCGTCCACGCCGCCGCCACCCAGCAGCGAGGAGTTCGCCGCATTGACCACGGCGTCGACGCGCTGGGTGGTGATGTCGCCGGTTACGAGGGAGATTCCCACGTTCTGAGTCTGCCTCATCCGCGAAGACTGCTCCCGACCCTGGCCATGGCGACGGAGTCCTGCCTGGTAGGGCAGGTTCGTCCGGGTTAGAATTGCCGGGTGAACCGACTTGGCGAGCTTGAGCGGGCCATAATGGATGTGCTCTGGGAGGCAGCCGAACCACTCAGCGTGCGAGAGGTGAGCGGCCTGCTGACCGATCGCGACCTAGCCCACACCACCGTCATGACGGTGCTCGATCGGCTCGCCAAGAAGGGCTTCGCCCGGCGCGAGCGCAACGGCCGGGCGTGGCACTATCGTGCGGCAGAAAGCCGGGAAGCATACGTGACCGAGCTCATGCTGAGCGCGCTTGACCAGACCGGGGACCGTCCGGCAGCCCTTGCCCGGTTCGCCCGCAGTGTGTCCGGTCAAGAGGCCCAGACGCTGTTGCGGGCTCTGAGCGCGCTCGGCGAGGTTCCCAGGGGCTGAGATCGTTGTCCGCTGTCGTTGTGATACTCGCTGCGGTCGCCATCGGCTGCATCCCCGCAGCTAGTGTCCTGGCGGCCGCGGCCTGGCCGCTGAGGTCACCCGCGGCCGCGATCGTGCTGTGGCAGGCGATCGGTCTGGGCTGGGGTCTGGCTGCGGTGGGCACGCTGGTCGGCATCGGTGCGGCGGACCCGGCCGCCACCGTGGCTGGCGGCGCGCTTGACCGCCTTGGCCGCCTCGCGACGGCCGGCCCGCCTCGCCCCTGGCCGGCGGCGTGGCACTGCTCCTTGTGCTCTGCTGGGTACTGCTCGCGGCCACGGCTTCGGTGCTTCGTGCGCGGCAGCGGCAGCGGACGCTGCTGAGCCTGCTGGCCCACGGCGACCCTAAAGTGCCGGGAGCGCTCGTGGTCGATCACCCGGCCGCCGCGGCCTACTGCCTGCCCGGGCTGCGGTCGGCCATCGTCATCAGCGCCGGAACGCTCACCTTGCTCAACGCCCAGGAGCTAGCCGCGGTGCTGGCGCATGAGCGGGCTCACCTGCGTGAGCGCCATGACCTTGTGCTGCTGCCGTTCACCGCCCTGTTGCGGGCGTTTGGCTGGGCTGGCGTGGCCAGGCAGGCGCGCCAGGCAGTCGGACTGCTGATCGAGATGCATGCCGATGACCGGGCGCTCCGGCACCGGCCCGCCCGGGAACTTGCCACCGCGCTGCTGCGGGTCGGTGCTGCTGGCGGCAGCCCGGCTCCGGTTGGGGCGCTCGCGGCTTCGGACGCCCAGTTGCCCTGCGAGGTGGCGGCCCGAGTGGCCCGGCTACTTCGCCCTGCGCCGGCCCTTGGCCTGCCTGCCCGAGTACTCGTCGGGATAGGCGCGGCAAGCGCGGTCGTCACCCCGGCTGTCCTGCTGACGTTGCCGATCCGCTAGTCGGCTATCCGGATGCGGAGCCGGCGGAACCCGCGGCCCTTGTTCTCGATCTTGACGACCTCCATCCGGCCGATCTGCTTGGTGCTGGCCACGTGCGTTCCGCCATCGGCCTGCTGGTCGAGCCCGACGATGTCGATGATGCGGACTTCTTCCACGTCCGCAGGCACCAGGTTGGTCGCGGTACGGATGATGTCCGGCAGGCTGAAGGCGTCGGCCCGCGGGAGTACCCGAACGTCGATGCGCCGGTCCGCGCTGACTTCAGCGTTGCACGCTGCCTCCACCGCATCACGGAATCCCTCGGGCAGCTCTGCCGTTAGCGGGTCCATATTCCCGACGGTCACCAGGGCACCATAATCCCTGAACACGACACCGCACAGGACATGCAGGCCCGAGTGGGTGCGCATCAGTGCCGTCCGCCGGTCGTCCTGCAGCGCGCCGCGAACCGTGGTACCGACGGGCGGCACTGGATCGTCCTCCGCCGGGATCAGGTACAGGTCGTCACCCTTGCGAGCGCCCGAGATACGGGTCTGCACGCCTCCCCATACCAGCACGCCCTCGTCCGGCGGCTGGCCGCCGCCGCCCGGGTAGAAGGCTGACCGGTCCAGGACTATGCCGTTCTCGCCCGAGTTCAGCACGACGGCGTCCCGCTCGCGCAGGCTCTGGTCGTCAAGTTCCAGCCGATGCGTGCGCCACTGCGATTCGGTCATGATCGAGGTCCAAAGTCCGACGGTCCGCTGAGATGAGCCACTCGATGAGCCTAATGCCGCCAGCGGTCGGCCGATTGCCTTACCAGGGACCGTACGGTCCCTGGCGCGTGCCTGGCTTGAGATCCCTGACCTTTGGCTTCACGTCGACGTGGTAGATCGCCGCCGCGACGAACGCCACGATCGGCAGCGCCAGGAAGCTGGTGAACAGGCCGATCTGCTGGGTAACCCCGCCGAGCCCGATGACCGCGGCGATACCGAGGATGATGAGCCAGATCGGCTTGGTCTGCTTGCTCGCGGCCGGGAACGCGGCAGCCGGGTGCCGCAGCGCGTCAATGAAGGCCCACGCCTCGATCACGAAGGCCGCTACAAGCAGGGCGTAGAAGAAATAGTCAACTGGGCCGTAGCCAGCGAAGGAGAACACGCCGTTACGCTACCTGTTCCCGGCCGGTGGCGGGAACTGATGAATCGTCCCCCCAGGCCCGGGCTTGTCGTCAACGGGCTGCTGCCCGAGCCGGAACACCGCGCTGGGCGCGTCCTCGTCATCCTCGCCGAACTGATCGCCATCGTCCGCGTCGTCACTTTCCTGCGCGTCCTGGTTCGGGGTGGCGATCGCCAACCGCCTGGGCCGGCCAGCCAGCGCAGCCGGGCCGATGTTCTCGGGCCAGGTCAGGGCGACTTCGTCGGGCGCCAGCCCGGTCTGGTCGTCCTCGAGATAGGCGCCGTCGTCTGCTCTGGCGATCGCGGTTTCCTTCCGGAACGACTCGTAAATCTCGATCAGCATTTGCTTCTGGCGCTCGGTTAGCTCCGGGTCGGAAAGCACTGCGTCCCGCACCACCGAACCGGGCGGCTGGTCCTCGAGGAATCCCGCCTGCACGTATAGAGCCTCCGCCGAGATCCGCAGACCCTTGGCGATTTGCTGCAGGATGTCGGCGCTCGGCCGCCGCAGGCCACGGTCGATCTGGCTCAGGTACGGGTTGGAAATGCCGGCTGACTGGGCGAGCTGGCGCAGCGAGATCTTGGCCTGCTCACGCTGCTCCCGGATGTAGGCACCGATCGCGCTCACGTTTACCGGACTCATGACGTCAGTCTCCTGCCTAGTGGCCTTACGCGCGTTCAATCCACCCGTTTCCGACCTGCTTGCATTTGCAAACAGTGTAGCTAGCACCCGTGACTCGCGTCACGTCGGGAAGCGGATCCCGCGAACACGGCGTTCCTGCTTACACGGAGCGGCGGCGCATCAATGAGCCGAATTGGGGAGCCACATGCGTTTCAGGCCCAGCAGCCTCGGCCGGAACCGTTCATCGCATCTTCTCGCCCAGGTCAGCGGAGGCCTGCGCGCCACAGTGGTGGTCATCTCGCTAGTAGCTGCCGCAGTCGCGGCCGCTCGGCCGGCCGCGAAAATCGCCGCCCCGCGACAGCACGCAGCCATGGATTCGAGGCGGAGGCCCGCCGAGCCCGCCAGGCCGGCTGGCGTCGCCGTTAGCAAGCCGCGCACGTCGTGTACGACGGTTGGGCACATTGGTGACTCCACGTCGGTAGGGATGGTGTCCTCGACGTGGCTGCCTGACCCCGCGCAGCGGCTCGCTGCACAGTACGCCGACGTCGGTGTCAGGCACCTGCTGGTTGATGCCTCCGGCGGCCGGTCGATCGTCGAGGAGATGCCCGGACAGCTCAATGGCGATGTCGTCGCCCAGAACTGGCGCGCCGCGGGATTCCGGGGCTGCTGGGTCTTCGCGCTGGGCACCAACGACACCGCCAACGTATCCGCCGGATCCACTGTGGGCCGGATGGCAAGGATCGACGAAATGATGGCTGTCGCCCACGGCAAGCCGGTCCTGTGGGTGAATACGCAGACCGACCTGGCGAGCGGCCCGTGGTCGGAATCCAACATGCAGCTCTGGAACGCCGATCTGCTGCAGGCCTGTCGTGCCTACCCGAACCTGCGCATCTTCAACTGGGCCGGCCAGGTTCAGTCTGCCTGGCACCTGGCGGACGGCATTCATTACACGTCAGCCGGTTACGCGATCCGCGCCCATGCCATTGCCCGGGCTCTTGCCAGCGCTTTCCCGACGAAGGGTGACAGCAAGGGCTGCGTCGTCACCTAGACGCGCTGGATCGGCGGGGATCCGCCCCGGGCGGCCACCTGCGGGCCCGCCGCCGACAATGTCAGCCGACAGGCCAGGCCTTTGCGACGATGCGCGCGGCCAAATTGCGGCGCCGATCTTCATTACAGTTATTGTCGTCCACAATACGTAGTCATTAGATAACCCTGGGTAGTTCCTCGGCACTTGAGAAATCTGTGCCAGGGGGTACGATGCCGAAGCCAGTTGGCTCGGGGCAGCGCTACATGCCGGGGCTGGACGGGCTGCGCGCGATCGCCGTGCTTGCTGTGATCGCGTTTCACGTGCAACTCGGCTGGGCGCCGGGCGGCCTGCTGGGAGTAGGGGTGTTCTTCACCCTGAGCGGCTACCTGATTACCGATCTCCTGCTGAGCCCATGGACGACTTCCGGTCGACTGCACCTCGCGGAGTTCTGGATGCGCCGGGCCCGCCGCCTGTTGCCCGCGCTGTTCGTGATGCTGGCAGTGGTGACGGCGTGGGTGACGATCGCTGACAGGGTGCGGCTCGCGAGTCTGCGCGGCACGGTCGCAGCGGCATCGACCTACTGGAGCAACTGGTATGTGATCGTCAAGGGCCAGTCCTACTTCGCAAGGTTCGCACCGCCGCAGCCGCTCGATCACCTGTGGTCCCTCGCGGTTGAAGAGCAGTTCTACTTGATCTGGCCCTGGCTGCTGCTGGCCGGGGTGTTCGTGATCCGGCGCCGTGGCGCTGCCGCGCTGCGCTGGCTCGCACTGCCGACGTTCGCGATGGCCGCCGCGTCCGCGGTCGCGGCTGTCCTGCTCTACCACCCAGGCTTCGATGCCACCAGGATCTACGAGGGCACAGACACTAGGGCAAGCGGGCTGCTGATCGGTGCGGCGCTCGCCATGCTGTGGCCGAGCAGCCGGGCTGCCACCGCCGGCAGGTCCGGCCAGCGACTGCTGGATTTGTCCGGTTTCGCCGGGCTCGCGGTTATCCTCGTTCCTGTATCGCGGCGGTCTGGTCGTGCTCGCCCTGGCCACCGCGGCTGCGGTAGCCGCGGCGGCCTGCCCCGGGACCCTGACGACGGCGGCGCTTGGCTGGCGCCCGCTGCGCTGGCTCGGCGTTCGTTCCTACGGCATCTACCTATGGCACTTCCCGGTCATCGTGCTCACCTCGCCGCCGAATAGCACTGAGGACCTGCCGCGGGCCGCGGCGCAGGTGGCCGCGAGCATCGCGCTAGCCGCGCTGTCGTGGCGGTTCATCGAGGAGCCCATCCGGCATGGCGCGATCAGCCGGGCCTGGCGGCAACTGCGGTCCGCGCGGCTGCGGCACATGCCACTGGCCGGGCTCGCCGCAGCCGGTAGCGCTGCCGGTGTCCTCGTCGTGGCAAGCGTCGGCCTGGCCGGGGCTGTCTCGGCGCCGGCCGGAGCAAGCAGCGGGGCGGCGCAGGGCCTCGGCGCCAACCTCGCCGGCTCTACCAACTCGGTGACTCAGGTCAAGAGCGGTGGTCCGGCGGCCGGATCGCAGCACGGCGCCCAATCCGCGGCGACAACGCCGGCCAGCCCTGCGGCGGGACAGCGGATCGGCGCCAATGGTCTGCTTCCTGTCTCGCTGCGCAACCGGCCACGGCCACTGATGACCTCCTGCAAGTCGGTGGTGCACATCGGTGACTCCACCTCAGAGGGCCTAGTGTCGCCGAACTACCTGCCGAACTGGCGCCAGCGGATCCCGGCCCAGTACGAAGACGTCGGCGTGCGCACGGTCTACACGAACATCACCGGTGCACGCTCTGTCGTCGAGGTGCTGCCCGGTACCGTCAACGCCTACGACGCAGCAAAAGGCCTCGTCGCGCACGGCTTCCACGGTTGCTGGGTGCTTGCCCTGGGGACCAACGACACCGCCGATATCGCGGCCGGCTCGAACGTCGGCGTCACTGCACGGATAAACCGGATGATGTCGGTCGCGCACGGCGGACCTGTGATGTGGATAGATGTCGTCTCGTTGCTCTCCAGCGGCCCGTACGCGGAAGCCAACATGCAGAAGTGGAACGCGGCGTTGCTGACGGCGTGCGCCCGCTACCCGAATATGCGGGTGTTCGACTGGCCAGCGCTGGCTGCGCGCCGCTGGTTCATCCCCGACGGCATCCACTACACCTCCGCGGGTTACGCGGTCCGAGGCCGGGATATCGCCCATGCCCTGGCCGAGGCCTTCCCAGCAGGCGGCTCGAGCAACGGGTGTGTTGTCAGCTAACCGGGTCGCCGGCTAGCCGGGTTCTCAATTGGCCGACCAGCATGGCGGCCGGCCTGATCTCGCCGACGACCCGGCCGCCGCCGGTGACGGGCGTCATGGCCAAGCTGTCCAGCCTGGCCACGTCCGTCCCAGGCAGGTTCTGCGCACCCAGGGACCGCAGTATCGCGACGGTGACCGGCACCCGGCCGCGGGCCGCCCCGTCGTCAATCTTGAATGCCGCCGCGCGCCCGTCAGCGAGGGCGAAGCCCTCGACTCCCTCTGCGCCCGATTTCAGCAGCAAGCCGGGCACGGCCTCCATCAGGATGCGCTCCGGCCGCGCTGTTCCCGAGGTCCATTCCGGATGCGCCCGCATGGCGTCGGCGACCGCGCGCTCGGCGGTTCCCGGCTCGGCGAGCACGACGGCCCGGAATGCCCGGGCGAGGCCGGCGACCGAGATGGCCATCAGCGGAGCACCGCAGCCGTCCACTCCTATGGAGGTAACGGGCTCCCCTGCGAGCCGGCCGATCGTAGCCCGGATTTCCTGCTGGAGCGGATGCCCCGGATCGGTGTAGGTGGCCGTGGGCCAGTCGGCCGCTACGCAGGTGGCGAGCATCGCCGCATGCTTTCCGCTGCAGTTCATGTGCACCCGGTCGGGTCCGGCACCGGCCCGAACCATGGCCCGGCTCGCCTGCTCGTCGAGCGGCAAGTCCGGCGGGCACTGCAGGTCATGCTCCGTCAGGCCAGCCGCCGACAGGATCTGGCGCACGCCCGCCACGTGAAAGTCCTCGCCGGAGTGGCTAGCCGCGGCCAGCGCCAGCAGTTCGCCGTCCAGCTTCAGGCCGCAGCGCAGCATCGCGGCAGCCTGGAAAGGCTTATTGGACGAGCGTGGGAAAATCGGCTCAGCGGTGGACCCGGCGGCATGCAGCACCCGGCCGTCGGCAGCGAGCACGGCGATCGAGCCGCGGTGACGCGACTCGCTGAAACCCGACCTGATCACTTCTGCCAGGACGGGATTGTCAGCCGTGATCGGGTAGCTCGGCAGCCGCAGCCGCGCGCTCCACCAGTTCCGCGTTGCTTGCCACAGCGCGGCCCCGGGCAAAGGTAACGGTGTCCTCCATGCCAACGCGCAGATGACCGCCGGCCGCGAGGGCGGCGAACAAGACTGGCAACGAGGTGCGGCCGATGCCGGTCGCCGACCAGGTGGCGCCTGCCGGCAGCGCGGCTACCGCCGCAACGAGGGTCGCGGCGTCGCCAGGCATGCCGCCGGGCACACCCATCACCAGGTCGCAGTGGACGTGGCCGCCGAACGGCTCGCCATGCTCAGCCAGCAGGCGATGAAGCGCAGCGATATGACCGAAGTCGAATAGCTCGAATTCCGGCACCACCCCGAGGGCCTGAGTTTTGGCGTAGAGCTCGGTCATGAAGCCCCATGGGTTCATAAAGACGTCGTCGCCGAAGTTCACCGTGCCGCACGTCAGCGAGCAGCCGTCGGGGCGGGCATCTAGCACCGCGAGCCGCCGCTCGAAACTGTCCGACACCGCTCCGCCGGTCGACAGCTGCACGATCAGGTCGGTAGCCTCCCGCAGCGTGTGCACGGTGTCGGTGAGCCTGCTCAGATCCAGCGTCGGCTGGGCCGCATCGTCCCTGATGTGCACGTGGATCACGGCGGCGCCGGCTTCCCGGCACTCCTTTGCGGTTGTCACGAGCTCATCGAGCGTGACCGGGAGCGCGGGAACCGCCGACTTCTCGGACTCCGCGCCAGTCGGCGCGACCGTTATCAGCGTGCGGGTGGGTGCCTTGCTGCTTCCGGGCTTGATGGCAGTGGTCATGTCCGGTTATGTGCCCTTCCTCTACCGCGCCGCTGCGGACTACCGCGCAGTCTATGCGGCCACGTTCCCTCCACATGCGTGGTCACCGGCGGTATGCAAGACTGCGGACTCGTGCGAGCCGTCGTTCAGCGTGCCAGCAGCGCAAGTGTCACCGTCGACGGGGCGATCACCGCGCGGCTGGATGCGCCTGGACTGGTCGTGCTGCTGGGCATCAGCCATGCCGACACCGCTGCGACGGCGGCGGCGCTGGCTACCAAGATCTACCACTTGCGGATCCTGGCCGGCGAGCGATCGTGCGCCGACGTCGGGGCCCCATTGTTGGTCATCAGCCAGTTCACGCTGTACGCCGACACCAGCAAGGGGCGCCGGCCCAGCTGGCAAGGCGCTGCCCCCGGCCCGGTGGCCGAGCCTCTGGTGACTGCTTTCGCTGCGGCTCTGCGCGAGCTCGGTGCTCGCGTGCAGACCGGCGTGTTCGGCGCTCAGATGCAGGTGGCGCTGGTCAACGACGGACCAGTGACACTGATCCTCGAGGCCTAGCGGCGGCTGCCCGCGCCAGCAGGATGCGCGCCGGCCAGATGACGCCTGGCGAACTCGAGTGATTCGGCAAGGTCGGCCTGACGGTCCCCTAGCGTTGCCGCGCGGTGCGTGTTGACCTCGAGCACCACGTGACCGTCATAACCGGTCCGGCTGAGCCAGCCGAGCAGTTCCGCACATGGCTGCGTACCCCGGCCGGGTACCAGGTGCTCATCTGGCAGGCCCGGTTTGGTGCCGTCGGCGAGGTGCACGTGCGCTAGCCGGCCGCCCAGTGCCTCAGCCATGGCGAGCACGTCTGACCCGGAGACAGCCGCATGCGAGACATCCAGCGTCGCTCCCGCTGAGTCCATCTCGACCGGGTTCCAGTGCGGAGCGTAAGCCGCTACCTCGGACTCGCCGCGCAGCAACGGGTACAAGTTCTCCACCGCGAACGCCACGTCGCCGTGCTCCGCCAGCTTGGCGAGGCCGTCTTCGAAATTCACGGCGTACTCCCGTTGCCAGCGGAAGGGCGGGTGGACCACGACGATGCGCGCCCCCAGCGCCTCCGCCAGTTCTTGCGACCGGGCCAGCTTCAGCCATGGGTCGCGTCCCCAGACCCGCTGGGTGATGAGCAGGTTCGGCGCATGCACCGCCACTACCGGAATGCCGTGGTAGTCCGACAGCCTGCGCAGCACGGCCGCGTCCTGGCTCACCGGGTCGGTCGTCACCATGACCTCGAGCGCGTCGTAACCCAGCCGGGCCGCCGTCTCGAACGCGTCCGGCGTCCGCTCCGGGAACACCGATGCTGTTGACAGTGCGACTTTGATGCCTGTCACCTTGGTGACCTGCGCAATCGACGCTCCCTCATGATTAGCCTCTGCGTCCAGCTTATGCCGCGCCCGCACCGCACGGGCCGCTGGCTGCCGCCCCGGTGACGGCCGACTGTCGGTGGCCACCGATACCGTCCGGCCATGGCCAAAGCAGCGACAGCCGCCATGTACCTGTGCTCAGCCTGCGGCTGGCGGAGCAGCAAGTGGGCAGGCAGGTGCGGAACGTGCGAGGCGTGGGGCACGGTAGCCGAGGCTCGCATCGAGGAGTTCGCACGGCCAGGCTCCCGTGCGGTCTGGCGTGCCAGCGAGCCGTCCGCGGCCGCGCTGCCGATCGGCCAGGTCGACGCCGTGGCTGCGGGTGCCCGGCCGACGGGTATGGCCGAACTCGACCGTGTGCTTGGCGGCGGTCTCGTACCGGGAGCGGTCGTGCTGCTGGCCGGCGAGCCCGGCGTCGGCAAGTCGACGCTGCTGCTGGAGGCCGGCGCGCTCGCTGCGACCAGCGGGCGCGTTTTGTACGTGACCGGCGAGGAATCGGCGGCCCAGGTGCGGCTGCGGGCGGACCGGATCGGCGCAGTCAGCGACTCGCTGTTCCTTGCCGCCGAGACTGACTTCGGCGCGCTGCTCGGTCATGTGGCGGACGTCGATCCGGCGCTGCTCATCGTCGACTCGATTCAGGCCATCAGCGCGGCCGGCGTGGACGGGGTGCCGGGCGGGGTCACCCAGGTGCGCGAGGTTACTGCCGCATTGACGGCGCTGGCCAAGCAGCGGTCGCTGACGATCGTGCTGGTCGGTCACGTCACCAAGGACGGCTCGGTGGCCGGTCCGCGCACGCTGGAGCATCTTGTCGATGTGGTGCTGCATTTCGATGGCGACTCGCACGGCCAGTTGCGGATGGTCCGCGCGCTGAAGAACAGGTTCGGCCCGACTGACGAGTTCGGCTGCTTCGAGCTTGGCGAGTACGGGCTGATCGGGCTGCCCGATCCGAGTGGACTGTTCCTGTCGCAGCGGCATGACCCGGTGCCGGGCAGCTGCGTCACGGTGACACTCGAGGGCCGCAGGCCCCTGGTCGCTGAGGTGCAGACGCTCGTCTGCGCGACGGCCGGCGAGGGGCCGCCCCGGCGGGTCGTCTCCGGCCTCGACGCGGCCCGGGTCGGCATGATGGTCGCGGTCCTGCAGCAGCGCGCCCGGCTGGAGATCGGCAGGCGTGACGTTTTCGCCGCCACGGTGGGCGGCGTGCGCCTTGTCGAGCCGTCGGTGGACCTCGCCGTCGGCCTGGCGGTGGCCAGCTCGGTTGGCAACCTGAGCGTGCCCAGCGACCTGGTCGCGATTGGCGAGGTCGGGCTGGCCGGCGAGGTCAGGCGGGTGACTGGCATGCAACGGCGCATCGCCGAGGCGGAGCGGATGGGATTCAGGCGGGCGATCGTCCCGGCCGGCTCTGGGCTGCTGCCGTCGGGCGCCGACCTTCGGGATCCTGGATTCGGTCCGGCGGAGCCCGGGTCCCTGTTTCAGGTGACCGAGGTAACCGACATTCGCTCGGCGATACGGGCGGCGCTGGCTCAGCAGTGACAACCTGCACCGCGGCGCCCGCCGATAGACTGGCCGTCACGGGTCGTGCGCGCACGGCTCACGAGACGGGTGCGGCAAGGGGAGCGCACAGCTTCCATTGGGCAGGTGCTTGCGGTGAGCGACGGGCGGGACAACGGGCGTCGAGCTGCCCTCGCGGTGGTGGCGCCGGGCACGGCGCTGCGAGATGGGCTGGAGCGCATCGTACGCGGCAATACCGGCGCGCTCATCGTCCTCGGCTCTAACCCGGTTGTCGCGGCTGTCTGCTCGGGTGGATTCGAGCTGGACGCCCCGTTTTCCGCGACCCGGCTGCGCGAGCTGGCGAAGATGGACGGCGCTATCGTGCTGGATGAGGCGGGCGAGCGGATCCTGAGGGCCGCTGTCCAGCTCGTGCCCGATCCTAGTCTGCCGACGCAGGAATCGGGCACCAGGCACCGGACGGCCGAGCGGGTCGCGCGGCAGACCGGGTTCCCCGTCATCACGGTCAGCAAGTCGATGCGCACGATCGCGGTGTTTGCTGGCGGCGAGCGCCATGTGCTCGAGGACTCGTCGGCGCTCCTGGCGCGTGCGCACCAGGCGCTCGGCGCCCTGGAGCGCTACAAGCGTCGTGCTGACGACGCCGCCAGCGCACTGACTGCGCTGGAGATCGAGGATCGCGCCACTGTCGTTGACATCGTGGTGGCCGCCCAGCGGCTGGAGATGGCCGCCCGCGTCACCGGGGAGATCGCCGGCTACCTGATCGAGCTCGGCACTGACGGCGGCCTGCTCAGCCTCCAGCTCGAGGAGCTGGTGACCGGTACCGGCGAGGAACGGGCGCTGCTGCTGCGCGACTACGCGCCCCACGGGCCAGCCGCGGTCACTGCCGACCAGCTAGCCCGGCTGAACGCTGACGAGCTGCTGGACCTGACCGCCATCGCCGTGGCGATTGGGCTCGGCACCAGCGACGGCCTGGACCGGCGCGTCAGCCCCCGCGGCTACCGGCTGCTGCGGCGGATCCCGCGGCTTCCGCCGTCAGCAGCGGACCTGCTGATAGAGCAGTTCGGCAGCTTGCAGAAATTGCTGTCGGCTAGCGCCGCAGACCTCCAGCAGGTGCATGGACTGGACCCGGGCCTGGCGACGAGCGTCCGCGAAGGCCTGGCCCGGCTGGCCGAGTCAGCGCTGCTCGACCGGTACCCGTGAGGCGTCGTCCGGTCAGCCGATCCGGAACGTCAGCGGGTTGCTCGCCAGCGGCCCGTCGGTTGCGAGGGCGGTATAACTTCCCGCTGGCGCTGAGGAGCCTGGCACCGGGCAGCCCGGCGATGAGCGCTGGCCGTTCCAGGCGATGGGCACGATCGTGGGGATGCCCCGGTCTAGCTTGGTGACCAGCGAGGCCTGACCCTCGGCGCAGTCCGCCGAGGTCCAGACGCGGTGTGCGCCGGAGGTGACCTGCAGCAGCACGTGCCGAGCCCCGATGTCAAAGGTGCAGGTCTGGCTGGCGGTCGACACCACATCGACGTCGAACGTGGGAGTCTGCCAGGCGGGGTAGCTGGCCCCGCTGGAGAACAGGCTGAGAACCACGTCGTGGACCGGACAGGGCAGTAAGCCGTGCTGGGGCATCTTGCCGGCCTGAGTTGTCGCGGCGGTCCGGCGGGTTGCCGCGTGACT
>WNFJ01712818.1_pt1 | contig 13735 bp, 14 predicted proteins | sample 5400461 | NCBI WGS metagenome assembly WNFJ01 (sample SAMN13153349, study PRJNA577476) | soil metagenome | isolation source: 115 cm saprolite on Douglas fir-dominated hillslope | place: USA:California | collected 2013-09-17 | reverse complement strand
AGATCACTGAGCGGTTTTTGAGGCAACTCCGCGGTATTGAAGCTGCGGTACGAGGCAAAAATGACAGCGAGCAACCCCGCCAAAAGGATGAGGTAATAGACACTCCGGTGGCGGCGCAACCACGGCATCGCAGAGATTCTATGTCGAGTCAGGTTAGGCAGCGGCAGGCGCAGCGTCTTCCCGTGCATCGCTGATGTGAGGCGTGTCGGTGAGCTCGTCCGGGGCTTCCTCGGCAACGGCCGAGGGCGGCCGGCGCAGCATGAGCATCGCAACGAACCAGGCCATGGCGATCGCGATCAGGATGTCACCCGCGCTGGCAATGCCGGGAAAGGGCGCGGGAAGCACGAAGCGGTCGTCCAGCCAGGCGAAGTTCGTGTGCGGGCCGGCGAGGACGTAGGTGGCGCTGCGACTGCTGACCGCCGCGAGCACATCGTGGCCTTCAACCGGCATCTTTCCACCGTTCGCCGCGCGAACGATCTCGTTGCAGTAGGCGCCGAGCGCGCCGCACGCGACTGCATAGACCCGCCTCCACGTCGCCCAGATGCCGGCCGCGACGGCCAGGCCGAGCGGAAGCAGCCACGAGAGAGGGCTCGGAGTGAGCTGACTGATCAGGAGGACCGCGCCGGCAGCCACCAGCGGGCGCCCAGGAATTGGCGCATCCCGCCCGAGGACCCGACTCGCTCGTCCGCCGAGGAGGAACCCGACGAAAATCCCCGCCACCGTGACAAGGGCTCCGTCGGCAACCTTGAGGGCAGCCGGCTCGAGCCACGACGTGCGCCAGGCGAGGGCGAGCAGCGCGCCGACCACCTGGAGCGAGATCGCGAGCCGCCGTTGGAACATGAAGGCGGTCCAGAAATCCGTACGGCTCCATGCGGCTCGCAGCCCGGCGGTCAGGACGGGCCCCAACACGTAGTACACGACCATCAACCCCGCCGTCGCCGCCACGAAATGCTCGGTATCGCCAAACCCGACGAGCCGGAACGTCGCCGCACCGATGACGGCTGCAAGGACCCATTGCGACGTTGCCGTCAGCTGCGTCGACCAGCTCTGCCCCTTCAGCAGGCTGCCGAGCGGGGCGCCCATGACGGCAACCAGCACCGTGATTTCGGGATGGCGCCGAAACACGATGATTGCGGCGAAGAGCGTGATCTTGGGGAGCTCGCCCCAGCGCGCTCGCTCCTTCGAGCCGAGCAGGAAGTCGTCGACGATGCACATGCCGATGAAGCTGATCCAGGCCCAGGGCGCCTGGTAGGGGTGTGCCGGCAACACCCAGGCGACGATGGTCGCGAGCAACGCGATCAGGCCCGCGACCCAGACGAGGACGCGAATCGAGCGGGCGCTGACGCGATGCTGGAGGAAGCCCAAGGCTGGCGAGAGTGCAACGGCAGCGACGGGGCCGCCTTTTGGGTGCTTTACGCTACGGGGCGATGTTCCGAAGAAAACCCACCCTGCCCGCCCCGTCGGACCGCTGGCTGGTGATCGGGTTGGGTAATCCCGGCCGGGAGTACGAGCGGTCCCGGCACAACGTCGGCTTCCAGGTGATCGACGAGCTGGCTCGCCGCCACGGCGCGCGGGTGACGGATCGCGCCGCCAAGTCCCTCACCGGCCGCGTCCGCGTCGACGATCGCGAGCTGGTGCTCGCCAAGCCGCAGACCATGATGAACCTCTCCGGCCTCGCCGCCAAGGCGCTGGCGGCAAAGTACGGCGTGCCCCTGGAGCGCACGCTGGTCATCCACGACGAGCTCGACCTTCCCTTCGGGCGGCTGCGCATCCGCAAGGGCGGCAGCTCCGCGGGGAACCACGGCCTGGACTCGGTGATCGCGTCCTTCGGCAGCAAGGATTTCATCCGGTTTCGGGTTGGCATCGGCCGTCCCCCGGGCAACGGCGTCGACTATGTGCTGAGCCCGTTTACCGCCGCCGAGCGAGACCAGTTGCCGGACGTCGTCGGCCGCGTCGCCGATGCCGTCCTCTTTACCATCGAGCACGGCCTCGAGCGGGCCATGACCGAGTTCAATCGCGTCTAGTCAGGAAGTAGACGAGGACCACGAGGCCGGCCACCGCCGTCAGCGCTCCCCCAAGCCAGACCGCGGCGGACGGCCCGAGGAAGTGCGCGACGATGGCGGCGAGCACGTTGCCAATCGGCGTCACGCCGATGAACAGCATCGAATAGAGGCTGACCATGCGACCCTGCATCCGGTCCGGGGAGCGCACCTGCACGAAGGTGTTGGTGCCGATCGAGTAGACGGCGAACGACCAGCCGATCACCAGCAGCAACAGGATCGCCTGCGTGAAGCTGGGCATGACCAGGAAGAGCAGCTCCGTGGCGGCAAAGAGCAGTGCGCCCAGTACGATCCGGCGCGGCTCGAGCAGAAAACTGCCGACCGCCGCCATGGTCAGCGCACCGACCAGCGACCCGATGCCCTGCGCCGCAAACAGATAACCGAGCGTGTCCGCGTTGGCGTGGAGGACGACCCGGGTGAACAAGGGCAGCACCAGGTTGAAGTTCGCACCGAACGTGCCGGCGACGAAGAGCAGGAGGAAGAGCCCGGCAAGAGAGGGTGTGCGCGCGACGTAGCGCAGAGCCTCGCCGATCAGCTGCACCGCGGTCTGAGGCGGGCCGGCCATGAGCGGTCGGCGGCGGATCGTCAGGAGCGCCGCGATCACACCCAGGTAGGTGAAGGCGTTGATCCAGAAGCAGGCGGCTATGCCGAACGTCGCAATGATGACGCCGCCCAGCGCCGGGCCGACGATCCGGGCGAGATTGAAGGCAATCGAATTCAGCGCGACGGCACTGACCAGCTCGCCGCGACCCACCATCTCGAGGACGGTGGCCTGTCGCGCCGGGAAATAGAGCGCCTGGTTTATGCCCAAGGCGGCGGCCAGCACCATGACGATCGGCAGGCTGATGGTGTGCGTCGCGGTGAGCACCGCATACAGCACGGCGCCGACAAGCGAGACCACCTGGGTGAGGAGTAACACATCCCGATGCGCAAATCGGTCGACGAGGGTGCCGGCGTAGAGGCCGAAGACCAGCACCGGTCCGTAGCTGAAGGCACCAAAGATCGCCAGCGCGAACGCCGAGTCATGCGAGAGTTGAAGGACAAGCCAGGCGGCCGCCACCGATTGCATCCAGGTGCCGACCACAGACACCGACTGCCCGACGAAATAGCGTCGGAACTCAGGGTACTGAAGAGCGGAAACCTGCACGACGGCGCGACGGCGCGGCTCGACACCAGAGGCAGCGGCTGGAATGCTGATCAGTTTACTTCGCGATCAGCCTGATTCTAGATCGCCAGGCCGACGTACTCCAGGTCGCGCCAGATCTGGCCGTCTCGAACGTCGACGACGCTGACCGAAGGCTGGCGAACCTTCCCCATGAGACCGGTGTAGGTCCATTCGCCAATGACGACGACGGTGTCGCCTTCCGTCACGATCCGCTCGACCTCAAACGTCACATCCGGCGTGCGCGACACGGCCTGGCGGCTCAGCAGGACGAACGCCTCCCGGCCGAGGATCGGCTCGGGCACGCCTGGCGTTCGGTGGACGACGTCGGGATGCAACCGGCGCGCCAAGCCTTCCCAGTCACGGGCGCGAAGCGCATCGAGTGCCGCGGTCACGACGTCCGCGGCCGAGGTCACGACAGGTGGAAAAAGATGTGGCGCCCGAAGAGCACGATGCCGACGACCGCCGCGCCAGCGGCCGCCACCAGCACCGCCGCGGCCGCGACATCCTTGGCTCGGCCGATCATGGGGTGGTGCTCCGGCCACGCGTAGTCGATCAACACCTCGAGCGCCGTGTTGAACAGCTCCGCAGAAATCACGATCGCGAAGCTCAACACGAGCGCGACCAGCTCCAGGGCGGAAAAGTGGAGTAGAGCAGCCCCAATCAGCACCGCAACCGCGGCGACGAAATGGACGCGGAGGTTGGCCTGCGAGGAGAGCGCCCAGGCGATCCCGCGGCCGGCGTGGCGGAAGCTGTAGAGCGTGCGGCGTAGATCGATGCGCCGTGCCCTACTCGGGCTGCCGATCCTCTCCGCCTCGAACTCGGCGTCCGAGTGCGGCGTCACGGCGTGGCCGCCAGGATCCGGTTGGTGAGGGCGGTCATCGCCACCTCCTCCGACGGCTCGGCGTGGTCGTACCCGAGCAGGTGCAGCAAGCCGTGCACGGCGAGGAGGCGCACTTCGTCGTTGATCGGATGACCGGCTTCGCGCGCCTGCTCACGGGCACGCGGCAACGAGATCACAATGTCGCCGAGCCACTCTTGCGTGCCGGGCGGCGCCTGGAAGCGCGGGTCGGTCGGCTCCTCTCGGGCGGCGAAGGCGAGCACGTCCGTCGGCTCGTCGAGCCCGCGATAGCGGCGGTTGTACTCGCGCAACTGCTCATCGCCGGTCAGCGTCACGACGGTGACCGTGTCATCCGGTAACTTCAGCGTCCGCGCCGCCGTTTGCAGCGCCACCTTCAGCCCCTCCAGATCCACACCCGAGGCGAGCGGCGTGGGACCCAAACGGCTCATCTGGATGAGCACGGCGCTTAGGAGGTGCTCGGCCGCGGGCGCGTCACCGGCCGCGGCAGGGGAATCGTCTTGTCCTCGGCGTCCAGTGTCCCGTCGTGCCCACCGCCGGTCGTGTCGACGGCGGCCCCGGCAGTCCCGGTATCGGCCGCCGGGGCGGGGTACTCGATCCGCGCGTGGTAGATGCTGACCACCATGTTGGCCATCGCCTCCTCCACCAGGTGGAGGTCGCGGAAGGAGAGATCGCACTCATCGAGCTGTCCGTCGCGGACGAATCCCTGGAGCATGCGGTGCACGTGGTCGCGAATGCCCTCCGTGCTCCGATCCCTCAGCGTTCTGGCTGAGGCCTCGACGGTGTCGGCGATCATCACGATGGCCGCTTCTTTCGAGCGCGGCCGCGGCCCGGGATATCGGAAGTCATCCTCACGGACATCGAGCCCTTGCTCGAGCGCCTGCCGGTAGAAGTAGCGCTTCACGGTCGTGCCCTGGTGTTGCTGGACGATCTCCCGGATGGCGGTCGGGAAGTGATACTGCTTGAGGAGTTCGACGCCCTCGGTGACGTGCGCGTTGAGGATGTCCGAGCTGGTGGTGGGCGACAGGTTCTCGTGAATGTTGCCGATGTCCGCCTGGTTCTCGACAAAGAAGTGCGGCCGCCGGATCTTCCCGATGTCGTGGAAGTAGCAGCCGACTCTCGCCAGCACCGGGTTGGCGCCGACCGCTTCCGCCGCGGCCTCGGCCAGGTTGGCGGCGACGATCGAGTGGTTGTATGTGCCGGGGGCGCTCATCATCAAGCGTTTCAAGAGGGGGTTGTTGGGCGTCATCAATTCGAGCAGCTTCATGGGCGTGATGACGTGGGTGATCTCGCCCAGGAAGGTCAGGGAGCCGGCCGCGATCAGCGCGGAGAGCAGGCCGTTGATCAGCGCGAGGACACCGATCGTGAGAATCTCGTCGAGCGATTGGTGCCGCTCGATCAGCGACAGGGCCACCAGCGTGACGAACTGGGCGCCCGCGACGAGGATGCCTGCGGTGATCCACTGGCTGAGCCGCTCGAGCCGGTGGACGTAGATCGATCCGATCGCTCCGCCCAGGAAGCCGACCAGCGTGAGCGGCAACACGTTGTCGGCGACGATGCCCGTCAACAGACCGACCGCCAGGGCAACGATGATGCCCAGCCCGGTATCCATCAGGGCCGCGACCAGGAGGGGCACGGCCGCCATCGGCACCAGGTACTGCGTGTTCGGGTTGATGGGAGCGACCAGTTTGGCCACCAGCAGGAGGACCAGCATCAACCCGCCGAGGACAGCGAGCTGTCGCGGGTCCCGGAGGATCGCCGGACGGAATTGCATCAGGTAACCGAGCGCGACCGCGAACAGGATGATGACCAGCATGAAGACGGCCAGGATGCGCGCCCAGTCCGTCCTCGGCGCCAGCAAGCCGACGGCCTGGGCTTCCTCGAGCTGGAATGGCGTTACCAGGTCGCCGTAGCGGATGATGGTCTGCCCCTGAGCGACGTTCACGAAGACCGGAGGCACCGCGTCGCTCGCCTGCTGTCGCTTGAGCGTGGTCTCCTGCGGCAGAAAATTGACTTTCAAATTGGCCCGAACGAGGGTGGCCACCACCGAGGCGCCCGTCGCATCGAGTTTCAGGGCTGCGGCGCGCGTCTGCGCCGTGTCCGAGGCGCTCTTGAGCGTTTCGGCCTTGATGCCGTTGGTCTCCAACTGCTGCAGGATGTCGCCCGCATTCTTGAAAACCGTCGCCACCGTGCCCTCGTCCGCCTGCAGCAGATACTGGCGCTGGGCATCGCTGAGTTGCGGCTCGAGCAGGCTCAGCTGTGCCGAGCGATCGGGGCCGGAGCTGGACGAGCGTCGGAGGTCGCCAACTTTGGTCGCCACTGAATCGATTGCCTGGCGTTGCTGGATGCTGACCGAGCCATCGAACTGGTCAGGGACCTGGGCCGCGGCAGCAGCCTGCGCCTCTTCGCGTCGGGTCTGGCTCTCATAGCGCACGGACCGTTGCGAGACGACGTCCTGGCTGGAGACTTCGCCCGCCCGCAGGTTGAGCCGGTTTGGCAGGAAGTTCTGGGCGACGACCAGGGCCGTCGCCAGCGCGAGGATCAGCGTGATGGCGGCAGGCCGAAGGTAGGGCGGCCAGCGCCTTCCGGCGCCGATATGCCCCAGCCGGAGGTCGCGCGCGAAGAGCCGCCCGCGCCGCCGGAGTTGTTCGATCGCCGATGAGCTGCGCTGTCTCATCTATTCAGCAGGGACCGCTTCCCTTTAGGCGGGGTCGTTTACGTGGTGCGAGCCCGCCGCTTACGCGCCGCCGCGATCTTCTTCTTGCGCTTTACGCTGGGCTTTTCGTAGTGTTCCCGCCGGCGAACCTCAGAGAGAACACCGTTCTGCTTGATCTTCTTATTGAAGCGGCGTAGGGCGCTCTCGAAGGTCTCGTTCTCGCGGACCTTGATCTCCGACAACTGGATTGCACCCCCTCTGCCCGGAGTCCATTCTTGGGCAGAAGTATAGCCTCGCTCAAGTTTAGGCGTCAACATAAACCCGCGTATTCAAACCAGGTACTTTAGGACCCTCTTAAAAGGGGGGGCCGGTAGACGTCGCCCTCTCTGAGAGAGGCAGGGTGGGGGCGTCGCGCCGAGTTCACGGCCTCGTCGCGCCGGCGCCCGCCCGGTGCACAACCCGGTAACAGGCGCCAAACGGCCTCGATGCCGTCCTCCCATGGCGCGTTCATCCTTCTAGAGGACGCCATCCTCAAGGAGGTCGCCCCGTAATGTTCACGATCCTGACGACGTGGATCAGCGAACGCATCATCACGGTCACCGCGGTGAGCGTGCTGACCGTCGCCGCTGTCCCCACCACCCTGATCATCGTTTCGCACGACGACCACAACACCATCGCCATTGTCCAACCAGCCGATGAGCACTCGAAGGTGGTGTTGGTGAGCGCCGTCAAGAAAGCGGGCGACGACGTCATCGCCAAGCTCAACGCTGCTGAAGCCGGCTGCACCACGCAGGTGACGCAGGCGGTCACTAGCTCGAAAGTCGCCGCCAAGGTCCAGCCGCAGCTGACGACGGCGAAGTCGCAGATCCACAGCAGCGTCGCGCCGATCGTCGCCGCCATCAAGGCTGACGAGGATCGCTTTGCCCATCTGACTTTCGTCACACCGCAGGACGAAGAGAACCAGCTCGCCGAGTTCAACTCGATCTTGATCATCGCCCTGGGCGACGGTCACTCGACGGGTACGATTATCGTGACCTGCCAGACCGTGTTGATCACGATCACGGAGACGATCCAGATCACGATCGTCGGGGAAACCTGCAAAGAGGAGCGCGACACCGACTGACGACTGATTAAGCTCAGGGGCGGGAGCTCGGCTCCCGCCCTTTTCATTTGGAAGAGCCAGCCGCCAAAGACCTGTACCCGAGCGCCTTCAGCCGCGTCGCGGCGGCATACAAGCAGCGGCTCGACGAGGTGATGGCCCGCAGCGAGTCCCGTGGGCGGGCCGCCGTGATCGACTGGGTCGACCCCGCGCCGGGCAAGCGGATTCTCGACCTGGCATGTGGACCGGGGACGCTCACGTACCGCCTCGCGCGTGACGTGTCGCCCGACGGCGAGGTGGTCGGGATCGACCTGGCCCCCGGCATGATCGAGCTGGCCCGGCGGGAGGCGCCGGTCGGCCTTCCGGTCCGTTTCGAGCTGATGGACATGGAAGACCTTCGCTTTCCCGACGGCGATTTCGATGCCGCCGCCTGCGGCCACGGCCTTTCGTTCGTTCCCGACCTCCCCCGGACGCTGACCGAGGCCCGGCGCGTCATGAAGGCCGGCTCGCGGATGGCGGCCAGCGTGCCCGTCGATCCGCGCGCGCTCAGCGATGCGCAGGCGATCCTCGAGCGCGCGGTCGGCGGCGACCTACCGCCGCTGCCAAGAGCGCGCGATCAGTTCAGCACCCGGCAGACGGTTGAGGATGCGGCGGCCTTGGCTACGATGGCGCGACAAGCCGGCTTTCGTGAAGCCAGCGTGGAGCGGTTCGAGGAGTCAACCAGCTGGGCAAGCCCGCAGCACTTCGTCGAGATGGCGGCCGGGTGGTGGACCATGGCGGTCCGCCTCGATCAGGTCCGCCCAACCGAGCGTGCGGCGATCCTGGCGCGGGCCGTCCGCGCCATCGAGGCGGCGGTTGGCCCAGGTCCGCTGCAGATCGCCGGTGCCACAAACGTTCTGCGGGCGATCGCATGATCCCTCACGGCGCAATGGTTCCCGATGCGATGACTCGCATACTGTCAGGCCGCAGCGGCCCGCCGTCCCAATCGCCGTAAAGGTCGACTCTGCCAAAGCCGGCGGAACGCATCGCGGCCTCGATCTGCTCCCCCGTGTAGAGGCGGATGGCGTGCACGCTCGTTTCCTCGTCGGGTGGGATGCTGACCGTGCGTTCGACGACCATGCGCTGCGATGATCGGTCCAGCGTCCGGGCTTCCATCACAGCGGCGCGGCCGACCGTGAACCACTCGCGTGATTGGAAGTCGTTCATGATGCGCGTGCCGTTGATCACCTCGAGCAGCAGTCGCCCGCCTGGAGCGAGCATCGCCGCGCCGGCGGTCAGCACGCGTTGGTCGTCGGCGGCGTCGGCGAAGTAACCGAAGCTGGTGAAGAGATTGAGGATGACGTCGAAAGACTCGCCGCGCAGCGGTTGCCGCATGTCACCGCCCAGCCAGCGAACCCGGACGCCGGCGGCGGCCGCCCGGTCCTTTGCTATGTCGAGCATGAACGGAGACAGGTCGACGCCCGTCACGTCATAGCCACGACGCGCCAACTCGATTGAATGCCGCCCCTGGCCGCAGGGCAGATCGAGCACTCGTCGCGGCGGGCGGATGTGAAGGAGGGCTTCGAGCTGATCGACCTCGACCGGCGTGCGCTCGGCGAGGTAGGCATCGTAAAGCGCGATATACCCGGGCCCGAACCAGGTCTGCCACCAATCGGGAGCGGAATCGGCCATACCTTATATATAGGGCCTAGTACAGGAATGGGCGAACCACACCCACACCCCGATCATCTCTGGCGCAACCCGGAGCCCAAGCGCTCGTATGAGGTGGTCATCGTTGGTGCGGGCGGCCATGGGCTGGCAACGGCCTACTACCTCGCGAAGAATCACGGCATCACCAACGTCGCGGTCCTCGAGCGCGGCTGGCTGGCGGGCGGCAACATGGCCCGAAACACCACGGTCATTCGCTCGAACTACCTCTGGGACGAAAGCGCGGCCATCTACGAGCACTCGCTGAAGCTCTGGGAAACCCTCTCCGAAGAGCTCGACTACGACATCCTCTTCAGCCAGCGCGGCGTCCTGAGCCTGGCGCACAGCACGGGCGAGCTTCGCGAAGGACGGCGCCGCGTCTACGCGAACCGGCTGAACGGGATCGAGGCCGAGTTGCTCACCTCGGAGGAGGTCAAAGCCTTCTGCCCGATCGTCAACATCTCGCCTGACGTTCGCTACCCCGTCATCGGAGGCACCCTGCAGCGGCGAGGCGGCATCGCAAAGCACGACTACGTCGCCTGGGCTTTCGCGCGCAAGGCGGACGCGATGGGTGTCGACCTGATCCAGAACTGCGAGGTAACCGGTTTCGATCTCGAGGGCGGCCGCGTCCGTGGTGTCCACACGAACCGCGGCCTGATCGCCGCGGATAAGGTCGCGCTCTGCGCCGCCGGTCACAGCACGATCCTTGCAGAGATGGTTGGTCTCGACCTGCCGATCCAGAGTCATCCCCTCCAGGCGCTCGTCTCTGACTTGATCGAGCCGGTCCTCAACTGCGTCGTGATGTCGAGCGCGGTCCACGTCTACGTCAGCCAGGCGCACAAAGGCGAGCTGGTGATGGGCGCTGGGATCGATCCGTACATCTCGTACGCGCAACGAGGCTCACCCCACGTCATCGAGCAGCAGCTGGCCGCGGCGTGCGAGCTGTTCCCGATCTTCAGCCGGGCGCACGTGCTTCGGACCTGGGCCGGCATCGTCGACATCGCTCCGGACGCCTCCCCGATCGTGGGACTCACGCCGATCGAGAACCTGTTCATCAATTGCGGGTGGGGTACCGGCGGCTTTAAAGCGACGCCCGCCGCCGGCTGGGTCTACGCGCACACGATCGCGCACGGGGAACCGCATCCGCTGAACGCGCCCTTTCCGCTCGAGCGTTTCGAGACGGGTGCGCTTATCGCCGAGCACAGCGCCACCGGGGTGGCCCACTAGCCGTGCTCATCCCGTGTCCCTGGTGCGGCGACCGCGAGGACATCGAGTTCACGTATGGCGGCGCAGCCCAGCAAGAGTACCCGGCGGACACTGAGGCAGCCGACGATGCGACCTGGGCGCGCTACCTCTTCTTCCGGCCAAATCCGAAAGGCAAGATGGCGGAGCGATGGGTGCACAGCGCCGGCTGCCGGCGCTGGTTCAGCCTGGTCCGCCACACGGTGACACACGAGATCACCACTGGCCCGTTGACCAACAGCGGGCCATGAGCCGCCTTCCCGTGGGCGGCCGAATCGATCGCTCAAGCCCGCTTCGCTTCACCTTCAATGGGCACGCGTATCAGGGGTTCACAGGCGATACGCTCGCCTCGGCGCTGCTAGCCAACGACGTGCGCGTGGTCGCGAAGAGCGTGACCTACGGCCGTCCACGGGGGCTCTTCAGCGCCGGGATCGAGGAACCGAATGCCCTGGTCCAGGTGGGCAACGAGACCATGCTTCGCGCGACTCAGGTCGAGCTGGTGGATGGGCTCGCTGCCATCGGACTGAACGGCCGCGGCCGCCTCTCATCGTCGTCAGGGTCGCGGGATTTCCCGCGTGGGCAGGGTCGGGGTGGGGGGTCTTTCGAACCCGATGCGAGTCGCTACGACAAGGTCTACGCGCATTGCGAGGTTTTGGTGATCGGTGGCGGCCGCGCCGGCATCACCGCCGCGCTGGATGCCGCCCGAACCGGTGACCGCGTGATGCTCGTCGACGAGCAGCCGGAGCCGGGCGGCCGGCTGTTGGGCGCAGCCTGGGATGACTGGCTCCGCACCAGCATCACCACTCTCGAGTCCGCTCCGGATCTTCGAGTACTGACGCGGGCGACCGCCTTCGGCCATTACGACCAGAACCTCGTCCTGATCGCGCAGCGGCGGGCGGACGGCGGTGGCCTCTGGCAGGTCCGGGCGAAGCGGGTCGTGGTCGCCACCGGAGCCCACGAACGGCCGCTCATCTTCGCGAACAACGACCGGCCCGGCATCATGCTCGCCGGGGCAGCCCGCACGTACGTCAATCGGTACGGCGTCGCGCCGGGGAAGCGCGCGGTGATCTTCACCAACAACGACAGCACCGATCCCGTCGCGGCTGATCTGAAGAGGGCCGGCATCATCGTCGAAGCGGTCGTCGACGTCCGCGCCGGCGAGGCCATAGTCGACACAATTCCCTCCCCCGCTCACGGGGGAGGGCAGGGGGGGGGCATCGCCGGCGTCGTCGTCGCTCCTCTTACCGGGGACGGGGCCTTCCGCGAGGTGGAGTGCGACCTGCTCTGCGTTTCCGGCGGTTTCAATCCGACGCTGCATCTCTTCAGCCAGGCGCAGGGTCGCCTTCGGTACGACGAGGGTTTGGCGTGCTTTGTGCCGGACGGCGCGCTCCCGAACGTCGATGTCGTCGGCGCGGCCGGCGGCGACCTGAACGGCCGCGGCCAGGGCGCGATCATGCCGTACTGGGTGGTCCCGGGCGATGGGCAGGATTGGTCCACCCATTTCGTCGACCTGGAGCGGGACGTCACCGTGGCTGATGTGCGGCGAGCACTCGGGGCCGGCATGCGGTCGGTCGAGCACGTGAAGCGATTCACCACGATCGGCACCGGCAGCGACCAGGGCAAGACCGCCGGCATCAATGAGACGGCGATCGTCGCCACCCAGCTCGGTCAGCCGGTCGGGACGGTCGGCGTGACGACGTTTCGTCCGCCGTACACGCCCGTGTCGTTCGGGCTGATGGCGGGACGAAATCGCGGCGACCTGTTCGATCCGATTCGGGTCACCTCGATCCATCCCTGGCATGTCGCGCACGGTGCCGTCTTCGAGAACGTCGGTCAGTGGAAACGCCCCCGCTATTACCCACGACATGACGAGGACATGGACGCGGCGGTGCTTCGCGAGTGCCGGGCTGCGCGCGAGAACGTCGCCGCGGTGGACGTATCGACGCTGGGCAAGATCGAGATCCAGGGACCCGACGCGGTCGAGTTCCTCAACTGGATCTACACCAACGCATTCGACCCGCTGAAGATCGGCTTCTGCCGCTACGGCCTGATGTGCAAGGCGGACGGGATGGTCTTTGAGGATGGCGTCGTCATGCATTTGGGACCGGACCGGTGGCTCGTCACCACGACGACCGGCGGCTCCGCGGCGGTCCTCGACTGGATGGAAGAGTGGCTGCAGACCGAGTGGACGAACCTCAAGGTCCGGCTGACGTCGGTCACGGACCAGTGGGCCGATGTCGCCGTGGTCGGTCCGCGGTCGCGCGAGGTTGTGGCAAAGCTCTTTCCAAAACTGGCCATCGACGCGCAGAGCTTCCCATTCATGGCGATCCGCGAGGCCGAGACGAGCGGCATTCCGGTCCGCCTGCATCGCATTACGTTTTCCGGCGAGCTCGCCTACGAGCTCTGGACTCCGAGCTGGTATGGGCTTGCGCTCTGGGAGGCTGTGATGGCCGCCGGTGAGCCGCTTGGCATAACGCCGTATGGGACGGAGGCGATGCTCGTGCTCCGCGCGGAAAAGGGATACATCATCTGCGGGCAGGAGACCGACGGCACCGTCACGCCGCAGGACCTGGGGATGGGCTGGATCGTCTCGAGGACGAAGCCGTTCATCGGCCAGCGCTCGCACCGACGGAGCGATACGGCTCGAGTCGATCGAAAGCAGCTGGTCGGGTTGCTGCCGGTGGATAGCAATCAGCTCCTCCCAGAGGGTGCGCAGCTGGTTTTGCAACCCGATAGCGGAATCCCAGCAAAGATGGTCGGTCACGTGACGTCGAGCTATCGCAGCGCGACGCTCGGCCGGACTTTCGCACTGGCCATGCTGCAGAGTGGACGCGACCGGCTTGGGAGCACGGTGTACGCCCCGCTCAACGGGCATGTCGTCGCCGCGACCGTGACGGAGCCGATCTTCTACGACAAGGAGAACGCCCGCCGTGAGAGCTGAGTCGGTTCGGCGCAGCGCGCTCGCCGATTA
>WNFJ01044919.1_pt2 | contig 13735 bp, 16 predicted proteins | sample 5400461 | NCBI WGS metagenome assembly WNFJ01 (sample SAMN13153349, study PRJNA577476) | soil metagenome | isolation source: 115 cm saprolite on Douglas fir-dominated hillslope | place: USA:California | collected 2013-09-17 | reverse complement strand
ATATCTAAAAGAGAAAGGCTTTTTTGTGCTCCAATTTCGTTATCATTACCAAATTGAGCGGTTTACAAAATTCATCGGTGAGTATGTCCCGCTCCACATACAGAGCCTTATCACGATTAGCCCATTTTCAAATTAGGACACTACCGCAATTCTAGCACGCTTTACGACTCACGGCGCTACGTGATTGAATGCCGCCAAGCGTGAGCACTGTGGCCGATCTAATCTCTGATATGCCGCTGCCTTGGCTTGTTTTCCCTATCTATTTAGCAATAGGCGTAATCATGTGGTGTCGATGGCCGTTGCTCAGGGATTTTGCCGGCGAAGCGGGATATTTTGGCGGAATGATTATTAACGCCTTCATCTGGCCGTTCATGTTGGCGATGCTGGCGATGATTGGTGTATTTGCTTCAGTGGTTTGGCTAATGGACAAGCTGTTTCGGCTGTTTCGGCACAAGCGATGATGGGCATGACTGGCGTTTTTGATTGCCCGATGATCCGGCAATCATGATATCAAGCATTCATGGACGTTTCAGAAGCATGGAAATATGACCGAGATTGGAAAGCACTTCGGCGCAAACCGCTCGGTGAAATTCTTCAACTAAAGTTTATGGGATCGGACTACTGGAAAGAGCTTGTCGAAATGGAACTCAAGCGGCGCACTTTTGTTCACGACATACTCGTCGACCGAATCTTATCCGCGAGCGCAATTTTCATTTCTATAGCCGCACTGGTGCTCCCATATCTGCTTCGTCGCTAAACATGCGATGCAGCCAACGCACGTTTACGAAGTCCGTCCGCGCAAAGATCATCGCGGCGTCGATTCCGATGCGCTGCCATTCGGTCGGCTGTGGTACGGCAAGCGCAATCAGCAACGCAATCGACTACGCGAAGTTCCGCAGCCGCCCACGCGATTCTGTGATTCGCGTTTACGACGCAGCTCGCAACGTGATAGAAACGCACGAGCACGCGGGCGAGTTCAAAGAGCCGTAAGCCGATTGTGTTTGGCATTTCGAGCCAAACAAAAAGCCGCCACACGGCGAAGCGTGACGGCTGATTGTGAAATGCTGCTTGTTTTATTGATTGTTGTTGACCACTTGCGGCGCGGGTTTGGTCACTTCAATGTGGGCGCTCACTTTTTGGATGAGCGCTTTCTGCTCTTTCAGTTCTGCTTTGAGAGCGTCAATTTCCTTTTGCTGCCCTTGCACAGTGCGGTGCTCTTTGAGGAACTCATTGAGCAACATCGCGTTCACTGCTTCGTAACGCACGGTGAAAGGCTTTCCGTCGGCGTCGTGAGCTACCAGATCGGGATTGATCTTTTCCACCTCTTCAGCCACGAGGCCAAATTGTCGAACGGCTTCCGGGTCGATCTCCTTTTTGTAACGGAAGGTCACTGGCCGAAGCGCCAGCAGCACGTCGCTCCCGTTGTCCATGCTCCGAATTTCCTGCTTGAAGCGGGCCGAGGAAGGCGCGACGCCAATTTGGCCGTTGCTGTTTATCTTAACCGCCGAGCCCATAACCCCGGTCGTGCTGATACCGGCGATAAACGCTGTTCTCTGCGTCCCTTGCGTCCCGATGCGAATGGTGTTGGCCTCGGCCGCAACCCCTGCGTTGCCGATATCGATATTGCTATCGCCGGTGGTGAGGTTTCTGCCGGCATTAACGCCCACCGCAATGTTGAATGAGCCGGTTGTGTTGCTAGAGAGTGCCACCCAACCGTTGGCGGTGTTGAGGGTACCGGTTGTGTTGTATTCGAGCGCGCCATCACCGGTGCCAACGTTGTAGCTGCCGATTGTGTTGAATATGAGCGTATTAACACCAGTTGCCGTGTTGTAGATGCCGGTGGTGTTGTATTGGAGCGCCTGAAGACCGTTGGCCGTGTTGTCGTAGCCGGTTGTGTTGTTCTGGAGCGCATGAGTACCAGTTGCCGTGTTTTCGACGCCGGTAGTGTTGGACAAGAGCGCATTATTACCGTTGGCCGTGTTTTGGTTGCCCGTGGTGTTGCTAAAGAGCGCAAAAAAACCGGTGGCCGTGTTTTCGACGCCGGTTGTGTTGCTAGTGAGCACCGCAACACCGTTGGCCGTGTTGTTGACGCCGAGGGTGTTGCTAGAGAGCGCACCACTCCCAGTGGCCGTGTTGCTGCTACCGGTTGTGTTGCTAGTGAGCGCGGAGGCACCGCTGGCCGTGTTGAAGCTGCCGGTGTTGTTTTGGAGCGCATTATTACCGTTGGCCGTGTTTTGGTTGCCCGTGGTGTTGCTAAAGAGTGCCTGAAAACCCATGGCCGTATTGTTGAGACCACTTGTAAGGCTGAAGAGCGCACCATCACCCTCAGCGGTGTTATTACCGGGATAGCCGCCATCCGGTGCCGGGCTGGGGAGCTGCGCTCGTGCAGTGTGCGAAAGCGCAAACGATGCGAGCGCGATCATGATGAGGAAAAAACCGAGCCGCAATGGCGACCGGTCGATTGAATTTCTTAACTGTGGAGTTGTCATATTTTTTGTTTTCAATTTTTGTTGAGACTTGATTTGTTGAACTGCATTTACTGCAATCCAGTTCCGCGCGGAACCAGGAACCATCCTCACGAGGCGCTTTGAAACGGCGGCCTCACTTCGGCTGACTCGGGGCACCAATTGGATCTGGGGGATCGCGCTAAGCGGTGTCTCAGCGAACATCCAGCCTCTGCGGCTTATTCAGCCTGCCGAAGATAAGTTGAAACGTCGGATGACGTAATCTGGTTCGCTTTTAAACGCTTTAGCTAAGAATGTCGAAGTATTCCTCTATAGGACAGAGCCTAATTTTCGTATCAGGCATCGTCTTATGTAAGCGACCTAATCACCAATTGCAGCGCAATTGCCAATCACCCCTTGCTCGCTGGAATCGCTCGGATCGCCGTTTCAAGTTCCAGAAACGCCGTTAACTTTTCATCCGCACGCACAACGAAACGCTTCCCGTCGCCGCGATGCGCGTCAGCAATCCATATTGTTCGCCCGCAATAATCCACGGCTGAGACCCAGCCCAAGCTCCATCCGGCTTTCTTGAGATTGTCAGCGATTAGCTCCCTGTAGTGCACGCAGTGCTTTGGTTACTTCGCTGTGCGTAGCAAAGAGGATATGCCTATCGCGCCGCCAAGGTTGGTATTCGATAGATTCTGAACGCGCTCATCCTGGCCATTGAGCGACACGGGCTGAAGCCAATAGTAGTACTCCGTCTTGTCCCAGACAAGGCGCCAGCCTTCCGCAGTGATCACATATTCCCTTTTTCGGGGCGCCTTCATCGTGAACTTGCCCTCCGCATCGGTCTCGACGGTTTCAATCGCCGGTGGTAGCAGGCTAATAAGAACTGGTCAGAGTAATAATATGCCTTTTCTGCTTCGAGAGGCTCGATTTCGGCTTTCGCGGCGGCCACTGCTTTCTTTGCCGCATCTGCGGTTCTTCCTGCCGCATCTGCTGCTTTTTCTGGCGGGTCTGTAGTCTCCCACTCCGCACGTACAGCTTCCCGCGCGGCATCCGCAGCATCGCTCCCCTTGTTCAGACGGTATTGCTTTGCTCTTTCTGCAGCTTGCTGTGCCCGCTCTACAGCTTCTCTTGCTCTCTGCGCGGCTTGCCTGGCTCGGCTTGCGTTTTCCTTTGCTTGTTTTCCAGATTCTCTTGCGGCGTCTATCTCAGCTTGGGTGCTGCCGGACCTGAATCCGTTTTGTATGTTTTTAGTAATGGATTCTTCTGTGACCTTCGCTTGTTGCTCCGCTACTTTTGCTTGTTCTTCGGCTACCATCGCTTGTTGCTCTTCCGCCATCGCATGTTCCACTGCTGCCGCGGCCAAGTCCTCTTGGCACGTCGGGCTGTTCCATGCTGCCTCGGCTTGTTCCGCTGCTGCATTCGCCTGTTGCTCCTCCTCTTCTTCGTGCGCTGCCGCAACATCTTCGTTCGCTACCGTAATCTGTTTCTGTGCAGCTGCGATACGCTCTTGCGCCGCCGCAATATCCAACTGCAGTTGGTCGCTTTTCGCATCCGCAAATGCTCTCACGCCAGCAACAAGATTCGCAATCGCATCGCGGTCGAGTAGTGAGACTTTTCTTGCGCCAAGTTTAACGTTCTCACCTCCGTTCGTAGCGATAAAAACTTGCCCGGACAACGTTCCCTTCCCACTGTCTTCGTAGCTTTGGGCCACCCGGTGTTCTGCGGCCTGAAACTCTTCCGTTGTTTTCCTCAGAATCGCTTGGGCCTTTTGCTCTTTGGACGCGCGCTCCTGCGTGCGCTTGGCGACACGCTCCTTCTCTGCGCGCTCGTCTCCACGAATGCTTGCGTGTCTCTCTGCGCGTTGCTTTGCATGCTTCTTCGCGCTCTCCTTAGCGTGCTCCCCTGCGCGCTCCCTCGCTTCCGTGTTTTCATCGTCTTTTTTGCGCCATTCTTTTGCGACCCGTTCGAGGCATTCGGCTTCAACTTCAGCAGGATCTCTATAGCCGAACCGTTCCCGAACGTCATGAGGCAATTCGACGAAGTAAACCTTCGAAATCCCGCTTTTGGTCCTGAGAACAATACCATCCGGCTCCACATGGGTCACGGTGGCGTTCTTGTATTCCTTTCCATTAATCGTCTTGAAGTCATCGGCCACCGCGATTAATGCGAAGCACACGATCAAGACTACGGCGGTGGGGGTACTCATTGCAGCGACGCTAGGTTTTAGCGGCGAAGATCAAGCAAGAGCAAGTCGAAAAAGGCTTAAGCGGACACGATTGTGACGGAAGTTAATCGGGCTGGTGGGATTTGAACCCACGGCCTCCTGGTCCCGAACCAGGCGCTCTACCAAGCTGAGCCACAGCCCGAAACGAAATAGCGCGCTAGCCCAACGCGCCTCGTTACTTCGCGTATTTTGCCGAAGATAGCAAGGAGCTAGAAGCAAGAAGTTCAAGAAGCGATGACTCGCCGCCACAATCCTGCACCCGCCACAAGAGTTGCAGAAGGTGTAGTGGTGCTTGTGTCAGGCACCCAAATCAAATACAAAGGCGTCTGGACAAACGCCTCTACAACGATAACCGATCAAATCCTTTTCCTTCGATGCACTTCACTGTTCCGATTATTGGCGCACTGATCGGCATTGTTGTTTTGTTCTTTGGGCGCAAACTCTTTTGGCTTTGCGTTGCCGCTGTGGGATTCATGGCGGGCGTAGAGCTGGCGCCGCATCTGGTTAATGAACCATCCCCGCTCCTAATGCTTGCGGTGGCACTCGTGCTTGGCTTGATCGGAGCGTTGCTCGCGCTGTTCCTCCAAAAAATTGCGATCGCGGTCGTTGGCTTTCTCGCGGGTGGAAAATTAGCCGGGGCGATCGCCGCTGCATTCTTTGTTCACCATGCGGAGTACTCTGCAATCGTTTTTGTCGTAGGCGGAATTCTCGGTGCCATTCTCATTCTCGTTGTATTTGACTGGGCTCTTATTGTCGTCTCGTCGCTCATTGGCGCGCATTTAATTCAAAGTGCCATTGTTCTTCCGCCATCAGGATCGACGATCGTGTTTTTAGGCCTTGCCGTCATTGGCATGCTGGTTCAAGCCGCCTCGCTGAGGAGAGGTTAAACTCCGACTCCGTGCTGAGTTTTTTGCTGACAAATCCGACTGTAGTCACAACAATCCTCGCATGAATTCGCCAACAACCGGATTACGCGTCGCAAGCGTCCTCTTCGGCATTTTTGCCATTGCTCACGTGCTGCGCCTGATCAATCACGCCCAAGTCACGGTCGGAACCCATAGCATTCCAATGGGCGTAAGCTGGATCGCGCTTATCATTGCTGCCATTCTTTGTATTTGGATGTGGCGACTGTCGAATTTACGGGGCATCGCGTAATCACTTTCTGAGCCAATCCGCAGGCATGCTTACGTACGATTCGTCCAGCTCTGCGATTGAAGCGCACCCGAGCAGTTTGAGAGTGCGAATGAGATCAGCTCGCAAAATCTCAATTGCACGTGCCACCCCTGCGCCACCGGCTGCGCCGAGCCCGTAGGCGTACGCTCGCCCGATCATCACGGCTCGAGCCCCCAAGCATAGCGCTTTGATAATATCGCTGCCACGGCGAATGCCACCGTCCAGCAGGACCTCGATCCGATCGCCGACGGCTGCCACAACTTCGGGCAAAATTTGCAGAGTCGGCGCGACGCCGTCGAGCTGGCGCCCGCCGTGATTGGAAACGACTAAGGCATCCGCTCCCTCGTCCACTGCGCGGCGGGCGTCGTCTCCCGTGTGAATTCCTTTTATCACGATAGGTCCGTTCCATGCCTCGCGAATCCACTTGAGATCCTGCCACGTTACGACTGACTGCTCGAGAGCAGCAGTGACGTCGGCATACAACATCGGCCCCTTACCCGCGATAACGATGTTGGGGAACTTCATCAGGCCGCCATCAGCGATGAATCCAGCGAGCCAGCGAGGTTTTAGAAGCAGCTGACTCACAAACGGCAGCATCAATTGAAGTTTGCCGCTCAGAAGTTCCTTAACGCCATTTCGAAAATCGCGTTCCCGCATCCCCGCCACCGCCGTGTCGATTGTAACAACGAGCGCTGAAAAGCCGGCAACTTTCGCGCGCTCGAGCGTCGGCAGCGCACAATCGCGTCCTCCCGCGAGATAAACCTGATACCACAGCGGCGCCTTTGATGCGGCGGCAACATCTTCCAGACGGCAGCCGGAAAAAGTTGAAAGCACATAAGGAATTCCAGCCGCACTCGCAGCACGTGCCGCAGCTTCTTCTCCGCGTGGATGAATAAGCCGGCTGCTGCCGACAGGTGCAAGAATCAGCGGCATCGAAACAGGCGTGCCAAGGACAGTTGTGCGCAAATCGAATGACGGCACCGCGACGGCGCAACGCGGACGAAATGTTACCGTTTCAAATGCGCGGCAGTTCGCGCGCAACGTTCGTTCGTCCTCCGCGCCGCCGTCGATGTAATCGAATACCACACGAGGCAGCCGTCGCTTCGCCGCGCGTCGCAAATCTTCGATGTTCACAACGCGTGGCGACTGGACCGATCGAGCCTTGTCATATTGAGCGAAGCGAAACATCTCTGACTATTTGGCTTGTTGCGTGCGCCGAAAATAAAGAACTGAGATTCTTCGCTACGCTCAGAATGACAAGCTGCATTGCGGTTGCAGCGATTGAGACATCGGTCTCATAGGGAACCTGCGTTAGTGGCGAAAGTGGCGGATGCCGGTGAATATCATCGCCATTTTGCGTTCGTTGGCGGCGGCGATCACTTCTTCGTCACGAACTGAGCCGCCGGGTTGAATGGCGCATGTTGCACCAGCGTCCGCCGCAGCGATCAAACCATCGGGGAATGGAAAAAAAGCATCGCTCGCGACCGCGCTGCCTTTGAGTGAAAGCCCAGCCTCTTTCGCTTTCCAAATTGCAATTCGCGACGCGTCGATGCGCGACATCTGCCCGGCGCCGACACCGAGAGTCCGGTCCGCCTTGGCGTAAACGATCGCATTCGATTTCACGTGTTTGACCACGCGCCACCCGAACAACATCGCGTTCAGTTCTGCCTTAGTCGGTCGTCTTTTCGTGACTACTTTTTGCGTTGTCTCCTCAGCCACGTCCGCATCCTGAACTAGCACGCCCCCGCAAACCGAGCGAATGTCAGTTTGCGGTCGTGCTTGCGACGCCGACGATACCAAGCGAATCAGACGCAGATTCTTTTTCTTCTGCAGGATGGCGCGCGCTTCGCTATCGAAATCCGGCGCAATGATCACTTCGCTGAAAATTTCGCTGATCACTTTGGCCAGCGGCTCCGTCAACGTGCGATTGCACACGATGATGCCGCCAAAGGGCGCCTGCTTGTCGGTCGCGTAAGCTTTGTCCCAGGCCTTGCGAAGATCGGCATCCGAGCCCACGCCGCAAGGATTGGTATGCTTAAGAATCGCGACCGTCGGCTGCTCGAATTCGGCAATCAAATTCGTGGCCGCGCTGATGTCGAGAATGTTATTGAAGGAGAGTTCCTTACCATGAAGTTTTTCGAAATAGTTGTCGAACTCGCCATAAAGTGCGCCAGTCTGGTGTGGATTTTCTCCGTAACGCAATCGCATTGCCAACGGAAGTGAAACCGAAAACGAGGCGTCAGTTGTCTGCTCTTTATTCAGGAAGCTGCTGATTGCACGATCATATTCAGCGGTCCTGCCAAAGGCTTTTATAGCGAGGCGCTCGCGCAGTTTTAACGTCGTTTCTCCCCCGTTATCGCGGATGTTTTCCAACACCGCGTCGTAATCTGCGGGATCGACGACCACGGTCACTGATTCGTAGTTTTTCGCCGCGCTGCGAATCATTGATGGCCCCCCGATATCGATGTTTTCAATTGCTTCGGCGAGCTTGACGCCTGGCTTCGCGATGGTCGCTTCGAAAGGATAAAGATTCACCACGACGAGATCGATTGGCTCGAAGCCGCACTCGCGCGCTTCGGCTTCGTGCTTCGCGTTGCCGCGCTTGTAAAGAAGACCGCCGTGCACTCGCGGGTGCAAAGTCTTCACGCGTCCATCGAGCACTTCCGGAAATGCTGTGAAGCTCGATATCTCGCGCACGGGAATTTTTTCCTTCCTCAACAAATCCGCCGTTCCGCCGGTGGAAATGATGTCCACCCCCTGGCGCTCGAGCGCTCGCGCAAACTCGGCGATACCGGTCTTGTCGGAAACGGAGATGAGCGCGCGTCGAATCGGCATTGGAGTAATGGAGTATTGGAGTGATGGAGTTCTTAAAAAACGTCAAACATTACTCCACTGCTCCATGACTCTATTCCTCGATCGCAGTCAGCGGTCGAGGATGACATTCTTCGCTGCCGGATACAGCACCGGACAGCAACCGATGGTTTCGCAAAAGGCTTTGCTGAAATGGCTTAGGCTCGAATAACCGACTTCCGTTGCGGCTTCTGTGACATTGTATCTACCGGTGCGCAGCAACTCGGCGGCGCGTTCCATCCTCAGGTTTCGCAAATATTGCGGAATAGTAAGACCGACTTCGCGTGAAAAAATCCTGCTTAGATAAAACGGGCTGCAGCCCACTTCCTGACCAATCGTTTCCAGCGTCGGCGGATTTGCCAGGTCACGCGCCAGGACCTGCTTCACGCGTTCAACTCGCTCGCGCGCGACGCGTTTTTGCCGCATGCAGAAAAATTCCGGATTTTTCGGGGCGAAAAGAAAATGCGCCATAAGTTCGAGCGCTTTGGCTTGATAGCAGAGAATCTGCGCGGCTTTCGCCACTGGCGGGTCCGCCAGCGTAGCAACTACGCCGCGTTGCTTGATCGACATCGGCCTCACAGGAGCAACCACGTTTTCATCCTTATCCCCGAAAATGATGCGCTGAATTTCCGGTTCGAGATCGGATTCATTTTGGACGAGCTGTTTTTGCAGGTGATTTCTCGAGAATTCAAGTGTGACGAACTGATGGTGATCGTTCGCGCGGCGCGACGCAGGCAGCGGCTCGTCTCCTATCGCGTAGTAGCCGCAATTTCCCGGCGTGTAATCGCTGCTTGTTTTGCCAGCCGCGCCGACCTGCCCGTGGCCTTCGAGATTCAAACAAAACTCGAGACTGCGCGGATGAAAACTTTTTCCCCAATCGAACAAACGCGCCGTCCGAAAATCGTGCCACTCCACGGCCACGCCGAATTGATCAACGTCGCCGTAAAGCGGCCGCCAGCCATCTTTGACTTCGCGCCATGCGTTCACCTCGGCCGCGCATTGAGAAATCATTGCGTTAAATTACGAATGTTACCGCGGAGAATGCAAGGCTGGCTTCTTTTCCTCCATCGCAGCGCGGTCCCACTTCCCTAGCGTTGAGGCGGCATCGTAGGCGCTCTGGGCAAACTCGAGCAACGCTTTATCCGGGTTTTCAGCGGTGCGCACCGCGTCGTACGGCAATACAAATTCGCGCAGCTTGGGCTGGTAGAATGCTGCGTCTGGTTGAATTTTTGCTTCTGAAAATCCGGGGGGTTCCGGATAAGCATAGGAATAAAAGATGGGCTCTGGCGCGGCGTCGTTCCCGGGCCAAAAACCAAGGCTGCTTACCTCCTGCGAATAAGCCTCGCGCGTACCAGGATGCGGCGGTGCGGGCCGACCAGAGAAACGGGTCACCGCGAGATCAAAGCTGCCCCAGAAAAAATGCACCGGACTGCATTTGCCGCAGAACCTTGAGCGGAATTCTTGAAATACGCGAGCGCTTTGAAGCAGGACGCGCCAAAACCGATTTGCATATTCTGGATCGTAGGATCGATGCTTGTCGTCCTCATCGAATGGAATCGCGGGTTCAACCTCGTTCGGCGTCGTGTTAATCGTCGTGTCGATGTTAAGCTCGCTGAGCACGGCCATGACCTCGCGATAAAATGCCGCAACCGATTTTGGGCGCAGCTCGATAACTTGCACCGCTCCGTCGCTTTTTAGGATGCGCAATTTGTGATCGATGAAATCGAAACGAATTTCGAAGATTCCAGCGGGGTGCGGAATTGGAGAAGTTGTGAGGCCGCGCGCCGTTAAATAAAAGGTGACGTGCCAGGAGTGATTGATCCATGGAGTCCGAGTCAAACGAATTTTGCCGACTATCTGCGTCCACATGTGCAGAGTGCTAGCGGTGTCTTTCCACTCTGCGAACGGCAGAGACGGCCATGATGAATTGGAGGCGCCGTTCACTTAGTGTTGCTACTCCCGGTTAATGAAATCCGAAAACGAGCGTTTTACTCGCTCAAACATGCCTCGCGCTTCATCCTGTGTCTTGTGAAACGTGCGCTTAATTCTTTTCTTCACATCGCTAATGACACCGGTTCCTTCTCCGTCGTCGTAATCGTTCTCTACGTCCTCCATGGTCGCACCGGCAAACAGTCCTTCGGTTCTCTTTACGGTGCCGCGAGTCGCGCCGATGTATATCGTGCCAACTGGGTGCGATGATCTGTTCAGAAGGGTCACGATCCAGATCGGTTCGCCGCGCTCATCCGTGCGCAACGTGTAATCCGCTGTTACAAAGCCAGTATGCGAGACTTCCGCTGTGTGGCTAGCCACCGCGAACGCGCCACTGGAATCCAGGTTCAAGCGCGAGACATTAACTGTTGCGCCTTCCGGAGAACCCGCTGTCGAGCGATCCGGTCTATCATCAGAATCAATTTTTCCGTCAGCAACCTGCAGTTCGCGCACACCGCGACCCTCCGGGTCTTCCAAAACAATTTTCCATTTCTCGGGCTGCGGATCGCCTTTCACGCCTGTGATTGACACGATGTGATTAAGCGCGCCGCGACCGAGATCAGCGCCGACAACGCGCAATGCTTCGTAAGCAGTAGCGTTCTCCTGCGCCCAAACCTGCGGAATACTCAAAAGCAAAAGCGCAATGAACCATCGCCACATACGCGAAATTGAACAGCGGTCTCGGCGAGTGTCCAATTGCGTTTTGAAGTGCGGATTTGTCCGCGCACTCCAAAGCGCTCTGCCCTTGACCCCGAAAGCGTTCGGGGTTGAACGAGCGTCGGAATCTGCTCACCTTTTGGCGGGCGGCGATGAAGAAGAAAAACGTCGAATTCAGCAGTCACACAGCCAACCTGGCGTTGCTGCGCAACTGCGTCCGCGATTTTCTCAACGGCTATCCCTTCTCCGAAAAAGAGCGGCTGCTGATGGTGCTCGGCGTCGACGAGGCATGCACGAACGTTATCCGATACGCTTACCGTTTGCGCGATGACCAACTGATCTCATTGCGAATGGAGGGACTGCGCAAATGCGTGCGCATGCGGTTGCGCGATTATGGCGAACAGGTCCTTCCCCACGAAATGAAGGGTCGGTCTCATGATATGATCAAGCCGGGTGGCCTTGGTTTGTTTCTCATTCGCAATGCGTTTGACGGAGTCGATTACATACATAAACGCCGTGGCACGGAGCTAGTGCTGACCAAAAACCTCGAGTAGTGGAGTATTGGAGTGATGGAGTATTGATATTTTCGCGCCATTACTCCACTACTCCATTACTCCACCACTCCATCGCCTGTGAAACCGCCGGAACCAGACGCTGCTTTTGAAATTTCGCTGCGACCGCCAGCCTTCAGCGAATTCAGCGGCCAGGTAAAAGTGCGCGAGCGCCTGGAGTTGATGGTGGAAGCCGCGAAAAGGCGCGGAGACGTGCTCGAACATATTCTCTTGAGCGGGCCATCCGGCCTCGGCAAGACGACCCTCGCTTACATCATCGCTAACGCGATGAGCGTGAACATTAAAAACACCAGTGGCCCGGTGATTGAAAAGGCCGGCGAGTTGGCCGGTCTTTTAACGAGCCTTGAAAAAGGCGACGTGCTTTTCATCGACGAAATCCATCGGCTGCAACCGGCCATCGAGGAATATCTTTACCCCGCGATGGAAGATTACCGCCTGGACATCATCATCGATCAGGGACCACAAGCGCGAAGTCTGCGCCTTAATTTGCCGAAGTTCACATTGATTGGCGCGACCACGCGCGCCGGGATGGTGAGCGCGCCGCTTCGTTCGCGTTTCGGTATGACCGCGCGGCTCGATTATTACAATGCGGAGGAAATGCAGAGAATCATCATGCGCAGCGCGCGCTTGCTTGGGGTGGAGATTGATTCGGCAGGCGCGGCCGAGATCGCCGCGCGCTCACGCGGCACGCCGCGCACCGCAAACAATCTTCTGCGGTGGGTGCGCGATTATGTGCAGGTGAAAGCCGACGGCAAAATCACCGCTGAACTCGCCGATCGCGCGCTTGTGATGCTTGAGATCGATCGCGACGGATTCGACCAATGGGATAAGCGCATCATCGAAGCGTTGATCCACAAGTTCGGTGGTGGTCCTGTCGGATTGAGTTCGCTCGCAGTCGCTGTCGGCGAAGAAGCTGGCACCATCGAAGAAGTCAACGAGCCTTACTTGATCATGGAAGGCTATATCAAACGAACCGCGCAAGGCCGCGTCGCCACAGCGAACGCATATCGTAAGCTTGGACTAAAGCCGCCGGCCGGGGCGCAAGCGGAGCTTCTGTAGCGGCGCTCCCGCTAAGCGTCTAGCGCGGAAGGCGCTGTCAGCTCTAGCCTAGGGCACCTCGCTAGCGATTCGATTAACCACAGCAAGCGCTGACGGCTTCGAGGATTCACGAAACCTGGGACGCTGTCCCAGGCTCCGGATGAATGCCGCGCCTTTGGCGCGTGAACACATATGCGTTCTACGAGGGCCGCAAATAATGTGCAGCAGCCTGAGTGCCCCGATACCCACACTGGCTAACGGTGCGTCACCTTCAGGAACGAGTTGGAATTCACCAGAAATTCAAAATCGGTTCTTATTTCTGTGAATACAAAGCTTTGGAGCGTCGGATCGGATCGCAGTATTGGAACGTATTCACTTGGCCGTGCTTCGAACGTCACAGCCGGATAAATGCGTGCTTCGCCTCGTGTCACGCGCATGATTTCAAGGACCGATTCGCGGTGGAACTCGTAGCCTAACCGGTCCTGGTACGCGAAAAGAAAATAGGACACGAGAGTCAGATCAAACTCATCGTCTGCGAACGATAGTCTCGGCAGCTCTCCCGCTACGTAACGGTCCGGATGGATCTTGTAATCCCGGAGGAACATTGTGGACGCGCGTTTTCGCAATGCGCGCATGTATTCGGGATTTTTGTAAAAGCCCCAGCGATAGGTCGGCACAGATCCAATGGTCCGGTAAACCGATTCGAGGTCCGGTTTGGAACGCTCCCTGATTTTTTCCGGCGGTAGCGAATAGATTGGATCGAAGGATGTCACATTTAT